>Ga0247764_1000294_pt1 | contig 18021 bp, 11 predicted proteins | sample UWRJL051202B4_FD_179932 | JGI IMG/M metagenome (GOLD analysis project Ga0247764, IMG submission 179932) | Plant litter microbial communities from Arlington Agricultural Research Station in Wisconsin, United States - UWRJ-L051-202B-4 | ecosystem: Environmental > Terrestrial > Plant litter >...
TGTCGCGGACACCGATGTAACGGTCACCGATTCTATATCGCCATCCGCCGCTGCCGTGGCGGTAATACCGGTTGTGCCTGGGCTGAAGCTGAAGCCCGTCTTATTGAATTCCAGCGCGAGCGTCAGTGTGCCGTTGTCTGTTCCCTGAAAGTTGTTATCGGCAACCTCTGTCAGTACGATGTCGCCGAGCGCAGAGTATTGATTCGGGCAGACAGCTGCCGTGGGTGCGTTGACAGCCGTGGCGGTTGTGACGGTATTAAAAAGCCAGAACCCCTTTGGGTTTGAGCCACCATAGTCGTTTCCATACTGGTCGACGAACATACCCGGGAATATCGACACGGCGTATCGGGAAGCTATTGCCAGTTCATTATCCCAGGTTATGGTCGCTACGTTACCCGATATACTGATCGTACCATCGCCCCCGATACCATTACGGTTTATCATCCGGTCCGCCCCGGTCAGTGCAGGACCGTAAAATATAATCCCCGGATTGGTAGGATTGGTGGTCGAGAGAAAGACCGGTTCTGTAAATGTAATGGTAAAGACCTGGTTTGTAGCGATGTTCGTACTACCGTTAGCAGGAGAGAGGGACACGGTTTCCGGAGGCCCCATATACGCACTTAACGATGTGCCAGACGACCACGTGGTGCCTTTGCGGGTGAACACCGTAAAATATTGATACACATAAATGCCTGTGCCGATGGTTGCTGTATTGGCGATGCCCCTGTAGTGTACATATTGTCCCGGGAGCACTTCAGTCCCCGCTGCATAGGCTGTGCCGTCGCCGGAAGGAACGAAGGTTACTGGGTTGTCTCGCTTGCTGACGATAAGAATCTCGTCAAAGCAAACCGGGTTCGTCCACGCAAGTATGGAGGCCCCAAAGCCATCCCGTAGCGTGGCTGCGGTTACATTACCGGGCGTGCACGCAGGAGAACCGCCCGTGGTGGTAGACAGTACGTTTACGTCCGACAGGTTGCCATCGGTGTCTTCCGCCACAGAATAGACATAATATCCCGTGCCGCTGTTGAGCCCGGTAATGGACTTAGCGGTGGGTGTATAGGCAGCGATACTAAAAACGCCGGATATAAACGCGGGGTTACCGGTATAGTCGTTGCCATTTGCGATCTGCGTGGCAAACGGTGCGACAGCGCTGGTACTCACAACGTAATGCACAGTGCCAGGCTTATTAACGCTGACCCGCAGGTCGAACTGCGTGTCGGTAATATTTACAATTGACGATTGCGAATAAACCGGCCGCGTTAAATCTGCACCGATAGCCGAAATCCGGAGGATAGTCGATTGCTCGCCACTGGAATTCTCCACTATAAGAAATATGTAGTACCCTGTACCGGATCTGAAACCGGTGATCACTGTACTTCCCGGCGAGCTGCTGAAAGTACTGAAGGAACCTCGTCTGGGCGATAGATTTCCGTCGCTGAGCTGACCGTTGCGTATTTCGGCTGCTGTAGGGGCTATATCGGCTGTACTGGCCACGTAGTAGGCCGTTGCATCCTGATTTGTCGCAACCGTGAGCGTTATAAGGGTACCCGAGGCGTTGTAATCGATATCGTGTGAAGTGATCGTCGGTGCTGTTACGGCGGCAGCCAGGCCTGGAGTTGCCAGCGTTACCCACATACAGATACGTAAAAATCTTTGCATAGTATTTTTCTGGAATTCAGTATTAAGTCCCGTCTGAATGCTTTTACGTGCATTTAAGAGAAACAGGCCGGAAGATAACGAATATTGTTTCGGTAATTTTTACACAAAAGGAGTAGCCGCCGGGGCAGGAAGCAATCTTCGCGACGGGTACGAGCGGGAATAGAGGGTAAATTTCAAGGTTTACTTATCACGTTACTCCTAAAGAAGTAGATATTCAGGAGTAAGGTTAACAACGTTTTGATGACGATATGCATAAATAAAAAATACCGGGTGAGCAAATGCCACCGGGTATCAAACGTAATCGAATTGCATGGACCTTGTGCTTGTTTTACCCGCTAATCCTGCCCCTTAACAAACTGGAGACATTCCCTCAGGTTTTTAAACGGTTTCCCGGAAGGGCTGAGAAGCTGGCCGAGGTGATCAACACAGTCGCACTGGGATGTGGGGAGCGAATAGAATATGCCTTCCTGGAAAACCAGGTCTCCGGGAGTTTCAGCACCGGACAGATAGAAAGATCCTGCCGGATAAAATGATGAGTTAAGGTCCAGGAACACTGCCGATGTATTTCCGGACACGTAAACAACCTCTATGAAGTAGGTTTGGCCTGGCGTGAGAGGCACATACGATGGAAATTGAAATTGCCTCAGCCCGACAAAGCAATTGTCGAAATGAATCGTATTACTTTCCCCGATAATGGCGCCGCTTGTTATGGACGTCTTCTTTATCCTCACCCGGAGATCTCCTCCGGGACCACCTGTACCACTGCAGCTGGCATCGTCGAAGTAAACCGATACGAAATCCAGGGCCTTTAGCCTGGGTACAAAGCTCTGCCCGATGGGAGCGAAGAAGGCGATGTTGTAGCTGAAGGGTGATGCCGGGGCAGGAGCAGTAAACTGGTCCAGAACGGGCGCCACGGTTATCGGCGTGTCGTTGCAATGTATGTCGGGATCACAGCAGGTGGACATAAGCAACAATAAAGTAATTTGTAAAGGCAGACGGAGCGTAATAGAATCTCTGTTCCAACAGGAGATCCTGGACGATTTTGTAAAAGAGGTCATGGTAGGAGGGGTTGGGTTGGACTATTAATATACTACCGGCGCCAGGGGTATGTCAATCCATTGATTCAGGTATTCCGGGGTTGTTGATGAGCATCGACTTTGGCGCAAAGCCCGGAAGCTGGTCAGAACTTTATGGCCTCTGGTTGTAGTAACCGTCTCATATCCAGCTATAATGTCGACATCGCCAGGCACGATCCATTTCCCTTAATCCAGACATTTCAAACGATAGTTAGGGAAGCCATTATAAATCTAATTCCTTTTTAACCATAGAAATCAGAGAGGGAGATCGACTTTACGTAAAATTGTATCTCGATGAATAGGTTTTTGATCGGATTTGTTGTTTCGCTCGGCATGCTCCTGCTACATGGGTACAGTCAACTGTATCGCCACACTACGCCGGACTGTACGTGCTACGCACCCGTGAAGGAAGCCGGGAAACCCGAAATAGTGGGTTGCAGCAGCCAGCCGTCGGGTATCCGGCTTATCTCATCTGGCTTTGCGCTGGAAAAACACCGGTTCGATGTGACGGAGATCGAGGAGAAGGAAGAAGATGAGGACGGTAAGGACAAGGAGCACCTTATCGAGAGAAAGAAATCTGGCCGGAGTAAGCACTATGCGGCTTTATTCGGCACACAGACAACCGGGTATTTATTTCAACAGGCAGGTAAAAACGTAGGTTCGTGCCTGCGTTTTTGTTATATTGGTAGTAACCCGTGGTATATACTGTTCCGAGTGATCAGGATATAGAAAGAGTCTTCCCAACCTGGGCAATTAACATTAGCCCAGACCTTTTGCGCTGAAAATTTTTTACTGTTCTGCATCTCGTGCATGAAGCAAAAGGGATGGACATCCGTGTGAAACCATACACACGTTTTTAAAAGTCATGAAAACCCGAATAGTTCTTATAAAAGTAAAATTGATATGAATAGAATCCTCATGTTCATGGGCTTGTGCGCCCTACTGCTCTGCACAAGCTGTGGATCACACAAAGAAGAAGAAAAAGGAGAAGAGATCAAGTTCCTTGCCACCAGTGCCCTTCAAAAGGACACGCTCATCACAAGAAAATATGTTTGTCAGATCCATGCCATAAGTCACATCGAATTAAGGGCAATGGAAAGAGGCTACCTGGAAAAGATCTTCGTAGACGAAGGCCAGTACATGAAAAAAGGTACCCGCATGTTCCAGATCCTCCCGATGCTTTACAGAGCCGAGCTGCAAAAAGTACAGGCTGAAGCAAACCTGGCCGAGATCAAATACAAAACCACAAAGGCCCTTGCCGATAGCAACGTAGTATCGCCGAACGAGCTGGCCATGGCCAAAGCCGAGTTCGACAAGGTAAACGCCGAGCTCTCCCTGGCACAGGTTCACCTCGGATTTACCGAGATCCGCGCTCCTTTCGACGGTATCATGGACCACTTCCAGGTACGACTCGGAAGCCTCGTGGAAGAAGGCGACCTGCTGACCACGCTGTCTGACAACAGCAAGATGTGGGTATACTTCAACGTTCCCGAAGCAGAATACCTCGAATACAAGGCTGTTGCCAAAAAAGATAGTCTCATGCGTGTTGGCCTGCTTATGGCAAACAACAAAATGTTCCCGCAGGCAGGTATCGTTGAAACGATCGAAGCCGACTTCAACAACGAAACGGGTAATATCGCCTTCCGGGCTACATTCAATAACCCGCAGGCGCTGCTCAGACACGGTGAAACCGGCAGCGTGATCGTAACCGCTCCCTTGAAAGATGCCATCATCATTCCGCAAAAAGCAACGTTCGAGATCCTCGAAAAGAGATACTGCTTTGTCATAGATAAAGACAACGTGGCGCATCAAAAAGAAATAACCATTGCTGGCGAGCTGCCCGATATCTATATCGTGAAAGGCGTAGAGGCCGGACAAAAAATACTCCTCGAAGGCTTGAGAAAAGTTGCCGACGGCGATAAGATCCACTTCGATTACGAAGATCCTGCCAAGGTGATCAAGAACCTGAGAGTATATGCGGAGTAATCTAGGCATCTAAAAAACACCAAAGAGAAATGTTTAGTAAATTTATACATAGGCCAGTACTGGCGATCGTGATATCGTTGGTGATCATCTTCATGGGTGTGCTGGCCATAAAGACCCTGCCTACGTCGCAGTTCCCGGAAATTGCGCCTCCCGTAGTAATGGTGAGCGCGTCTTACCCCGGTGCCAGCGCGAAAGTATTGACAGAATCGGTACTCATTCCCCTCGAACAGGCCATCAACGGTGTGTGGGGTATGCGTTACATGACTTCCGATGCCACCAGCGCGGGTGAAGCAAACATCCAGATCGTGTTCAACCTCGGTACCAACCCGGACCAGGCCCTCGTACAGGTAAATACGCGTATAGCGCAGGTGTTGAACCGTCTGCCCATCCTCGTACAACGCGAAGGGGTTATCGTAAACCGCGTAATGAACAGTATGTTGATGTACGTGAACTTGTACAGCACGGATAAGAACGCCGATATGAAGTTCCTCTTCAACTTCGCCGGTGTTAACATGATCCCCGAGCTTCAGCGTATCAACGGTATCGGTCAGGCCCGTATCCTCGGTAGCCGCCAGTATGCCATGCGTGTTTGGCTTAAGCCCGACCGTATGCGTGCTTACAACGTCTCCGCGGATGAAGTGATGGAAGCGCTCGCCGATCAGTCGGTTATCGGTTCGCCTGGTCGTATCGGCCGCGCTGACGGTAAACGAGCAGAGGCCCTCGAATACGTATTGACCTACGAAGGTCGTTTCAATAAGCCGGAACAATACAAGAACGTGATCATCAGGGCCAACCCCAATGGCGAGCTACTTCGCCTCAAGGACGTGGCCGAAGTAGAGCTGGGTAGCGAGTATTACGATATCTATTCTAACCTGAACGGCTACCCCTCGGCGGCCATCATGCTCAAGCAGACATACGGTAGTAACGCCAGCGACGTGATCAAGGCGGTAAAAGAAAAGCTTGACGACCTCAAGAAAAGCTCGTTCCCTCCGGGGATGACATACGAAGTGAGCTACGACGTATCGAACTTCCTTGATGCCTCTACTGAAAACGTAATTCACACCCTGCGCGATGCCTTCATACTTGTGGCGCTTGTGGTGTTCGTGTTCCTTGGCGACTGGAGATCTACACTGATCCCGACACTCGCCGTGCCTATCTCCCTTATCGGTGCGTTCATGTTCATGCAGCTCTTCGGACTGACCATAAACATGATCACGCTCTTCGCCCTCGTACTCGCGATCGGTATTGTGGTGGATGACGCGATCGTGGTGGTGGAAGCGGTGCACGCGAAAATGGCAGAAGAGCACCTGTCACCGTATAAAGCGGTAACGAAAGTACTCGGTGAGATCAGCGGCGCCGTAATCGCGATCACGCTCCTGATGACGGCCGTGTTCGTGCCGGTAGCCTTCATGACAGGTCCTGTAGGTATATTCTACCGTCAGTTCTCCATCACTATGGCAAGCTCCATCGTACTCTCCGGTATCGTGGCCCTTACTGTAACGCCCGTGCTTTGCGCAATGATTCTTCGCAATACGCACGGACAACCCAGAAAGAGAACATGGCTTAACAGAGGCCTCGATAGCTTTAACAGAGGTTTCGATAAACTTACTGACCGCTATGTTGGCCTGCTTAACCGTATTGCGCACAGAAAACTGGTAACAATTGTCCTGTGGCTGGCGTTCGGTGCGGGTATCATTGTGATCGCAAGTAATTTGCCTTCAGGCTTCATTCCCAGCGAAGATCAGGGTATGATCTACGCTATCATCCAGACACCTCCAGGCTCAACACTGGAAAGAACCAACGACGTATCGCGCAAGCTGCAGAAGATTGCCGAAGAAGTAGAAGGTATCAAGTCTGTATCGGCGCTTGCAGGTTACGAAGTGTTGACTGAAGGTCGCGGTTCTAACGCCGGTACCTGTCTTATCAACCTCAAGCCCTGGAACGAACGCGAGCAATCCGTAGCCGAAGTAATTGAAGAGCTTGAAGTAAAAGCGAAGACAATCCCCGGTGCAACCATCGAATTCTTCGATCCTCCGGCGGTGCCAGGATACGGTGCGGCGGGTGGTTTCGCCCTCCAGCTGCTCGATAAAACAAACAGCGGTGACTACAACCAGCTGGAAAAAGTGAAGAACGATTTCATGGGAGAGCTGCAGAAACGTAAGGAGATCACCGGTCTGTTTACCTTCTTTAGTGCCAACTATCCTCAATACGAGTTGGAGATCGATAACCAGCTGGCCATGCAGAAAGGTGTATCCATCGGTAACGCGATGAACACCCTGTCTATCCTCATAGGTAGTACATACGAGCTCGGTTTCATCAAGTTCCAGCGCTTCTTCAAGGTGTTCGTACAGGCATCGCCCGAGTTCCGCAGACTGCCCGAAGACATCATGCAGCTGTATGTGAAGAACGATCACGGTGAAATGGTGCCCTTCTCGGCCTTCATGAAGATCAAGAAGATGCAGGGTCCTAATGAGATCAACCGCTATAACATGTATCTGACAGCAGCCATCAGAGGAGGTCCGGCAAAGGGATTCAGCTCTGGTGAGGCGATTGCAGCCGTACAGGAAGTAGCCAAGAATACACTGCCCCGTGGCTTTGATATAGACTGGGCGGCTCTTTCATACGACGAAGTGCGTCGTGGTAACGAAGCGGTTTATATCTTCCTTATCGTATTGGCCTTCGTATACCTGGTGCTTGCAGCACAGTACGAAAGCTTTATCATACCGCTCGCCGTAGTGTTCTCACTGCCGGCCGGTGTGTTCGGATCGTTCTTGCTCGTCAAATCGATGGGTCTCGCAAACGACATTTATGCGCAGGTGGGTCTCGTCATGCTTGTGGGTCTGTTGGGTAAGAACGCCGTACTTATCGTGGAGTTCGCCATGCAGAAACACCACCAGGGAGCTACCGTACTGGCGGCTGCCATTGAAGGTGCCAAGGTACGTTTCCGTCCTATCCTTATGACGTCGTTCGCGTTCATCGCAGGGTTGATACCGCTCGTGATGGCTCACGGCGCGGGTGCTATCGGTAACCGTACCATCGGTTCATCGGCACTCGGCGGTATGCTTTTCGGAACTGTATTCGGTGTGATCATCGTGCCCGGTCTGTACTACATATTCGGTAGTATGGCTGAAGGCCGCAAGCTGATCAAAGATGAAGACGAGGATTCATTGACCGAAAACCTGGTTCATCAAATAGATAGTTTCCCTCAATCCAATGACGACGAAGATGCACACCACTAAGAAAATAGCGGGTGGGTTGGCAATAGGCTGTGCGCTTGTACTGGCGGCAGCGTGTAACTTACCCTCCAACCTGACGAAAAATCCGAATGATCTGAAGTCACCTTCGAGCTACGATAGCTCGAAGGTTGCCTCAACCGATACTACAAATACAGGAAAGGTTCGCTGGAGAGAATTCTTTACAGATCCTTACCTGGTAACCCTCATCGACACCGCCCTGAAAAACAGCCAGGAGCTGAACATCAGAGCGCTGGAGATCGAGATCTCAAGAAACGAGATCCGCGCCCGTAAGGGAGAATATCTGCCCTTTTTAGGCTTGAGAGCCGGAGCCGGCGTTGATAAAGTAGGCCGCTACACCAACATCGGTGCCAGCGAGGCGACTACAGATATCAAGCCCGGTAAGGAAACTCCTGATCCGCTGCCGAATTACTACCTCGGAGCCTTTGCAAACTGGGAGCTCGATATCTGGAGAAAACTGCGTAACGCCAAAAAGGCTGCGGTAAGCCGCTACCTGGCGAGTGCCGAAGGCAGAAACTTTGCGATAACAAACCTCGTTTCCGAGATCGCGAACTCTTACTATGAGCTGCTCGCCCTCGACAACGAGCTGGCGATCATCAAGCAAAACATCGAGCTGCAGACAAACGCTTTGGAGATCGTACGACTCCAGAAGCAGACCGCACGGGTTACCGAGCTGGCCGTACGCCGGTTCGAAGCACAGGTGCTGAGCACCCGAGCCATGCAGTTCAATGTACAGCAGCAGATCATCGAAATGGAGAACCGGATAAACTTCCTTATCGGTCGTTTCCCGCAGCCCGTACAGCGTTCTAATCAGGGATTCAATACACTTGTGCCCGCTACTGTCAGCACAGGCATCCCTTCACAGCTGTTGAGAAATCGCCCGGACATCCGCCAGGCAGAGCTTGAGATAGCAGCTGCGAAGCTCGATGTGAAGTCGGCACGCGCAAACTTCTATCCGTCGCTGGCCATATCCGGTGGCATCGGCTTCAACGCCTTTAACCCGTCATACCTGGTTACAACACCCGAGTCGTTGATCTACTCGCTGGCAGGCGACCTGATGGCTCCCCTGATTAACAGGAACGCGATTAAAGCAACCTACTATAACGCCACAGCAAGACAGCTTCAGACCGTATACGAATATCAGCGTACCGTGTTGAACGGATATGTCGAAGTAGCAAACCAGGTTTCTAACGTAAGAAATTTACAGGCGAGCTACGATCTGAAAGCCCAACAGGTAGAAGCCCTCAACGCGTCGATCACCATCTCGAACAACCTCTTCCGTTCTGCCCGCGCAGACTATATGGAAGTGTTGCTCACGCAGCGCGATGCCCTCGAGGCACGTTTCCAACTGATTGAAACCAAGCTGAAACAAATGAACGCCACGGTTAATATCTACCGTGCGCTCGGCGGCGGCTGGCAACAATAAAACAGTGTGAGTGCGGAGTGTGAGAGCACAATGCATTTACCGCCCGGATTCCCAAGATTAACTGGACATAAAAGAGGCCGTTTCTATAAAGGAACGGCTTCTTTTTTTTTCTATTAAATTGCTGGTGTTGACGGATAGAAAGATTAAGAGAGATATAAACCAGATTTTCAAATGACGAGAGGGATAAGAATCGGACTTTCACTATTAGCAGCCTTAATTATATAGATTCAGCCGTAAGGCGTTTAGCTGGCGCAGGTCTGCGACTTGTGCCCATCATGTTTCAGTCTCTGACTGAAACCACGCGCAAGCGGCGACTTGCAAATCCCCCTCATTCTACTATAATTGCACCAATGGAAACCCACACCAATTCGCCAACCTGGGACACCTCCGGCCTCTCCGGAAAACCCGTTAAAAACCTCATTTTCGACCTCGGAGGCGTTATTCTTGACCTTTCCGTGCCCGATACCTTATGCTCTTTTGCCCAGGTCTCCGGAATCGACCTCGACAAAGTAAAACAGTTGTTCTCCGAAGGTGAAGGATTTCTGCAATACGAGAAGGGCGAGATCGGCGATGACGAATTCCGCGACTTCGTACGCAAGCTTTACGGAATAAACACTTCGGACGAAGAACTCGACCGTTGCTGGAACGCCATGCTGCTGGGTATTCCCACGCAGAAGCTTGACCTGTTACTCCAGCTAAAAGAAAAGTATTCGGTATACCTGCTGAGCAATACCAATACCATCCACCTAAACTACATCGAACGTAATTTATTGCCCGGTCCTGATCACTCGGGGTTGGCTCCATACTTCCACCGCGATTATTATTCGCACCGCATGGGTAAGCGTAAGCCCGATGCGGACATATTCGAGCAGGTGCTTGACGAAAATAATCTTCAACCGGCAGATACATTATTTCTTGACGACAACCGCGCCAATATAGATGCGGCTGCGGCGTTGAAGATCCAGACTCTATTTGTTAACTCTCCAGATATAATACTTCCTTACTTTCATGGGTAGCGAGCGGCGTACGATTATAATACAGGTTGTTCTTTTTATACTAACCTTCATCACCACAACCCTGGCCGGGTGCGAATGGTGTTTTGGCATAAGCATCTATACATTCACGGAAGAAGGTATCGGTTTCAACAGTGCGTATTCATGGGCAGACTTCACGCGCGGCATGGGTTTCTCGATCCCCTTGCTGCTCATCCTGACCACACACGAGTTCGGACATTACTTCACGGCGCGTTACCATCGTGTACGTACATCGCTCCCTTACTACCTGCCATTTCCGCCCATACCGTTTTTGCCTAACATAGGCACATTCGGGGCAGTAATACGCCTGCGCTCAAAGGTCCGGGCATCCGTTCAGAATTTTGACATCGGCCTGGCGGGACCAGTGGCCGGATTTATCATGACACTTATAGTGCTGGCATATGGCTTCCGCACGCTGCCGCCGCCGGATTATGTATTCGAGTTTCATCCCGAGTATAAAGAGTACGGCCTTCAGTATGCTGATCATGTTTACAGCCAGGAATATTACAACGAGCACCTCAAAGACAAGGGACTACTCGATATGGAAATAGGCTCTACCGTATTGATGGAGCTTTTTAAATGGGTGGCCGTGGATCAGGCGTATGTTCCAAATCCGCATGAGATGATGCATTACCCCGTCTTATTGGCAAGTGCGATAGCGCTGTTCTTTATGTGCCTGAATTTGTTACCGATCGGCCAGCTGGACGGCGGTCATGTAACGTATGGCCTGCTGGGCGGGAACCGGCATTATCTCATCGGTAGAATTGCGCTGGTGTTGCTGCTGGCCTATTCCGGTACCGGAGTGGTTACGCCGGCAGATGGCGTGGACGGTGTATTGGGGTGGGGCATTATGCTGGTTCTCCTGTATTATATGTGTTTCAAAGGCTTTACGCGCTCTGTACAGGATGCCTGGATGTATGCTGTATTGCTCTTTGCCGCGCAGTTTCTTTTTGCCTGGGGCTTCCCCGGCATAACGGGTTATCCGGGGTGGCTTTTATTTGCCTTTATCGTAGGTCGGTTCATTGGTGTAAAGTATCCACCGGCCGAAATCGAAGAAAAGCTGGATTCCAGGCGGGTTATATTGGGATGGTTAACCATCGTGATCTTTATTATCAGCTTCAGCCCTAGGCCGCTGATTGTAAGGGAGATCAGCCCGATTACTGAACCGGTAAAACAGCAACAGAAAACAGACCCCGCAAAGCCACAACAAGACGAAGACACTGACGATTCAGAAGACGAGGATAAAAAACCTCAGTTCTTCACGCAACGTACAGCGTTACCGGATAATCAGTTTTCGCGTTGACGAAATGTTGTTCTTGTAGATCTTAAGGATATAAAGTCCGGGCGCCGCGTGCTCGGTAGAGAGGAGCAGGCCGTCGTCAGTGCTGTCTGTATGGAAAGATACCGGCTGACCGGTTATATTCATCAGCTCCACACGATCCACACCTCCTGTAACATAGAAGCTTCCGGTGTTAGGATTGGGATATACGGCCACATTACGTGTAGGGTCTTCGACGCCATTGGTAGTACCGTTGTTTCCAAATACCGGGCGGATCATGAGGCTGCCGGTTACATCGGTATTCTGTTCCCAGGTACCGGTTGTATTGAAAAACATTTTGTCGCCAGAGTCATTGTTGTAATCAAGACCGATCGTGAGAACAGAACCTACCGGGGCTTTCCAGCCGATATAAAACTTATCGGTTACCACGAAGGGCTCGCCGATAGCAAACCGTTGGAATATATTCAATCCCCGGTTAAGAACCTGGCGGCTGGCAAGAGTGTATAGCACAACACCCGGTACGCCGTTATCATCCGCGTATACATAAAAGTCTGTCGTAACCGTACCGACGATACCAAAGCTCGGGAAGTAAATATCGAAACCCACAAGCGTATCGGTCGGTATGATCATTTCGAATAAATAAGCTCCACGGTTCCCGGCCTGTGTGAGTCCTGCGGAGTATTCGGCCGTACCGTCATCATAAGCATAGTATTTGGCCAGGTTATACTGAGTACGGATCGTATCGTTATTCCGGAAGTCGATCGGCAGATATTTCTTTATGTAATCGCCCGTCGAGTCGGGGTCCAGAGGAGGGCGAAGGTCTTTGTAGACATTGTCTTTGGAGTTCAGAATGATCTCAATATCGATACGCGCGGAGTCGGCGCCAAAATTGAGCTGTGTGAAATCCGGTTTGGGAAGGGTGGACACATTCAAATGTTCACGCGACCCCAGTACACTGATGCCCTTGGGAGGATTATCACCTGTATACCCGAGTGGAATAGAATCGCCCAGGTTTTGAGGGTGCGACTCGGGGACGCTGTCGACATAATTGACGATCGTGGCATTGGCCCGGTAGTTCACAGACACCGGGTTGCTCTGAGCATTATATACCTGGAATGGTGCAGACACGGTGTTCTGTACCTGCGCAAAGTGGTTGATCGGCACGGTTCTGTACTTTTCAAAGAACGAGCCCGCCTGCGTGGTGATAGCCCGGTCCGGGAAGAAAAGGTCTACAGCGTTCCGGCCCTTGTTCAGATAAACGTAGTCGATGTTCCAGGTATCGTACGGACCTGACTGGCGGCCGTAGTTGCGGAAGCGAAACTTGAAGGCCTTGTGAAAGAAACTGGCATCTGCTACCTGAACAATGGTGTCGCGAAACTCCGTGCGGTTCAATGTTGACCGGAAAGGGATCCGCATAGCTTCTGCCCAGGTACTGTCGGCTCTTAAAAAATCCACCACCATGTAGTCGTTGTTGTCGGGCGCCTCGCCGTTGCCCTGCCATTGGTATGCAAAGCTCAGATAAACCGAGGTTCGCTCAGCCGCAGGCACGTGGTTCAGCCTGATCGGTCGCGAGGTGAGCGTGTCACGAAAACCGTTGTAAAGGATCTGGTCCGTATAGGTAGCGCCTTTTTGATTAAGACCATCGAACGTCGCTACATTGACCGAGGGAGGATTGATCCCCATGCCATTGTTTACCCACACCTGCTCGTGTTTCTCCCACAAAGCACCCAGGGGAGAAGGCAACAGCGTATCGTTCGATACGATAGACGTGAAGGAGAAATCGTCCCAGAAGGGTAGGGGCAGGGTCAGGGTGTCTGCCTCGGCTTGTGTGCGGCCGACAGCGCTTTTCCCGACGCTCCGGACAGGTTGTTTTTTTGTTGGGTCAGCTTCCCGCTTCAGGGGGAAACGCTGCAGCTGAGCCTGGGCAGCCGGCGCTGCGAAAAAGGTCAGCAGCACCACCAATACCGCGATGATTTTACTATACCGCTGCGCACCTGCCCCGGTAAAGAGGTTTATGTTGAAGCCGGTCTTACAACGAAAGGTAGAGATCATGCGCATCGGGTAATGTAGTTATTGCTGCTCGGGTTGTTCTATGTCTTCAGGTTTCCCTATCCAAAGGTCAACGACGTCACCAACCTGCATATTTTGATCCGGACCCGGTTTTTGTTTGATCACGACATAATCGGCATTGGTAGTATCGCCATCGACATTCCCGATGCTCAGGTCGCTTCCCAGGATCATAAACTTGGCGTCTTCAAATGACTGACCGATAAGATCGGGCATGGCCTGAGCGCCGGAATTGTTCGATACCACGAGGTCGATAACAGAGCCCTTCGGTACACGTGTTCCGGCAGTTACTTCGTGCCCCTGGTATTCCATACCTTTTACGATGTTGAACTGTCCCTTGACAAGCTTGATATGTCCGCGCTTTAACTGATTACTGCGCAGCACGGCATCGGCATTCACCACCGAGCCATCCACCAGGTCGGGCACGGGCACCGTAGGCGGATTGATCCGGTTGATCGAAACAAAGATCTTACGGCCTTCCTTCACCTTGGCACCGGCGTGAGGATATTGCTTGATCACGGACAGCGGCGCAGCGTCTTCGGCATACGACGAATCGCTTACCTCGAACCGCAGGTCCCGCGATGCCAGGAAATTCTCCAGCTCAGTTACCGACTTACCGGAGAGATCCGGCACGGTCACGCTCTCACCGTGATTCGTAGCATTGGGCAGATAAGCATAGAAATAAAACAGGGCGAGAAAAACCAGTATGCCTGCGGTAATAAGCACGTGAATAAGAATGCCGCCCAGGCTGTTTTGATCGAATTTTCGGAGATTGAACTTCATTCGTTATAGTCAGTATATCAGGCTTAGAACTTCAGCGATGATTTAAACTCGCGTGCCACACGTTTGCCGTGCTCATAGCGCTCGGTGGCGAGCTCCAGCAATTTGGTGATAAGATCGGGGAAGCTGATGCCCTGCTCTTTCCACATCATCGGGTACATACTCGAGTTTGTGAAGCCGGGAATCGTATTGATCTCGTTGATGTAGATGTTGCCTTTTTTGTCTAGGAAGAGGTCTACACGGGCAAAGTCTTCGCAGTGCAGGGCTTCGTAAGCCTGTATCGATGCCTTGCGGATCTTTTCGGCGATAGCTTTGGGAAGCTTCGCCACCACATCGATCGCTACGGCATTCGGGTCTACATATTTGGCATCGAAGGTATAGAACTCGTATTCCTTGCTGATCACGATCTCGCCGGGAGCGGAGGCCTGCGGCGGGTAGTTGCCCAGCACGGAGCATTCCAGCTCGCGGCCGGAGATATATTGCTCGGCCAGCATTTCGTTATCGTAGAGGAAGGCTTCTTCAATAGCCTTCTGGAAATCCTTCCGGTTATTGACTTTGTTCACGCCTACAGAAGAACCCAGGCTTGCGGCCTTAACCATAAACGGCAGGCCGAGCTTTTTAGAGATCGCGGCAAAGCTGATCTTGTCCTTCTGGTCGTAACGGAACGTGAGGAATTCCGACACGGGCAGACCGGCATCGGCCAGCATACGTTTGGCTACGATCTTATTCATCGCCATCGATGAGCCCAGTACGCCGGTGCCTACCATGGGGATGTCCATGGCTTTGATAAGACCCTGGATACTGCCGTCTTCGCCATCGGTGCCGTGGAGCACGGGGAAGATGATATCTACTTTTATGCTTTTGTTTTCTTTCAGAATGATGAAGGCCGAGTTACCGGGCTCTACGCTGATCACAAGGGGCTTGCCCTTTTCGATGTCCTTGCTAACGCCGTCGGTAAGAAACCATTTACCCTTTTTGCTGATGCCGATCGGAACAGCCTCGAACTTGCTCTTGTTAAGATATTCAAAAATGTTGCGTGCCGAGTTAACGGATACGCCGTGTTCTACCGAGCGCCCTCCGTAAAGGATTGCTACTTTCTTTTTCTTAGCCATTCATCTGTTTTTTGAGCCGGAAAGATACTTTAAAGTTTTGAGTTTTAGCGTACACAGTTATCCCATCCCGATAGCTACCGGGTTCGGCACGTTAAGGTGCCAGCAGAATAAGTTTGGTGGCGTATACCTTGCCCGGGGTGCGCAGCCGTACGATGTACATACCGCTCGTGGCATTGGGCAGATCCAGCGGATAGGTTTGGTTCAAAAGGTCCGCGGCATCCTGGCTGAAAATGGTTTTGCCCATGGTATCTACCACTTCCAGCGTCGCCTGGCTGAGCTCCGGCAGGTTAACGGTTACGCTCACCTCATGCGTTGTGGTGGGGTTTGGATAAACCGCCAATGCAGAGGTTATGGTTACCGGGGAAGGATTGTTCGAAAGGAAGATCTCGATGTTGTCCACATACAGGTTGTTGCCATTGCCATTTGTAAAAACAAAGGCCACGCGTACCTCTTTTTCGCCCGTCAGAACGTCGAGGTCGATAAACTTCCGCGTCCAGCTCGCGGTGCCGGTCGGCTGCCAGCTTTGTGCCGATGTGGTTTTCGACAGCCCCGTACCCGAAGCGGAGAACAATACGGTATTGAACGTATTGCCGCCATCCGTAGACCCGAGCACGCGGAGCAGATCGTTACGGCTATTGCGGTAGGCATACGACAGGTCGAAGAACAATGACGCCACCTCGGTATTCGAAAAGTCCAGCACATGGCTGACCAGCCACGACTCGTCGTTCCGGACGGTGTTGGTATACGCATTTACATACAACGCTTTGTTGCCGTCCAGGTCGATCACCTCCCAGTTCTTACCGGACCGGGGATTGATAATGTTCCATTGGCTGGCTACCGACTGCTCAAAGCTTTCGCGAAGGGGTATTTTGCCCGTGGTCTTATCGACCAGGAGCGTGGTGGTAATGCCATTGTCGGTCGGGTCTGCGTCGGTGCGGCCATTCGGGCTGGCGATCTCGAAGGTAAGATCGTTCTCTCCGTCTTGCAGCGTAATCCCCGGCAGACTTACCACGATCGTTTCGCCGAAGCTGATCGGGTCGCCCGAATAGTTAACAGTACGGCTGGTGCCGTTTGCCGTATAGGTAATATCGAAACTACTGATGTCTGTGCCCGCGTTGTTTATCTGCAGCTGAGGCACACTGTTGTTATGGTTGGTAACCGGTGAAGGAGCCACCAGCTTTTCAAGCGTGAGGTTTTCGTAATTCTCGGTAAGCACGCGCACGTTGTCCACATACAGGTTGTTGCCATAGTGGTTGATGCCGATCAGCGCGATCTGGATATTGCTCTTTCCTACAAACGATGCGAGGTTGTAGGTAACGGTTTTCCACTCGTCTTTACTCTGTGGTGTAAAAGCATCGGTGGTAGGAGAGGCCGTCGCCAGGCTGCTGCCCGCCTGATCGAATATCACGGTACCCTGGTTGATATCGGGATTACAATTGTCGAGCACAATCACCCTCAGCCCATCCGTACTTGACCTGTCGAACTGAGCGTATGCGACATCGAATTTGAACAGGGCAAACGGCGCCGAGGAAAGGTCTATAACCGGCGTAACGAGCATGTCGATCTCGCCGATATTATTCTCATACGAGAAGAAGTCCATCTTCATCGCGCTGTTGTTAACATCGTCATCGTTCGTGGCCACGGCCTGTTCCCAGGTGATGTTGCTGTCGGGATTGAGAATGGTCCAGCTCGAAGGATAGGTTGTAAAATTCTCCAGCACCGGGGTGGTCATGGTCTGCGGTACTATCGTGGTGCGTGTAACCACATTGTTGCGCGGCTCACCGTCGGTAATGCCGTTGGTAAGGAGGATCCGGAACTCGAAGATATGTGTGCCCCCCGTAAGCGATACCGGCGAGAAGTCTGCATTGACCGATGGAGGATTTTGCGGGTTCGTCGCAAGTGACAGGCCAAAGTTTTTAGTTTGTTTAACTGCACCGTCCACGCTGAGCTGTATCCTTACCGTGGTTACATCGTTGCTGCCATAGTTACGTACTTCGACAGTCGGTACGAGCGAGCCGGGACAAACACCCGTGGTGGGCGAAACAATCGTGCGCAGACCGAGGTCGTTATCCACCGGGTCGGGTTCATCCAGTCCCGGTGATGTTAACAACGATTTGCGTCGCTCGCTGTTCTCCAGCACCACCACCATGCGCTCCACCTGTCCATCGGTAAAGAGGTTCATGCACGCATCATCGGTATAGTCCAGGAAATTTTGAAACATGGCCCTGATACCCGAGTCGGGTTGGTCCTTTACCGTACAGGTGATCCGTTGTGAAGGACAGCCCGTGGTTTGTCCTTCCTGGCGCGGTGTGTCGTCTACGTAGTCACCGGGCGAAGTACCACATGGA
>Ga0247764_1000295_pt1 | contig 18017 bp, 10 predicted proteins | sample UWRJL051202B4_FD_179932 | JGI IMG/M metagenome (GOLD analysis project Ga0247764, IMG submission 179932) | Plant litter microbial communities from Arlington Agricultural Research Station in Wisconsin, United States - UWRJ-L051-202B-4 | ecosystem: Environmental > Terrestrial > Plant litter >...
CGGCAACGGATTGGAAAAAGTCAGCGGTCCGCCCGCCAACACGAAGGGGTGACGAGGACCACGGTCGCGCGCCAGCACAGGGATGCCCGCCGCCAAAAGCAGCTGGATCAGCCCTGCAATTTCCAGCTCGTACGCCACGCTCACCGCGATGATTGGAAAGTCAGCCAGCGGACGGCGCGACTCGTACGACACGGGCGGCTCCGCCCGATCCCTATCGTCGTCTGCTAGAAAAACGCGCTCGCAGCACATACCGGGAGCGTCCTGAATCAAGCGGTAGACCCGCTGGTACCCGAGCGAGCTCATGCCCACGTGGTAGGGGGACGGGTACGTGAGTGCGACGCGCAGAGGGGCGTCCTTCTCGATGCGTCCGACTTCCGCATCGAGGCGCTCCTGAATCTTGCGCCGAGTGGCAACGCTCGCCATATGGAGTCAGGTTATAGCCTCGTGCGCGCGAAGGGCTCGACCTCGTTTCGCTGCCACGTCCTCGGAGCGCGCCGAAGTGGCGCGTGGCTAGGGCGGGTGGCGCTCAGGAATCTGCATATATCTCGGGGAATAGCCGACAGTTGGAAGTTTTTCGGCGCGTGCGATCACCCCTCAAGTTCCCCTAAAAAAGCCCGTTGATCCCGACTGTGACGGAATCTAGCCAGCCCAGCATCGACCCGCTCCCTTTGCACCGCCACGTCCCCGCAGCTACGAGCCTGTCTGCGTTGGCGAACAGCCAGCAGCCCACGGAAATGCACTCGGAGCCGCCCAGGGCAGCTGGTTCACGCATCCGCTTCCTGGCGCGTCATGCCGGTCGCGGCGCTCTGATCGGTGGCATCTGCGTCGCGCTGCTGGCCGCACATCGCGGGGAGCGCGAAGACGCCCGCATCGTGCACCTTGGCTCCGCCGTCACCAAGGTCAGCAAGAAGGGCAACGACATTCGCTGGCACACCAGCAAAGCCGAGGTGTTGCTGGATAGCTCGATCGATTCGCTGGGTCCCGCCGCGCGCGACGCGGTGGAAGGCGCCTTCAAGACTTGGATGGGCGCGGATCCGAAGTTGCCGCGCGTGAACTTCCGTCGCGTTGAGAGCGCGAAGTTCGAACCCAAGCCCGACGGCAAGAACACCGTGTTCGTCGCGCCAATCAAGATCCCCGGTCACGAGCACGACTTGGCCATCACGCTCACCTACTCCGATCAACAGTCGGGCGAGATCGTGGAAGCCGACATGGTGATCAACTCGGAGTATCCTTTCCGCGTTCTGGACGACGGCCAGGGCGAAGACAACGGCAACCACGGCGAGGACAACGAGCAGTCCGGCGAAGTCGCGGACAACAACGGCAACGAGACGAAGACGGTGATCTCTTCGGCGCGCGCCTCCTGCACCGCCGGCGCACAACAGAAGACGTGCATGGGCGGCTCTTACGACATTCAGAACGTCGTCACGCACGAGGTCGGCCACTTCTACGGTCTGGGCGAGGACAACGAGGACACCGCCGCGACCATGTACTTCTGCACGAACCGCTGCGAGACGCACAAGCGCGTGCTGACCGAAGACGACCGCCAAGTCATGAGCGAGCTGTACGTCGCGGCCGATCCGGGCGACAGCGAAGCCGCTGCCGACGAAGCCGTCGGCTGTGGCGGCGCCCGCTTCACACCCAAGGGTGACGCCAAACACGCCGTCTGGACGTTCCTCGCTCCGCTGGTCGGCCTCGTCCTCCACCGCGCCCGCCGCCGCTCCGCCTGAACCAATCGCACGGCCCGCGCGAAGGTCGTCGGCCAAAACGACTCATCGGCAAACCGCAGGGTTGGTAGGGTCCGTCGATCCAAGGACCCAGCTCGCCTCCCACCAAACCTCCCACCTTCCCGCCTTCCTGTTCCAACCGGTGCGTGAAGGTTTGCCTCAGTGTGCCCTCCAAGTTGCTCGTTGACCGAAGAGTATCGGTCCTTGAGAGGAGCGCTCATGTTGGCTTTGCGCGTGTTTGGTAGTGGTGTGTTCGCTTTCGGCTTGGTGCTGAGTGCTTGTTCGCAAGGACCGGAGGAAGCGACGTCCGACGAGTTCGTTGCGACGGAGAGCGTGGCGCAGGCGTTAACTGCGGCGCAGCGCTTGGCGGCGTGCGCGCAGGATCCGCGCGTGGTGGCAGGGCTAGTGACGCAACAGATCTGCGCGGGTGCCGATATCTTTTTTCGCGAGACGTTCAACGGCAACGGCCGAACGTGCGGCAGCTGCCACCCGGTAGCGAACAACATGACGGTGGATCGCACCTTCATCAACGATCTGCACGTCACGAATCCGCAAGATCCGCTGTTCATCTTCGAACGCGACGCGAACCTGTCGCAGCTGGAGTCCGCACAGCTCTTCAACGGCGGCGTGCTCGAGAACGTGGACGGCTTCGAAGCGCCGACCACCAAATTCGTGCATCGTAGCGTGCCGCACGTGTTGTCGATGGCGACCAGCCTCGCGCCCGACAACACCGACGGCAGCACCAATCCGCCCAAGGAACGCACGGGTTGGGGCGGCGACGGCGCGCCTGGCACGGGCACACTGCGCGAGTTCTTGGCCGGCGCCATCAAGCAGCACTACCCGAAGACGCTGCAGCGCAGTTCTGGCGTCGATTTTCGCGAGCCGACCGCGCAAGAGCAAGACCTGACGCTGGCGTTCCAGCTCAGCCTGGGGCGCTTGAACGAGATCGACCTGAAGCAAGTGCGGCTCACGGATGCCGACGCAGAAATCGGGCGCCAGGCGTACCTGGATCCGGCGCGCGGTCGCTGCAATTTTTGCCACGAAAACGGCGGCGCAAACTCCGAGCTCACGCACAAGAACGCTAACTTCGACACCGGCACGCGTTTTCGTCCAGTGTTTGGCGCAGAAGGCACGCTGGCCGGTTTACCGTTGTTCGATGGCGGCTTCGGCGGCATCGGTTTGAGCCAGCCGAACATCGTGACGTTCCCGCTCTCGCCCGAGAATCCGCCGAACGACGGCCTGGGCAACAACACGTTCAACACGCCGCCCGTGATCGAAGCGTCCGACACGCTACCTGGTTTCCACAACGACGCGGCGACGACGCCAGAAGCCATCGTGCCGTTTTACATCAGCGATGACTTCCGCAAGTCTCAGGCCTCCAGGGACTTGATCGCGCGCTTCGGCACGCAAATCGATTTCACGCCGGAAGACGGCGACCGCATGGCGCGCTTCATCCGCATCCTGAACGCCGCGCTGAACCTCGACATCGCCAAGCAGCGCCTGCAAGCGGCGCAGACCTTGGTCGGCCGCTTCAAGGACACGCGCGCCGACATTCAGAAGACGCTGATGCAGCTCGCAAAAGAGGAGCTGATCGACGCAGCGTTGGATCTGAACGACGGGCTCGGCCCGACGCAACCGTGTTACCCCATCGCGCAAGATCGCATCGCGCTGGCGAAGACGGAGATCGACTTGGGCATCGCGGCGACCAGCTGGTCCACTCGCCAAAATCGCATCTCCAACGCGCTGTCTCGCGTCCTGAACGCGCGCGACCAATTCGGCTCGAACATGAATTTTGTGCTCGGAAAAGGCAACCTGATGTTCTGAGCCAGCCCTTGGCTGGCCGGCGACCGCGCGCTCTGTCACAATCGCCCAGGGCAATGAAGTTCTGGGCGGTTGTGACGATGGCACTGTGTGCGCTGTCGGGCTGTGGCGGCGCCACGGACGAAGGCGACGATCCCACGCCGAGCGGCGGCAAACCCAGCACGAATACGCTGGGCAAGAGCGGCGTGGCACTCAAATCTCAGATCACGAGCCTGGCCTCGAAGGATCTGGGCAAGGTCTGCGACTACATGGCCCGTCAGCTGGGCGGCTACGGCACCACGCCCAGCTGCCCAGATCCGAGCATGACGGTGCCGGCAGACGCGAGTCAGTCGGTCTGCATCAACAAGGTCAAGGGCAAGAAGTGCGACCTCAGCGTGGAGCAAGTCGAGGCTTGCGCGGACGCGCTGAACAAGAAGCGCTGTTCGTTGCCGTTCGCGTGCGAACCGCTGTGGCAATGCGCGAATAAGTAGCGCTAGCCAACGACTGAGTTCGGGAACCTCGCCGACACGTCGCCGTCGAGTTGCGCCTGGTGTCACGTGCGCAGGATTTCCGTCGCAGAATCCGTTCAAAAAGAAAAATTCAATACAGAGGGGAATTGCTCTAGAAGTTCGAGACGCAATGTGGGTAGAAGTAAGAAGATTGTGATCTCTCTCACTTCGGGCCTCCAACGCCGCGCCAGCGCTCGCTGGGCGCGACTCGGTCTCGGGCTGCTGCTGGCGCTGAGCTCGGCCTGCCGCGACCAGGTCAGTCGTGGGATACCCGCGGTTTTCTCGAGCATTTCTTTCACGAATCAGGACGGAGCTGCGCTGAGCCCGGGCGAGCTCGCCGACCGTGTGTTGGTCGTCAATCTGATGTTCACCAGCTGCTCGAGCGTCTGCCCGCGCCAGACGCGCGAGCTCGCTGAGGTCAGGGCCAGCTTGCCAAAAGCGCTGACGGAGCGCGTGCGCTTCCTGTCGATCACGGTCGATCCCGACAACGACGATTCCGCAGCGTTGAAGCGCTTCGCTCGGGCAAACGGCGCCGAGCGGGACGGCTGGCTCTTCCTGCGCACCGACACGCAAGCGACGGAGCTGCTCGGCTCGCGCCTGGTCGCGTTCGCGCCCGACACTCAGCCGACACCGTCGGCGCACGGCACGACCATTTACCTTTTCGATCGCGGTGGGCGACTCGTCCAACGCTACCGCGGGGCTCCGATCGACGTCGCGCACCTCGCTCGTGAGATCCTGGCCGTTGATGATCTGAAACCTTCCGGGGCGCGCTTGGCCAGCAACTAGCCGAGCACGCTCCGCGCGCACCTACCCCAACCGAAGCCACGCCAATGCTCGAGTCCAAGCCCGAGATCAGTAGAAGTGTGTCCGCAAAACAAGCTCACCGCGCTCGCCTTGTCTGGCTTTGCGTCGTGCTAGCGCTCGCGGCGACGGCCCTAGCGTGTTCGACGAATCGCAGCGAGGGGACCGCGCAGCGTAGCGAGCCGCTCGTCGTGAGCGACCCCAGCGTGGCGTTGCCGATCACGTTGCCGGAAGTGCAAGATCCGCTGCTGGCGGGCTTGAGCATCCCGAGTGACGCTCCGCTGCGTGGCATGTGGTCGCCGACCCGCGCGTGGCCGCTCAACGGCCTTCACTCGACCCTGCTGCCCAACGGACGCGTGCTCACGTATGGCACCCCGGCCGGCAACGCCGCGACGCAAGACGGGCGAACCTTCGACGTTTGGGATCCTGCGCAGGGCTTCACCAGCGTGAGCCACCGCACGGTGTACAACGCTCAGCAGGTCAACAGCTTCTGCAGCGCCGCCGCGTTCTTGCGCAATGGCTCGCTGCTGGTTTCGGGCGGTAACTCGCCGCTCGACAGCAGCGTGTTCACGCCGGCCACGGGCGCGGTCGCAACCTCGCCGTTCCACCTCGCCGACGATCGCTGGTACGGCTCGATGATCGTTCTGCCCGACGGGCAGCTATTGATGCTCGGCGGCTCCACGGCGTACGGAGCGCTCCGCGCCTACCAAGATCCGGCACAGGCCATCAACGCGGGCACCGTGTCGATGACGCCGGAGATCTACGACGCTGCGAGCGGGTTTCGCAGCTTGTTCGGCGCGTACAGCCGCGAGGCGTTTGGTCCGGATTTTCATCGTTACTGGTACCCGCGCGCTTGGGTCGCGCCGAACGGCGAGGTGTTCGGCATCTCGTCGGAGAAGATGTGGTACCTCGACTATTCGGGCTCGGGGTCGGTGCGCGTGGCCGGAAACTTCAAGACCGGCGTGGATGCCGTGGCCAAGCCCAACATCGGGCCCACCAGCAGCGCCGTGATGTTCGCGCCGGGTCGCATCTTGCAAGTCGGCGGCAACGGCTATCACGACGCGCACGCCACGCCGAGCAGCGCTCTCGCCAGCGTGATCGACATCAACGGCGCAAACCCCGTCGTCAGCGACACCAAACCGATGAGCTTCGCGCGTCAGTGGCCGAGCACGACGGTGCTCCCCGACGGGCGTGTGGTCGTTACCGGTGGCACGCGCTACGCCAACAACGGCGGCGCCGACGCCGTTTACGAGGCGGAGCTGTGGGATCCGAGCAGCGGCAACTGGACGGTCGGCGCGCGCGCTGCGCAGATTCGCGTCTACCACTCGGCCGCCATCCTCATGCCCAACGGCACGCTGCTCTCGAGCGGCGGCGGGGCGCCCGGACCGGTCAATAACCTCAACGCCGAGGTCTATTATCCGCCCTATCTGTTCCGCACGGCGAGCGGCGGCGGCGCCGAGCTCGCGCCGCGGCCGCGGCTCACCGCTGTCAGCACGCTGTCGTTGGCTTATGGAGAGCAACTCGACGTCGATCTGGCGGCAGGTCCGACGATCCAGCGAGCCGTGTTGATCGGCGCCAGTAGCGTCACGCATTCGTTCAATACCTTTCAGCGGCGCCTGGAGCTGCCCTTTCTGCAGAGCGGCGCGCGACTCGCGATTCAGCTACCAGCGAACGGGATCGCCGCGCCGCCCGGCTATTACTTGCTGTTCTTGCTCGACTCGGCTTCCGTGCCATCGAACGCGGTGCTGCTCTCGCTCGGCGACGGCATGGCGGCGCCTCCCGTATCGACGCTGTTGCCGCGCGGCAACGTGATCACGTTGCAGAGCCTCAGCAAGCCTGATTACGCCATCGCGAGCGACGCTCAAGCACTCGGCGTCCTGAAGCTGCTCGGTTCGAGTCCCAGCGCGAGCGATCTGCTGAGCGCCCAGTTCGTGGTGCGCGACGGTTTGTCCGACAGCACCTGCATTTCGCTGGAGTCGAGCGCGACCCCTGGGCAATGGCTGCGCCACAACGCATACCGGTTGCGACTCGCCGTCAGTGATGGCTCGGACACGTTCAAGGCCGACGCCACGTTCTGCCCGGAGCTCGGCCTGTCCGGCACCGGCTTCAGCTTGCGCTCGAAAAACTTCCCGACACGGGTGGTACGACAGCGCAACAACGAAGTCTGGATCGATCCCGTGGCCACGGACGCGGCGTTCGCGGCCGACGCGACCTTCACCTTGCGCGAAGCACCACTGCCAACGCTACCGGCAGTCTCGGCGCCAATCCTGGTGGCCGGTGCCACGGCTAACTACGCGCCGGCCATTTCGCTCACGGGCGCCCAGTTCGTTTGGGACTTCGGTGACGGTGGGGCGCCAACGGCTCCGTCCGCCTCGCCCAACACGAGCCACGTCTACAGCTCACCCGGCCTCTACTTGGTGACGCTGACGGTGACGCTCTCCAATGGCCGCAAGGTGATCAAGACCTTCATTCAAGCCGTTCAAGCGGCGACGACCGCCGGCTCACCGCGGGTCTCTACCAGCGTGGCGCTCGAGTCGCGCGCCGCGGGGCCTGCACGCATCTGGTCGGTCAACCCGGACAACGACAGCGTTTCGGTGTTCGACTCCGTCGCGCTGACACGCACGCGCGAGCTCGCGGTGGGCGCTTCGCCACGCAGCGTCGCGGTGGCGCCGGACGGGCGCATCTGGGTGACGTCGCGCGACGCGGCCACGATCTCGATCATCGATCCGACGAGCCTCACGGTCGCGCAAACGCTCACTTTGCCGGCGCGTTCCCGCCCACAAAGCCTCGTCTTCGCTCCGAACGCGGCGCTGGCGTACGTCAGCCTGGAAGCAACCGCTGAGCTGCTGAAGCTCGACGCCACGACGGGTGCCGCGCTCAAGACCCTGGCGGTTGGAGCGAGCCCACGGGGGCTCTCCATCACGGCAGACGGTTTGCGCCTGCTGGTGTCGCGCTTCATCAGCCCGCCCGCGCCGGGCGAGAGCAACGGCAGTCTGGTGACCAGCGAAGCCATCGCTGAGCTGCGAGTGGTCGACTTGCCCGACTTGACCGGCTCTCGCGTCATCGCGCTGCATCACAGTGATCGCGTCGATGGTCCCGTACAAGGACGCGGCGTTCCGAACTACCTCGGGGCCGCGGTGATCTCGCCCAGTGGACAGAGCGCCTGGTTGCCCTCCAAGCAGGACAATATCGCTCGCGGCACGCTGCGCGACGAGCAGAACCTCGACTTCCAGAACACGGTGCGCGCCGTCAGCTCACGCATTGACCTGAGCAACGAAACCGAAGCGGTGGCGCAACGGCTCGATCACGACAACGCGGGCGTCGCGTCCGCCGCCGTCTTCCACCCCAGCGGCGTCTACTTGTTCGTGGCGCTGGAAACGAGCCGCCAGGTCGCCGTGGTCGACGCGCTGGGCGGAGCCGAGCTCTTCCGCATCGAGGTCGGACGAGCGCCCCAAGGGCTCGCGCTCTCTGCTGACGGCGCGCGCTTGTTCGTCCAGAACTTCATGGATCGCACGCTGAGCGCGATCGACCTGAGCCCACTGGTGAACAGCGGCGAATTTCAAGCCCCCACCCTCGCCACGATAGCCAGCGTGACCACTGAAAAACTCGCGAGCAGCGTGCTGCTCGGTAAGCAGCTTTTCTACGACGCACGCGACCCTCGCCTCGCGCGGGACGCCTACCTGAGCTGCGCGTCGTGTCACGCCGACGGCGGCACGGACGGACGCGTCTGGGACTTGACCGGAATGGGCGAAGGCTTGCGCAACACCATCAGCCTCGTCGGTCGTGCGGGAGGACAAGGGCGCTTGCACTTCAGCGCCAACTTCGACGAGGTTCAGGATTTCGAAGGTCAAATCCGCACTTTGGCGGGCGGCAGCGGCCTGATGACAGACGCCGTCTTGGCTGTCGGAACGCGCAGCCAGCCGCTCGGCGACGCAAAAGCCGGACTGAGCTCGGATCTGGACGCCCTCGCCGCGTACGTGAAGTCGTTGACGCAGCCAACTCCGAGTCCGTTTCGAACTTCGAGCGGGCTCACGCCTTCAGGCGCAGCCGGCCGCCAGCTATTCGAGAGCCGCCGCTGCAACGACTGCCACTACGGGACTACGTTCTCGAACGAGCTGGGCAGTGAGCTCAAAGACATTGGCACGCTCAAGCCCTGGAGCGGCAAACGCTCGTCCGGACCCTTGCTCGGCATCGACGTACCGACGTTGCGCGACGCATTCGCCACCGCGCCCTACTTGCACGACGGCTCCGCCGCCACGCTGGCGGACGCGATCGTGGCGCATCAAGGCGTGACCGTCAGCGCCACCGAGCTCCAACAACTCGTCGACTTCGTCAAACAGATCGACGGCAGCGAGCCCGGCGTGCCACGCGACAACTGCAACGACGGGCTACAAAACGGCAGCGAAACCGGCGTGGATTGCGGTGGCTCGTGCACGGCGTGCAGTGTGTGCGGCGCGACCCGTTACGAAGCGGAGACCATGACGCACTCGACCGGTGGCTCGGTGAGTGGCGGCTGGAACATCTGGTCGAACGGCTACATCTCGACGCAACACCCGTTCGTCGCCGGCCCCACCACCATCACGGTCTGGGCGCGAGGCTCCGTGGCCGCCAACGTCTGGCCCAACCTGCGGGTATCCGTCGGGAGCACGGTGCTGGGCAACCTGACCGTAAACACCACCGGCTATGCCGCGTACACCTTCTCCTTCACGGCCAGCAGCGGCACCGCCGAAGTGCGTGTCCAGTTCACCAACGACCTGAACCAAAACGGCCAAGACCGAAATCTGTACGTGGACCGCGTGGACATCGGCTGCGCTACGACTCCCACATCAAGCTGCAGCGACGGCATCAAAAATGGCAGCGAAACCGCCGTCGACTGCGGCGGTTCTTGCGCCGCCGATTGCGCCAACGGACAAGCTTGTAGCGTCAACGCCGATTGCAGCAGCGCCTCCTGCGTGGGCGCCGTCTGCAAAGCGCCCACACCAACCACCAAGGTCACGGCGAGTCTCAGCATGCAGAGCAGCTGGAACGGTGGCTACTGCGCCAACCTGAAGGTGACCAACTCCTCCACGACGGCCGTCAGCTCCTGGACCGTCAACCTGAACACGAATCAGTCGACCCTCTATACCTCCTGGGGGGCCACCTTCGGCGGCACCGGATCGCTTCGCAGCGTGACCCCTCCGTCGAACTCAGCCGCGCTCGGCGCAGGAGCCTCGACCGTGGTCGGTTTCTGCGCCAACAGCACCGGCTCGAACTGGCAGCCGACGATCGTTTCAGCCAATTAGCGCGGAAAAAGTCAGATAGCGATACGTTCGGGGGGCTGCGGCAATGGTGGCAATACGTGAATAAGTAGCGGTATCCTGCCGTTCCATTTGTTCACGGCACCGGCAGCTCCACGTCACTTATCGGAACGGCGAGGGCCACGCGCGCGCGCGCTGCTGCTTGGAGTGGCGGTCAGCGGAGGCGCCTTCGCGCACTCGCCGCGCGCCGCTGCGCAAGCAGCGCCAGAGAGTTCACGGCCCACTACCTACTACGTTGGGCATGGCGGCGCGATCGTTGGCCTCGGCGGTGTGGCGTTGCTCACGCACGCCCTGCTGCGTCCGGACCAGGGCGGTGACTTCAGCTGGTTTCCCGGCGACGTCAGCGTTCGAGGCAACCGCGCGCTCAGCGCAGCCCGCGTGAGCGACGCGCTGGTTGCGACGACGCTGATAGCACCGGTTGCGGAGAATCTAGCGCTCGGCGCCGACGTGCGACTCGCGAACGCAGGCATCGTGTACGGCGAAGCGCTCGCGTTGAACTTGGCGCTCAATAGCCTCACCAAGGTGGTCGTCAGCCGACGTCGCCCCTACACCTATTGGGCGGGTGCTGCAGCCTCGAGCTGGTCGCAAAACCGCGCGGATTGGTACGTATCGTTCTACTCGGGCCACTCCAGCACCACGTTCACCGCCGCCTTTGCCGGCTCGTATTTGTTCGGCGAAGCCAGCTCCGACCCCGCGCTCCGTTCGCTAGTATGGGGCAGCGAGCTCATGCTGGCCGCGCTCACCGCCAACCTACGCGTGCGCGCCGGCCGCCACTACTACAGCGACATTTTCACCGGCGCCTTGGTCGGCACCGCCGTCGGCCTCGGCGTGCCACTGCTTCACGGCGGCAAGTATCGACCGGGCGCGCCGGAAGTACTGAGCGCCAGCGCTGGAGTCATCGCCGGCACCGCGCTCGGCATGCTGCTCCCTTTCACCCACGACGAAGTCTCGCAGAGCAGCTGGGGGCGCCTCCTCTACGGCATGGCTCCGATGTTCTCGCCCGGCGCCGCTGGCATTCAGCTCCGCGGCACCTATTAGTTTGGCTGGGTCCGTCGCTGCGTGCGGTACGCGGGACCCACCAAACCTTGCGCTTGCGGCTCCGCGCGGCGAAGCAACGGCACGAGGCGGCCCGGCTCGGTAACTTTTAGCTCGGCTTGCCGGCGGTGCCCTTCTCAACGACGAAAAGGGCGTACGTGCACGCATGCCGTTTCTTGTGTTGGAGCCCCCCCTCCAGAGCGCCGCTGGACCCTCCCCGGAGAGAGACAACAAGCAGCTATCTGCTGGACTGCCCTCGATTCTCCCCAGCCCGGCGCTTGGCCGTTCAACTCCCCACGCCCGCTGTGGTGGGCCCCGCTGGTTGTCGTAGAGAGCCGGACCCAGCCAAACCTTGAGCGCCAAATCGCCGTTTCGCTTGGTTTTGGCTTTACTTTCTGGGGAGCGCGGACAAGCTCCGGCGGTTGGCTCGCCCGAATTTTCGCAAACAATCTGGCGCTGCGCGTCCCCAAGCAGATCCGCCTGCGCGGCCACAAGCTGGTGCGCACGCGCGGCCGCAGACCAATCCGCGCGCGCGGCCACAGGCGAATCCACACGCACGGCCACAAGCTAGTGCGCACGCGCGACCGCAAGCTGGTGCGCCCACGCGGCCGCAGACCAATCCGCGCGCGCGGCCACAGGAGAATCCGCATGCGCGACCGCAAGCTGGTGCGTATGCGCGGCCGCAGACCTATACGGGCGCGCGGCCACAAGCGAATCCGCACGCACGGTCGCAAGCTGGTGCGCACGCGAATCCGCAGACGCGTTCACCGGCTGGTGCGCGCCGTGCACTGTCGCACGTGGGCGGCGCCGTGGAGGTTCGGGGTACGGATGAGGCGCTGAACGCGACGCTCAAGCGGGCGTTGGCGGTGCAGACGGACGAGACGCGTATTTTTGCGCACGTGCACGGCTTTCACAGTTACCCGGCGCGGCTGCATCCGGACACCGCGCGCGTGTTGATCGAGCAGTGGTCGCAAGGTACGGACGCGGTGCTGGATCCGTTTTGCGGCAGCGGCACCGTGCCCATCACGGCGCGCGAGCTGGGTCGACGCGCGTTGGGGAGCGACTTGAATCCGCTCGCAGTCGCGTTGACGCGACTCAAGACGCGCGGAGCGAACGAGGTGTTCGCGGACGAGCTGGTGGAGGCCGCTACGCAGGTCGCCGAGCACGGGCGCGAGCGTCAAAAAGCCAAGCTTGGCCCAACGCACCCGTACGGTCCGGAAGACCGCGAGGCGTTCGAGACTTACGTGCTGCTCGGGCTCGATGGTTTGCGCGACGGCATCGATCGCCTGGAGCGCGAAGATCTCGCCACCGCACTGTACCTGGTACTGTCGGCGGTGTTGACCAAGGTCAGCAAACGCCGCGGCGATTCCAGCGAAGGGCTGGGCGAAAAGCGCTTGGCGCGCAGCTTTGCGTTTCGCTTCTTCCAAATGAAGACGGAAGAACTGTCGCAGCGCTTGCTGGATTACAGCTCCCTCGTGCCGAACGGCACGCCGCGCGCGCTGATCGAGCACACCGACGCGCGCGATCTGCACTACGTGCGCGACGCCTCCGTGCGATTGGTGGTGAGCTCTCCGCCCTACCCTGGTGTGTACGACTACTACGACCACCACGCGATGCGCCTGCGCTGGCTGCGTATGCCGGCCGAAGACTTTCTGGATAACGAAATCGGCACACGTCGTGGCGCTCGCGCCGCCACCAATGCGATCACGCGCTGGGAGCAAGACTTCACGCAGTGTCTAGCCGAGCTCCGCCGCGTGTTGGTACCGGGCGGTCGCGCCGCGTTGGTGCTCGCTGACTCCGTGGTAGCCGGCACCGCGTATTACGCCGACGAGTGGCTACCCCGACTCTTGCGCCAACACGGCTTCGTACTGCACGCCAGCGCGAGCCAAGCGCGCCCCCACTTCCACGAGCCGACAGAACGCGCCTTCGCGAAAAAACCCCGCCGCGAACACGTCATCGTGTTCGATCGCCCCATCGACGAGTGAACTGAGCGGCGTGACCGCGCGCCATCGGACGCCGAGTCGTCCCGAAGCGTCGCGGTTTCTAGAACGGAAGCAATCGTGACGCCTCACTGGGACCACACCGGCACGAACGTTGTGCGAGTCGCCATGCGCAACGCCAGCATCGAGATCAGCGCGCGTGCTCGTCGGCGAACAAAATGGCGATAATTCGAGCAGTGCGCGGCGTCGTCGCTCCGCGAATTCAAGTTCGTGAGTGGCGCGACTCGAGCAGTGCGCGGCGGCGGCGCTCCGCGAATTCAAGTTCGTTGGTGGCGCGACTCGAGCAGTGGGCGGCGGCGCTCCGCGAATTCAAGCTCCGTAGCGGCGCGACTCGAGCTCTGCGCGGCGGCGCTCCGCGAATTCAAGCTCCGTTAGCGGCGCGACTCGAGCTCTGCGCGGCGGCGCTCCGCGAATTCAAGCTCCGTAGCGGCGCGACTCGAGCTCTGCGCGGCGTCTCACGGCACCGTCGCCGGTTCGTGAACGGCGCGAGCTGATGCTGCGTTGGGCATAGCCGAATAGCGCCAACCGCTCGAGCGCCGAGAGCGCCGACCGATCTGCGTCCGACACGTTCGCGCCTTGGCGACGCGCGTCTTGGAAACGGTGCTTCGCGAATTCAAGCCTGCTCGCGTCGACCAGGGTGGGCCAACGCTAGACCGGAGCACGCCGCAGGCGCGCGTGGTCGGCCTGGACCCGCGGAGGGTTTGACGGCAGCCTCCGCGAATTCAAGTCCGTGAGCGGCCATCGTGATCTGCCGATGGCGCAAGCAGCACGCTGCTACTCAACAAGCGCGTCCGTAACCCGCACAACGCGGAGACACACAGCGCCTCCGCCAGCTCCGCGCTTTCTCACCGCTCACGACACGGCAAACGTTGCTCCGCGAATTCAAGTTCGTGATGATCGCCAACTCGAGCGATGCGCCGCCGTGGACTGAGCCTCCGTGATGCCGTTGAAGCAGACTTGGTCGCTTCAACGTTCAGTACGAACAGCCCACACGGCGACTTCAGCGCTTCCCAAAAGACGAGACTCGATATCATTCCAGGTTGATACTGCGACTACCTACGGATATAGTGCGTGTGTCGATTGGAGGCGCCGCATGGCTATACTTCGAAAGATTCGCGTTCGACGCGCAAGCCGGAGAAAATCGCACGCGCGGCAGGAATTTGCGTTCCGCACATGGGGTGGAAAGCGCGCAGGTGCGGGGCGACCGAAGCGATCGACAGAGACCGTTCCTCACGGCGTCAGGCCTGCTCATTCTCGTCACCGGCCGCTTCACATCACGGTTCGGATGCTGAAGTCGGCGCCGGATTTGCGGCAGGATCGCGTGATGGTCGCCATCCGTGGCGTGTTTGCAATGGCGCGCGAGCGGAAAGGTTTTCGACTGACGAACTATTCCGTGCAACGCGACCACATCCACCTGATCGCTGAAGCAATGGAGCGCGTGGCGCTATCGAACGCCATGCGGAGCCTGTGCAGCCGCATCGCGCGCGCGGTGAATCGCGCCGTCGCTCGCCGGGGGCAACTCGTCGCGGAGCGCTATCACGCGCGCGCTCTCAGCGCCCCCAAAGAGGTGCGGCGCGCGCTGCTCTACGTGCTGCGCAACTCGCATCATCACGAACGCGCCCACGGCAGGTATTTGCCGCCCTGGCACTACGATCCGTGCTCGTCTGCGCTCGAATTCGACGGCTTCGCAGCGCATCCAGAGTTTCCCCCGCCACCGCTGAAAGCGCGATGTACTACGGTGACGCCCAGCTATTCTTATCTGCTCGCGCGCGGATGGAAGAAGCACGGCTTGATCGCGATTACCGAGATCCCAAGCTGAGCAACGTTTACTGGATGCTGCAGCTGCGCAGCCATATCGGTCCTGCAAAGCTTCAAACAGAGTACCGTGACTCTGTGCGCCCAGGCCCAGTGGCGACGACACGCCGCTCGGCCGCCGCAGGATGCCCAAGGGAGCCGCGCGGACGTCCGCGCACCCAAGCGCAGCGGCGGCGACACGCCACTGCCGCCGCCGCAAGCTGCACCCAAGCGAGCCGCGTGGACGTCCGCGCACCCGAGCGCAGCGGCGACGACACACCGCCGCAAGCTGCACCCAAGCGAGCCGCGTGGACGTCCGGGCAGTCAGAAACGCCCAGCTAACCAATTCCTGAGCCGTGGGGCGCTGCTGAGGGTTCATTCGTAAGAACCTCGGGAAAGCGCACGATGCAGAAGCGACATTGCGTTCGGGCGGGTGGGCTCATGTCAGCAGTCAGCTGGCTGTTTCCGCTGCTCTTGGCCTGCTCGGCGCAGGTGTCTCCGGCCGGCGAAGAAGGCGGCACGGCGGGTATGGGCGCGAATGTACCGACAGCGGGCGGGGACGCGGCCGGAACGACCGGCGTACCCAATGCCGGGAACTCGTCGAGCGGCGGGCGCAATGGGAGCGCGGGTGGCGCTGGCACGCCAAACGGAGCGGGCAACTCGAACGGCGGCGTGGGTCAGGGCGGCACGAGCGGCTCGGCTGGCGCGCGTTCGGCGGCGTTCAGTTGTAACAGCGCAGCGAAGGCTCCGGCAGAGTCGCTGCGGCGACTGACGATGACGCAGTACCGCAACACGGTGCGGGACTTGGTGAGCTGGGCCACGAACAATAACGCGGAAGCCAAGACCGCCCTGGAAGGTGTGCTCGAAGCGCTGCCGAGTGATCGCCGCGAAGCCACGCCGCAAGATCTGCACGGCAGCTACCGACGGCTAGATCAAACGTTGCAGCAGGTGCACGTCGATACGCTGTACGACGTTGGTGTGCGCGTGGGCGCGTTGTTGACGCAAACGGCGCGGCTACAACGCGTGGCCGGTGCGTGCGCCACCGATGACGACAGCGACAATGACGCGGACTGTCGCGATGGCTTCATTCGTAAGTTCGGCGCGCGCGCCTTGCGACGACCCCTGCGCGACGACGAAGTGACGTTTTATCGCGAGGTTTATGGCAGCAACGCGCAGGCGGATGCGGCCGCGTACGGCGACGTGATCGCGGTGTTGCTGAACGCGCCGGACTTCGTGTACTTCGTCGAGCATGGCACCAGCGCGGTGAGCGGCAGCGCAGGGAGCTTCGTGTTGTCGGCGCACGAGCTGGCGTCACGGCTCTCTTATCAGCTGTGGCAAACGGCTCCCGATGACGAGCTGCTGGCGGCGGCCGCGGACGGGAGCTTGTTGAAACCGGACACATACTCCGCGCAAGTGGCTCGGCTGGTGAAGGATGCGCGTTCGCGCGCGGCGCTGCGTGAGTTCTTCGAAGATTGGATGAAGGTGGAGGATTTGGCGGCGCTGGACGCCAAGAACAGCGACGCCGTGTTCAAAGCCTTCGCCGGCGCGGATCTGCCTGCGAACACGTTGCGCGGCGCCATGATCGACGACGTGGTCGGTATGCTCGACTACTACACCTGGCAACAACCGTCGGCGCTCGGCACGCTGCTTCAAAGCGAGAAGAGCTTCGCGAAAGATGCAGCGCTCGCGAAGATCTACGGCGTGGCGCGTTGGGATGGGCAGAGTGAGCCGCCGAACTTGCCGAGCGGGCAACGCCCAGGTTTGTTCACGCGCGCGCTGTTTCTAGCCAGCGGCTCCGCGAATACGCGCCCGATCATGAAGGGCGTATTTTTGCGCCGACACGTGTTGTGTGACGACATTCCGCCGCCTCCGCCCGGAGCCAACGCCAAGCCGCCCGAGCTGAGCGCGGACATGACCACGCGCCAAGTCGTGGAAGAGTTGACCGAAACTTCCGCGGGGTGCTCGGGCTGTCACCGCATTTTGATCAATCCGCTCGGCTTTGCGACGGAGAACTTCGATGCGCTCGGGCGTTACCGCACGGAGCAGACCTTGTTCGACACGGCCGGTAAGGTCGTCGGCAAGAAGGCGGTAGATACCAGCGGCGTCGCGCGGGTGTGGACCGACGACGACGCAACCATCAGCGGTCCCGCGCAATTGATGAGTCAACTCGCTGCCAGCGGCAAAGTCGAAGCGTGTCTGTCGCGCAACTACTTCCGCTACACCTTCGCGCGCTGGGAAGCGGCCACGGACGGCTGCGCGCTGGAAGGCTTCCGCCAAGCTTTGTTGGCCGGGGGCGGCGTGAAAGAACTGCTGAGCGCCGCCGCGCTCACCCCCAGCTTCAAACAACGCACCTTCGAGTGAAGCCATGAAACGCCAAATCATCGACGTCACGCGGCGACAATTTTTACTGGGCTTGGGCGGCGCAACGCTCGCCTTGCCCGTATTGCCTTCATTACTGACGCGCACCGCGTACGGCGCAGAGCCCACGTACACGCGGCGTCCCCGCTTGTTCTGGGTAACCACGGATCATGGCGCCGCGTTCGAGAGCAGCATGTTTCCGAACGCTGCCCAGCTCACCTCCACGGCGGACATCTTCTCGGATCATCCGTATAAATTCGGAAAACTGACGGGCAGCACCAACGGCACTGCGCGCAGCTTGTCCGCGGTGCTCAGCGCAGACTCAGGCCGTTTCAGCGAAGCGCTGATCGCCAAGATGAACGTGCTCTACGGCTTGGACGTGCCGTTCTACATCGCGCACAACACTGGCTTACATCTCGGCAACTACGCACGCAACGACGGTAATGGCAGCGACGGCAAAGCCGTCCAAGATAAGCCCCGCCCCACGATTGATCAGCTGCTGGCCTGGTCTAGCTCGTTTTATCCGGACCTCTCCAGCATCCGCGAACGCGCGATGGTGATCGGTTCGCAAGCAGTATCGTGGAACTACTCGAAGCCGTCCGATCAGACCGGCAACATCGAAAACGTGCGCGGAACCAGCAGTTCACTCGATTTGTTCAAGCGCATCTTCGTGGCTCCCACCACCACCACGCCGACACG
>Ga0247764_1000296_pt1 | contig 18010 bp, 16 predicted proteins | sample UWRJL051202B4_FD_179932 | JGI IMG/M metagenome (GOLD analysis project Ga0247764, IMG submission 179932) | Plant litter microbial communities from Arlington Agricultural Research Station in Wisconsin, United States - UWRJ-L051-202B-4 | ecosystem: Environmental > Terrestrial > Plant litter >...
CGGCGGCGGCGGCTTCCAACAACAAGCCGGCGCTCAACAACAAGCCGGCGGCGGCGGCTTCCAACAACAAGCCGGCGCTCAACAACAAGCCGGCGGCGGTGGTTTCCAACAACAAGCCGGCGCTCAGCAACAAGCCGGCGGCGGCGGCTTCCAACAACAAGCGGGCGCTCAGCAACAAGCCGGCGGCAGCGGCCAGCAACAGACGGGCGGCCAAGCCAACTAACGCTTCCCGGACGCCTCGTACGGCGCGCTTCGGCGCGCCGTACGGCGTTGTGCTCACATCAGCAAACTGCTGAGCGCCATCGGGATCTGCGCGTCGCCCGAGATCTGGATCTTGCCGTTCATCATCAGTTCGAACGGATTGGTTTCGCCGCGTTGCAGCGCAAGAAAATCAGCGAGCTGACAACGCACCGTACACTGCGGAGTCACGAGTTCTGGTGGCGCGTTGCCCGGTGTCAACACCACGCGATGCTCGCCGCCCGTCGCTTGCAGCACGAACGCTAGGCTGCCCCGCACCTCCCGGATCCCGGCGATGCGTTCCTCATCCAGGCTCAGCGCCTTGAGCACCATCAAGCGCCGTTCAGGCTCCGCCTGACTCACTAGCTCTGCGCCTTGCACCATTACGGGCACGAAGTCGGACTCGGCGACATTCACTTGCACGATCACATCGGCGGGAACGCTACGCGTGATCTCCAATTTGCCCTGCGTCGCGCGCACGCTGACGGGGTCGCGCGTGCCCACCTGGAACACAACCGCGCCGCGCGCCGATTGTTCGGCGAAACCCGGCAGGCCCTCGAAGGATTGGGCCAACCATTCGGTAAAAAATAGCTCGGGATCGTGCGGAACCTGGGACATAGACGCCGCCACTATGGCACGTCGTGCCCGAAGTGACAGAAGCGCGGCGGCTTATCTGCGCACGAGGCCGCTGATCGCGTGGGTTTCTCGCGCCCCGAGCAAACCGAACTGCACGCCGAAGCCCAATTCCTGCGTCCAACGCACGACGGCAGGCAGGGTCAGACTCTTGCCGGTACCGACAGGTGTCAACAGAATGCTCAGTTCTTCACCGAAGGTGACCGCCTCCTCGGAAAGTACGAACATGCCGCCGATGCTCAAATCCTTCGCACGCGCGCGGAAGCTAGTGCCATCTTGCCGCTTGCACACCAAGTCTGCTTCGACGACCGCGCGAGGATGACCACGTTTTTCGAGCACGCCTCTTTTCGTACGCCTGCGCATCACGCAAATCAACGGCGTTCACAGCGGACGGTCCGGGCCCGCGGGGTACGACATGAGCGCTAGTGGTCCGCGTCCTCTCGTCGAACGATTGTTCGAAGGTTGGCAGCTTGCTGCGCTGGCGGTAGCTCTTGCGATGATTTCAGCGTGGCTCGCCGTGCCGCGGCCGGTCGAACCAAGCCTGATACCTCTTCCGCAGGTGGATCGGCGTGAGCTCAAGTACATCGAACTGGGGGACGCGGAGCGCGTACGCAAGGTGCGCGATCGTGGTTTGCCCTACGCCGTGCGTGCCGTGGGCGAGCTCGTACGCCGACATGGCAGGTTGCTCAGCCAGGGCGATTTCCGCGCAGCCGACGCCCGGCGCGAGGACCTGCAGCAGGCCGCAGCCAACGCGCGCGCTGAGCTCGGCGAAGGACCGCTGGCCGACCTTCGCGCGCTGCAAGCCAGCTACTTCGTCAGCGCCGTCAACGAATGGCAGCGGACCACTCGCACCTCCGCGGAGCTTTCCGAACTTGCGCCGAAGTTCGCAGACAAGTGTGCGCGTATGGGCTGGACGGACCCAGCGGGCAAGCTGCGGCTGAGCGAGATCGAACTACGCACGTTGTTCCTGGTGCGCTGGACCGAGCTGATCGGCAGAACAGCCGATTCAGCGCTGCGACCGCGTCTCGATCAGTTCCGCCTGTACTACTCGCTGCTGCTGCGTTTCCCCGGCGGCGAGCAGGCGCAGGACCAAGACTTGGCTCGGCTGCGCTACGCTGCCGCCGTCGCGCAACTCGATGGCAGCTATCCAGAGGGTGTCGCGCGCGGCGTACTCCTGTATCGGCTAGGTCAACCGCACGCTGCCTTCGAGGCATTTTCTTCGTACCTGCGTCAACACCCCGACGGCCCGTGGACACACCGCGTGCGCAATCATGCGCTCGCGGCGTACGCCCTACTCGAGCGCGAAGCAGACGAGCTCCCGCTCGACGCCGAGTGACATTGCCTTAGCCGTGCGTAATGTTGCGCCGCCGTTTGCGCGGTCGCGCTGGTTCGAGGTCGTCGTCAGCGCCGAAGCGAAATGGACCGGCCAGAAATACGCGTAACGACAGCTTGCCGTCACGAAACTCGCTGACGAAGTCGCGGATGGCTGCCAGCTCGTCGACTTCGCCTTGCATGCTGGCGTGCGCTTCTTCCCAGGGATCCTGACCGGGACGGGCGCGCTCGCGCACGCTCTCGATGAAGCTCACGGGTTCACTACGACGCAGCTCACGCAGTTCCGCGCGCAGGCGCTTCAATTGCTCCTTCAAGCCCTCCACCGCGCGCTCCAGCAGCTCGACGCGGCGGTCGACGCTCGCGTCTTGATTCGGCAGGTCCCCACCCTCCAGGTACTCGCGCTCGGCGCGCAGCAGGGCGGCAAGATCTCCGGCTTCATACGCTCGTGTCAGCTCCTTCATGACCGCTGTGCGGCGCTGCTGATCGTCGCTGTCCTGGGCGCGATCCGGATGCAGCGCGTGCACCAAACGTCTGAACACGTCGCGCAGCCCGGCGCGCTGCTGCTTTTCGTCCGGTGGAACCGCAGAGTAACCGCCACGCCCAGCTGCCGGAGCAGAATCCGCGTCGGCGCCTGACTCCGCGCTGTCGTCCTGCCACGGTTCGTCGTCGAATTCGCCCGAAGCGCCCTCGGAGTTCAGGCCGGTGCGCGGCAACTCACCCATGCCGAGACACAGATCGACATAGAGCGTGAGCAGCGCACGCTGCTCCGAGCGCGCGCGCCCCGGCGTCTGCAAAATCTCTTGAAATAGCCGATGGAACTGCGCGACCAGCGCTTCTTGTTCGCGCGCGAGCGGCTCCAGTTTGTGCGCCATCACGGTTTCGGCTTGGCGCACGCCTTCGACCAAGCGTTCCCGCGCGCGCTGCTCTTGCTTGATTTTGCCGAGCAGCGCGCGTTGCTGGCGCAGTAACGATCGCAACCGCTCGGGCGCTTGCGGTTTGCTCAAACTCGACGTCGACTGCTGTTGCTCCTGTTGCCGGCTGACCTTCGCGCGAGCCATGTCAACCGCGAGAGTGCGCACCGCTCGAGTTCGAACACAAGCGCGGACACACGGCGCCTCAGCGTTCCGCCCGCCGCAGCGCAACCACGCGGATCCGTACGTAGTCTATCCACCACGCGCCGTCTCGGAACAGCTGCGGTCGTGCGTGACGCTCCACGGCTTCGAAAAATGCGGGGCGCTGCGGCTCCGGCACGTCCGCTATCAACGGCTGCGCCAAGAGCTCGAGCCACGCTCGAATGCCAGAGGCGTTGGGCACGTCGTTCATCACGCTGGGACGGTCGATCAGCGCGGCGAAGCGTACTTCGAAGCCCGCGCGCTCGAGCAGCGCGCTGTATTCCCCGATGCTCGGGAAATACCAGGGCATGGTCGGCGCGGAGTCGGAATCCAGCTGCAGCTCTCGTCGCGCTGAGCTCACTACCTGACGAACCTTCAGCACGTTCCGCACACCGCCGAACTCGGCCGCAAATCTGCCGCCAGGTTTCAACGCCCGACAGACGCCTTGCGCGACGGCGTCCGGCCGCAGCATCCAGTGCAACGCGGCGTTCGAGAATACTGCGTCGAACTCGGCATCGAAGCCGAGCGCCTCCGCGTCACCTTGCATGAACTCGAGATCGGGGTGTTGTTCACGTGCGCTGGCGATCATCTCCGCGGAGGCGTCCAAGCCCAGCACGCGGGCACCCGTCTCGGCGATGCGTCGCGACAGTCCGCCCACGCCACAGCCCAAGTCCAGGATGCGTTCCCCTGCCCGCGCCGCCAACAAGTCGAGCACCGGCGCGCCACCGTCCTGCACGAACGCGGCGCGCTCCACGTAGCGTTGTGGATCCCAAACCTGCTGTCGAACGTGGCTCATATCATCACCGTTGCAGTGAGCATGACCACGCCGCCGATTTAGACCAATGATACTTTCTGCACCAATCGTTTAGAACTACTTAATAGTCTGACGCGCGCCTCAAATGCCCAATCCCCCCTGGAACGCCTCGGCGCGCGCTTGCACTTGGGTGATGCGGCTGCCCGGAGGCACGCTGCGCGTGAGCCAGACGTTACCGCCGATCACGGAGCCTTGACCAATGCGAACGCGACCGAGGATGGTCGCGCCGGCGTACACCACGACGTCGTCCTCCACGATCGGATGACGCTCGTGGCCTTTGTGCGCGACGCCCGCTTCGTCCACGGTGATGGTCTTCGCGCCCAGCGTGACGCCTTGATAGATGCGTACGCGTGCGCCAACGATGGTCGTCTCACCGATCACGACGCCGGTACCATGGTCGACGAAGAAGCTCGGGCCGATCTGCGCGCCAGGGTGAATATCGATGCCCGTAGCAGTGTGAGCGATCTCGGAGATGATGCGCGAGAGCAGCGGCGTGCCGAGTTGATACAGCTCGTGCGCCAGGCGGTGGTGCAACATCGCCGTAATGCCGGGATAGCAAAAAATCGCTTCATCCAAGCTGCGCGCGGCGGGGTCGCCTTCGTACGCGGCGCGCACGTCCGTTTCGAGCAGGCGATGCACCTCGGGGATGCGTGAGGAGAACTCGCGCACCAGCTCCCTCGCTCGCGACGGCACGTGGGCGCTGTCGTCACCGACCAAACGCAGCTCGCGCAGGACTTGTAGCTCGAGCTCGCGCAGCGAGTCCGCCAAGGTGTGACCGACGAAGAAGTCGACACTTTCGTCGGTGATGTCGGGCGGGCCAAAATGAGCCGGGAACAACGCGGCTTTCAGCCCGTTCGTCACCAGCTCCAGTGCCGCACGCGATGGCAGCGGCGCCGTCAGCAGTCGGGAGCCGCGCTCCCCTCTGCGCGCATCGCGCGATTGGCGCAGCTCCTCCACGACGCGGTTCAGACTGAAAGCAGCGCTCGCTGGCGCGACGGAGCTCGGCGCGGTGGCCGCGCTGGAGCGTTGCGCGCTGACGATCCGGGAACTTACCGATTGATCCGAAAGACTATCTTCCTGCGCGGCGAGGCTCGGCACATGCCGATGCGGGCCTTGGGACATGGGCGTCTCCATTGCGTGACGGGCAAACCGGCTTCGCCACGCGAGCGCGCGAAGCGGTCAAAGACTGCGGAGTGTGGCGGAGGCGCTGGCAGGCCGAACTCGACCTGCCAGCCCACTACAGCTCACCGATGCGGACACGCAGCGCATGTCGAGCAATGAACCGGGCCTGGCGACATCGAGCACGCTGAGTTTGTAACCGATCCTACTCCACGAAGCAATGCATCGCGCGCGACGTCTCACGGATGCCACTGCGCTTCTGCCACGCGCACGGAGTGTGGAATCAAGCGCATACGATGGAAGGTGTCCGCGATTCGTTGTTGAGATTCCATCAACGAATCCGTGACAGGACCGGGGCGCGTGCCCCGGCTGAGCGCCACCGCCAACCCTTCCTTCGGCAAGCCCAGGGTCGTCTCCAGCATCTCGGCGACGCCGCCGGGGTTCGAGTGACTCCACTCACTCACCCGCGCGACTTGCTCGAGCAGCGTGGTCACCAAATCAGGGTTTTCTTGGGCAAATTCGCGGCGCGCAATGTAGTAAGTCGCGTTCTCGGTCAGGCCCGCGGCGTCGCGCAGCACGCGTGCCTGGCAGGTGAATTCCGCGGAAGCGAGCAGGGGATCCCAGATCGCCCACGCCTCCAGCCGCTCCGCCTCGAATTCACTGCGCGCGCGTTCCGGCGTCAGGTACTGCAGATCGACATCGTCGCAGGTCATGCCGACCTCTTCCAAGGCTCGAATCAGCAGATAATGTGCGTTGGAGCCTTTGTGCACCGCGACTGCACGGCCGCGCAGTTGCTGCACGCTTTGGATCGGCGACTTGCCGTGGACGATGATGGCCTCTCCCCGCGGCGAGGGCGCGTTGGCACCCAGGTAGACCATGGGTGTGGTGGACGCCTGGGCCAACACGGCCGGTCCCTCGCCGACCACCCCCACGTCCAAGAAGCCTTGCTTCATCGCCTCAACCAGCGGCGCGCCGGCGGAGAATTCGACCCACTCCACCTGCACACCATGATTCGGCGCAGAATCGAAGGCACCGAACGCCTTCACGAACATCAACAAGCCGAGCTTCTGGTAACCGATGCGCATGCGCCGCGCCGGCAGGCGTCGCGGCGGCGAGCTGGCCGAGCTCTTGCGCGGCTTGGCTTGAATCTGACCGAGCTCGATCAAGCGAGCCCGCGCCACGTTGCGCGTGATCCCGAGCAGACGCGCGGTCTTGACCTGATTTTCGTCGGCCGTGGCGTAGGCTGCGCGCAACAGCGCCTGATCCACGCGTTGCTGCAGACGTGCCGGCGCCCGCTCGCACAAGCGACGCAGCAGCGTTTCCAGCTCGGCGAAGTCTTGTTCTTCTACCGCCGTTTCATCCGGCGGGAATGCGGGCGGCGGCGCGCTGCGCAACACGCTGGACGGCGCAAGCTCCGCCCCTGACGTCACGTCGTTGGTCGGAACACCCAGATCTTGGGGCCTGATCTCATGGTCGCGGCACACCAAGAGCGCGTGGTGCAGTACGTTCTCGAGCTCGCGAATGTTGCCGCGCCACGGGTATTCGACAAGGAGCGCCCGAGTGGCTTCCGGTAGCTTCACTTCCGGACGATTCAAGCGACGCCGCAACACGTCCACGAAGTGTTCGGCCAACGGCAAGATGTCCTGGATCCGTTCGCGCAGCGGCAACAAGCGCAACGCCGCGACGCTCAGGCGGTAGTACAGATCCTCGCGAAAATGGCCTGCCGCCATGGCCGCAGCCAAATCCACGTTCGTCGCGGCGACGAGCCGCACGTCCACAGGCACGGCTTCGCGCGCCCCGACGCGCACGACTTCGCCCTCTTGCAGCACGCGCAGCAGTTTGACCTGCAGCCGCAAGGACAAGTCGCCCACCTCGTCCAGGAACAACGTGCCACCGCGCGCCACCTCGAACCAACCGGGCTTCGCGGTCCAGGCGCCGGTGTACGCGCCGCGCTCGTGACCGAACAACTCGGCCTCCGCCAAGCCCTCCGCCAGCGCGCCGCAGTTGACGGCGATGAACGGACCGCTTCGGCCGCTCAGCTCGTGAAGGTGACGGGCGACGATCTCCTTACCGGTCCCGGTCTCCCCCGTGATGAGCACGCTGGCTCGGCTCGGAGCGATGCGCTGAATACGCTCCAGCAGCTCCCGGGACTTGGGATCCTCGAAAACGAGAGCCTTGGCACGGACCGTGAGGGCGAGATCGCGAGCATTGGGCAGCGTCAGCACCGACATGGAGACGTGGTCGGAACCTGACACCGAACGGACGGTCTGTCTACTCTGATGGATCTGGCCTCACCCCGCGCGCTGTTGTGGCACCCCCGAAACGCGTGCGAAACGCTGACTTTGTGGCGCTTCTGCGGCCGGCGTGAGCAGCTCCAGGCAGCGTCGTTTTAACTGCGCAAATTCCGTGGAAGTTACGAGCTCAGTGGAGCGAGGCCGCGCGAACGGGACTTCCAGAGTGGCAATCGGCCGAGCCGGCCGTGCGGACAGCACGATGACTCGGTCGGCGAGATAGAGCGCCTCGTCCACGTCGTGAGTGACGAACAGCACCGTGGTCGGGACCTTCGTCCAGACGTCCAGCAGCAGATTCTGCATGCGCAAGCGCGTCTGCGCGTCGAGCGCGCCGAACGGCTCGTCCATGAGCAGCAACTTGGGACGGTTCACCAGCACCCGCGCGATCTCCACTCGCTGTTGCATGCCGCCGGACAGCTGCGCGGGGAAGTAGCGCTCGAAGCCCTCCAGCCCGACCAGCGACAGCAGCGCTCGGCTCTCGGCTTCGGCTTGCTTACGGGAAAGGCCGCGCACACGCGGACCAAACTCCACGTTGCCGAGCACCCGCTTCCACGGAAGTAACGAGGGGCGCTGGAATACCAGGCCTCGCTCCGCGCTCGGTTCACGGACGGGCAAGCCATCCACCAACAAGGTGCCCGAAGTGATCGGCACGAAGCCACCCACGGCTCCCAGCAGCGTGGATTTCCCGCAACCGGAAGGGCCGAGCAACGCCACGAATTCGCCGGGACGCGCGTGCAGTTCGAAATCTTTCAACGTGCACACGCGGTGCGGTGGGCGCCCGACTTCCAGGCTCAGCCGCTCAATCAGTAAGTCTCCACCACGCTCAGCCATGACGACCCACCTGAATGCGATACCAGGGAACCAGCAGCGTGCCCAAGCGCTTGACGGCCGCGCTACTCAGCGCACCCAGCACGCCGATCAGCAACATGCCGAGCACGATCTCTGGATACCGCTGCAAATTATACGATTCCCACGTGTAATAACCGATGCCGTATTGCCCGGCGATCATCTCCGCGGTCACCAGGCAGAACCACGAGGTGCCCATGCCCAGGCTGAGCCCGGTGATGATGCTGGGCAACGCGCCGTGAATCACCACGTGCCACAGCAGGTGCCACGGCTTGGCGCCGAGCCCTTGCGCGGCTTGCACGTAGCGCTGCTCGATCGAGTCCACACCGTGGATGGTGTTGACCAAGATCGGGAACAACGCGCCGAGGAACGTGATGTAAATCATGCTCACTTCGGACGACTTGAAGATCAGGATCGACAGCGGGATCCAGGCCACTCCCGGGATCGGCCGCACCACCTCCAGCGGAAGGCTCAGCACGCTTCTCGCGATGCGCGAGCGCGCGATGGCGATGCCCGCGATCACGCCGAACACCGCCGCCACGAAGAAGCCGACGAAGGCGCGCGTGATGCTGCTGAGCAAGTGCTGTTGCAGCTTCGGCGACTCCAGCAATTCAGCCGCTGCGGTCACGACCTCCCCTGGGGGCGGCACGTTCACGAACGAGACAGGACCGAACTCCACCCGGTGCCGGGCCAATAAGTGCCAACCGAACACGCACGCGGACAACGACAGCAGCGAAAGCGCGCGGAAAGCCCAGCTACCGTGCAAAGAACCCAGCGAGGCGCGCACGCGGCCGATTTGGCTCGCGCGCGCGCTGGGCGGCGCGGCATCCGTGGTCTCGACCCGCGCGATGCTGCTCACGTCTTGCCTTTCTGCACGCTGTCGTAACTCGCGAGCTGACCCGCCTCCTTCTTCGACCACGCCGTGGCATCTTCCTTGAGCAGGAAGGCCGCCACGCTTCCGTCCGGTTTCTGCACGTAATAGGCCTGATCCGCCAGCAGCTTGATACCGGTGTTGCGATCATGAACGAACACCGCGCGCACGGCTTTGTTCTGCGCCTTGAGCTCGCTGAGCGCCGTGAACGCGGAGCGCGGGGTCGCGTAGTTGCGGACCTTCTCCTCGCCCTTGACCCAAATTTGCGCGATCTGTTTGGTGTCGCCCAAGGCTTCGTTGGTGCGCGCATCGTTGCCGGTGACGGGCAGCGGATCGTAGTGCTTGAGCCGTTCGTCGAAGTCGCGACCGGACAACTTGGCCGCTTCGCGAATGAAGCGCTCGTCGATCCACTTGTCGATGTCGAGCTCCGAGTCGTGCTTCTTCAAGAGCTTCAGCGTTTCCACTGCCGTCTTGAGGCCCTGACGGAACTCTGGCTTCGGCGTGAAGTCACGAGTTTGAATGCCGAGCGGACCGTGGAACATGTACACGACCTCGGCCTCGACTCCGCTCACCTTCTCGATCAGCTCGGAGTACTTCTCGGGCTGTGCCGTGAGCAGCTTGTCGGCTTCCAGCGTGGCTTGCAGGTACGCCACCACGAGCTCCGGATACTCCTTCGTGAACTCCTCGCTCACGATGAAGCCGTGGGAGGTCGGCGCGTTGACGGAAGAGCCGTCGTAGATTTTGCGCGACGTGCCGCGGAACGGGAACAGCTCCGCGAACGGCACGAAGTCGGCGTGGCCGTCGATCTTGTTGGCTTTGAGCGCCGTGCCGCCGACCTCGGGTGATTGCGACACCAAGCTCACGTCCTTCTCGGGATCCCAGCCGAGCGAGTTGACGGCGCGGAGCAACATACCGTGCGCCGCCGAACCGAACGGCACCGAGATCTGTTTGCCCTTCAGATCAGCCAGTTTCGTCGCCGGCGAATCCTTGGGCACGACCAAGCCATTGCCCGCGCCGCGCACGTTGCCGGACAAGGTTGAGACGTACACGCTGCGCTTGCCCGCCTTTTGAAAGGCCACGCCGTTCAACACCGACGGGAAGTCACCGAGCACGCCCATGTCCAACTTACCCGCGAGCATTTCGCTGGTGAGCGGCGGTCCGCTGGTGAAGTTCTTCCACTCCACCTCGAACTTCGTGGACGCGTATTTGCCAGTCTTGGGCAGGTACTTCTCCAACAACTTCAGCTCACGCACCAGCGTTCCGCCCGCCGCGCAATTGATGGTGGTGTCTTGCGTGCCCACGGCGATACGCACGGTCTTCTCGACCGCGGGTTTGGCCGCCTCGGTCGTGCTCGTGAGCGGTTGCTCGGTCTTCTTCTCGCGGCTGCAACCCGCGGCCGTCAAGACCAAGGAAAGAGCGACAACGGCGAAACTTCGTCTCGAGTGGTGTTCAGTGTGTTTCATGGGCGGACGTCGACTTGACAGGGGTTTCGACTAAGAATGACAGCGCGCGACGCGCGGCTTTGCGGACCTCGACATCGAGATCCGAACTGAGCTCTTGCAGCCGCTCGCGAGCGGCGATGATCCGGAGCTCACCGACACACGCGCTCGCGGCGCGGCGCACGTCGGCCTTTTCGTGGTGGAGCAGCTGCAGCAAGGGCGCGCTGGCTACGAGGACCTTCAAACGTGCCAACGACGCCAGCACCTCTTTGATCACCTGCCACTCCGAGTCTTGCAACGCTTGCGTCAGCGCAGCGCTGGTGCGGGCCGTATCCAGCCGACCTAACGCGCGCGCCGCCTCGCGCCGAACTTGCCAATCCGGATCGGCGAGCGCGACGAACAACTCTTCCTCGATTTCGCGCGGATCGACCTTCTCCAGGGCCCCGATCGCGGCGCGCCGCACGGCAGCCTCGGGGTCCTGGATGCGCGAGCGCAACGCAACGAGAGCCGATGCCGTCCGCAAACGCGCCAACGACAGCACCGCCTCGTAGCGCACGGCCGCGACGGGATCCGTCAGCAATCGAACCAACTTACTCTCGGCGCTGAGCTCCGCGCGTTCGCGCAACGCCACCAGCGCCGCGACGCGCACGCGCGCGTCTGCGTGATCCGTGGCTTCGAGCAGCGGCGCGGCGTCGGACAGCTCAGCCGCGAGCTCGCGTACGGCCATGGCTGCGTGCTGCGCCACGGATTCGTCGCTGTCCCCTGCCAAGCGCAACAGCGGTGCCACGGCCGCGGGATTGCCCAGCTCTTCCAACAACTGCGCGGCCAGGCCGCGCACGCTGGAGTCCGTGTCCGACACCGCGGTGATTAGCAGGTCGAACGCGCGGGGCTCCACGTCCTCTTCCAGCCGGGTGAGCGCCAGCACGCGCAGCTCGGCTTCTGCGCTGGCAAACAGCTCGGAGATTTCCTGAAACTCGGAGTCTTCCATGAATGCTCAGCGCAGCAGATAGGGGATCTGCACGGTGATGGCGTCGCGCGGGCAGTCGATCTCGCACGCCAGGCAGTACCAGCACTCGTCGAACTTCATGTGGGCTTTACCGGTCTCGGGATTGATCGCCAAACAATCCACGGGGCAAGAATCGATGCAGATCTTGCAGCCAGCGATGCACTTCTGTTCGTTCATCACCACCGGCACGCTGACCCGGTACGTGGTGTGTGCCTGCCGCAAGGTCGTGGCGGCCTCGGCTTTTACCTTCTCGCGCTGATCAATTTCGCTCATGTCTCTTCTCTCAGCCGAGGGCGGCGTGTCCTGGGGTCCCGTTGGTGCTGCGCGGCTTGGTTTCGGCGGCTGGAATGCGGATGCGGTGGTAGCTGCGCAGCTCCTCTTCGCTCAGCGGGAACAGGTACGGCGCGACCGGGCGCTTCAACGCTTCCATCGTGCCGTCCGCCGCCTTGCGCAGGTTCACGTGACAGAACCAGTCCGCGTCGTTCATCTCGGGGTAGTCGAGGCGATAGTGGTAGAGGCCCCAACGGCTCTCCGTGCGATACAGCGACGCGCGGGCGGCCATCTCCGCGCAGTCGCGGATGAAGCCGCATTCCATCACGCGCATCAGCTCGTGCGGATTGGCGGCGGACAGCTCCTCCAGCTCCTCCTCCGCGCGCATGAAGTGCGAAAGACCGATCTCCATCTTCACCTTGGACTTCGGCGGCTGGAGGTAGTCGTTCACCAGGCGACGCACCTTGAACTCGTATTGGTTGTGCAAGAGTCCGGCTGGGCGCTGTAGCGGCGCGGTCACGCGCAACGTTTCACGATCGATGTCGTCCGTCGGCAGATCGGCGAACCCGATGTCCGCCAGGAACTCCGCCGCATTATTCGCGCAGATTTCACCATAGGTCAGCGCGCCCAGCAGGTAATTGTGGGGCACACAGGCCATGTCGCCGGCGGTGTACAGGCCCGGGACGGTGGTCGCGCCCTTCTCGTCCACCCACACGCCCGACGCGCTGTGGCCGCTGCACAACCCGATCTCCGAAATGTGAATCTCCACGCGGTTCGTGTCGTAGCTGTGGCCGCGCCCCAAGTGAAAGCGACCGCGACTCGGTCGCTCGGTACGGTGCAGCACACCCTCGATCTCGCGCAGCGTCTCCGGTTGCAGATGACGCAGCTCCAGGTACACCGGGCCGTTCTGCGAATGCAGCTCGCGGTAGAACTCCATCATCATCTGCCCGCTCCAGTAGTCGCTCTCGATGAAGCGATGACCGTGGGCGTTGACGGTGTGCCCACCGAACGGACCGGTGACGTAGGCGCACGCGGGGCCGTTGTAATCCTTGATCAACGGATTGATCTGGAAGCATTCAATCCCGGTCAACTCCGCCCCCGCGTGATACGCGAGAGAATAGCCGTCCCCCGCATTCGAGGGATTTTCGTAGGTGCCGTACAGGTAACCCGACGCCGGCAAACCCAAACGCCCGGAGGCGCCGCAACACAAGATCACCGCGCGCGCACGCACGACTTGTACGGTGCCGGTGCGAGAATCCAGGCCGATCAGTCCGGCGATGCGCCCGTTCGAGACCAGCAAGCGCGTCGCCATCACGCGATTCAGAACCGTCACGCCCGCGCGCTTCAAGCGGCGGGTTAGGATCTTCTTGAGATCGTAACCCTCTGGCATGGGCAGCACGTAGTTGCCGTTGTGATGCACACGCTTCACATCGAAGTCGCCGCTCTGCGTCTTTTGAAATTTGACGCCCCAACTATCCAGCTTCCGAATCATGTCGAAGCTGTTCTTCGCGTACTCGTAGACGGCGCGTTGATTCACGATGCCGTCGTTGGCCATCGTGATCTCCTTCACGTACTGCTCCGGCGTGGCGTGACCCGGAATCACCGCGTTGTTGAGACCGTCCATGCCAATGGCGATCGCGCCGCTGCGTTTGATGTGCGCCTTCTCCAGCAACAACACCTTGCCGTTCGGCAGCAGCTCCTTCGCGCGAATCGCCGCCGTCGATCCAGCGCTGCCGCCACCGATCACCACCACGTCTGCTTCGATCACCGGGTTTTGCATGCGCACCTTTCGAGAGACGCGCGCCCTTTTGCAATCCCGGGGCCATCAGCCTCTCCACGGCGAAAGCAGCAGAATTCCTCGCTGCCCTGCAGCCAACTGCTGCGCCAGCAACAGCTCAGCCCGGCGATTTTTGCTGCGTCAGCAACACCTCACGGGCCGCACCCCGCCGAACGCGGGGGAGATCGAGCGCCGAGCTCCCCATGAGCGCGCAGCTATTTTGGGAGGGTCCGGCGCTGACCGGAGACGTGCGAAACCCACCACCGTTGGCGGCCTCGGCGATCTCGAGGGTCAATCTCCCCGGGTGACGCCTTTCTTTCGGATTGAAGCGGCACCGTAATCGCCGCGCGTCGTCCAGGCCTTGTCTAGGCGCGTTGCTGCGGAAAACTCGCTAGTTTCCGCTCAGGAGGCGGCAAATCGAGCGGGATTGGGCCATTGTTGAGGCTCGTTAGGAACCGAAGTGGGATTCCCGTGCTTGACTGGGGTCCGCTGAGGTCCAAGACCTCGCTGCGGGTGACGACAGGGTCGCGTCGAGGCGACCGCCGACACCAATAGTTTTCAGGAGAAACCATGTCCGAGACGACTACTTTCGCGAAGGCCCCCATCGGTAAGGATGGCAAGCCCGACTACGTTGTGCGCGACCTCTCTCAGGCCGGCTTCGGTCGCAAAGAGATCGACCTAGCCGAAACCGAGATGCCGGGCTTGATGGCAACGCGCGAGGAGTTCGCCGCGTCCAAGCCATTGAAGGGCGCGCGCATCGCGGGCTCGTTGCACATGACGATCCAGACGGCGGTGCTGATCGAGACGCTGCACGCGCTCGGCGCCGACATCCGTTGGTGCTCCTGCAACATCTTCAGCACGCAGGATCACGCGGCGGCCGCCATCGCGGATCGCGGCGTGCCGGTGTTCGCGGTCAAGGGCGAGAACCTGGTCGAGTACTGGGACTACTCCTGGCGCGTGCTGCAGTGGAACGACGGCGGCACCCCCAACCTCATCCTGGACGACGGCGGCGACCTCACGCTGCTCGTCCACCTCGGCGTGAAGGCCGAGAAGGACGCGCGCTTCTTGGAAGAGGATCCGGGCCACGAAGAGGGTCGCATCCTCTACGCCCTGGTGAAGCGCGCCATCAAGGAGCGTCCGGGCTTCTTCGCCCAGGCCGCCAAGAACATCCGCGGCGTGTCGGAAGAGACGACCACGGGCGTACACCGCCTCTACCAAATGGCGCAGAAGAACGAGCTGTTGTTCCCCTGCATCAACGTCAACGACTCCGTCACCAAGTCCAAGTTCGACAACTTGTACGGCTGCCGTCACTCGCTCCCCGACGGCATCATGCGTGCAACCGACGTGATGTTGTCCGGCAAGGTGGTCGTGATCGCCGGCTACGGCGACGTGGGCAAGGGCTCCGCGCAAGCCATGAAGGGACAGGGCGCGCGCGTCTTGATCACGGAGATCGATCCGATCTGTGCGCTGCAGGCGGCGATGGAAGGCTACGAGGTCACCACGATGACCAAGGCCGCGCCGCGCGGCGACATCTTCGTCACCACCACGGGTAACGAGTACGTGATCACCGAAGAGCACATGAACGCGATGAAGCACCGCGCCATCGTGTGCAACATCGGTCACTTCGACTCCGAGATCGAGATCTCCAAGCTGAAGAAGCACCGCTGGGTCGAGGTGAAGCCGCAGGTGCACGAGGTGATCTGGCCCAGCGGCAAGTCGATCATCGTCTTGGCCGAGGGACGTTTGGTGAACCTGGGTTGCGCCACCGGTCACCCCAGCTTCGTGATGTCCAACTCCTTCACGAACCAGACCATCGCGCAGATCGACCTGTGGCTCGCCGCCCAAGGCAAGCCGACGTTGTCCGGCATCAACGGCTACGAGCCCGGCCGCGTCTACACCCTGCCGAAGAAGCTGGATGAGAAGGTGGCGCGCCTGCATCTCGCCAAGCTCGGTGTGGAGCTCGAGGTGCTGACGGAGCGTCAGGCTTCCTACTTGGGCATCCCGAAAGAGGGCCCCTACAAGCCCGAGCACTACCGCTACTGATTGGCAGGAGGGTCTTGGCTTTTTGAAGGCACGCCCGCAGATCCTCTCTAAGTGAGAGGCGATCACTTCAGACGGCGCGTTCGGAAGCGAGCGCGCCGTTTGGCATTTTAGGGCCAGTCGAGGGCCGGGCAGTCGAACTCTGTGCCCGCGGGGAAGTGGAGGGAGAAGTGTTCGGCGAGCGCTTCGAGCAACTCGCTGGGTGACGTGAGCAGGCGTGTTTGGGCCGGCTCCCCGCGGGGTCGCAGCGTCAATTCGCGATTGAGCAGCGAGACGCGAGCGCCGTTCGGCAGTGCTCGCGCGACGACGAGTCGGCTCTTGAAATGGGATTGAGGGTGCGTGCTGACGAACCAGTTCGCTAGCTCCCGATCGATGCTGGGCATCTCCTCCAACGTGAACTCGCAGACGTCGCTCCAGGCGTCGCCGAAGCGTACCTGGTGGAAGTAGCGGCCGTCCTCGAAGGTGATGCGGCGCGGTTCGTGCGGCGTGCGCTGTTCGCCGCGTTCTTCAAGGGACAGGGCGGAGGTGAGCGATAGTGCTCCCACGCCAACGTCCACCAGATGCGGGCCCGACGGTAGCTCGACCCGAAGGAAGACGTGCGTGCGGGGAGGCGTATACGAACGCGGTTGCTGCAAGCGAACCCGCGCGCTGATCGGCGTGGCAGAGAAGCCCAGCGCGCGCAGAACCTCCAAGAACAAGGTATTTTGCTCGAAGCAGTAGCCCCCGCGCTGTTCGGTGAGGAGTTTTTGCTCAAGCTCAGCCAGGCCTAGGGGGACGCCGCGACCGAGTAGCAAGTTTAGGTTTTCGAAGGGGATCTGCTGCGCGTGTGCGGCGCTGAGCGCGTTCAGCGTGTCGAGCGTCGGGCTTTTGGGGCCAGCGTAGTTCAAACGCTGGAAGTAGCTGTCGAGGTTGACCATCGTGATGCGTCCGCCATTGTGAAGCCTCGGATGCCGATCCACAACGTGGTGCTCGTGCCGGGCTTCTTTGGCTTCGGCAACTTCGGCGACCTACGCTACTTCAGCGGTGTGCGCGAGGCCATCGAGCGAGAGTTTGCTCGTCGCGGAGTCGAGTTGCGCGTTACTGAAGTTGCCACGTTGCCCACGGCGTCGATCCGACAACGTGCCGCCAGCGTGCTGGAGGTGCTGTCCGCGATCGCCGAGCACAACGACGGACCGCTGCACATCATCGGGCACTCCACCGGCGGCTTGGACGCACGTCTGGCGATCGCGCCCACCGCCTCCCTGCCCACTTCCGCAAAATTGAAGGACTTTCGGCGCGTACGCACGCTGGTCACCGTGTGTTGTCCGCACTTCGGCACGCCGCTCGCTGCCTATTTCTCCGACGTCTGGGGCCGCTTCTTGCTGCGCACCGTGGCGGCCTACTTCATCTTCTGGCTCGAACGCGGGAAGTTGCCGGTGAAGGTGCTGCTGCGCTTGTGGCACTTCGTGGTGCGGCTACGCGACCCGTTCAAGAAGCGGCCCGGCACCTTCGATGAACTGTACCAAAAGTTGCTGGGTGACTTTTCGGATGAGCGTCGTCTTGCTCTGATCGATTTCTTGAAGGCCGTGAGCCTCGACCAATCTTTGCTGTTTCAACTCACGCCGGCGAGTTGCGATCTGCTCAACGCCTGCACGGCGGATCCGGATCTGCGTTACGGCAGCGTGATCGCGCGCGCGCCGAAACCAAGCTTTCGGTTGCTCTTGCGCTCCAGCTTCGATCTGTATAGCCAGATCGTGTATCCGGTGTATGCGCTGTGTCATCGCATCGCAGCGCGCGGCAAGAAGTGGCACGTGCCTGAGCCCGTCGCAGCGCAACGCGAAAAGCTGGCCGCCCTGGCCGAACAGCCTCCCAGCGCAGCGGATAACGACGGCATCGTGCCCACCTATTCGCAGATCTGGGGCAGCGTGCTGCACGTCGCTGAGGCAGATCACTTGGACGTCGTCGGCCAGTACGGCTTTCACGACGCGCAGACGCTGAGCGGGGACTGGCTACCGAGTTATTCTCGCTTCGACCGCGCTCAGTTCGAGACGTTGTGGTCGAGCGTCGCGCGCTTCATCGCCGAAGACGCGGACAGCCCCCACCAGGCTGAAGAACGCGCCGCAGACGCGGACCGCACGGCTCGAGATCAGGCGATGACCACCCCGAAGTAGAAGAATTTTTCAGCGGTCGCGTTCGACCAATTCGCAGGCATACTCTCGGGAGCTATGAGCGCGCGCCCGGTAT
>Ga0247764_1000297_pt1 | contig 18000 bp, 20 predicted proteins | sample UWRJL051202B4_FD_179932 | JGI IMG/M metagenome (GOLD analysis project Ga0247764, IMG submission 179932) | Plant litter microbial communities from Arlington Agricultural Research Station in Wisconsin, United States - UWRJ-L051-202B-4 | ecosystem: Environmental > Terrestrial > Plant litter >...
CCCTTATTTGGCAATGATATCGAAATGTATCAGCTTATACTGGTCGATAAGTTCTATTCTGAACCCGTTTTGAAATTTCAAGCTAGGGTGTATTGTGTTATTTCTACTTGGGGGCTAATTCCGTCACGCAGGGAAAGTGATTGGATACCCCTTGAATGTAGGTTATGAAAGAAGCAAACTTAACATGTCTCGAATGTAAGGCATAAGAGTGATTACACTTTTGATAATCGTCTGTTTAAATAATTTACACTGAAAATACTATCGGTTTGAGCAATTAAAGCATGAGCTATGAAGATATTAGGGAGTACCATGGGAATAATTACTACCAAAGCATGCATGTTAAACTTACAGATTTTAACATCCGGATTTTGGCGGTTTACGCTTGTTCTTGTATTTATGCTTTTCTTTGCCGATGGATATGGCCAAATACTCAGAAAGGTAGGTCACGCCCTTGGAAAAGTAGGCGAGGCCGCCGTAAGAACGGTGACAGCGCCGACTGAAACCGCAATAAAGGTTGCAGGCACAGCAGTTGGAGCTAATAAACCTGAAGATATTTTAGATCCAATAAAGAGAGCAGCGGCCGCAACTGGCAATGCCACGGAATATGCCGCGAAAGTTGCAGTGGAGCCACAGCGTGAGTTGACTGCAAAAGCAGGGGAATTCGCCAAGAGATTTGGCAGGCCAGGTGAGTTTATCTTCAATATCAGCACGTTTTCACAAAGCTTCTACAATGAGCTAGGATATACATCGACGATAACTGTAGGAAGTATTCTAAAAGGGCAAAATCCGCTAGTGTTAACGGCGGCACCACTTGCTGCATCAATTACGCAGCCTCGGAACAATATAAAAATAGCGCAAGTCCATTACCGGACGATGTATTAAATGGGTTAAAGGATATATTTCCTAGTGACATTTTAAATAAAGTAAGGTGTATCAAAGGGAATATTGAGATTACATTACCGAATTTCATTGGCAAGGGCCATAAATTTATGGGCGATCATTATGCAGTGGTGGTGGAGAATACAATAGTATTCAACTCTACCCCACCTTCGTTCAAGAACGGCGCGTTATGGTGGATTCACGAGATTACGCACGTAGAGCAGTATAATAGGTGGGGAGTTGAAATGTTTGCTTTCAATTATCTAAAAGATATGGGTAAATCGATCGAATTCGAAGCGAATCAGAAAAGCAGTGAAAGTTTGCCGAAAATAGAGGCGTCATCTGGTCAAATTTCGACCACATACCCTTTGTCAAAAATATACAAAGCATCAACTCCTTTTCAATTCGAAGAAACTATTGTTTCTCAATGCATCTTTGATAATGATACGCTACCCGTTAGCTACGTTGTTACAAGTAAAGGTAATATTTTTGCGGTTGATTTAATAACAACAAATTATGTCCAAGTAGGTTTCGCAAAACCTGCCGTTTATGTAGCGACATTATGGACATTTAGCACGCCTAAAGTTCAGTATCACATTGGTGTAAATGGAGATATATCCACAGCGGTATTTGTGAAAAATCCGATTGGCGAAACCGTCGCTATAAAAATGTATAAGGTTGGTAAAGTTAACATACTGCAAGAGCGTTGCATGCCAGATTAAATACTTCTCCACTTTATCAACTCAACTAGGTTAATTCCAGATTCGCGGTCTCGTGACGTTTGGATTTATTCCATTGTAGTGATGGTTCAGAGGCTTGTCGTTCATGTGGGGGAACTTCTGGCACTCTTGGGTGAGTCCAGCCCTATTGACATCAACCCCGAGTTGGGAGTAGCTTTTATATCTGCTGGGTAATTGGGTTGCATAGTGAAAATTCAGGCGACAAGCCGGCAATCAAACACGTTATGAGGCGGCGTTACTAGGGGAGTTGCAAGAAGTAGTGCTTAATTTAAGTATCGCCCAGGGGTTGACCTGCTAAAGCCACGATGAAACATCGTATAGCCGGACATCCTTAGTCGCCTCCAAAAGCTTCTGTTTCCCGAGGTAATGCTTGATAGCCGTCTTATCGCTGTTGTGCTTAACGAACATAGCCTTTTCTCCGATGGCCGCAGTCAGAAGGGTTTCGTAGGTCTTTCTGAGGTTCTTGAACGATACCTTTCTCTTATTGCCGGTTACCCTCCAGAAGTGGGTGAATTCCTTCGTTATGTATTTTTTTAAGGTATAACGATTCCTCATGCCGGGCTCGACGATATATGCGTCCTGGTCCGTTGCGTCGAACTGGAGCAGTAGCTCGACCAGGTCTGCGGTGATCGGCGTGTAGGAGTAGTATTTGCCTTCGGTCTTTTGGATTCTTTCGACTTTGAAGTTCGGGATCTTGAAGAAGTTGCCGTTTATGTGCGACCATTTTAGAAGTACTATGCCATCTAAGCGTTCGCCGGTGAGCAAGGCCAGGACGAATACTTTCTTCAGCCACGGGCGGTAATGATTCACGTTCTCTTTTCTTTTGACGCCTTTTGCGCTACGTCCGTTTTCCGGGGTGATTAGGTCGACGTTGATTCAGTCAAGGGAACGTTCCTCTGGATCTGTCAAGCTAGCAGGAATGGTCATTTGCATACATGTGAATCCATGTTTGTTCAACACGATGCGAATCTGAGTGGAGATTGAAGTGGTGGCCACCACTCGTAGGACTTTATCGCAGTCGTCAATGTCGACTTTCCACCGCTCAACGCCGTGGAGACTGTTCAGCGCAGGCGCCACGATGTTGATGTGTTGATCGGAGGTAATATTGGTGGCAAAAAGAATTATTTCCATATGTCCTGCATATCAGTTCTGGTTCATGGTTATTAGTTTTTTAAGCACACTAACCAACTGTTCTGGATCGAGCCGATCTGTAGGAAAGGTTTCCACGAACTGATAAACGATCTCTCCTTTACGATTAACAATATATGTAGCCGGGAGCGGGAGCTCGATTTTGCCTTCACCGTTATAATATTCCAGGTGCAGGCCATCTTTTTCGTACACCTGCTTCAGGTAGTCAGGAACCGTATAAACGAGTCCGAAAAGTTTACCAACCTTGTTGCCCACATCGCTCAGTACCGTGATTTTAAGGTTCAGCTTTTCGGCCTGTGACAAGGATTTGTCGGGTAGCTGGGGCGAGATGGCTACCAGCCTCGCAGGAACGTTTTCAATTCTTTCCAGATGCTTCTGAAGCTGCTTGAGGTAGATATTGCAGAACGGGCACCACTCGCCACGGTAAAAGCTGATGATCAGCCACTGTTGGTCGTGAAAACCGAATATGTTCTGCACTTTGCCCGTGCCATCGGGGAGTGAGAAGGAAGGTATTTTTTCGCCCGTTTTCAGGCAGTGGTTTTTGATGCCGCTTTCTTTGAGTTCCGCGTCCGTTTTAACGTGTGCCGCTACGTATTCGCCCGGTTTGGATGCCACGATCTCGTCGAGCTGTGTTTTCATAGCGTCCTGTAATGTGCTGCTCATAATTGCTGCTGGTTTTAATGAATGAACGTTTTTGTCTTTATAGACGATATCGTCGTGCTTTCCTTACAGACTATTTCGGGCCACTAACCCGTATGGTTCGCGGTTACTTACCGCTCAATCGATCCTCGATTATTTGCCTCAGCGTTTGCTTGAAGGACGTATCCAGTTTCTCAGCAACGTTAGCTTTGAACATCCGACGCAGAAACGACGCAATGAAGCGCGTTTGTTTTTTGTAAAGCCTGCAAAACGGACATGTTATAAGATGGATGTACATCTGTGCCAACTCCCAGGGGCCTAAATGGCTATACTGCTTTTTTTCGATCAGATAAGTAGTATGCCGGCAGTTGTATTTGATTTTCGTATAGGTGTTCATAGGCTAAGCCAATGTTTTTGCAGACACTCCCGTAAATTCAATTTGGCGCGATGAATGATGACCCAGTAATTAGACGTGGTGACCTTTAGCGCCTGACAAATAACCTCGGTTTTTTCTTCATCCAGGTGTTTCATGGTAAACACGGACATCCACAGGGCGGGCAGTTTTTTGAGGCAGCGTTTGAAGATATTGTCGAATTCTTTATTGTTGAGCTGCTCATCGGTTTCCATCCCGAATGGCTGCGGCTGATGTTGTTTTTTCCAGAAGCCATTGTCCTCAAAAAAGTCGATGGCTTCGTTGCCGCCTCCGGCTCCATCCTCTATGTAGTGCGTGAGGGAAGATCTTTTGCGGAACTGATCGACGATCTTGTTTCGAAGAATGGCCGTGAGCCAGGTGAGGACATTACTCCGCCCCTCGAAAGAATCGAGCTTCTCCAAGCCGGCAAGAAACGTTTCCTGCACGAGATCCTTCGCCAGATCTTCGTCACGTACACGTTTCATCGCATAGTTATATAGATAATCAGCATACTGATCTACCCAAGCACGGGCATCGAGACTCTCTTTTTTAGTCATTACTTACAAAGTTTTTCAAGCTTACACATGGTAGTCGCAACGCACATCTGTTCCTTACAGGTTTCCCGGTAATTTATCTTTTATTTTTGGTATCGCTATACGCAAACGTTTTCTGCTGTATTCTTTCGTTTCATTTTCAGGCATTCTGAGTATGACATTTTCCATGGCATGTTCCGCTGTAAGGAAAGCCCGGTAAGCCCGACTATTGTATTGTCCGGACAGACCGGGTTTATAATCGAGTATCTATGAGACACGCTTTTTGCATTATTTGTTTAGGCTTTCTTTTCGTCTGCTGTTCGGGGCCGATAGTAGAGCAGCAATATATCGACAGCCTGTTAACGAACTATTCTGAATCTGGAATAAAATCCGTTAACCAGCAGGATATAGAATTTTGGCGCAAACGAATCGATCCGACTAACCCTCAGTTTCAAAATGAGCTCAAGTACGCCGGCGCTTTGGTGACGCGCTTCCGGATAAACGGCGATATTCAGGATGTAGCCGATGCTGAACGGGTATACCGGCAGGTTAATGAGACGTATCATTCCCGGATACCAGGGCCGTTTCTGGGACTTACGTCCAGCGCTATGTTAACGCATCGATTTGCGGAAGCCGATACGTTGATGGCTAAGGCGAGGTCTCTTGGCATTCATGCGTATGTAGATAAATTGCTCAGCTTCGATCTGGCCTTTGAACATGGTCGTTATGCGGAGGCGACGTTCCTGCTCAAACAAATCAAGCCTTATAGCGATTTCAATTACTATTTCAGGCAATCTAAATTCGATCATTTCAAAGGCGATATGGATGCCGCACTCGGTGCGATGAAGAAAGCTGCAGACCTAGAAAAGGGGAATGCTGCTCTGGAAAACCTGGCGTTATCAAGCCTTGGCGACCTGTACCTCCATGCCGGAGATTTTGAGCAGGCAGCAGTATATTACAGGAAGAGCATTGCCATTAACCACGACGATTTTCACAGCGTGATGGGTATGGGTTGGATAGCGCTTACTGCCGATAAGAATGTTCCACTTGCTGCAAAAGTTTTTTCGTTCGTGTGCCCTCAGTATCATTTACCCGATCCGCTTTACAAGCTTTACCAGGCATCGCAATTAGCGGGCGATTCGTCCGTAGTCAGGAATTCCGCCATCGACTATATACATATGGCTACTGACAACCGGTACGGACGTATGTTCAATAAATATCTAATTGAAATATACTGTCTGACTACCCATGAACCTGATAAGGCCGAGGCATTGGCATTCGATGAACTGAATAACCGCAGGACGCCTCAGACGTACGCATGGTATGCTTTTTCGCTTTATAAGAACGGGAAGCAGTCAGAGGCGTATACTGTATTTCAAAAAGAGGTATCGGAGCAGCCGCTTGAGGGACTTGAACTGTATTACATGGGGCTGCTACTGAAGCGTGAGGGAAAGGGATATGATGCCCTACAGTATTTTAAGGCTGCATATGAGAACCGGTATGATCTGAGTCCGGCGATCCAGGCAGACCTGGCAGAGCGGCTAGAGAAATAGCCGCTCGATTGTCCAGTAGCAAGCCATGCAGAGTATTATTGCCGATAGCGGCCTGACCGCGCGTTGTTGATACCAGGATTTCTGGCTTAGGTATCGCCCAAGTGTAAAGTATAATCCCAGTAAAATCGTGAGCTGGCCCAGCTCTACGCCTACATTAAACATAACCAGACACAGCAGATAGGATTGTTCGGGTAGCCCAAGCGTACTTAGCGCGCCGGCGAACCCGAGCCCGTGGATCAGTCCGAAAATAAATACAAGGATGAGGCGTGACGTCGGGGCGTTGCGGCCAAATATATTTTCCAGTGCAACGTAGACGATGGTCAGCGCGATGAGCGGCTCAACGATGTAGGCGGGCGGTGACACGATATCGTACAGGGTAAGGGCAAGTGTGATGGAGTGTGCTACCGTGAACGCAGATACCTGCGCCAGCAGTGTTTTGAGGTTGGGGCTGACCAGGAAAAGACTTACAATAAAAAGTATATGGTCCAGCCCTTTGGGCAGGATGTGCTGAAAACCGAAGGCAAGATAGGCCAGTATGGTTTCTTCTTTCGACATTTCCGAGAGCGATGTGATTGTTTCGTGGGCGCGGGCAGGTATGCCGATGCATAAGAGTACAAGGATGATGCTGGAAATGCGAAGGCTATTGAACGATGTCTTCATAATCGGGCAAGCTTCTTTTGCTGTTGTTTGGAATATACAGAAAACGAGACCTGGGTTACCCCGGTCTCGTTTATTCAGGTATTGTTGTTATTACCAGGGTGCTGCCTCGTATGGGAATGTACTGAGGAAAGTTTTGTCATTCTTATCTACATGGTCGCTGATGAGCGATGGATTGGAGGTCCCATTTTCTCCGCCAAAGATGAGCTTGAAGCTGAAGTCTATTACGTCGTCTTCGAGCTTTCTTCCGGTCAGCACGTTGGTACCGTCATAATAGGTAGTGGTGCCGGTAGTGGAGACGCTGAGGACATCGGTTGCCAATACTCCCGAGAATGTCGCGGCGTCGAGGCCGAGAAAGTTTTTGGTATAGTCTGGATTAAGACTCAGTAGCCTGGCCTGTAACTGAGGCTGAAATGCAGTTCCCATAGCCGATGGTACTGTGGCGTTGAACTTATCGTGGTCTGCTGCGCTGATAAAAACAATGTTTACCCCGGGGCGTGCAGACTGGTCGCCCACGATAGCGTACTCGCTTCCTGTATTCGGATCAGCGGGTTGATCATCGTCGGAGTTGCACGATTGAAGGCTTGTGCCTATGGCGAGCAGTGCCATGATGAAATATGATTTTGTGATTTTCATACGGTTGTCTTATTGTTTCCGGTTACTTCTTTTGTTTTGTCTCAAGCCATACGTTGATTGATCCGCTGCTGTTGAGGCTGGATTTTGGGAGCTGTAGCACTACGCTCATGACGTTTGTGCCGGCGAGGGCGTCTGTTCCGGGGTTGTTGAAACCGGTGGCTTCGCCGGATACGAATTTTACATACTGGCCGACGTCAAAGAAAAAGGGATCGTCGCGCGGGCCGGCAAAGACTTTCATGCCGTTTTTAGACGTAATGGATGGAGTCGCGGCCACATAGGGTGTGATCTCGGCTATCACCGCGGCGTTTCCGGATATCTTACTGGTTAGTCCGGGCTGAACGGGTTTTACAGGGCCGTAGATATACATTTTACCATTGGTTGGGACACACTGGATTACCAGGTCTTCGATATTGTCGCCCGTATTATCGATGTTAAATTCGATCATGGTATTGGGATCGAACGTTGCCTTACCGGTTGCAGCAGGCGTAAGGAGCCCTTGTACGTTTCCGATAAAGACCATGTCGTTTGCATTTTCAGGACTTTGAAAGGCATAGATATCTGTAATGTCAGTTGGTTTGGCGCTTACCGCGGGAGCATCGCCGTGATCGGACGCCCACAGTATTCCACCACCGCACAAAAGCAATGCTCCTGCGCCAATCCAGAATTTTCTTTTCATGTTGTTTTGTTTTAGTGTTTAATGAAAGTATATGACTCTTAGACGGGATCGGTTACTTTTTCTTACAACCGCATTTGACTTATACGCTGCTTTTTTCATCCGGCGATTGATATATAAAAAAGAAACCGGATTGCTACACCCGGTTTCCTATCGAGAACTTCATTTTACGTTTTCTACCATGGCGCTGCCTCGTAGGGAAATAGGTTTGAGAAGTCTTTATCGTTTTTGTTGACGTTGTCGGAAGACAAGCCGGGGTTCGACTTTCCGTCGGTGCCGCCGAAGATGAGTTTCAGGCTAAAGTCAATTACATCGTCGTTGAGTTTGCGTCCTGTCAGTACGTTAGTGCCGTCGTAGTAGCTGGTTGCACCTTTCAGGGAAACGGTCAGAACGTCTGTGGCCAGCACGCCCGAGAATGTCTCCGCGTCCAGGCCCAAGAAATTCTTTGTATAATTTGGATTGAGCGCGAGGAGCTTGGTCCTGATCATGGCATGATATGCCGCTTTCATGGCCGATGGCATTGTTGTATTGAATTTGTCTTTCTGATCGTCGCTGATGAAAACCACGTTTACACCCGGTCTGCCTACCTGATCGCCAGGAATTGAAAAAACGCGTCCCATATTCGGATCGGCGACCCTAGCCTGAGCGGATTTTTGCTGCAAGGCTGCCGTGATCAGAACAACGCCCAGTACCGATGCTATAAATAATAGTGTACTTCTCATAATTTCAAAAATGGTTAGAGTTTATTATTTCGATTGCTTGGTTTCCAGCCAAACGTTTATTTTATCTGCGCTGCCCAACATTGCTTTCGGTACTTCGACAACAACACTCAGTACGTTTGTTCCGGCAAGTCCGTCTGCACCTGTGGCGCTAAATTCTTTCGCTTCACCTTTGATGATCTTGATGTATTGACCAACATCGAAGAAGAAGGGATCGTCGCGAGGGCCAGCGAAGGCTGTAATGCCGGACCGTGACTTGCCGACCAACGGTTTTGAACCATAACGGGTAATCTCGGTTACAACCGATGCGTCGTTCTGTATGGTGCTGGTAAGTCCGGGTTGATGCGGTTTTAGAGGCCCGTATACATACATTTTATTTCCGTGCGGTACACACTGGATTACAAGGTCTTCAATATTATCGCCTGTATTGTCGAGATTGAATTCAATCAGTGTCTTGGGATCGAACGCGGCACCGGCTGAAGCCGCCGGGCTAAGCGGACCCTGAACGTTAGAAATAAACACCATGTTGTTTGCATTAGCCGGGCTTTCGAATGCATACAGGTCGGCTATGTCGGTCGACTTTCCTGTAACCGCTGGCGTGTCTCCGTGGTCTGACGCCCAAAGAGCGCCGATGACACCGGACAACAACACGCCGCATACGCCAATCAAAATTTTCCTTTTCATGTTTTTGTTTTATGTTGGTAATGAGATTTGTACCCTTTAGTCGGCCTGTGCCTAATATCCTTACAGAGGGTATGTTATTTTGCGGCGAAAAAGTTGGCTCACGGTGGGGTTTACAGATCACGAGAATCGGAGTCGTAACCTGAGAAGAATCCTTACAGTAAAGTGTGATATAGTTAAAAATATTTTACAAACCGTATCCGGCAGGCGAAGGGAGTGCCTGGCGTGTAATGGATTTCGCTTACAGCGGCGGTTTCATTTTTTAACCTTGATTCGGTATCAAATTGCGCTTCTCTCCATTTTGTATTCAATAGATTCTCTGTCGATATACCAATTTCGTAGCCCGTGCGACTATAGTTCAAGATGACATCGGTAACAAAGTATCCTTGTGCTTTTACGGTATTGTTTTCGTTAGCCGGTCGTGTTGCCATATAGCGATAGCGAAGACTTCCGTTAAAGCCTTTGCTTCTCCGTACGGTGAGTCCTCCTATACTGGTTATGCGCGGCGCCAGGGGAATATAGTTTTCTCCTTTGGGGAGGTGTTTAGCTTTCGGGTCAGTTATGTTAAAGTCGGTATCCAGGAATAGCCATTTGTTAAGCTGGTATCGTGCGGAGAGGTCGAATCCCATCCGTTTGGTTTTTCCAGCGGGTTCTACAATACCTTCGTCGCCGACATAAACAAATTCCTGATCGAGATCGAGCCGCCATAACGCCGCCTGGAGAAGTAGGGTGGGGGTTATCTTCGTTTCTGTGCCGATATCAATACTATAGGCTCTTGGAAGGGTGTTTGCAACTGATTGCATAATCACTACGCGGGCATCATTCGAGTGAAATCCCGTTCCGGCTCGTACAAAGAAGCTGACATGGTTTGATTGGTTGTAGGTAATGTTCAATTTGGGGCTGACGATTCCTTTTCCTGAATATTGGTAGTCGTCAGATCCCAACTGATTTAAATACCCGAACCGGAAATAGTCAAAACGCAGTGCCGCATTAATGGAAAGTCTTTCGATGGGAAAGAATGTCTCGCTGACATATCCATTAAAATTGGCTTCATGAATATCTCCCCGTTGGATATCGTTCAGAAAAGACCGTTTTACTGTATGCGACAATGCAATGTTGTCGATTACATCGTAACGGATACCGCCGCCGATGTCTGAATCCAATCGTTTTTCGGCGAATGCGCCATGGCGTCTATACCTGCTGTGGTAACCGTAACCCATTCTGCTTTCCTGCTGGTGGATCTGGTCGCCGTTCACGGAGTCTTTCAGGTAGAATGTAAAATTGGAAAACAGGCTGAAGTAATACCGTATGCCATACAGTTGATTTTCAAGCGAAGATCCGTCTGAGAAATCATGGATCGTTTTTATGTAAGCGTTGTAGCGACTTGTGTTTCCGCCTTCCGATGGATCGATAGAGCCATAGCGTGTTATTTCGCCACGCACTACGGCGCGATCGGGAATTTGGCCGCTGGCGTTCCATTGGCTGATAAAACCTGAGAGCGCTGCGGTAAGATATGTGTGTCTGCCGATCTGCGTATTGAATCTTCCATGAAGGTTGCGTCGATTCATATTTTGACTGTTCTCAAAAAAGCCGTCTGTTCGGAAGAATTCTGAGGCTATGTAGGCATTGGCTTTCGGGCTTTTGAACGGTAAATTTATACCGGCAACAGCCCGGCCTGTGCCGAACGAACCACCCTCCAGTTTTACGAAGTTTCGATCCAACTGGCTGGCGGTTTCAAATTCAACATATCCAGCAGTATTTAGATCACCTTTGTCTGCATAGTAAGGGCCCTTGTTGAAGTCTACCGTTTTTACCAGCTCGGGGATTAAGAAATGCAGATCGGCATATCCTTGGCCATGTGCGTGCGATACCATATTTACCGGCATGCCGTCTACCGATATATTAATATCGGTTCCGTGATCGCAGTCAAATCCCCTTAGGAAGATCTGTTCTGCTTTTCCACCGCCCGCATGCTGGGCAATAAATAGCCCGGGCACGAGCCTTAGTATATCTTGCGAGGTGTTGACGGGCCTTAACGCAATATCCAGCGGTGACAGGGTGTTAGCCGAATGCTCCTGACTGCCGGTGATCACAATTTCGTCAAGATTGATTTCTCCATGATGCATCACTATTGTTAATTCCGCGCTTGATCCATTCGTTATAACCGTATTCACGGTTTGTGTGGTGAATCCCACGTAAGAGATCTGTACGGTATATGGTCCTGTGGTGATTGGATTGAAAATAAAATTACCGACATGATCTGTGCGTTTTGCTTCTGATGTACCGGCTAATACGACATAGGCGCCTGCAAGAGGCTTATCGTTTTCATCCGTTACATTACCTTTCAAAGTGCCTTGTGCGAAAGCGGAGAGGTTAATGAGAAAAAAGAAAATATGTAAATATTTCATGATTATACTTTGAATATGAATTATTGAAGAAAATATTTTGGAATGGACAAAGCCGATGGCATTCCCGGTGCGTATTTTATCCGGTAGCATTTTTTGGCTAAAAAAAGTCCTATATGTTACTGATTATTTTGCGCAGGGTGGATTATGTGAGCGCGCCAGTGCAGGAGGTTGATAGAATAAAATGAAAGCTGTATAGGGGCGACCGTTGCAGAACGATTTCAGGATTTTGACCGTCGTATATGCATAATAGCCAAATGGAATCAATCCGAAGTGCGCCGCTTGCGACAGGTTTATGTCCTGATTTTCATCTATCGGATCGATGTGATGGTCCTTTATTGTATGTGAGTGTTGCGCGGTGTGCCGATGAAGGTTAGTGTTCAGCGCATGCACTAAGGCGTGCCCTAACTCCAGACCTGGGAAAATGAACAGGCGTAGGGTGGAGACTACGATAATGATTATTGAAAATGGCTTCACGCAAGGTTTCTTCCCTAATGGACGAAAATCTATGCTATACCTTACAGCGTTTTAAAATAAACCGGGAATAGTTTTGCAGGTGTTTATTTTGTAAAAAAGTATCTATTGTTTTGGCTTCGTAATAAACAATAATGCATATGATTAAACTAGCCATCTTGGCCAGGGTGCAAGCCAAACCTGGAAAAGAAAATGATGTTGAGAAATTTCTGAACGATGCTATTGATCTTGCCCACGGGGAAGATCAAACCATACATTGGTTTGCATTCAAGATCGATCATGCAACGTTTGGTGTATTCGATACCTTTGAAAGCGAGGCAGGACGCGAGGCGCATCTGCACGGCAAGATCGCCAGCGCGCTTGCTGCGAATGTCAGCTTGTTGCTTACCAGCGCCCCGGTTCTTGAAAAGGTTACTGTACTGGCCTCCAAATAGTAAGATTAAAGGCGTCGCCGAACGTATGTATTGCACGGCGACGCTTTTTTGATAGCGATCCAGTTTGTAAATATCAAATTCTCCTGTAAATCTTAGCTCTTTATGTATCCTTCGCTCAACCAGTTTCTCGATCCGAGAAAGATGCTGGAAAAAGGTAAAGACTACCGACACTTAATTATTCTCCAGACCAGTATCATTTTTACGGCACTCATGGTAAAAGATATTGTTGTTTTATGCGGCGCTACTCCAGACCTTTCGCATAAGATTCGGGATATTATCTTTATCGTGTTGGTTGGTGCTTATGTTCTTGTTCTTTGGGATCTTCTGGGGAATTTTACAAAAAACAAGATGCTTGTGTATACGTTGCTGGCTATTGTAATTGTGACGTTGGTCGTTATGCTATTTGTGGCTTATCCGTTTCATCCCTTGTTCGATACAGAAGAAAAAGCCCGTCCATACCTGTTTCTTATTCATTTCAATTTGTTCGTCATGGAGGGAATTGTGATATATTTTACGATCATGGATATATTTTCCGGAAAGAAAGTTTCGGTCGATAAATTGTGGGGATCAGCCTGTATATTCTTAATGATCGGACTTTCGTTCGGTAGTATGTACGATCTGATAAACATCCTTGATCCTGGCTGTATGGGCACGCCCATCCAACTGGGTATCGAGAGCTATACCGCCTGTATAGGCTACAGTATGGCCACTATCGGCGGCCATGATGCCTATACGAGCAGCATTGCCCTGGTACAGAACCTGGGCGTCATTGAATCCGTGTGGGCTAATCTATTTATTGTAATACTGGTTGGCAGGCTTTTGGGCAGACCAGATGATTCATCGGACCAGTGAAAATAGCTGTGTGGCTGTAAGGAGTGGTGAAAGATCGCGTCTATTTGGGAAAGGCCTCTTTTGATCATTCATTATTAAAACAAGCAGGAGTATGACAACAGAACAAGTCGCCAGTCGTTTGGTATCGCTTTGTCGCGAAGGTAAATTTGAAGATGCTCAAGTAGAATTGTATGCAGATCATGCTATCAGCATTGAACCTGCCGGTGGCCCTATTGCATCGGTCGACTCCCTAAAGGGAGTAATTGAAAATGGGCGGAAATTCCGCGCCAGTATTGAGCGCGTTCATCAGCTTAATGTGTCGAATCCTATTATCGTGGGGCCGGTATTTGCCGTCACTTTTGAACTCGATGCTGAGTTTAAGGGTGCAGGCCGGTCCGTTTTTCAGGAAATCTGTGCATTTAAAGTAGACAATGGTAAGATCGTAAGTTGTGTTTACCTGTATTGACGGGGAGTAGGTAACAGAGCGTTCGGATGTGCTTAGCAGCCGATAAACAGCCTGCAAATTTTAAATTTGCAGGCTTTTGGCGTGTCGGTAGTCGGCCGATCATAGCCAGGATGAAACATCGTACAGGCGCACATCTTTGGTCGCCTCTAAAAGTTTCTGTTTGCCGAGATAATGCTTGATGGCGGTCTTATCGCTGTTGTGCTTAACGAACATAGCCTTTTCTCCAATGGCCGCTGTCAGAAGCGTCTCGTAGGTCTTTCTGAGGTTCTTGAACGATACCTTCCGCTTATTACCGGTTACTCGCCAGAAGTGCGTAAATGCCTTCGTAATGTATTTCTTTAAGGTGTAACGATTCTTCATGCCGGGCTCGACGATATATGCGTCCTGGTCTGTTGCGTCGAATTGGAGCAGTAGCTCGGCCAGGTCTGCGGTGATCGGGGTATAGGAGTAGTATTTGCCTTCGGTTTTCTGGATTCTTTCGACTTTGAAGTTCGGGATCTTGAAGAAGTTGCCGTCAATGTGCGACCATTTTAGAAGTACAATGCCATCTAAACGTTCGCCGGTGAGCAGCGACAGGACGAAAACTTTCTTTAGCCATGGGCGATAATGATTCACATTCTCTTTTCTTTTAACCCCTTTTGCGCTACGGCCGTTTTCCGGGGTGATCACGGAAAGCAGTTGTTCAAATTCCTCAACGGGGATGATCTCGGGATCGTAATGTACTTCGGGCATCCGCACATTCTCAAACGGATTGTCCATCTGGACCTTTAATGTTTTGATGACCCATTCAAAAAAGTACTTGCAGGCTTTCATGTGCGCGTTGTAGGCGGTTTGGGAAAATCCGTTGGCGAATATCCAGTTATAAAAATCAGTTACATGGGCCGGGGTAACGGCGGCGGCGGGGAAATTCGAGATCTTTTTCTCTTTCCGCTGGACAGTCGCGAGAAAACGGGTTAGGTAGCGTATCTGATCCTTCACGTAGTCACGGCTGAGCTTTCGTCGTTCCTGTATGGGAACGTCTATGTCCTGAAGGAAGTCCGAATATTTGGTTGCCGCGGTTTTGAGGAAGACCAGCGGCGGTGGTTTGACGGGCACGTCTTTAGGGGCAACCTTAACAATATTGAAGTTGTTCTGCTTTAGCTCCTCTTTGTACTCCCGGTGTAAAGAAAACGCTTCTTCAGGATCGCGTGTTTCGTATGTACGAACGCAGTACTGCTTTTTTGTGACCGTGTTGTATATTCTGCTTTGGAACTTATGACTGTCGTAATGTTTACACGGCACTTGCGTGACAGACTTCTTACAGGTCATACACCAAACGAGTAAACCATGATTCCGAAATTTTACGGGCAGATACAAACGTTTCATTCCAGGTCTTCTATTTGTTTACTGATTTTCGTTTTCGCTACGTAGGTCATTACTGACTGTGGGGTCTTGATTATACTCAGCAGGTCTTCGCACGTGACACATTTCTTTTTTCCGATTTCGTGAATCCTTACGCCGGCGTCGCGGAAGAATTGTTCTATTGATCGGGTGTCTTTTAAGCCAATGGCTGTTTTAACCAGGTCCGAATAGATATTATATAGGGGAAAAAATATCGCGTGCTTCATAATACACCGAATATATGGCGGCTTGATCCGGCAGGTATCGACTTTCAAAAGCAACCGCAGATAATTGCAATCTTTGGCAGATTAATGCCGGTAGCTACGCGTATTCTTGTCTCCGTTATATTGGTTCCTCCCTGAAGTGATTGGGAAGATGACCCGAGGGCCGTTGTGTAAAGCGAAACTGCCAATAATCGATTAAAGTGTATAGTTATTTTGTGTAAGCACAGTGGATCGTTTGGTGGGTGGCTACAAGATGCCTACGGATAAATTCAGATTGAAAGTTGTGAGCGCTGTGGTGTCCGGAGGGCTAACCCTTGAAGAGGCCGCTCAGAAATATGACATTGTAGAGCCGATGACGATCCAGAAATGGATTTCAAAATTTAATTCGGATATTCCGGTACATGTATCACCATCTACTACGTGCGTAATGCCCAAAAAGAAGGGTAAAAAGAACAAACAGATACCACAGGATAGTAGCCAGGATCTTGAGAAAGCGTTGGCTGATGCGAAGTTGAAAATCCTTGCCTTGGAAACAATGATAACCGTTGCGGAGGAGCAGTTCAAGATCGACATCAGAAAAAAGCCTGGCACCAAACAGTGAGAGTAATGCGCCAAGATTCTAAAATCGGCGTCGAAAAACTGTGCGCCCTGTTTGGTAAAACGAGGCATGCTTACTATGACCGTGAGTGGGCCTTGAATGAGCAAAGTATTGAGTATGCTATTGTCTTAAAACTTGTCGAAGATCAACGCCTATTGCTGCCCAGGGTTGGAACCCCTAAGCTTCACAGCTTGATACAAGGCTCACTAGCACAGCATAATATCAAAATGGGGATTAAAAAACTCCATGATCTTCTGTCGTTCTACGGAATGACGATAAGACGGAAGCGAAGGAAAACCGTTACTACGTTTTCAAAGCATTGGCTAAAAAAGTATCCTAATCTGATCAAGGAGATCGAAGTCAGTTATCCCGAAGAAGTCTGGGTCTCTGACATAACCTATATCGCTTTGAAAAATGGGTTTTGCTACTTATCCCTCATTACAGATGCTTATTCTCGTAAGATTATGGGTTACTGCTTACATCCTACACTCGATCGGTTAGGGCCTTTACAGGCCCTCCATAACGCACTGAGTCAACGTAGGTATCCAGAACATAAGATTATTCACCACTCTGACAGAGGAATCCAATACTGTTGTGGTGATTACATTAAATGCCTGAAACAAGCGAACCTTTTGATAAGCATGACTGAAAATGGTGATCCTTACGAAAACGCTATCGCCGAAAGGGTGAACGGTATTCTCAAGGACGAATTTTGTTTGGATAGAGTCTTCGATAACTATGAACAGGCGATGTCGGAAGTGGTTCGGATCGTTCCGATCTATAACGTTCACAGGCCTCATGCGAGTTGCAATTATCTGCCTCCCGAGCAGGCTCACCAACAAAAAGGACCTTTAAAAAGAAGGTGGAAAACCTACTACCGATCCAATAAAACCGAAGAGAATGCTCCCGTCTAATCACCGGCCACAGTCTTACCTCCTCCAACGCGAAGGTAGATTTTGGCTAGAACCTGTCAAGGGTAAAATAAACAGCCCTCCGCAAATGCCATCGCTTCGCTGCCCTTGACAGAACCTACCCAAAATCTGAATCCGCATTTGAGGAGTTAAGGAACGAAATGTATACTTGTATAGGATATTTGCCGATAAGAAAAATGACTGTAAAGTTATTTTGACGTTAACAACCCGGCATGTAAAGCAAAACTGCCAATAATCGATTAAAGTGTATAGTTATTTTGCATAAGCACACCGTGAGCTCATGTCAAAATCATCTCCCTTCAACTTATTTCAACCCCAAGTCAACAATCCGGAACTTCCTGCTGGGGTCCGGCAACTATTCTCAAACGACTAAGCCCCAAACCGGTGGTAATGGGGACATAGTACGCGTGTGGGTGTGAGAATTGAATTAGAATACCCGTTGCGCCTGGTTGTAGTTCTGTAAAACCAGCAAGTTGAGTTGCTGTTCTGCCAGGGCAATAGCTTCAAGCGCCGGAGCTTCGTCTCTCAGGATAGAGACCACCTTTCCGCTCAGGTAAACCACCAGAAACTCTTTCTTGTCGGGCTCCAGAAGTTCGGACAATTGGACTACCTGCGCCCGTGTTGGCCGCTTGTCACCGCGTTCTATCCTACTTAATAAGGAAGGGTCTATGCCCAGCTCAGCCGCAACCCGCCGGATGAGCAGGTTTTTAGCCCGCCGGCGCATGCGCATTAATTCGCCTAACGTTTTCATCGTAATGGTAGGGTTAGTGGTAATTTGCCAGAAAGGAATACCGCAATCATCGCTCGGGCGTCTTCATCGTATTCCTCTTCCATGTTATAATAGTCAGCATCAGATTCTCTCAATGTGTATCCGCGTTCATTGAGACATTTTTCAATGGTCTCCTCATTGTATGCGGCCAGATCGATCGTCACTGATCGTTCACGGGTTCGTAACCTCCTGGAAATAGATTCTACGTACTTCTCC
>Ga0247764_1000298_pt1 | contig 17999 bp, 14 predicted proteins | sample UWRJL051202B4_FD_179932 | JGI IMG/M metagenome (GOLD analysis project Ga0247764, IMG submission 179932) | Plant litter microbial communities from Arlington Agricultural Research Station in Wisconsin, United States - UWRJ-L051-202B-4 | ecosystem: Environmental > Terrestrial > Plant litter >...
TCCCGCCCCTCATTCCCGGGGCCGTAGCTCAGCTGGGAGAGCGCTGCGTTCGCAATGCAGAGGTCAGGGGTTCGATCCCCCTCGGCTCCACTTCCAATCCGTCAGTCAGCGTCAAGAGATTCAGCCCCTGAACTCATCCCGCGGAGCATGCCGATACTCGACTGAGTTTGGCGTGACCTCTAGTCCAGTAGTCCGCGTGAGCCTGGAGTCGCGTGGAACCGCGACGGTGTTCAGCAGAGGACTTATCGCGCAGTGACGAGCTCATTGCCTTGGCGTCAAACCTTTCGAGCGACGCTGGCATGGCATCGCATCGCGGCACCGCGCCAAGCTCGCGACTGAGCTTCTCGCCGAGCGATCTCAGCCGCTTCCGTGCGCTCGATCCGCAGCTTGTGGTGACGTTGCCGATCGCTACGCGATCAGGCGCCGAGTTCTCTTTTTCTGCCGAGAACTCGCAAAATATCACCGAGTCTCGAGCTTCGAATTCAGGAGCTCGGAGAGGACTGGCGCTCGAGCTTCGAATGCGCCACGGTGACCCGAACTTACGAATCGTACTACCTCGCACTGTCGGGCGAGCGGGGTCGATGGATAGGAGCGGCTGTGCGAACGCAGACTGTACTTTCGATTGGGTTGAATATCCTCTTGGCTCTCGCTTGCTCGGAGAACTCTCCTGGGCCGAGCGCCCAAGGCGGGGCGCCTTCATCGAGTGGCGGCTCGCCCACGACCAAAGGCGGCTCGACTGGTAGCGGCGGCGCCACATCTCAGGGCGGCGCGCCGTCTCCTGCAGGAGGTACGACGACTGCAACCTCAGGTGGCATGGGGACTTCGGGCGGCGCGGTCACGTCGGGCGGCGCGGCCACTTCGGGTGGCAGCGCTTCCGGCGGACGCTCTTCGGGCGGCAGCACTTCTGCCGGTAGCTCTTCGGGCGGCAGCGCTTCCGGCGGCGCCGCCTCGGGTGGCGGCAACGCAGGAGGCGGCAGCGCGACGGGCGGTACGGCTACTGGCTCTGGCGGTAGCACCGGCGGCAAGACGGTTCCGCCGTCTGGACTCCCCGAGGTTGGAACAGGCAACGTGCCGCAACCATCGGGCACCGCGGGCGGATTGAAGATCCTGGACTGGGCAGGTTTCAAAGGCGCCGTGAGCTACACGCTCGACGACGCGCTGATGTCGCAGGTCAACACCTACTCGATGATCAACGCGACCGGCGGCAAGGTGACGTTCTACCTCGTGCAAGGCAACGATAAGAACAACACGATTTGGAAGACGGCCGCGATGGACGGTCACGAGCTCGGCAATCACACCGCACATCACTGCCAAGGCGACGGCAGCGGCTGCGCGTGGGGCAACTATGCTGGCACCCTTCAGAAGGAGATCGAGGATAACACCGCGCACATCAAATCAGCCTTTGGTGTGGAGGGTGTCTACACGATGGCGGCGCCGTTCGGTGCCTCTCAGTACGTCCAAGCCGCGCCGACGGCGCACATGTTCATCAATCGTGGCGTCTCGGGTGAGACTGCGATTGCTCCGAACGACAACACCAACCGCTTCAGCCTGCCCTGTTACGATATGCCAAACGGGGCCGGTGCCGACGTCTTCAACGGCGTCATCGGCAAGGCGCGAACGAACAATCGCTGGTACTGCTTCTTGATCCACTCGATCAACACCAGCGAAGGTTATCGTCAGGTGCCGATCGCATCGATCGTGAGCAGCATCACCGCGGCCAAGACAGCCGGTGACATCTGGGTCGACACGGTGGCAACCGTAGGCGCGTACTGGCAAGGCCAGAAGTCCGTGTCCGGGGTGCAGCCGACCACCGCCGGTGGCAACAGCACCTGGACGTGGACCTTGCCTGCCGACTTCCCACCCAAGAAGTATCTGCGCGTGATCGTCACGGGCGGCAAGCTCTCGCAGAACGGCGCTAGCGTTCCCTGGAATGCACACGGCTACTACGAAATCGCTCTGGACGAGAAGTCACTGACGCTTTCGCCCTGAACGGCGCAAGCTACTGAATCGAGCGCAGCGGATACGACACCCGGCGTGGTTTCACGATTCGCGCCGGGTGCCGTTTTAACATCGAGTTTCCGTACCTGCCGTCGTTGTGTTGACGTGAATCGACGGAAACCGCGTTCTGCCGTGAGTTCGCGCGTCCGGTAAATACCGTACCAAGACGCCAACTATGCGGCGCGATTCGGCATCTGCTGAACTCGATGTGAAGCTGACCGAACTTGCCGAGGCTTGCTTCGAGTAGACGCGGAGCGTACGTTCATTGCGACGCGGTACTATCCAGCACTATTCGAGGTGCTCTTTGGGCGCGACGAAAGCCGAGCCCATGACTCATGCCGCCAACGTTCGTAACGACCTCAATCGTCTGATTTCCGCGTGTAGCGGCGAGCTGCGAGCGCTGGAAGCCGCAATGCGGGTGTTCGGCTCGGATCCACGCGCCGAACAGCTCAAGTATTACCATCGGCGCCGATCGAGCGCGCGCACGGACCTGTGCGCTGCCGTGATCGGACTCGGGGGGGCGCCCAAGCGGAGCGCGTCGCTCGGTTCTCGCCTGACGAGCGCGCTGAGGTGGATTCCTAGTTTCGCCGCCGGACCCAACGACGGAGATACCTTGTCAGTCGTGGCGCGGGCCAGCGACACGACTGAACTTGCGTATTGGAAAGCCTCGAGCAAATTGCTCCCCGACCACCTCCGCGCGTTCGTCGCTCGACAGTACGAGGAAGTGCAGCAGGACAGCCGTGATCTTTGGCGGATGCGTTGGGGGGGCAGCGTGCCTCCTGCGCCCAGCGAGAGCCCAGCATCGCCTGACAGTGATCAACCTGCGCCTCCCCTATTGGGCGAATGGGTCCCCACGGGAGCCTGATCATGAATCATCCGCTCCGCGGCTTCATTTTGGAGCATCGAGACCGCATCATCACGCAGGTTGCCGAACGCGTACGACTGCGAACACTCGCCGACGCCAGCAGAGCGGGTTTAGAACACGGCGTGCCGCTGTTCCTGAGCCAGCTGAGCGATGCATTGACACGCGAAGAACATCGACCAGCACAGGTCACCGCGGAATCGATCCAGTCCGATCCGCTCGTCGCCATTGACCCACCTTCCAGCGGCCCCGCTCACACCAGAAAACAGATCATCGACAGCGCGAGTCTCCATGGTGAAGCTTTGCTCAAGCACGGCTTTACCGTCGCTCAGGTGGTGCACGGCTACGGCGATGTGTGTCAGACGGTCACGGAGCTTGCGAGCGAGTTGGGCGTCCGGATCAGCTCAGAAGATTTTCAGGTCTTCAATCGCTGCCTGGATGACGCCATCGCCGGCGCCGTCACCGCCTACTCCACGCAACGTGAGCGGGATCAGGACTACGCCGGAACGGAACGACTCGGCATCTTGGCGCACGAAATGCGCAATCTCTTGAATACCGCCGTCCTCTCCTTCGATGCCATCAAGCGGGGCACCGTCGGCAGCGGCGGAAGCACCGGCGCGCTGCATACGCGAAGCTTGACGGGACTACGAGCCTTGGTCGATCGCTCGTTGTCGGTGGTGCGTCTGGAAGCCGGAGCGCCGGCCTTGAAGCCCGTTTCTTTGGCGCAGTTCATCGAAGAGGTCGAGATCGGCGCCACGATGTTGGCCGAGGCGTACGGCGTCCACCTGTACGTCAGCCCGGTGCCGAGCGACGTCCTGATCGAAGTGGATCGACAGTTGTTGGCCTCGGCCGTATCCAACCTGCTCCAGAACGCCTTCAAGTTCACCCACGCGGGCGGGAAGGTCTCGTTGGAGAGCAACGCGACGGAACGGGGGGTGCTCATCGCGGTCAGCGATCAGTGCGGAGGGCTCCCGCCGGAGCAGATGGAGCGCCTGTTTCAGCCGTTCTCCCGTGGGGCGAAGGATCAGTCCGGGCTCGGTTTGGGGCTTTCGATCGCGAGAAGTGCCGCGAAGGCGAACCGGGGCGAGGTTCAGGTGACCAATGTCCCGGACTACGGCTGCATCTTCACGGTCAGCCTGCCGCGTTATTCAAAGCCGGCCGACTCGGAGAGTCGGCTTCCTCACTGATCAAAACTCGACGCAGAGCATGCTCGATGGTTGCGGCGCTGGAGCTGTCCAGCAACGTGTCGATGCTCTCGATCAGCGGCTCCAGCCGCACGCCGGCCAGCCTTTGCTTCAGCTCTGGGATCACCCGCGGCGATACGCTCAGAACGTCGACCTTCAAAGCTAGCAGCGCCACGGCAAACTCTGGTCGCGCTGCTGCTTCGCCGCACACGGACACTTCTTTGCCCGCCGCATGACCGGCCTTGATCACGCGGCGTATCATGCGCAACACAGCGGGATGGAACACGTCACGCGGTGAGGACATGCGAGAGTCTTCGCGATCGATCACCAGCGCGTATTGGACGAGGTCATTCGTGCCAATCGAAAAGAAGTCCACCTCGCGCGCCAGATCAGCCACGATCTCGACGGCCGCTGGCACTTCGATCATGGCGCCGAACAGCGGCGCCGGGTAGGTCGCGGCGTTCGGCAGCTGCTCGAGCGCGGAGCGCACCATCTGCTTGATGTGCACGAGCTCCTCCACGGAGCTGACCATGGGCACTAGAATTCGCAGCGGACGGTCGCCTGCAGCGAGCGCGAAGGCCTGCGCTTGCGTGTGCAAGATGTGGGGATAGTCGAACAAGACTCGAATGGACCGGTAGCCGTGGAACGGGCTCTGCGCCGCGCGGACGCCGCTCGAGGACACGAACTTGTCGCCGGCCAAATCCAGTATTCGAAACGAGATCGGCGAGTCGGGAAACGCGCGGTACGCCTTGGCATAAATTCGGGCTTGCTCGTCGCGAGAGGGCAGACCATCACGCGCAATGAAGGCGAACTCCGTCCGGTACAGCCCCACGCCTGAAGCGCCATTTTCTCGCGCTACGTCCAGATCGATGCCCAGGGCAACATTGGCCCGAAGCTCGAAGTGCACGTCGTCCGCGGTGCGCGGAGGTTGCTCCCGAAATCGGGAAAACTCCGCACGCTGTTGCAGCGCCGCAGTGGCGCGCAGCCGATACTCGCTCAGCGTCTGTGGTGACGGCCGCAGGATGACCAAGCCTTGGTTGCCATCGATGATCAAGTCTTCGCCGTTTTTTGCCAGGCGCAGAAGATTCGGCACGCCAGTCACCGCCGGCACGCCCAGCGCACGTGCCAGCAATACGCCATGCGAGGTGGTTCCACCCAGCTCGCTAGCCACGCCCAAGGCGCCTTGTGCCTTGAGCTCCATGATGACCGACGGCGAAGTGCGCGAGCTCACCACCAGCTGGGCACGCAGAGGCGAGGCAGGCCCCTCAGCCTCCAGCAAGTGACCGAGCAACCGACTTCGCAGATCTTCGACGTCCTCGACGCGTTCTTGGATGTATGGGTCCGGCACGTTGCGCAGCCGCCCCGCGATTTTCAGGAACGCATCGTCGACCGACTCTGCCGCCGACAAGCCGCGCTTCAAGCCGTGCTCGATCTCGGTGAACAGCAGCACGTCGTGCAACATCAGCAGGTGCGCAGCGAACACCAGCGCCTGCTCCTCCCCCAGCTCCCCCGCCGCGGCAGCTTGAATTCGTAGCAAGTCATTCTGGGTCATTTGCAGCGCGTCGCGCAGACGTTCGCGCTCCAGCGACTCGCCGCGCGATGGCCGACTCCGCACCAGCTCGCGCGGGAAACTATGGCGGAAGGCGACCGTTCCGATCGCGATCCCCTCCGAGGCAGCAGCGCCACGCAGCGTCAGCTCGTCGTGGCTGCTCTCGCTCTCGCTTTCTGGCAGCTCCGCTTCGACCGTGCCATCGATCACTTCAATCAGCTCCGCGCCCTCGACCAGAGCGACGAGCTGCGGCGCGACGGCCGACAAGGTGACGCCGTCTTCCTGGGAGAAGCCCTGTCCCTCGTCCTGACGGCGCTCGCGCTCGACGACGACCGCCCCCAAGCTGCGCGCCCGGGACAACAGCGGCGCGGAAAGCCAAGCTCCGGAGGCCAGATCTGCCGCATTCAAGAGAGCGCTAGTTATGGCTTGTTTGGCCAATCCCGCGGCGATCTCGGACTCGGCTTGATCCGACGTGACCCCCGCGCTGACCCGCAGTACCAGCCGGTCGTTGTCGCGGCGAAGGTAGATTCGACACCGGTCCGCACGAAGCTCCGTCGCGATGGCCACCGCCGCCAGCTGGAGGACTTCGCTCGGCGCGCGCTGTTCGCTGGCCAGCTCAATGAGGTACTGGTGAATATTCATGGTGTCCCGAAGCTGCTGACGTTCGCTCCGAAGACAACGCTGTGAGCTGCACGCAGGATTGCGTCAGTGAGCGAAATCCTTTCGAGACAAACTACGCTGTCGCGCGCGTCAAGTCGAGGCGCGAACCCAAGCCGACCTGGGGCAGAAACGCGCGAGCAGCAGAACAGCGCGCAATCGCAGGCCGTCAACGCGCTCGGCGCCGCGACCGCGCGAGAAGCGCCAGCGCCGCCGCGCCGAACCACTGCCACGATGCCGCACCACCGCGCAGGGAGCAGCCACCCTCACTTTGCTCGGGAACCTGCGCCGCCAGGCAGACCGCGTCGCCGGCATTCGACACGACCGTGCAGCTCTCCGTCGCGCCACAATCTGCGTTGGTTTCGCAGCGCGCGACGCAGAAGGAATGCTCCTCCCCGTTAGGCTTATAACACGCCGAGGCGTCGGGGCACTGCTCGGGTCCGCTGCACTCGTCGCCCAATTTCGGCGGCGGCGGCAGCTCTTTCGGCGGCTCGCTGCTGCCGCTCTTCACCCAGAACGGTGCTTCGTAGCCGCCGAGCGTCGCAGCGCGCGTGGCAACCTCGGTGATCAGATCCTTCCAGGAGGCCACGTCGCTGTAGATCGGCGCGCCGCAGTCCTCCAAACCGCGCGACACGATGCCGACGACTTTGCCGTCGCTATCGAGCGCTGGTCCACCCGAGTCGCCCTCGCAAATGCCCGCGTCGCCGACGAACTCGCTGGCCTTCACGCTGCTGCCGCAACGTCCCGGTTCGCACTCCACCGACAAGTCGCCCAAGAAGCGGCGCTGGCCTGCGCGACCGTTCTCGCGAACACCGTAGCCGACCGCAGCGTAGGCCTCGCCCAGCTGCACTTCGCGATCGATACGCGGGACGGCGGGCACCGCGACGGACGCCGGCACGTTGCTGTCCAGGGTGATCAGCGCGACATCGAACCCGCAAAGGTCATCGCCCTCGGTCGGAACCGCTACTTCGAGCCCCTTGAACCACCTGGTCGAGGCGTCGAAGTCCACGGCGTTGGTGGCGAAGATCTGATTCGCCGGCAAGGTCTCACCAAACTCGGCGCGCCCACAAATGACGGCGCTGTGCTCACCCGCGGTGATGCAGTGCCGAGCAGTCAGCAGCAAGTTGGGCGCGATCAACGTGGCGGTGCAGGAGCCGACCAGCCCGCCAACATGGGATACGGTGCCGAACACGTTGTGGTGTTCGGTATCCAGCGTTCCGCCCACGATGGCCTGCGTCCGACTCGCCTCCGTCTCCGAGCTGGGCGCTGCGCTACAGGCCCACACCAGAGGCAGAACCAACAGCGGAAAGATGCGCGTAACCATTCTGCTGCGAAGAGTGTAAGCTGATTTGCCGGACCGCCCAGCCCACCAGACGCTGCTTGAAGACCATTAAGCTTTTTCAGCCGCTCACTGCACGCCCTGCTCGGATATTTCGCGCCCTTACGGATCCAGGCGACCTCGCCGCTTGGCACGCCGACGTGGTGCGCGGCACCGTGGAGGAAGGCCGCACCTTGGAGCTGTCTTGGCCCCAACTCGGCGCTCAGCTCTCACTCGAGATTCACAAGGTCATACCTGGCCGCAAGCTGGTGATGCAAAGTGAACTCGGGCAGCTGGAGCTCGCGGTCGAACGGGGTGGGCTGGAGCTCAGCCACAGCTTTCCCTTCGATGAAGATCGCGCGGCGGGCACGGAGTCGTCCTGGCGTATCACCTTGGCGCTGTTGTCGACCTACCTATCGCGCCACGTCGATCGCAAGCGGCGGGTGCATTGGGCCATCGCCCGTGCACGCGCCACGCCAGAGCTGTGTCACGCCTACTTCACGGAAGCGAACCTGCTGCGCACCTGGCTCGGCAACGCCGAGAGCAGCGTTGGCCCTGCCGAAACAGAGGTGCGCTTCTCCTTCGGCGGCCGCCCCGCACGCGGACCGGTGCTCGCGAACACGGCGGGGCGCGACGTCGCCATCCGCTGGCGCGAAGCCGACGATTCGGTATTGGCCCTGCGCACGCTGCCCGCCCCTGACGAACCCGGCACGCGTTACCTGCTACTCGGCTGGTCCCGCTGGAGCGATCTTCCCCACGCCAAGGAAGTCGAACAAGAGCTCGATCGGGCCGCTACCCGTCTAGCCAAACGCCTCGACACCATTCCCCTGGCGTAGCGTCAGCTTCTGGCTCTTTGCTAGCTTTAAATGTGCTGGATTTTGGTTGGGTCCGGCGCTCGTCGCGCTGTTCGAGACCCACCAATCCGAGCGCTCGCTCCAATTCCCGTCGTCACGGTGCTCTGCAGCAGCGCGCGCCAGTAGAGTAGTCGTAATAGGACTTGGAGTGATTACTGACGCGGGCGTTGCAGCCTTCGCGGGTCGAGCGGGCGTAGAAACCGCCGACGAAGAGGCCAATGTCGCTGTCCGTTTCGGTGTCGACCCATTCGTCCAGGTTGCCCACCAGATCGAACACCTTGTCGTCGCGCCAATCGCTTCCGCAGCCGGTGGTAGCGCCCGTGCGGCGCAACAGCGGACCTTCGTTCGGCTCGTCCACTAGGTTCAAGCGCGGATCGCGGTGGCCATACCAGGTGGCGGCGTGCAGCGCCGCGGCGGGGTGCGATAGGCGATACACGTTGCAGCGGCCAGCTTCGAAGCTGTCGCCGTAAGGGAACTTGCGCCCCTGCTGGCCCGCACACGCCGTCAGCCACTCCGTCTCCGTGCACAGCCGCTTCTGTGCCGCCTCACACGCGCGCTTCGCGGTGTAATACGACAGGTAACCTTGCGGGATCACCGCAGCGCGCGACACCGCGCGAGGCCGATAATCCGTGCGTGTGCGCTGAATCTCGGGCAGCGCCGGCAAGGGAAACTCTCGCGCGTTCACGTCGCCGATGCTTTGGCGCTCGATCTCCCAATTGCGACGAATCTGCGCGATCTGTTTGGGCTCGGGTGGATAATACGGCGAGAGCGGGTAACCGCTGCGGTCGTCCAGCGTGCTCATTTCGTAGCGATCGATGCAGAAGCCTCGCACGCGCACCATGTCCGGCGGACATCCGCGCGGGGCTGCCGTTGGCTGTGCCGCGACCCTCGAGGGCGCGCGCAACAAACCGAACAGGCCGAGCCCGATCAACACGAGCGGGAGGGGGCGCGGCCACGCCATGGCTCAGCCGTAGCGGCCCTCGATGTAGTCCGCCGTCCGCGTCTGCTGCGGACTCAAGAACAGATCTTCGGTGCGACGCTGCTCCACCACTTCACCGAGTAACATGAAAATGCACTCTTCGCTCGCGCGTCGCGCCTGCGCCATGTTGTGCGTGACGATGACAATCGTGTAACGCCCCCGCAGCGACCACATCAGCTCCTCGATCGCCCGGGAACCTTCGACGTCGAGCGCGGAACACGGCTCGTCCATCAAGATGATCTCCGGCTTGAGCGGCAACAGCCGCGCGATGCACAACTTCTGCTGCTGCTCGAGCTGCAGGCCAACTGCCGACTGATCCAGGCGGTCCTTCAGATCGTCCCACAAGCCCACTTCGCGCAGGGCCTTCTCGACGGTCTCGTCCAGAAAGCTGCGCGTCAGCTCCTTGCGCGTCAGATGAATGCGCAGCCCGAACACCACGTTTTCGTAGACCGAGATAGGCAGCGGATTCGGGCGCTGGAACACCATGCCCACCGCGCGCCGCAGCTCGATCAGCGAGACGTCCGGAGCGTAGATGTTCTTGCCCAGAATCTTGATCTCGCCCGTGGTGCGCACGTAGCCATAACGCTCGTTCACGCGGTTGAAGCAGCGCAGCAGCGTGCTCTTGCCACAACCGGAAGGACCGATCAGCGACGTGATCTGCCCCTTCTTGATGTCCAGCGTGATGGACTTCAGCGCCTGAAACTCGGCGTACCACAGGCTCAGCTCGCGCGTGGCGATGCCCGGACCTGAGTCGATCAGCTTGCTCGCGGCTGCCTTCATCCGAAAATACCGTTCACGTAGTCGTAGGTGCGTTGATTCTTGGGCTTGTCCGAGAAGATGACCTCGTTCTTACCCACCTCCACGATCTCCCCGTTCAGCAGGAACATCGTACGGCTGGCGAGTCGCCGCGCCTGCTGCACCAAGTTCGTCACCAGCACGATGGTCATGTGCTGCTTGAGTTCCTTCAGCACGTCTTCGATGCGCATGGTAGTGACGGGATCGATGGCGATCGAAAACTCGTCCAAACACAAGATTTCTGGCTGATGCGAGAGGGCGCGAGCGATGGTCAGGCGCTGCTGCTGTCCACCAGAAAGTTTGGTACCCAAGCTGTCGAGGCGGTCCTTCACCTCTTCCCACAGCGCCGCCTGTTTCAAGCAACGCTCGACCAACTCGTCCAGTACGCCCTTGTCGCGGTAACCAGCGGCGCGCGGCGCGAACGCCACGTTGTCGTAGATGCTCAACGGCAAACCGACGGGAAGCGGCGCCACCATACCGACGCGACGACGCAGCTCGTAGACGTTCTTCATCCGCTGCACGTCCTGGCCGTCCACCTCGATCGTCCCAGTCATCTGGCTCTTGGGCACGAAGTCGATGGTCCGATTGAGGCAGCGGAGCAGCGAGGATTTGCCCGACTGCGCCGGCCCGATGATGCTGAAGATCTCGTTCGGATCGATGTGGAAGGAGATGCCCTTCAGCACTTCCTTGCCGGCGTACGACAGCCGCAAATCTTTGACGGCGATCTTGGGTTGCGAGGTGGGATCCATGATGTTTGCCGGGGTCAGCTAGCGCCCCTCACCACTTCTTTCGAGACCGCAGGTACGTGCGCAGGACGATCGCCGTCAGGTTGACGGACAGCACCGCGCCGAGCAGCACCACGGCGGTTGCGTACGGCAGCGCGCGGGGCGCTTCCGTCACCTGCGTCGTCAACGTGAACAAGTGCATGGACAGCGCCATGCACTGGTCCCAGATGCTGTAAGCGAACGGGTCGCCCGCCTCGATCTTCTTGAAGAACACTGCGCCCGTGAACATGATCGGCGCGGTTTCGCCGGCGGTGCGCGAAACCTGCAGAATCACGCCAGTCAGGATGCCGCTGATCGAGTTCGGCAGCACGATGCCGCGGATGGTCTGCCAACGCGTCGCGCCCACGTTCCAGCACGCCTCGCGGAACGAGCGCGGCACGGACGCCAGCGACTCCTTCGTGCTCGCGATGATCACCGGCAGCGTCATGATCGCCAGCGTGAGCGATGCCGCCAAAATCGAGCGACCGACGCCGGCAAACAGCACGAACGCGCCGAGCCCGAACAGCGCATGCACGATGCTGGGCACGCCGGCCAGGTTCACCACGGCCAGGTTGATGATGCGCGTGACCCAGCTCTCCCCCGCGTACTCGTTGAGATACACGGCGGCCAGCACGCCAATAGGCGCAGCGATCATCAGCGACACCGTGACGAGATACATCGTGCCGAGCAGCGCCGGCCAGATGCCGCCCTTGCGCATCCCAGCGATCGGGCTCTCCGTTAGGAAGTCGAACGACAGCAGCGGCCAGGCTTCGATCAGCAAGTGACCGAGGATCAGCAGCAGCGGCAGGATCATGATCGCCGCCATCGCGCCGAACACGCATTTGGCGATCAGCTCATTGCGGACTTTGGCGCGCGTGTGGGGCGTCTCGGTAAACATGACTACTTGACCTCCGTCGCGTTGCCGGTGACCACCCCCGGAAAGCTCGACCAGCTGAAAGGTGAAGGCTGACGAGACATCCTATTTCTTCCGGATCCCCTTCACGACCAAGTCGGCCGCGAAGTTCACGACGAAGGTGATCGCGAACAGCAAGATGCCGATCAAGAACAGCACGCGGTAATGATCGGAGCCGAGCGGCGCCTCGCCGAGCTCGGCCGCAATCGTGGCCGTCAACGTGCGCACGGGATCGAACGGACTCTCCGGGATGTTGACGGCGTGACCGGTCGCCATCAGCACCGCCATGGTTTCACCCACGGCGCGCCCCACACCGAGCAGCACCGCCGCGAGCAAGCCGTTTTTCGCCGCCGGCAGCAGCACGCGGTAGATGATTTGCCAGCGCGTGGCGCCGAGCGCGAGCGACGCTTCGCGATAAGAGTCCGGCACGGCCTTGAGCGCGTCCTCACCGATGCTGACGATGATGGGCACGCTCATCAGCGCGAGCAGCAGCGCGCCGTTCAGCACGTTCAAGCCGATGGGCACGCCGAACACGCGCTGAATCACCGGGTTCATCACGCTGATGCCGATGAAGCCCCACACCACCGAGGGGATCGCCGCCAACAGCTCGATGATGATCTTGAGCGTCTCGCGCGTACGCTGGTTGCAGAACTCCGACAAGAAGACGGCGGCACCCAGCCCGAACGGCACGGCTATCAGCATGGCCGTGGCGGTGACGCTGGCCGTGCCGATGATCAGAGCCAACACGCCGTAGCGCACGTTGCTGAACGACGTGGGGTACCACTCGACCGTGAACAAGAACTTCGTGATGCTGAAGTCCTTGAACAACAGGCCGACACCTTCGCGTAGCACGAAGAAAAGAATGCCGAACACGAACAGGATCGCGCTGAACCCGCACAGGCGGATCAGAGCCTCCAGTACGATTTCGCGGTAGCCTTCGAATTTGCGCCGGCGCGCCGCATGCTGGGCGTCTGTCTGGTGTCGGGTGGCTGAGATCTGCGCTAGTTCGGCCACTTTTTCCTCCAAGGCAGGCATCAACGGGGTGACTCGTTAAGGATTTCGCAGCGGCGTGTAGCCGGTGGCTTTGACGATCTTTTGTCCGGCGTCACTGAGCACCCACAGCAGGTACTTCTTGGTGGCTGGATCGGGTTCACCCGGCGTGTACATGAACATCGGACGAGAGATCGGGTAGCTCTTGTCGAGCACGGTGTCGTTGCTGGGGGCCACCGCCGGGCCGCCCTTCTTCTTCGACACCTTGAGCACCTTCACGGCTGGCGTGGCGTAGCCCAGGCCGCTGTAGCCGATGGCACCGGGCGTGCGCGACACCAACTCCACCACGTCCTTGGATCCATTCATGTCGAGCGAGCCTTGTTTGAAGTCGTTCTTCTTGCCGACCACGGTCTCGCGGAAATAGTGGTACGTGCCCGAGTTATTCTGGCGGCTGACGCGAATGATCTTGTCGCTTTTTGCGCCCGGGATTGGGTGCCCAGTCAGCTCCGACCACTTCGTGAGCTTGCCGGTCTCCCGGAAGATCTCCGCGATCTCCTCGATGCTGATGCTGTCGAGGGGGTTGTCCTTGTGCACGTAGACGGCAAGGCCATCAAAAGCCACCAACCACTCTTTGGGCTCATGCCCAGCTTTTTTGGCTTTTTCGGCCTCTTCCGGCTCGAGCTTGCGGCTCGAATTGGCGATGTTGGCGGTGCCGTTGATCAACGCCGCGATACCGACGCCGGAGCCGCCACCAGAGACTTCGATCGAGACGCTCGGATCCACCGATGCGTACTCTTCGGCCCAGGCCTGCGCCAGGTTCACCATCGTGTCCGAGCCGATGTTCTGGATCGACTCCGGCTTGCCCTTGGCCGCCGCGTCCGCCGCGCTGCGCCGGCACGCGTTGAGCGACAACGACAACGCAGCCACGCACGAGAGCCCCAACACAATGACGCGCCGAGCGCACCGGGACTCTCCCGCTCTCGTGGTCAGCGGCTCAAAACGACTCATGTGAGCTGTGCCTCTACTGCTGTTGGTCGCCCAAGATGGCTTCGACCAGGTCCTGAATGTTCGATTTCAAGAAGCGGTACGTCTCTTCATACGCTTCTTGAACTTGCTCGGGCGTGCCGCTGATGGTCGATGGGTCGGGGATGCTCCAATCGAGACATACCGCCTTCGTGGGGGGCGGCGGAAACACGCGCTGCGCTTCCTTCGAAAGCGCCACGATGATTTGGTAGTGATCGCGATGCGGAATCTGATCGACGGATTTGGAGACGCTGCGCGAAATGTCGAGTCCCTTGTCGCGCAGGAACAGCACCGTCGCCGGATCGATCGGCTGACGCTCCAGTCCAGCGCTCGAAAATACGAACTTCGGCTGTCGCAGCAGATTACCGAGCGCCTCTGCCATCTGGCTCCGGCACGAGTTGTTCTCGTCCACGAACAACAGACGGAACGCCTCGCTGCCGGTGTGCTTCGAGTACTCCCCGGTGCACATGTACAACGTCTCTTGGCAGATGCTGCGGGCTTGATCGGCCACGCGCTCCAGGCGGTTGGCCATGTTCTGCAGCGGAAACAGCGCCTCGATCTGCAGCTTGCCCTGTTGAATCAGCTCCACGAGCACGGAGCTGAAGTTATGGCGCAAGCGATCGACGATCTCTTCGCTTTCCATCGTGCGCTTGGCAAGCTCCGGCTCCTGCGAAACGAACGCCTCGACCGCGCCGTGCAACATCGGGATGGCCTTGCCGGCGATCTCACGCAGGCGATCCACCGGGACGTCTGCGCCCAGGTCCATCAGCGTCAGGCCTTGACGCGCCATGCTCTCGGCGTAGTCACCGACGCGCTCGAGCTCGGAGTTGATCTTGATCACCGCGTAAGCGAAGCGCAGCGTGCCCGCCACTGGTTGCTGGCGCACGATGAACTCCAGGCACAGCCGATCGATCTCCTTCTCCAGCTCGTCGATGCGCTGATCCCGTAGGATCACCGAATAGGCGAGCTTTCTATTTTTTTGAACCACCGCGGCCATGCTCGCGTGCAGCGAGCCTTCCGCCAGGGCGGCCATTTCTCGGACTTTGGCGCGAAGCCGCTCGACGTCGCGCTGCAGGGTTTCTTCGAAGTGAGCCACTCGATGGGCGCCTCAGGTTCGGCGTTACTTTGCTGAGACATTTATAGCGTTCATGTGACGAACGCGTGACGCTCAACTGACGGTCCCCTTGCCTGAACCCCTCTGGGATGTAAAGCCGGCCCTGCGGCCTAGGGGCGCAACCGCGCCAGATAACAGCAAAAGCCGATAGATTCCGATACTATCTGCGGCGACGGCGCGACAAGCTCCACGCCGCTAGCGGCGCGAGCAGGAGCAGGAAGGCGTTGGGAGCCGAACCGCCGATCGTCGTTACGGAGCAGCCGCCGGACGAAGCGGCCGGGGGATCACATTGCGAAGCGAACCCGCGTCGAGGGGAACAGCTGGTCGAGTCCGGCTTACGGTCGGCCGGGTAAATCTCGCAGATACCCGCCGCGTCGTCCTCGGTGAGCTCGCGCAGATTGTCTTCGCCCGGGTTGTAGTAGGCGAACATCACGGAGCCGGTCATGTCCGAGTGATCCAGGCCGAGGAAGTGCCCCGTCTCGTGCGTGATGATCGAAAGCAGATCCGCGCCGTCCATCACGTCGCCGTTGGTGAGGTGACTGCCCGGGGTGCCGTTCACCTCGACGTCCACATCGCGAATCTGGCCCGTCTTGTGGTCGTGCCACACGGTGGTGAGCGCGAGCGCCTGGCTGGCGTCGTCTTCGTTCAGCCACACGTCGTCGCGGAACATGTAGATGTTCGCGTTGGCGGCTTTGAGGTTGTACTCCACCTGGTCACACTCGACCTCGCCGAAGCTCTCCGCCTGAATCGACGGGCGCGAGTCGCCCTCACACACCGCGTTCTGCCAGGTATTGAACGCAGAGCGAATCACTGCCTCGAAATCCGGCGCGCCGATCTCGTTGGCGGGCGAGCCAGCTTTCTGCACCGCAAAGCTCACGCAGTCCGTTGGCCAGAACAGCTCCGCGCCGCCGCGCCAGCAATCGTTCTGGTCGCGGTAACAGCTGTCACCCTTAGTCTCGTCACAAGCGTTGGTACGACAGTAGGCGTGCGCGGTGCCTGCGCCGAGCAACGAACCCGCCAAACCCAAGACGGCAACGAGCCGCATACGCAGTTTGCTCATCGCTTCAATGCTTCTTGGATGAGAACGCGAGCCGCCGACACTTTTTGTCCAATCAAGCGCTGCGCCGCCAGATTTTGACCACCGCGCAACTCCAAGTTGCGCGGGCTGCGATACAGGCGTTCGATGCGCTCCACATCGGGCAGCACGGGATAGTGCCCTTGCGCCATGCCGATCACGCGGTGCACCTGTTCACGTTCGGCCAGGAACAAGACACAACGTTCCTCATTGCGGAGCAGCGCCTCGCCGTGCACCAGGGCCGACAGCTCTCCGACGGATCCGCCCAACGTGCGCACCAAGATCTCCGCGTCCGAAGGCTCGCCCTTCGCCAGCACGTCTTCGACGCGCACGCGCGTATCCGTGACGATGCGCTTGCGTCCGCCCACCTTCTCCCAATGCGAAAAGCCGTCCAGCGCGCGACCGACCAGGATGCGATCGCTGGTGCGCGACAGCTCCTCGAGCGACAGTCCCCGCACGATGCTCGCCTCCGCTCGAGCACCCATCAACCAACAGCCCACGCCCGCCGCGGCGGCGCCGAGCACCGCTCTTCGGTTCGCAACAACCATGGCCAGCAGCGTACCACACGGCTCGAATCGCCGGGGCGCCCACCCCGTAAGGTTCGCCGTGGCGTTACATAGCGACCGGGTAACCGCGCTGCGCCGAACCGGCGAGCCGCCCTGCAAGCCTCCGGAATTTCATCAAGTTTCCGCCTAGGGCGTTTTTTCTTGCTAATGGCGCAGAGTGCCCCAGCCGTTGATCCTCACCGAGCGAGGTGACACTGCTATATAGAGCGCCTCGTTCGAGTCGCCCCTTCGCATGGCTACCCTCCTGCAGTCTCCGTCGCTCCCCGCGGAGCTGAAGAGTTACCTCACCAATCACCGCAGCCTGGTCGAAGCCAAGGTGCGCGCAGCGGATGAAGCAGCTGGCTTCTCCGCGGCCGAGCGCTTGGCCAAGACCTACGATGGCTTGTTCTGCTCACTGTTCAAAGCGGTCGAGAGCACACTGAGCCGCGAGGGGGGTTGGCAGAACGTGGCGCTCGCCGCCGTAGGCAGCTACGGCCGTGGTGCCCTTGCCCTCCACAGCGACCTGGACGTGCGTCTGATGACCACCGCCAAGCCGGAGAAGGTGCGGCACATCGCCGAGTCCATGTTGTACCCGCTGTGGGATGCCGGGCTCAGCATCGGTCATCAGGTAGTCAGCCCGAGCGACCTGCTGGAGTTGGCCAAGACCGATCTGCCAACCGCCACCACCTTGCTGGATTGGCGCGTGGTCGCGGGAGACCGCGGGCCGACCGAGCGCATGCTGACGCGCGCCTTCGAAGGCCTGTTCGGCATCTCCAACATCGGCAAGTTCTTGGAGCGCATGTCGGAGCGCGCAGAAGAACGCTCCGTGCGGTTCGGAGACTCCGTGTACCTGCTGGAGCCTGACGTGAAGAACGGCATCGGCGGGCTCCGGGATTTGGACTTGTCGCATTGGGCTGCGCGCGCGCGCTGGCGCGTGGAGAACCTGGAAGAGCTGGTACGCCATGGCGTGCTCTTGCCGCGCGAGTGGCAGCAGATCGACGCGGCCGCGCGCTTCGCCTGGCGCGTGCGCAATCTGCTGCACCTTCACGCTGGGCGACGTTCGGATCGCCTGAGCTTCGATTTGCAAGAAACCTTGGCCGACGAGATCGGCTACGGCAGCACGGGGCCGGCGGTCGAGCGCTTCATGAGCGAGTACTACCGGCACGCGCGCGTGCTGGCGCAGAGCCGAGAGATGTTGCTGCAGCGCGCCGAGCCGCCGCCGAAGCGGCGCCCGCGCGAGGCTGCGATCGGGCGCGGACTGAAGCTGACCAACGAGCAGGTGTCGCTGGAGGATCCGACGTCGCTGGAGACCGATCCGGCGCTGGCCTTGCGTCTCTACGACGAAGCCATCCGTCGCGATTGTAACGTCTACCCGTTCG
>Ga0247764_1000299_pt1 | contig 17918 bp, 14 predicted proteins | sample UWRJL051202B4_FD_179932 | JGI IMG/M metagenome (GOLD analysis project Ga0247764, IMG submission 179932) | Plant litter microbial communities from Arlington Agricultural Research Station in Wisconsin, United States - UWRJ-L051-202B-4 | ecosystem: Environmental > Terrestrial > Plant litter >...
GTGTCGATCTTATAGCCCGTTACAGCCTGGCCCACAATCTTTGCCTATCTTTGACATATGAAAAGAATTACAGTGTTGTATTTCCTGTTACTTATTTACGGCTTTAGCTTTTCTCAAAAACCGGAAAGGGTACTGGAGCGGCAGTCTTCTAATTTGAAAGACCCTTCCGATGCCGCCATGAACTTATATAATAAAGGGGTGATCTGCTCCAACAATAAACAATATCCTCAAGCCAACCGGAACTATGAATTGGCCATCGCCCTTGATTCGGACTATATCGACGCCTATAATAACCTGGGATTGAATTTTTACGAAGCAGGTTTGCCGGATAGTGCTATTTATTATCTACGGATTTCACTTCGTAAGTTCCCTTCCGGAACTACAGCGCTGCAAAATCTGGGGCTTGCGGAAGAAAAAACGGGCGATTGGAATAAGGCGCTGCAGTGCTATAAGCAGATCATTTCCATTGAATCTCAAAACCCTGAAGGGTATTACAATGCAGCCCGGGTACTGATTACGATGGCTAAATTGGAAGAAGGATTGGCACAGGCGCAACAGGCCGAAAAACTATATACGAAATTAAACAGCCCTGCCTTAGGCGACTGTCATTATTTGATATTTTTGGCCTATTATAACCTGCAAAACAAATCCATGGCCAAAAAATACTTGTTATTGTGCAAGAAAGAAAATGTCAAAATACCCGAAGAAATGGAGGCCGGCTTGTAAGAAGCAAGAGGACGAACAGCCTTTTTGTTTTGACGGCCTGCCACCTGTAATTTCGGTCGGGGTTTTGACAACCTCTTTACTTATTTAATTAATTCCTGTAATTTTTTATCAAGCTCTTCACCACGCAGATATTTCCCTACAATTTTGCCTTCCGGATTAATCAAGAAATTCATGGGGATAGCCGTTACTTCATATAGTTTGGCGGCTTCATTATCCCAGGATTTAAGGTCAGACACCTGTGTCCAGATAAGTCCGTCCTTTTCTATAGCTGCCACCCATTTGTCCTTATCATTCGGTTTGTCCAGCGATACGCCCAATACAGTAAAGCCTCTATCCCGAAACGTCTTGTAGGTTTTTAGCAGGTTAGGATTTTCCCTGCGGCAAGGGCCACACCAGCTGGCCCAGAAATCGAGCAACACCCATTTACCCCGGAAATCAGAAAGCTTTACAGGATGGCCATTTACATCGTTCTGCACAAAATCAGGCGCTATAGCACCGTCCTGTGTTTTCTTTACTTTCGCAATACGAGCCTGCAATTCCAGTCCCAGATCGCTTTTCCTGTTCTTTTCATCCAGGGTGTTAAATATTTTTTCCGCTTCAATGGCGTCAAAGGTTTCCGGCAACGTTGAATTGAAAGCCATCAGCGCCATATACTTGCCGGGGTTGGCCTTTACATAGTTCATTTTGACGGCGATGATTTCCTGCTCGATGGCCTTGGCCCTGCTTTCCAGCGTGTTGATATAGGCCGAGTCCCGCTGCTTTTCCTCGGTTTGTGCCTGATACTCGGCATTGAGCGCCTGGTACTTATCGTAATGAGGTTTTAACAGCGCCGTAATCTGTTTATTGTCCTCGTTGGCAGGCGAACCCTTGATAGCTGCGTTGCGAACGGAATCTTTGCCAATAATCAGCATCGTTTTATCTTCAATTATAAAGGGCAGCAGATCGTCTTGCGGACGCGTTACCGGGTTCATTTCAGACAGTTCGCCATGTATTACTTTGATATTAGCGCTTTTAGGCGCCCCCACCCGGCCTTTGAAAAGGAAATGGCCGTTAGTGATGTTAGCCGAATCCAGGTGATTCTGGCCATTTACCTTATAAAACAAGTACGCTTTGGCCGGTGCGTTCAAGTGGCCCACTTCTCCTTTTATCAGATACCCATCCTGCGCTGCTAAAACTATGGGCCCCAAAATAGCGGCCATGCTTATTAATGATTTGATACTCATACGTTCTATTAATAAATAAATGAATTGAATTATTTTTTACCATTTGCTTTCACCGCAGGCAGATAGGCGCCATAGGCCTTGTCATTCGATAGTATGTCCAGCGCCTGGCGAAAGCTTTCATTCCCGGTGTTGGCCACCTGTATATAGTACTGGTTACCGCCAAACAGCTGCGCAGCCATCAAGGCCTTCATTTCCACCGCCAGCAGGCCGCAGGTACGTGCCCTGGCGCCGGCCTGTAAAGGCCTGCCCGCTTTGGCTGCCGCGCTCAATATTTCTGTTAATACTGCATCAGGCACCGTAAAATGCTGCTGATAAGCCGCAAAGGACGGATAAGCCTGTTGCAGGGCATTGCGACAGCTGTCTACATAAGCAAATACGGCCTTATTGACTAAACCGGCATCCGACACATCCTGCAACCAGCCGTTATATTCCAGCGTATCGATTGCTACATATTTATCAGGCATAATGCCTCCTCCGCCATAAACAATACGTTTGTTTACCAGCGTGGTATATTTCAGCGAATCAGGAAAATGAATGACACCGGCATTCAGCAGCTCGCCGCTGGCCAGTCTCGTAGCCACATTATCATCGTAATGCGCGCCGTGATAAGGCTTCTGTATAGATCGGCCCGAAGGGGTAAAATAACGGGCGCCGGTAAGTTCCAGCACCGATCCATCGGCCAGCGTAGCAGGCTTCTGCATCAAGCCTTTACCAAAACTTCTTCGCCCGACCAGTACGGCCCTGTCCCAGTCCTGCAGGGCGCCGGATAATATTTCACTGGCCGATGCGGTGTTCTGATCTATCATCACTACCAGCCGGCCTTCCATAAACTGCCCCATACCACCGGTGTAATAGTAATCCTTGCCGTGATCGTTACCCACGCTGTAAAACACCAGCTGGTCTTTTTTCAGAAATTCATCGGCCACACCAATAGCTTCCTGCACCAGTCCACCGCCGTTACCCTGCAAATCCAATATCAGGCTTTGCATGCCCGCACTTTTCAGTCGCTGTAAAGCTTTGTCTACCTCAGTACGGGTAGTCTGGTTAAAAATACGCAGGGATAGATAGCCTACTTTATCAGTAACCATGTACGCCGCTCTTACCGATTTATCAGGAATGGCACCACGGGTAATATCGGCCGGAAAAGACGTTGCGGACGCAGGGCGCCATACCTGTAATGTCACATGCGTCTCGTTCTCCCCCCGCAGCATTGTCATAATATCATAATTACTGAAATGCCTCCCTAAGAGAGGGCTTCCATCAATAGCAATAATACGATCTCCCGCCCGAAGGCCTTTCTTCTCAGCAGGCCCTTCCGGTATCACCTGTGTTACATACACGCTGTCCAGCTGCATCACATAATTTATTCCAATACCGGTAAAGCTGCCGCTCATAGCCTGCTGCATTTGCATAGCTTCATCCCGGTTAAAGTATTTCGAATGCGGGTCCAGCACCTGCAGCATGCCGTTGATGGCGGCATCGGTTAGCTTTTCTTCGGGTATACTGTCTACATAATTTTCCTGGATGGCTTTCAACGCCGCCGCCATCTTATCCTTCGGATTCATCTGGGCCTGTGTGTTACCTGACCAACCGGCCAAGGCAGCCGCCATCAGGACCGTTTTAACGCTTAGATTCATTATTTTTCCGCTTTAAGCAATTCGATAACATAGGAAATTTCATCCGCCAGCTTGCTGGGACTGCCTGAATACCCTTCGGAAGTATAGCGCATTACGCCATCTTTCAGAATTACTTTACGCGGGATAGCCGATGACTGGAAGAAGGGAACAAACGATTGGAATACCACATCCTGTTGTCCTGTGTTCTTGTTCACGGCATCGTGCAACAGGTTAAACCCTCTGTAACCCTGGCTTTTAACATAGTCAACGGATTTCGTTTTATAGTCGCCATACTGCATGGTGCCGATAAAGTATACCGCGACGCCATCGTCTTTGCTGTATTTGTCAATCACCAGCTGCATGCCAGGAAAGCCTTCAATACAGGGTCTGCACCAGGTAGCCCAGAAATCGAGCACCACTATTTTATCGCCCCACTCACTCGAACGCACCAGTTGCCCCTTTGCATTTTCAAGGGCAAAAGGCTGGTACTCCTTGTTGGTAAGATGCTCTTTTACGTAGGTTTTCAGTCCCTCTTGCTCATCTGCTGAATGTAAGGCAGCCACATAGGCATCATACCCATCCAGGGTGTGGTGCATAGCCTGGTAGCAGTTTTTTAGAGCGGTAAACATAGCGGGCGTAACAGCATTGGCCGCTACGCATTTTTCAAGAAAAGGCCTTATAGCCGCCTGTTCTCCCAGTTTTTCCAATATGCCCAGGTACAGCTGGTTAAGGTCCGCCGAGGCATACCGGCCTTTGGCTGACAGATGACTGTAATACCCTTTGGCCTCCTGGTATTTACCCAGGCTGTACAGTAACTGTATATGCGTAGTCAATTCATTATCCAGCTGCTGCCATGCATTGTCCCTGGCCTGTTCGGCATTGAAAACGCCGTTTTCTATATACGAACTGTCATTTACCTTAACAAGGAGGTCGTTAATCAAAGCGGTGGAAAGGGTGTACAGGGTATCGTATCCCACCGTCTTAAACACATAGGCGCGCATCAGGTTCCAGCGGTAAATTTCATTTTCCGTTTTAAAATCAAGCCGGACGCAGGTGGCCTGCAGTTTCTGAAATTGCCGGGTTGCAAAATAACTTTCGCCCAGCACCCTGTAAGTGCTATAGTAGATAAAGGCCTGACCGGGCGGATTACCGTTCCACTCTTCCAGGGGGAAATCTTTCAGAAAGTTTTCACATGACTGCACCTGCGCTTCGGTGGTTTTAGCGCCTGTGCTATGATGAAAAGCGGTGATGCGGGCAAAAGCTCCTTTCGGCTCTTTCTGCACCAGCAGTTGTTCAAGGGCGGCCGCTTTTTGCTCATTTTTTAACTCATACCGGAAATAACGTTGTATGCCTTCCAGCTGTTCCATACTCAGGTCTTTCCTGTTGACCAGTTCCTGCGGATCGGCATTTTTATACTGCGCGTTACTACTGCCTTGCGCCTGCGAGAGGATAACCCCTGAAATAAGCGCCCAGCCAAGTATTACCAGCTTTTTATTCATAGTACTTTCTTTAGTTTTTTATCTATCGTTTTGTTTAATCTCGGGGTTTAGCTGAATATAACCCGGTGCGATAGGATATACATAGCGGTTGCTGCCCGGCGCCAGCGTATAGGTGGCGCCTTTAAAAACACGGGTTTCCGTTTGCGCCAGTGTAGATTCCAGGTTCAGGCGCCGCTGATCAAACCAGCGCAACCCCATATCAAATAGCTCTCTTCTTCTTTCATCCAGCACGATCTTCAGCGCATCATCCCCGTTGGCAGCCGTTAAGGGAGTATAATCGGCCGCCTTGAAACGTTTTACTCGTAATTTATTCACCAGGGCCATAGCGGCATCCTGCTGGTTATTACGCGCCAGCCCTTCGGCCTGTATCAGCATCATCTCCGGCACGGTAGGCCCGGTAGAAATATAGTCGCCGTTGAATAGGTTGTATTTATACGAACCGCGGCCGGTAAATGAAGGGTAAAACGAACTGCCGTCCCGCGTGTAAAGGTTGTAACGCATGTCGGCGGCAGAGAAATAATTCAACAGCTCGCTGCTTAACGGCATGTATAAAAATCCGGGGGGATAGGTGCTTTTGGATAAAATGATCTCCGGGTTTAACAGCCTTCTCGGGTAATTGGCCAAACTGGTGGTGAAGCCGGTAATATCCAGTACCGAATCCTGTATAGCCAGCGCCTGTGCCGCATAATCTGCTGCCTTGGTGTACTGCTGCATGTACAGGTAAGTCCGGGCCAGGGTTGCGTATGCGGCCGCTTTGGCGACATGCAGGTTGTTGGCGGGTACAGCCGGCAGGTAAGGCAATGCTTCGGTGACATCACTGACAATCTGGTCAAAGGCGGTTTGCAGCGAAGGCCGGGTAAGATCCGTAAATAAGTCGGGCGATAATACCAAAGGTACGCCCAGGGCCGCACTCGCGCCGGAGGCCGTGTAAACAGGGGCATATATATTGTTTAGCAGCAGGTAAGTATATGCTCGCTGGACTTTGGCTTCCGCGTACGCCTGCTGTTTCTGCTGGGTAGTGCCACTTTCGCTCGTCATTACACCGGCAATAATGACATTACATTCATAGATCAGGTTATACAGTTGATCCCAGGTGGCATCCGTTTGCGCTGCGGTATAATAATCTGCCGCCCAGGTATAAATATTGGCCAACTCGTTGGTAAGCCGCGTTTCCAGTGTGGCATTGCCGTTCACATCGATATCATCTTCACTTAGCAGCGGCATGGTGTACGACCGTTCGAAATAGGATACATTGTTCAGCAGCGCCTGGTAGTCCGACGTGTATTTCAGGGTACGCTGGTTCGGTTGTTCCACTTCCACATATTTACGGCAGGAGCTCCCGGACAATACACCCAGGGCTAGTGTGAGGTATAAGATATGTTTAGTCATTGCATTCATTGTTGATAGTTGTTAAAAACCTGCATTAAAAGTGAAGAACCAGGCGGTTGCCGGCGGCAGGTTCGTGTAGTTGTTGGTAGTGATATAGCTGGGATCGATACCTTCTTTATTCTTCCGCCAGATAAGTCCCAGGTTGCGGGCTGCTGCGCTGAAGCTGGCCGACTTTACCGGTAAGCGTTTCAGCAGGGCGCCGGGTACCTGGTAGCTCAGCGAGACCTGCTGCAAACGAATATTGCTCGCGCTTAACACCAGCAGATCCGAATTGGCATAACGGTCGCTGCTGTTATAGTTTACATTGGGCAGGCCCGGTACATTGGTAAAGGCTTCGTCACCTGGCTTGCGCCAGCGTTTTGCCAGGTCCTTCTGTGTACCCAATACGCCATAATACGAATTAGTCTGGTAATTGGGATAGTTTTGAATCGACAGGCGACGGAATACATGCCCCAGCTCATAGTTGACACGTACATTCAGGCTTAGGCCTTTGTAAGTAAAGGTGTTGAAGAAACCACCAAAAAAGGGCGGCGTGGTCCGGCCTTTATACACCAGGTCTTCACTGGTTAAGCTGGTATTATATACATCGGCATTTACCACCTTGCCTTTACTGTCGAATATCTGCGAACGGCCCTGGTTGTCGAGGCCTGCCCAGCGATAAGCATATACATAATCGGTAGGCAAACCCACAACAGGCGTTCCGGCGCCTACCAGGATGATGCTGGTAGGTTTGGTAAACCGGGAGTCGGTCACTTTATTCGTATTATATCCGAAATTCAGAGTAGACGCCCAGGTAAAGCGGCGGCTGTTGATGACCTGTCCGGTGATGCCCAGATCAAAACCATGACCTTTCATACTGGCCGCGTTATACAGAATGTTTGTCCAGCCATAAGTACCATTGACAGGGAAGGTCCATAGGATGTCGCTCGTTTTTTTACGGTACATATCGGCAGAAACAGACAGCCTGTTTTTGAAAAAGCCCATATCCAGACCCAGATTCCATTGCCTCGTCAGCTCCCAGCTGGAAGTATTATTGGCGGGACTAGTGATTTGTCCATAGGGCTGTCCGGTTACCTGGTCGATACCCCCCAGTGAAATAATAGCTGCATTGGTAGCGCTGGTGGGGACAGTACCTCCGGTACCATAAGTGGCGCGCAGGTTCAGGGTATTTATCCAATTCACCCCTTTCATAAAGTTTTCATCCAGCACATTCCATTTGACGCCCGTCGACCATAAGGGCCTGGCCCGCTTGCTTCTTGAAACACCCTGCAGGGTGTAATCATCAAACCTTACGCTACCCGATAGAGTGTACCGGTTGTCGAGTACGCCCAAAGCCGCATTACCATAATAAGATAAGAAGCGGTTGATATTGCTGGTAACAGCACCGTCGGAATAACCCAGGCTTTGTGTCCATCCATATACCGTATTATATTGTACGGTAGGATTGTAGGCCGCTGAATATCTGGTATCCTGGTCATACCCATAACGGGTTTGCTGAAAAGCGTCCTGCTTGTCTTCCCTTATTTCCGTACCCGCCAATGCAACCAGGTTGTAAATGCGCCAACTCTTATTTACATTCAGCTGGGCCCGCAACGAATAGTTATTGCCATTGGAAGTAAAGGTGATGAGCTCGCCACCATAGGGGACCCCGTAGCTAAGGGCGCCATTGGATGATACGGTGGTGCCCGTATTCAACAGTATACGGGTATTATAGCTGTTCAGCTCATTCAGATTGTTGTTTTCAGCAAGGCTTTTCTGCAGCGAACCGGCCAGGTCGACATTCATCCAGCTGTTAATTTTTGTATTGATAGAGGCGATAAAACGAAAGCGGTTCGTTTTATTCACGCCATTGCTATAGTTCAGTTCCTGTAAAGGGCTATAGCTCCAGGGCAGGTAACCCTGGCTTACAAATGTGGCAGCTACGTCATCCTGCAGCAAAATATTACGGGCAATGGGCTTGCCAGTGGCATCGGCCAGCATTTCGTAAGGACGCAAACCCAGCGTGGTAGATCCTATGGCGTTCAATGCCGCCTGGTTGGCAGTACTGTTGGTGTAATTGTAGTTGATGTCTGTGTTTAAGGTAACCCTATTGTTAAACAGGTTGTTGGAAAGATTGGCCGTTAAGAAAAAACTCTCGGCCTTATTGCTCCGGAAGACCGGGATATCTTTGCTGTAATTGGTAGACAAATAATAAGTATTGTTTTGTCCGCCGCCTGAAAAGGACAGATTGTATTGCTGCGATACGGCACGCTGTAATAAGAGATCCCGGATCTGTTGCGTATTATCCATTTTACTCAGCGCAGCCAAAGCAGAATCCCGCTGGCTGGCAGTAGCAGTTCCGCGTTGTACTTTAAACATCCAGTCCAGGGCCGGGCTTACCGGTGCATTGTAGTTGAAAGGCATCCAGGAAGGCGACCAGTTGGTGGGATCCGTAAAAAATCCCAGGTTGAACATCTCTTTTTCCAGATCTATATAGTCCGCACTTCCCATACGGTTCAGCTGCGAAAGGTTGGCGGGATTCGAAATGTTCAGGCTGGTGCTGAAATTGATAGCGGAGGTATTCTTTTGCCCTTTTTTGGTGGTGATCACAATGACCCCATTGGCCGCCTTTGCGCCCCAGATGGAAGTTGCGGCGGCGTCCTTTAGAATGGTAATCGATTCAATATCTTCCGGGTTGTACCGGCTTAAAATGGCGCCGGCCGAGGCGCTACTATTCAGACGTTCGGTAAGGTCTTGATCTATAGCCGGGAATCCATCTATTACAATCAGCGGCGTGCTGCCGGAGCTGGTGCTAAGGGTGTTTATCCCACGAATACTGATAGTATTGGTCCGGGGGTCAACCCGTACACCAGGAGCCAGCCCCTGGATCTTATCCAGCAGATTGATGGAAGGCACCTGTTTCAGCGCACTGCCCTTGATTACATTGGCGGAACCGGTAGCCCGGTCCTTTGGAATCGTCTGGTAACCTGTGCTCACCACATTTACCTCCTCCAGCTGCCTGGCATCATTCTCCAGCTGTACATTCAATACTTCCTTGCCGTCAATGGGTAATTTTTTGGGCGCCATACCAATATAGCTGAATACGATCGCTTCGGTTTTAACCCGCAGGCGAAGCGTATAATATCCATCGCTGTTGGTGGTAATGCCCTGTGTAATAGCATAGCCCTCGGGCAGCACCGTTACGCCTACCAGCGGCTTTCCGTCGATGTCGGTAACGCGGCCGCTAATAGACTGGATATAAGATTGCACAGGCAAGGCAGGAATCTCCTCTTCACTATTATTGACGCTCACAGGTCCCTGCTGTTTCCTGGTGTCTTTAATAATAGTATAATAATTTTTCTGGATATACAGGAAAAGAAACCCTTTATCATAAAGCAAACCTTTAAGCACATTTTCAACCGGCTCGCTTTTGGAGAGCTTCAAATTGCCGGTTATATATACATTATCCAGCAAATGCTCTTCATATGCGAAGCGGGTGCCATATACCTGCTTTACTTCGGCCAGGGCTTTGGTAAGTGATACCTGCTGCTGCGCCAGCAATGGCTGGCATAGCCAAAAAGGAAGCAGCAACGCGACTGCAAGACACGTTTTCATCATAAGCATTGTTTTAGTTTGGGCGTTAAGTTTTGGTAATTATCAACCGGTTTCCTTGCCGGCTTATGCTGACATTGAATACTTTCTGTATCACGAAAAGGATGTCTTCCCCGCTGGATGACGGAATGGTTCCCGTAAGTTTTTTATCGGCGAGCTGCGGTGAACGCAAGGTGATTTCGTATCCGTAGGTATCTTCCAGGATCTGTAGAATTTCTTCCAATGTATAACCATCCAGATCCAGTTCGTGCCTTGTCCAGGCACTTTTCGATTGCACATTGGAAGTTATGCTTCGGGTACTCTGCCGCACGCTGTCATACAGAAATACATCGCCCGGGTGCAGCCATTTTACAAACCCGCTGTCTCCCGTCTTTTCAACTCTCAACCCGCCTTCCAGCAGGGTTATTTCCACTTCCGATCGCCTGCTTTTTATGTTAAACTTTGTACCCGTTACCGTTACATTCAGTCCGCTTATATGTACTCTGAAGGAATCGGCCTGCTGCCATCTGTTTTTAACGGCGACATGCTTCACATGAAAAAAGGCTTCCCCCTGTAACCAAAGCTCTCTTGGTCTGCTCGACTTCCAGCCCCTGGTGTAATGTATGACAGAGTTGCCGTTGAGGGTTACTTCCGACTCGTCGGGCAATTCAATTTTAGTGACTTTGCCGAAGTCCGTGTGATACCGTTGCTCACCATGCTGCATCCATTCACTCATTACCCAGAACAGCACGAACATTGCCGCTACACCACTTACCCAGGCAGCTACCCTCTTTACAGGAGCAAAATAGTCTTCGTTTTGCTGCCGGTCCATGCCGATGCGCCGGGTTAGTTGTTGCCATGCTTCTTCACGGCCTGTTACCGGTGTCTGCTTTTCCTGTTTATTCAACAGCAGCATCCATACCCGGGCTTCCTCCATGGCTATTGCCTTATCAGGGTATTGCGCCGCCACTGACTCCCAATAGGCGCCCTCATCCGCGTCCGGATGGAGTATATACCTTATATAGCGGTCATCATTGAAAAAGGCAACACTATCATAGGCACTATATGCGTTCACCTGCTCGCTCATCTTGCTCTGCTATTAATTACACATGCTTTTCCCTTTTTATCCCACTAAAAAGAAAAAATAATTAAAAATTATTTTTTGATGGCCAGTAGATACATAATGCCAATCCACTCGGTTAGGGTAAACCACCCCTTCAAAGCATCTACGGCTCTGTACAAAAGTTTGTAAGTACTGGAAAGTGACAATTGCATCACTGCCGCTATTTCTTCATATTCCAGTTCTTCGTAATATTTAAGGTGTATTATTTCACGCTGTCTTGGAGAGAGGCTGGCCAATGCTTTTTCCAGTTTTTGCCGCATTTCGTATACATGCTCATGATGGATTAAGCTGTCTTCATGTCCGAGTTCTATAGTAAACGGCACATTTTCTTCCACCGATGAAAATAAATGTATTCTGGGTTTGTAATCCAGTTTTCGCAGTAAGACACGTCGGAACGCCTTATACAGATAATTTTTAACAGAACCTGTCTCTCCAAGATTGTTTTTATTTTTCCATAGCTTAACAAACAGATCCTGTAAGGCTTCTTCAATTAAAAAATTATCCGTAGTAAATTTATGGCCGTAGTTATAAAGCTGATCGTAGAAATGGTCAAAAATCAGCCTGAAAGACGACTCATCACCATGCCGGAAGAAATCCCATGTATTTTTCTCATTTTGCATCAGGGGGTGGACATATAATATAAACAATCCGGCGATTGTCTCTTGTAATGAAAGACATATACAAAAGTATTAAAATATCCCGAATACGGCATGAAATGATTTCCTGTTCAGCGTACCATATGCAATAAGCATGAAATTGATATCCTGCGCCTGAACCTTGCGAATTCGCAGTCTCCCCTATTATGTGGTCCATATCCTGATCCGGTGCTTTCGTGTAAGTTGCCAACTGACGCTGCTATAAAAGATTGTCGGCTTACCTGCGGTAGTCGATAAAATCCCATGCTTTTTCCATAAAAACAGTTAATTTTTTATCGCAGATGTCGCAAATAATATTCCGGATTATCCAAAAAGGTCCTGGTAATGCGGTAATGATCAGTCTCTTTATAGTTAACCTGCGGCATACCCTCTTCCTGTATCTCATAAAGAATCGCGTCCGGTATTCCCATTAATATGGGAGAATGGGTCGCGATAATAAACTGGGAATTATCTTGCTTCAATACGTCCAGGATAAACGCAATCAATGACAACTGCTTCAGGGGTGACAGCGCGGCTTCCGGTTCATCCAGCAAGTAAATTCCTTTATCCTGCACCCTTGTCTGGATTATTTTCAGATAGGCTTCCCCATGAGAAAACGCCTGCATATTTTCGCCATAATCCCTGCGCATGGCACGAAGGGTAGAATTCATGGTTTCGCTCATACTTAACTCCTCGATAATGGAATCCCTGACCTTACCTCTTAGTTCTCCCAATTCCCCGGCTATTTTACCCTTTTCCCTTTCTACCCCATTTATGAAATCGCTGAAATCTTCTGCCCGAAAGAAAAAGCCTTTGCTGGTCTGCCTCTTCCACTCTACTTCCAAATACGGCTTTATCAGTTTGGCAGCCTCAAAACTGTCCGCCGATGATATATGCCCTCCGATCAATGGCATTTTCAAATAAAAGGCAATGCTCTCCAGCAAAGTAGACTTGCCCGATCCATTGTCTCCTACAAAAATGGTCACCCTGGCATCCAATCTGACTTGCCTGGCAAATCTTACTGCCGGGATATTAAACGGAAACGGGTTTTGTTTATCCGTATTAATTGAAAAAGATTTAATAAATGGCATAGGAAATGATGGTTAGAAGGCCAGGAAAATACAGGTTACCGCAGTCCCAATCTCTTCTTCACCAGCGGCAAGATATCCTCGGAAGAGGGATACACGTGCAAAACATCTTTTTCCAGCACAAAGGCATAGCCGTATTCTTTAGAAACGGCCTGAATCGCATCGGATGCTTTTTTCTGTATGGGAAAGAGAAGAAGCTGCTTTTTTTGCTCCAATAGCGCCGTGGCTTCCTGGTTGAATCCCTGGAGCCTTGCCAGGACCTCTGCCAGGCTTTGCCGTTTGATAATAAGCTGAGACGAAGAGAATCTGGCGGTGTCCCTGGAGCTCAACAAATTCGCCTGCTCGTCGTATTCCGTCTTATAAGCATTGAACCGCTCCTCTAAGGTATCTTTGTACCTGGCAAGAAGGGTATCCGCCAATTTAAACTCCGGCATTGCGGTGAGCAATTCATTGAAACTTATGCAGCCTGTTTTTGTTTGCGCCGACGACCTGGTGCCGGCTGACAGTAATCCTCCGATCAAAAAGAGGGCGATAGAAATTTTTCTCATTTGGTTGGTTTTTCCAAATGTACGAACGCACTCGTAAATCGACATACACCCTCTTTGATTTAACATTTTTTTGTACCGCCCTTTTCTGAGAATGCCATCTGAATTTATCCTCCAGATGATATTTGCGGGAGCTGCCGGTTCAATTTCAACTTTGAAAGGATCAACAGGAACAGAACCGAGAAGCCAAGGCCCAGCCCGGTTTCAGCCATCAACATTCCCCGGATGCCGTAAGCATCATGCATCCAGCCGTCGAAAGCCGTCATATACACCGGCGCCAGGTTGCTGATGGAGGAGAGCAAGGCATATTTAGTGGAGGCCAGTTCCTTGCCGATCGCGAGTAGGACGACAGCTGAAAAGGCCGCGTTGGCCCAACCAACTGAAAAGGCATAAAATAATATCCCGCAGACATATGTGAAGTGATTAAACTGCGCCAACGCCATGATCAGCGTCACCAGGGCCATTATGATTCCCGCCCCAAAGAATGACCACCAACGACCTGACTTATCGGCCACCCACCCACCGAACAGACATCCCACTGCACTGACGCCTCCGCTCAAAACACCCGTTACCAGGGCCACGGTGTCATCGGTCACCTGCCAGTCTTTTCCCAGAGAAGACCAGACATAGGTAGCGGCGCCGATGCCGATAGGTGTGAGTATGATCACCGTCGAAAAAAGGGCGACGCGGGAACGAAACAATTCCTTCAGGTCTACCATCATAATCCGGAAACGGTCTTGCAGGGTTCCCTTTTCTGCATATACCTGCGGCACGAAATAGAGCGCCGCCCCACATGCCAGCGATGCCAAAGCGAGTACGATACCTGCCGTCTGGTAAGAAAAATGAGTCGACAGCCAGATACCGGCTCCACCGCCCAGTCCCACACCCCCTAAATTACCGGCCTGGTACCAGCCACCGGCACGGCCTTTTTTGTTTTCCGTAATGGTTTTGGCCATAAAGCCACCTACCGGCGCTACGACAAAAGTGGCCGCTATCTGGGACAAAAATACGATGGCCGTTAAAAAACCGCTGGCATGTATATTCAGGGGAATCAAACAAAGCAGCACAAGGCTGGCCGAAGAAAAACCGGTTCCAATCAGCCACCATTTATGAAGGCTAAGCGTCAGATCGGTAAACGGCGCCCAGGCGAACCGCCAGAGATTGGATGAAAGTCCCAGGGCGGTAATGGAAGCGGCAATGGCTACTGAAAAGCCATGTTGCACCAAAAGAAAGGGCAAGGTTACAGATACGAACCCGGAGCTGATGCCATAAGGTAATACCAGAAATAAAATCGCAGGCGGAGCTGCGGCAGTTCTTTGCGTTGGCAATGGTAAAGCAGGAGTTTGGGGGGTTAAGAATATTTTATATTTGAATGTAATACTATTTTGCGATTTGCAGCTCCCCGGAATGGAGCAAAATGAAAAAATCCCTACTTTGTAGTATGATAAAACCAGCCTTATTAAAATATTTTTATCTGGTCACGCTGCTGACGGCTACGGCCTTTTGTGCCCGGACTCAGCCCATGGTCCGTCTCATCCCCCCTTCCGTCACGGGAAAGGAAATACGACAGGCCCATGGCCCACACGTTGCCCTCTACGATCCTTCCATCGTATCCCGTCATAAGCTAATCGTGATGATACCGGGTACAGGCGGCAGCGCCACGGATAGCCGATCTTTCGACAGCTGCTTTGCCACCATGGGTTTTCATGTGATCAGCCTGGATTATTTGAATAACGTGATTTCAACTACCTGTACGGCGAGCCCCGACAGCAGCTGCTTCGACAACTTCAGACAGGAGATCGTCTTTGGCTCCCCCGTGAGTTCCGTTGTCGAAGTTGACTCCACAAACAGTATAACGGGGCGGCTGTCGAAGCTGCTGGTTTACCTGGCAAAAAACGACCCGTCCGGCGGTTGGAATGAATTCCTGACAGGAGATCAGCCTGTCTGGGATAAGATCATCACAGCAGGGCATTCTCAGGGAGCGGGGCATGCAGCCTACCTGGGAAAGAAATTCCGGCTGGCCGGAGTGCTGTTATTCTCCGGTCCCCAGGACTACCGGGAACCGTTCCATTCGCCGGCTGCCTGGCAATCCCGTAAAGGATTGACGCCTCCTGACCGCTATTATGCGTTCCTGCATTTGAAAGACCCCTTCCATTATTCCTACCAGACCGCTAACGTTGCGGCGTTGACCCATCGGTCCGCCACCGATACTACGATGGTCTTTCCCGGCAAGCCGGTAAGGTCTGCCAGGCATATTTTGGTGAACAATATGGATACCGATAACCCGCATGGCTCCACGGTACAAACGGAGTTCGAAACCGTGTGGCGGTATATGGTGGAGAAGCTCTGAGGTTGCGCCGGTTGATGCTGTATGAAAAAAACCTCCTTCCATTTATGGAATTTCTCCGCATTCCCATCTCTTTATAAACCCGGTATTATTAACGGCAGCTGAAGGCCGAAAAAATACATCCCAACGTTATCAGTTGACGTGCGGAGGGGAATTCTATATTCATCATTTAAAAAAAACAACATGGCAGAGTTAGATACTTCGGGCAAAGGTCATAAAAAGGGCCCTGGCGTTAAGAAATCAAAGAAGCTTAGTACCCGCGTGGATCTCACGCCCATGGTGGATCTGGGCTTCCTCCTCATCACGTTCTTTATCTTTACCACGACGATGACACGGCCTACGGCTATGAAACTGATCTTGCCGAAAGACACGGACGACGCTACCAAGAATAAAGTAAAAGTTTCCGCGGTCATAACGCTTATGCCGGCCAAAAATGATCAGATCTATTATTATGAAGGCGATGATCCCAGCAAATTGCAGGCGGCCAATTTCAAATCCATCCGGAGTGTGATCCTTGACAAAAAACGGAGAACGGATACCGCCTTTTTCGAAGTCATTTTGAAACCATCCAAAGACGCTAGTTACAGAAATATCGTAAATATCCTGGATGAAATGACTATCGATGCGGTCAATCACTATGCGATGGTGGATATTTCACCGACGGAGTATGATTTCATTCAGAAAACGGAGCAGGCTAATGGGTTGTGATCAGCTAAAATGCTGCCGGTATTCGAGCGGGGACTCGTTCGTCTTCTTTTTGAAGAGCTTGCTGAAGGATTGCGGATATTCAAACCCGAGCCGGTAGGCTATTTCACTCACGGATAAGGAGGTAGTGGTTAGAATTTCCTTGGCCTTTTCGATCAGCCGGTCATGGATATGCTGCTGCGTACTCTGGCCCGTCAGGGTTCGCAACATATCACTCAAATAATTGGGCGATATATGGAGGCGTTCCGAGATATATTGAACGGTGGGCAAGCCTTGCTCCTTGACTTTACCGCTGTCGAAATAGTCCGACAGAATGAACTCCACCTTTATCAGCAGGTCGTTACCGGCGTTCTTGCGGGTGATAAACTGGCGGTTGTAGAACCGGTTGCAATAATTGAGCAATAAGAGAATATGCGATACGATCAGGTCCTGGCTGTAGGTGTCGATCACCGACCGGTATTCCTGTTCGATATTCCGAATGATGGTGGTGATGGCTACTTCCTCTTTTTCGGAAAGGTGCAGGGCCTCATTGGCGGCATAGGAAAAATAGCCGTATGCCGCTATATCTTTTGACAAAGGGTAGTTGCGGATGAAATCCGGGTGCAGGACCAGCCACCAGCCGGAAAGGGACATATCATCGGTAACCTCCGTGGAAATAACCTGCCCCGGTGAAAAGCAGGTTACGATTCCCTCGTCAAAATCATAGTAGTTTTGCCCATATTTCATCTTGCCTTTAAAATCCTTCTTGATGCAGATGGAATAGAAATTATAGACAACGGTTTTCAGGCTCTCGTCAAAATAGCATTTGATTTCGCTGAGATCGATTACGCTCACCAGCGGGTGTTCCGGCTTGGGCAATGCCAATAACCGGTGCAATTCGGAGATGGAATTAATGATATAGGGCGGATTGCCGGTCTTCTTCATATGTATAAAGTTATGACTAAAGGTGGAATACGACCCTTATTGATCAATGGCCTGCATATTGGCGGCATCATAGCGGGCTCCTGTCGACAGCCCCAGGGGGACGATCGATTCCAGCCGGGCCAATTCTTCCGTGCTCAGGATAATGGAAGCGGCGGCAATATTGTCTTCCAGGTATTTTACGCGCTTGGTGCCGGGAATCGGCAGGAACCCTTTTGATATAATCCACGCAATGGCCAGCTGAGAGGCGCTGACATCCTTGCTGCCGGCTATCTTCTTAATTTCATTGACCAGTTCGATATTCTTATAAAAGTTCTCACCCTGGAAACGGGGAATGGCTTTTCGGAAATCATTGTCCGCAAAATCATCCGGGCTCTTGATATCACCGCTTATGAAGCCTCTTCCCAATGGTGAATAGGCTACAAAGCCAATCCCGAGCTCCTGAAGTGTGTTGATGATCCCTGCTTCTTCCGCGCCCCGCTCGAAAAAGGAGTATTCGGTTTGCACGGCCGTCCGGCCGTGCAAACCGAA
>Ga0247764_1000300_pt1 | contig 17909 bp, 19 predicted proteins | sample UWRJL051202B4_FD_179932 | JGI IMG/M metagenome (GOLD analysis project Ga0247764, IMG submission 179932) | Plant litter microbial communities from Arlington Agricultural Research Station in Wisconsin, United States - UWRJ-L051-202B-4 | ecosystem: Environmental > Terrestrial > Plant litter >...
AACAGCTGCCACCAAATCGCTATTGGCGACCAGTTGCGGCACCATCAAGAAGTGCGAGACCCGGGCCGCTACGTGCCGCTGTTGACCACGCTTCTGCAGCGCACGATCCACGCTGCCCGGGCTGTCCCCACGCTGTGACACCAGCACATGTCCAAGCTTCAGGTAGCGCTCCAGACTGAGTTGCTTGCGAACCTGCGGATGACCGCGTCGCACGATGCAGACATACTCTTCTTCGAACAGGCGTTGGGCTTTGTGCTTGGGTGGGAGCTCGTCATAAAAGCCCAACATCAGGCTGACTTCGTTGCGAGCCAGCGCGTCTGGCACCTCGTGCAATCCCCAGGGACGCACCTCCAGGGCCACACCGGGCGCTTGCTGACCAAGGCGCCGCAGCAGCGGCGGCAACAACACGAACTCCACGTAGTCGCTGGCCGCGACCACGAAGCGCCGCTCATCCCGCGCCGGGTCGAAGCTCGCCGGCGCGAGCGCTGCCTCGATGCTCGCCAGCGCGCCCTGGATCACCTGACCAAGCTCCAAAGCGCGCGGCGTCGGCAAGAGGCCGTGGCTCTTGCGCACGAACAACGGATCGTCGAACAGTTGACGCAGCTTCTGCAGGCTGTGGCTCATCGCGGGCTGGGTCACGCCAATGCGACGTGCTGCCCGCGTCACGTTGCGTTCCTCCAGCAAAGCATCGAACGCCACGAGCCAGTTCAGATTAGCCGCCCTGATATTCATCGCTTGAATATCTAGCATGACTTCTATGCGTTGGATTGTTGATGGTAGCTGCGTCAAAAGTCCTGTGTTCGCTGCCGCGCACCGCGGCGCAATTCGAGGAGTCTAGCCATGCAATCTCTCATCTCCACGTCCGAACTCGCGCTCGCCCTGCAGAACCAAGACGACGCGCCCACGCTGCTGGAGGCTTTGCCCGCGCCCTACTTCGTGAAGGAGCATTTGCCGTCAGCACAAAACCTGCCGCTCGATGAGCTGGAGCGTCGCATCTCTCAACTCGCCCCCCGACGCGATCGGCCGGTGGTGGTGTATTGCTCGGGTCCGACCTGCAATAACTCGCACACCGCGGCAGCGCGCCTACGGCAACTCGGTTACAGCCAGGTGCGCGTATACGCAGAAGGCAAGCTAGGCTGGCGCGAAGCCGGACTCGCGTTCGAGCACGGAGACGGCGCGAGCATGGCCCGGGTCCAAGCGGAAGCCGTGGGCGTGCGTCCGTAGATCCCGGCCCATGGTATTAGATCGTGGGACCGAATAGACGCTCCGCGCCATTCACTTTCTTGACGAACAGCTGCAGCGCGATGAGTTCTGGGTAGCCCTGATAGTAGAACACGGAGAACTCGTGTTCACCGGCGTCCAGCGTGACAGTTCCTTCCTTCGAACGGGGCTCGTGTTGTCGGTCGTTGTCGATGACGCGGTAGCCGTCGATGTCGAGCCAGGAGCCATCGTCAGAGAGCAGGCGGAACGTGAACGTCTCCGCCTCCTCTACCTTGAACTTGCCGCGGTAGCGAATGGCGAACCATTCGTGGCGGTCGCTCACACCGGGGAAACCCTCGGTGAAGCGCCGCGGCGGCACGTTCAGGGCGTCCGTGAAGAACGTGACGTGTGCGGGGCAGTCTCGGACCTCCGTCAGGCTCGCGATGCGTGTCTCCAGAAAACAGACGGTGGCCCGGAACGCTCCGGAGGGCCCGCCAAACGCGTTGCGCCCTGCACCACCGCGTCCACTGCCGACGCCGCCAGGACCACCGCGCGTACCCAAACCCGAGCCCTCGCTCGCGCTCAGACTGGCGCGGCTCTGCGCGACCTCGCGCGCGGTGGCGACCTCCGGCGCGCGCTCGCTGAGCTGCGTGCCACGCGCTGGCGCTAGACGGAATGGCGTAGCCTCCTCGGCGTCGCTGGCGGCCAGCAAATCAGCGGCGGAGAGCAGCGGCTCCGGCGCGACCGGCGCCACCTCGGCGCGCACTACAGGGCGGGACTTCTGCTCCGCCGCGCGAGCGGCACGCGGCGCTGGTTGTAGGGGCTTCTGGGGCTGCTCCGGCGCGGCCCGTCCACCATTCGGACCCGGGACAGGAGAACCACCACCGGGCGGCCCTGCCCCGTTCGCCTGCGAATCGTCGATCAGCCATTCTTGGTCCGCCGCCAGCACCCCCATCGAGCGGGGTTCGGACGCTCGACCCCCTTCCCAGTACCAGAGCGAGAGCAGCGCGTGCGCTCCAAGTGCCAGCCCGAGACAGACGATGCCGCGCCCGGACGAGCCGGAGTCGTTCGAGTAGAGAGCTGGCACGGGCACCAACTCTCGCATGTGTGGCTCCGGCCCTGGCGATCGAGAAATCGACCCAGCGCTCGAAATCGCCTCAGCGGATCATCTCGGATTGAGTCATGCGGTTCGCCAGAATGGAGAGCGTGTACGCGGCGATGCCGACGACTACCTCCAAAGCTTGCTGCGCCGTATAGCCGTGGTCGAAAAATTCCTTCAAGTCGGAGTCCCCTACCGCGCCGTGAGTGTCCAGCGTGCGCTCCGTCAAGCGCGCCACCCCCGCAAGCTCGCGCGAAGGGATCGCCTCCCCGCGCAGCAAGGCCTCCACCAACTCGGGCGTCGCACCGCGAGCTCTCGCGAGTTGTGAATGCAACGCACGACACAGCTTGCAATCCAGCCGCCGAGCCATGGTCAACGCGACGACCTCGCGCGCCAGCGGCGACAGCGACGTCGCCTCGAACTGTTCGTGGAGCAGGGCAAAGCCTTCCAACACGCTGGGAGCCGACGCGTGTCGCGCCAAAGGCAGCGGCACGAATCCGAACTGCGCCTGAGCAGCTTGCAGGCGCTTGCGGCTCGCACTCGGGGCGGACTCCAGCGTGTGGGTGGGGAAAAAACGCGAATCGGTGGTTTCGGTCATGAGCTCTTGTCCTTTTTCACGCGGCCACTTGTTGTCATTGCAAGTATATCGAGCAAAAAAAGTCACTCGCCTTCGCCGAGGTTCTGCAGAACACGCTGCAGCGTGCGGCGCGTCACTTGCACATCGGCTTCTGAAATGCCGTGCAGGGACTCCTCCACCATGCGGCGAGCCTCTGCCACCAAGCTCTGGCGCAACTTGCGACCGCGCCCAGTCAAGAATACCAGGCGCGCGCGGCTGTCTTTCGGATCCGTCTTGCGCTCGACCAAGCCGTCGCGTTCCATCGTGGTGAGGATGCGACTCATGGTGGGCAAGTCGCGCAGCGTTGTCTGCGCCAACGCGGATTGCGTGACGCCTTCTTTCTGCCAGAGCCGCACCAGGATCATCCATTGCTCCGGCGTGAGCGACACGCCGTGCGCCTTGAAGCGCCGATACAGCTCCGAGCGCGAACGCAGATACGTCCGCGTGATCCAATACCCCAGCGCTTCTTCCAGGATGATGCCGCCGTCGGCCGTGAACTGACGTTGCATGGCTTTTCAGCATAACGCCAATACTTGTCATTGCAAGCAAATGTTCGAGCGCCCTCGGCACTGGGCTCTGGTAGCCTGCGCGTGTGAAGAACCTTGCGTTGATATTCGCGCTGATTTGCCTGCCGCCACTCGGGTGCCGTTGGCAGTCGGCTCGCCCGCACGTGGTGACGTCACAAGCGGGTGCCGACGCCGCGTATCGCACGCTGCTCGACGTATTGGCCGAACACAAGTATCAGGTTCTGCAGCAGTCGGGCGCGGAGCGCAGCGTCCGCGTTCGCGCGCACGTTGACGAGGACGAGCCGTCCCAACCGTCATTTATCGCCGCCGCGGTAGATCCCGCAGGTACGATTCAACTCACGTTGACTGGCTACTTGGTGAAGCCGGACGGCAAGGTGCACGCTCGGCTCACGGACGAGGCGGAAGACTTGCAGGAGGCGCTCGAGCGCCGCTTTGCCAGAGGCCAAGTGACGACTGCAGCGCAGGCTAGCCCTCCGCCTGGCCCTCCCGCCCAGCCAACCGCCACGCTGGCGTTTGCGAGCAGCTCATTGCCGCGCGGCTTTTACCAAGCAGCCCCTCCCGGCCAAGGCGAAGGCGAGCTCACGTGTTTGCCCGTGCACGTTGCGGAGAACACGGAGCTGACGCTGCGGCTCTCCAACGGAGAAATCTCGGACGTGTTGCTGGCGCTCGACAACGCCGTCGGGATTTGCACGAGCGAATGCCGTGCGCCCAACGGTTGCCCCGCGCTCGGGGTCGGAGACCGCGCCAAAGTCGAACGCCTGGCTGAACGCATGGCCTCTGGGCAAGTCTCTACGCAGGTGCAAATTCTCGCAAAAGGCTCAGCGATCGCCGAGATCGATCTCGGACGTCACCGCTTCATCAAGCAGCAGCTTTCGCGCCCTGGAGCTGCACCGGCCGCCAAGTAGGTTGTGCGCCCGGCGGGGTTTCTGACATCTTTTGAGCGTGGAACCCGGCGTCGTCCTGGCCGCTCGCTTTCGCCTGGTCTCGCTGCTGGGTCAGGGCGGTATGGGCAGCGTTTGGCGCGCCGAACACCTCGGTCTGCGCGCACCGATCGCGATCAAGCTGATTGATCCGGACATTTTGGACAATCAAGAAGCGCTCACGCGCTTCCATCGCGAGGCGCAAGCCGCCGCCGCCCTGCGCAGCCCGCACGTCGTGCAGATCCTCGACTATGGAGTCGATCCAGAGACTCGCGTGCCCTACATCGCGATGGAGCTCTTGGAGGGAGAGGATCTGCGCCAGCGTCTCAATCGTGTGGGTCGGCTCAGCGCGAGCGAGACCGCCAGCCTGGTGACCCAGGTCGCGCGCGCGCTCGCCCGAGCGCACGAAGCCGGCATCGTACATCGCGACCTCAAGCCCGAGAACGTTTCCATCGTCCGTAACGAAGACGAGGAGATCGCCAAGGTGCTGGATTTCGGCATCTCCAAGATCTCGGAGCTGTCGCTGACCAGCGGTGCGGCCACGCGCACGGGTTCGGTGATGGGGACGCCTTACTACATGAGCCCCGAGCAGATCGTCGGCTCCAAACAGACCGACTATCGCACTGACCTGTGGGCGCTCGCGGTGATCAGCTACGAATGCTTGCTGGGGGTGCGGCCGTTCAACGAAGAGACCATTGGCGGTCTGGCCGTGCAAATTTGCACTCAGGAGCCACCGCGACCGTCCGCGCACGGCCCAGTGCCGGCCGGCTTCGACCTTTGGTTCGCGCGCGCGTTGGCGCGTGAGGCCGGACACCGCTTTCAGTCGGCGCGGGAGCTCGCCGAAGGGTTGCGAGCCGTGTGCGGTGCGCGCGAAGTGTCGGGCAACGTCCCGGTGACGCTCGTGGGAGCTCCGCCCGTTTTGCATGCGCAGAGCACGGATCCGCTGTCGCGGACGGCGCCGGAGGACACCTACATCCCACTCCAGCGCACGTCGCCGTGGTTGTTCGTCGGGTTGGGGATTTTGGTGCTCACCGCCGGGTTGATGGTTTTGACGTTCTCGCGTCGCAACAGCAACGCTGTGCCGGAGTCCGCCCAGCCGACGCCCTCGGTTACGGAAGTGGCTGACGCGGCGCCGAGCGGCGCGGCCAGCGCGGACGCACCGACGGTTCTGCCGGTTCCCCCCTCGGAAAAGGCGCCAAAAGTTCGGCCGAATGCTGCCGCCGCGCTGCGTCCCCGTGCTGCCGTGCCCGTGGAGTCGGCGCCCGCTCCGCGCAGCGAACCCCTGCGCAACCTGCCGCTCCCACTCCCACCGCCACCGGCCAAAACTTCGCCACCGCCGAAGAAGGAGGTCTACTTCTGAACAGGCGTGCTCGTGAAGTAACCGGCACGACCTTCGAAATTGATGGGCGCCGCGATCGGAATCGCGGTGAGCGGGAATGAATGGGGGTGCGTTCGCGCACGCGCGTGCGTTAGTGTGACGGGGCACGGGTGTGTGTTGAGACCGTCGCCTGCGCGACGGTGTTTCGGGAGCGAGAACACTATGCGGGGATATGTTTGTTCACAGCGCGCGGCGCGAACGCTCGCACTAACCATTGTTTGGCTGCTCTGCGCTTGCTCTTCATCGGAGGGCGACAGCGCAACACTGAACCCACAGCCCGAAATCCCAGCGCTGCCTGGCGCGGGAAGTCTACTTGCTGCGGGCGGCGCCACCGCCAGCTCGACCGCAAGCACTCAAGCCGGCCATCAAGCTGCCAGCCCGCAGCCCTCCGGTAGCGCCGTCCCTTCGAACTCGGACAAATAGCAGGCGCTGCATTCACGCTTCAGATGTCGAAAAAAACCGCTGAGCGTCGGTTCCTGCACGAGTTTACCTGCGGGGCATCCGATAATGCAGTCGAAGAAACCGCATACCCCAGATCGAGAGCGCGTGTTCTGCGCGAAGCACGCCGCCTTCGCCCTCGAAGACGTGAATACTCTCTTTCATCGTCGCGACATAACGCGCCCAACCGCGGCCAGGCGCAGCTTGCACGAAGAAATAGAAGCCTGGGTCGCCGAAACGCCTGCCCTCGGAGCGGACGCTAAATGAGCCGTCAGGGTGAGATTCGGGCTTCATGATCACCAGCGCGTAGCCATTCGGCAGCGGAAAGGCAACGCGCACGCACTGACCATCGAACCCGGGAACGCGGCAGTGCGAGTAGCTACCTGCGAAGACGGTGTGACCCGTCGCAACCGCCTCCCGAACCCACGCCGTCAGCTGAAGGTTTGCCTGTCGATCAACGAGACGCACGATTCTGCTGACCATTCCGCGCTCGGTATCGAGCGAAGACAGCGGAACGTTGAGCTGTTGAAGCCGTTTGCTGAAGATGCTCGAAAGCGCGGCGCCGAAGGGGCGAAATAGCGGGGACCACTCTGACTTCGCCTCGAACTCGTATTCTGAGGTCTGCTCGTAGAAACGAGGGATCTCAGGGCTTACTTGGGCAGGGTCGCAGCTTACGCCACCCAGATTGGCAAAACATTCCAGCAGTCCGCGCGTCCCAGTTTCGACCACCTTCCAGCCGCGCTGCTGGGCGAAGCGCTCGAAAAACTCCACGCCGATGCGATCTACGTCACCGACGGGCCCCTCGAGCCACGGATGTTCGCTCAGTGACACGCACCTCCCGGTTGCTCGGACCCAGGCTTGCGTCGCCAGATCGATGCAAGCGCCGCAGGACCGTGTGCGCGTCAAGGCTTTCATCGAAGGCAAGCCGACCTACACATCGATACGCACGCCTGACGCTCATTCCTCGAGCGACCGAATCGCACTGGCGACCTCGCCGAGATCGTCGTTCAACTGATGATCGCGCTTCGGCAAACGATGGACCTTAGCCTGCGGAATTGCGCGCGCGTAGAGATCGACGTGCTTCGGCGGCGCCGTTTCATCCTGGAGGCCGTGAAAAAGATGAACGGGAACACCCCGCGGAAGCTGCGCGCCAAGGTCGGCAGGAAACTGCAGGTCATCGCTGGGCCAGCCGCCATCGCCAACAAAAGGCGCTGATATCAAGATGATTGCGCCGGCCTTGTGAGCTAACGCGCTCGCCGCCAACACGCCGATCAGTATGGTTCCACCGATTGAGTGACCGATCAGGATGGCGCCAGCGTTCAAAGCCTTCACCTCTTTCTGGATAGCTGTCTTCCACGACTCGTACTTCGGCTCGTCTTCCCGTGGCATCCGTGGGTAAAGAACCTCGTAGTCTTTTCCGAGCTCGCGCCGGAGACTATCGACCAGCTTGTTGTCCCACTCGTCGTGGGTGCCCTGACCGCCACCTTGGATGAATAGTATCTGGCGCTTCACGCTCAGCTCCTGGTTCTCGTTGCTCTCACTCCGCCGGGCCCAAGCGCAGCGCATGGGTCACGACCACGCGGCCGCCGCGAGGCTCCGGAAACTGCAGGTGTTGGACGACCTTCAGAACACACTCGACGACACCTTCATCGGGTAAGTCCGTGCCTTGTTCCAACGCCGCGGCGTAGGGCACAGTACCGTCGGGGGCGATGGTGAAGTTGAGGTTGATGTTGCCGCGCAGTCCCGACTTGCGACGTAAACCTTGCTCCATGCACTTGGCAAAGTCGGGGTCGGCCTCGTCCAGGACTTGGGCTATGGCGCGTTTGGGCAACGTGCCGCGCGTAGGTTCGCTGGGAGTCTGCACGACGCCGGGGGCCACCGTCGCGGAGGGCGTGGGCTCGGCGCTGGGTTGGGATTCGGGTGCGAGCGCCAGAGTAGCGCTACTCGGGGGAGCTTCTTCAGCGGAGGGTGCGAGGTCCGGCTCCAGCGGCTTGTTTTGCTGCCTGGGTTCGCCCATGAAGAGTTGGCAACCGCCTGCAAGCAGCCACATGGCGCCGAGCAGCAACGCGACGCGACGACGGGCGACCGAACGACTCATGGTTTGACTCCCTTGGCGCCGGTCTTGGCTGCGGCCGCATCCGCCAAAGCCCGCTTCACGATGCGCCGAAATACTGGCAACGGCTGGGCGCCGGACACGAAGTAACCGTTGATGAAGAAGGCCGGGGTGCCGCTGACACCCGCTGCTTGCGCTGCGGCCTTGTCAGCCTCGATCTTCGCGCTGTGAGTCCGAGACTCGACCGCTTTGCGAAACCGCACGGGATCCGCGCCTGCTTCAGCTGCGAAGGACGCTAGCCGCGAAAGTTCGAAGCCGGCGGGTTGCCCTTGTTCCGCGAATAGCTTCTGTTGATATAGCGCGAAGGCGGCGTTGCCTTTCTGCTCGAAGACTTCCTGCGCGGCCTGCGCAGCAACCTCAGCGTGCGGATGAAACGGCAACGGATAGTGCCGCCACACGATCTTCAGCTTTCCTGGAAATTCTTGTTCTAGGGCAATCAACGTCTGTTCTGCTCGAGAACAGAACGGGCACTCGAAATCGGAAAACTCGGTGATCACGATTTCGGCGTTGGGGTTGCCTCGAAACGGCGCTTGAACGCCGGCGGCAGGCAGCTCACGGCGTTCGAGTTCCGGCGCTTGCTTCGCTGTCTTCAACAACGTTTCGTAGACTTTGGCGCGCGGCACTCCGGAGGTGACCAACTTGCGCGCGACTTCCAGCTGCTGCTTCACCGCCTCGTCGAATTTGTCGAACGGTTGTGCTCCCGATAAGCGCACGCCATTGATGAAGAAGTGCGGCGTGCCGCGTGCTTGAACGTCGTACGCCAGATCGATACTTTCCTGGATGCGCGTCCCCGCCTTCTCCCGCGCGTCCGCGAGCTTCTTCCAGTCGAAGCCTAGCTGCTTGGAGATGCGCTCCAGGTTCTCCTCATCCAGTTGCTTTTGCTGTTTGAACAGCTCGCCGTGCACCTTCCAAAAAGCGGCGTTGCCCGAGCGCTGATAGACGGCGCGTGCGAGGCGAGCAGCGGGCAGAGCGTCCTGGTGAAACGGTAGCGGATTGTCCTTCCACGCGATCCGCACGTCCTTGGGATAGGTCTCGAGCACCTTGTCCAAAGTCGGCTCCACCCGCGAGCAGAACGGGCACTGAAAGTCCGAGAACTCAACGATGGTGACGAGCGGGTTCGCTGCGCCGCGTACGGGGTCGTCCTTGAGCACCGGGACGTTCCACACGGTGTCGTCGGGCACTTCCGGCTCGCGCGATGGGCGCTGCGGCTCCGGCTCTGGCGCGGCGTAGTTCTTGGCTGTGAGTTGAGGATAGAGCTGCGCGCTGGCCACGCCGGTCTTGGCGAGCTGCTCCGCTTCGAGCAGCTGCGCGTCGATGACTTCGCGGAACTTATCGTACGGTTGCGCGCCAGACACGCGCACGCCGTTGATCAGGAATCCAGGCGTGCCCCTCACTCCCAGCTTTGCTGCGAGTTCGAGATCCTGCGCCACCTTCTGTTGGTCGGAGCTGAACGCGGCGTTGAACGCGGCCTCGTCGACGCCAGCGCGCTTGGCGAAAGCCGGGAACTGCGCGGGCGTGAACGTGCTCTGTGCGGCGATCACGTCGTCCACGAACCTGAAGAAGGCCTGATTACCGCCCAAGCGCTGTACCACCACCGAAGCATCGTGCGCGGGGAAGGCCCGCTTGTGGAAAGGCAGCGGCAAGTGCTTCCAAACGATGCGCAGCCGCTGCGGCCCGAGCTCCTGCTGTAAGCGCTGCAGCGTCGGCTGCACGCGGGCGGTAAAGGGACATTGCAAGTCGGCGAACTCGACCAACGTCACGGGCGCGTCGGGAGCGCCCCACGTCGGATCTTCCGGCAGAACCGGCACGACGACGCCGCTGTGATCGACTGAAACACCTGCTGATGCCTGGACCGTCGCGACGGGCGCGATGGCCGAGCCCGAGCTGGCCACCGGTTGTGCCGCAGAGTTCGGCCCTGACGGCGCTCCGCCGCAACCGACTACCACCCAGGCCGCTGCCGCCAACGCGGGCCAGTTTTTCCGAGGATATGGCGGCGACCAGGAACGAGACTTCATGCGCTTTCCCTACACCGCAACGCTAGCGGGAGCAAAGCCTGCGCACAGTCGAACTGCAGCTTCAGCCGAACTGTCTCGCGCTCACGCGCGTCTTTGGTGACGTGAACACGATTTTCGCAGAGAATGCGGACTCCGATAGCTAAGAGGGACACATGAAGCTGAAGCGACTGCTTGCGCTGACTCACTTATTCGTTGGCTCGTTGAGCATTGCGTGCTCGTCAGGCGGAAGCGATCCCAAACTCGAGACTGAGAGTTCGGTGCTCTCGGAGAGCATCACTTCCAGCTGCTCCAACAATACACTCGGCTTGCCCTGTGATCCGGATGGTCCCGCGGGCGGACTGCTGGAGTGCCAGGGCGTCTGTATGTTGAGCACGGCGGGCAGCCCGCTGTGTCAACCCCTGAGCAGGGCGGGCATCGGCAACCTCAACGGACGGATCTGCGGCACCGCTACGGGCGTCGGCAATAGCGCCTGCGCGCGTCACTGCCAGGGGTCGAGCTGCATCCCGTCGAACGCGCCCGCCGGCGCAGCCTGCCGTCCCAACGCGGCCAGCGCACCCTGTGACGGGCAATGCAACGGCGCGGGCGCTTGCGAGGTGATCGCTACCCCCTGTGAGATGGGACGCGACGGCGAAACATGCAAGTTCCGCGGCTGCAACCTGACCCGAGCAACGGAGTGCCAAGTCAGCAATTTGCTGAGAAACACGCCCTGCTCTGGCGCCAACGCTGACGTGTGTTCGATCGCGACGTGCGACAACACCGGTGCCTGCGTTGCCGTCTCCACGAAGAGCTGTGACGACGGCAACTCTTGCACGGACGACGACTGTGACCCGCAAAACGGCGCTTGCGTGGCGACGCCGAACGACGACAACACCTGCTCGGACAACAACGCCTGCACTACCGGCGAGCGTTGCAACAACGGCCGTTGCCTAGCCGGCACTACGCGCGTCAATTGCAACGACAACAACGCCTGCACTACCGATTCTTGCAGCGCGACCGCGGGCTGTCAGAACGTTCAAAAGAACTGCAGCGACAACGACGCGTGCACGGTAGACGACTGCAATCCAAGCACGGGGGCGTGTTCGCACGTTGCTGCCAACTGCAACGACAACGACCCATGCACGGAGGACAGCTGCGACACCAGCCTCGGCTGCCGCAACGTTCCGAAGAACTGCAGCGATGATGACGCCTGCACCTCGGACTCGTGCAGCGGCGGAACGTGTCAGCACTCGGCCGTATCGTGCAACGACGACAACGGGTGCACTACGGACAGCTGCAACACGCAAACAGGCTGTCAGAATCTGCCCATCTCCGGCTGCGGCGCAGGCGGCAGCACCGGCGCGGGCGGCAGCACCGGCGCGGGCGGTGAAGCAGGCTCCGACACGGGTTCCGGCGGCGTAACTTCCGGTGGCACGGATGCGGGCGGCACCACCTCGGCCAACGGTGGGGACACGTCGCTCGGTGGCACGGCTTCACAGCAGGGTGGCGATAGCAGCCTGGGTGGCACGACCGCCGCTCAAGGTGGCAACGGGCTCGGCGGCGGAGACGCCTTGGGCGGAACGGAAGGCCTCGGCGGCGGCGACGCCTTGGGCGGGACGGAAGGGCTCGGGGGCTCCGAGGGACTAGGTGGGACCGCCACCGTCGAAGGCGGCGCGACGATCGGCACGAGCGGCGGTCGCAGCGAAGCGAGCGGTGGTGTCGAAGCCGGCGGTGAAGCAGCGACCAACGGCGGTAGGCTGGCGCGCGGCGGCGCGGCGCACGGCGGCGATGCACCCATCCTTACCGATACGGATAGCGGGTGCGGTTGTCGCGTCGCGGGCACGCCCACGACCTCGAGCGCGGGCTGGTGGGCGCTCGGCGCCCTCGGACTGCTGCTGGCGCGCCGTTCACGCTTCCGTTCCTGACCACGTTGGGAGCAGGGCGACATTTTGCCGCGGCTGCGGCAGGATTCCGCCGTTGATTTTCGTCGCGGGCAGCGCGGGTTCGGCGGGCACGCCCAACCTGCGCGCCCGTCGCGCGGAACCGGCGTTTTCCGCTGTTCGGCACATCCATTGCTATTGGCCTCGGCATGAACACGCATTCGCTGTGGTCCAGCACGGCCGTTCTGCCGCGGGCAGGTCAAGTGATGGAGGACGGGTTGCACGCGGACGTCGCCATCATCGGCGGCGGGATCACGGGCGTGACAGCGGCGAAGCTCTTATCGGAGGCGGGCCGTAACGTGGCGCTGCTGGAAGCGCGCGAACTGGGTGGCGTCGTGACCCGCAACACCAGCGCGCACCTCACTCAGGCGCTGGACCTCCGCTACAGCGCCATCGAGCGTGATTTCGGCGCCGAAAGCGCGGCGTTGGTTGCCAGTGCGGGCGCCGACGCCATCGCCCAGATAGCGCGACTCATCGCCGAGCTGCGCGTGGATTGCCAGTTCGAGCGGCTGCCAGGCTACTTGTTCACTCAACGACAAGACGACGTCCCCGAGCTCGAAGCGGAGTACGAAGCCGCGCGCAAAGCGGGCCTGGAGGTCAGCTTGACGGACGACGTGCCCCTGCCGCTCCGCACGCTGAAGGCGTTGCGGTTCGATGCCCAGGCGCAGTTTCATCCCCTCACGTATGTCGCGACGCTGGCGAATAGCCTATCCAAAGCGCGCTGCCGCATCTTCGAAAACAGCCGCGTACTCACGCTGGACGAGGGCGAACCGTGCCGCCTGCACCTGGAAGATGGGCGAACGCTCACGGCCAATCGCGTGATCATCGCAACCCATGCGCCCATCCACAACGCGCTGCTCGGCACCAAAGTCGCACAGTACCGTTCGTACGTCATCAGCGGTCCCGTGCAACACGCGGGTCGTGGTATGTTTTGGGATACGCTCGACCCATATCACTACATTCGTTATTACCAGCGCGATGGACACAATTCGCTGATCTTGGGCGGCGAAGATCACAAGACCGGTCAATCTCTGGATGAGGCCGAAGCGTTCGAGCGCCTACAAGCGTACGGTCTCGACCTAGGCCTTCATAGCATCTCGCACAGCTGGTCCGCGCAAGTGGTGGAGACGGTGGATGGCTTGCCCTTCATCGGCAAGAACGCACAGTCCGAGTACGTGTACGTCGCCACCGGGTTTAGTGGCAATGGCCTCACTTTGGGCACGTTGGCTGCGATGATGCTCAGCGACGCCTGCCGCGATATACCGAATCCCTACGCCGCGCTGTTCACGCCATCGCGCGTGAAGCCATTGACGCAGCTGCGTTCGTTCCTGGGCGAGAACATCGACTTTCCGCTGTACTTGTTGAGCGACAACCTGAAGCCGCCGGAGGCCAAGTTCTTGTCCGAAATCAAACGCGGCGAGGGCAAGACCATCCGGATCCACGGTGAACGCTTGGCGGTGTACCGCGATGACTCGGGGGCGCTCCACGGCGTGTCGCCTGTTTGCACGCACTTGGGCTGCCACGTCCACTTCAATTCGGCAGAGAAGACTTGGGATTGCCCGTGCCACGGTTCGCGGTTCACACCGGACGGTGCTGTGCTCGACGGACCCGCGCTCACGCCGCTGCAGCGCCGCGTTCCTATCGAGTGAACGACGGCGCGATCTGCCTCAATGTGGCGTGAATACCGTCTTGGAGCGGGCAATGCACGCTACGCGTTGCGCCATGACCAGCTGAGCTCTGCAATTTACGACGGATTCGAAGCGCTTGCGTAGCTGGCAACTCCGTCAGCGTTTTGCGTACTGGCCCGCGACTTGCTTGAGATCGCGGCGTGGGACGCGCTCCCGCCGGCCCGAAAATTCGGACTGAGGTCCTCGACTCTTACCCGCGAGTTCAATCATGAACCTCTCCCATGTTTCGGTCTGGATCGGGGCACTGACGCTCGCAGCAGCGTGCGCCCACCACGAAGAGCCGCGAACCGTCGCGAACGCCCCCCGCCCGACCAAGAACACGGTGCTCGTTTACGCCTCTTCCGAACCCGCCTTGGTGAGCGAGGACGCGGCGCTATCCACCCCTGCAAACCCCGACGCGCCAATGGTCAGCGTGCCCACGCGCGTCGCAGAGGGGCGTGGAGCCAACGTTTCCGCAGAGGCGAACGCGAGTGTGCCGCCCCCGGACACCAGCCGGGACTTCCTTGCCGGTCCCAGCATGGTGCGTTCCTCGGAGCTGGGCGCGGCACCTGCTGCGGGCACGCCGAAGCCAGCACGCGAAGACAGCAGCCTCGGGTTCGCAGACACCAATCCGAAGACGGATTTGCAAGTTGCCCAAGAGATCCGCAAAGCGCTGCTGGCGGACAAAACGCTTTCCATCACCGCGCGCAACACGAAGGTGGTTGCAGCCGGCGGTCGCGTAACGTTGAGCGGGAGCGTGCGGTCCGCTCGCGAGCGGGATGCCATCCGCACCGTTGCCGATCGCGTCGCTGGCGCAACCAACGTCGAAAATCAGCTCGAAATCAAGTGAAAGAGGTCCCAATGAACAAGGTGGTCATCGGTATCGTCGACACGACTGCAGGCGCGGAAGGGATCGTCACCCAGCTCGAACGCTCGGGCTTTCATACCTCCGACATTTCGCTGTTGTTCCCCGACCGGAGTGGCTCGCGCGACTTCGCTTACGAGAAGAATACCAAGGCTCCGGAGGGTGCAGTTGCCGGCGCTGGCACGGGTGGAGTGGTGGGAGGGGCGCTGGGTTTGTTAGCGGGCGTTGGCGCTTTGGCAATCCCTGGGCTGGGTCCGTTCATCGCGGCAGGTCCGATCTTGGCAGCCCTGAGCCGCGCCGCTGCAGGCGCGGCAGTGGGCGGGGTTGCGGGCGCGCTGATAGGTCTTGGCATCCCGGAGATCGAAGCCAAACAGTACGAAGGTAAGCTCAAGACTGGCAATATCCTCGTCGCCGTGCACGTAGAGACCAGCGATGCGCGGCGCAGCGCGGAAGCCGTGCTACGCGCACAGGGCGCTCACGACGTTAGCTCGACCGCGGAAGCCGGCATTCCGAGAGATAATACTGCAGCCGACCGCGTGAGCTACCCGCACTGAGCTTCGAACGCGCGACGTCGGTCGCGTCCGTCACAGACCCGGCCAACGCCGACTCGTTGGTTTGATCACCGCCGGTATGCCAACGGCTGTTGCGCCCGGTGGAACGTCTTCCAACACAACGGCGTTGGCCCCGATCACCGCGTCATCACCGATGCGAACTCCGCCTAGAATTTTCGCTCCGGCAAAGACCACGACACGATTACCCAATCTTGGAACACCAGGCTTGGGCCCGGTGCCCAGAGTGACCTGCTGAAACAATTGACAATCGGCACCAATCTCCACCTCGGGGTGAAGCACGATGCCTGTGGGGTGCGGCAGGTGGAGATTTTCGCCAATACCCCAGGTGTTGAGCGGAATGTCGGCGCTAGTGATGGCCGACCAAAAACGGTGCTTCAACACCGCTACTTTTGCCTCCAGAACCGCGAGCGCCCCCGGCCGGTCCCGCGCCGCCGCGTAATCGTGCACCGCTTCCAGCAGGCGCTTCGACGGCGACCAATAGCGACGCTTGGGCGGAGTGGCGCCCAACAAGGGACGCCGTGACGGCACTGGCGCGCTCTGATCTTCGGCTGAAGCAGGGCCAGCCGAGCCCGTCGACACGCGTTGAACCATGGAGCCCGGCGCGTCACTCGGCGTGGCGAGTCCGCTAGATCGGACCGACGGCGTTTTCAAAACTGTAGCCATGTGCGCTCCAACCCAACTCTTAATTCACCATCATTGATCGCTTGCGCTGTCAAGCTTGCCACGGAGCATGACACGCCTGTCTCAGTCAGCATCTTCAGGCGGGTTCTCAATTCGGTCACTTTGGTCGAACAGCTGATGCGGGATGCCCAGCGCTGCGCGCGATGGGCTCGTTGCGAAAACCGTCGGGTCGTAAAGTAGCGCGACGCTGTTACGGCACCGTTTTCAATGGGACACAATTCGCGACCGCGCTTTATTTGATCGCAAAAACTGGCGTTTTTCGCCTCAGTTTGAGCGTCGTAGCCGCAACTAACGGTGAGCGCAACGAGCATCGGCCAGCCGGTACCCTTCAGAGAGTCTTTCGATCGAGTTTGTCAGGAACAGTCAGTAACTCGCGCGACAAAAAATGTTCACCACCTACCGTAGATTCTCGCAAGCCGGCTCAGATGGCGACAACCGCAAGCGATCGAGACAGGACGAGTCCTCCGCGCCGAACCGGAAGCAAACGCCACTCGCGCACTCGTTGTCGATCACGCAAGCTGAACCAACGGCGAGGCGCTCCTCGCACTCGCCATCCGGGTTGCAGTAGGCGTCGCCACCGCATTCCTGATCCGTGCTGCAGAGCTCACCTTCGGACTTGGCTTCGATACAGTTCGAGCCGTTGCAGTAGAAGCCGTCGGTGCAGATTTCTTGCGCAGCGGCGCAGGAAAGTCCTGGCATCTTGATCGTCGGTTTCTCGCAAGTGCCGTTCGTGCCCGACCCCTTAATCACGCATTCGAGGCCAGCGGGCGCGTCGCAATCGGAGTCTTCATCACAAAGCTGTCCGCGTGTCTTTGGTCCGCGCACGAGTTTGTCGCACGGCGGTCCGAGGCGCATCACCGTGAGCAGCTCCGCCGCAGTGAGGTCAGCGTCGGCGTAGGCGTCGCCCACCGCGTCCAGGCACGCATCCGCCTGGTCGTCCGCGAAACCAGACGGTACCAGCGAAACACAGAAACTCTGCTGCGACAGTCGACACGAAGCAGCGTCCGTGGCCTGACAGACCGAGACGACCTCGGTCGAGCACGCCGCGCTAGCCCACTGACGACAAAAGTCTTCGCGCGTGCGAGGCGCAGGTTCTGGGTCCTCCGCAGCACAACCGAAGACCAAACCAAGCGCGCTCACAATCCAGAAGTATTTGCCCATGCCTCACGCCTCGCAAGGCGCGTGCCGCGGCGTGCAGGCGCGAAGTTGCTAAATCTCGCGCCTCGTTCGTGCGATCATGCGCCTTCAGGGCTGCCGCGCCGTGGCAGGAACGCTCGGCGCTCGTGTCTCGCGTCAATCTCCGACACCGGTTCCGTCACCTGGCGTCTCCGGCTCGGCACGCAGGCGACAGTCCAAGCATAACGTGCCCTTATCGCCCTGCGTCTTCAGGTGTTTGACCGAGCCGCAGCACTCACAACGAAAGCCCGGGTAATCGTCGAGTTCCACGCCCGCGCGCGCCAAGTCTTCGCGTGTGAGAATGCCCACGATGTTATTCGCATCCGTCACGAGCACCGAGCCGACGTGCTCTCCGGCCATCTCCTCCGCTGCGCGTTCCAGCGTCGCGTGCATCGGCACGGTCACGGGCGCGCGCCCCACCGCATCACCGATCGGAGCGGACAGCTCCAGTTCCTGCAGGTCACAGGTGCAGACCAAACCCGTGACCTTGCCTTCGACGAGCAAGGGGAGGTGGTGCATCCCGTAGCGTTCCGCAAGCTCCAGCGCCTCGGCGACCGGCAAATCGGCGCGGAAGGTCTTGACCGGAGACTTCATGACCGAAGGCAGCGTGCGTTCGGTCTTCGAGTGAACAGCGGCAGTGGATGAAACCATAAAACAGCTCCTGAGCTGACCATGGTGCTTCAAGCTTCATGCCAAACACGCGCAACTGCTGAAGTTGTGGTACGC
>Ga0247764_1000302_pt1 | contig 17839 bp, 17 predicted proteins | sample UWRJL051202B4_FD_179932 | JGI IMG/M metagenome (GOLD analysis project Ga0247764, IMG submission 179932) | Plant litter microbial communities from Arlington Agricultural Research Station in Wisconsin, United States - UWRJ-L051-202B-4 | ecosystem: Environmental > Terrestrial > Plant litter >...
ACGCGTGGGGCGCAGCCGACTACATCACGAAGCCATTCGACCCGCAGGTCGTACGGGCGCGCGTAAAAGCATTCATCGATCTGTATCGTCAGCGGGAGGCCGTTCGCCGGCGCCAGGTCGCCCTGCGCACGCAGGAGCGGGACGAGGCAATCCGACGTTTGGTCGCCTTCGAGCGCATCGCCGCCGCGGCGCTCGAAACCAACGACCTTCATGCGCTGCTCGACGAGCTACTGCAGGCCTTCATCGACGCCGCGGACGCGGCCGATTCCGGTTCAATCTTGCTGCGCGAGGGCGACCATCTCCGGCTGGCCGCGTCGGTGGGTGCCGCAGCCGCCGACGGCGAGCAGCCACTCGTCCGCGTGGGCATGGGCAGCGCGGGGCTGATCGCGCAAGAGCGTCGCGCGCTGGAGCTGCATCAAGATGCGCTGGAGCGACTCGGGGGGGCTGTCGCAGGCTCCCTGCCGCGCGTGCTGTACGGCACGCCGCTGATGCACGAGGGTCAGGTCATCGGCGTGGCACAAATCGGCTCGACGCGCGCCAGCTCCTTCACTCCGCAAGAGAAGCGCCTATTCTTGGCCGCGAGTGAACGCGCCTCGCTCGCCGTGGCCAAGAACCTGCAGCTTTCTCGCTTGAATCAGGTACTTACCGCCGTTCCCGCCTACATCGCGATCGTGGACGCGGCCTCGAAGCAGGTCGTGTTTGCGAACCCCTTTCTGCGCATGGTGCTGGATCACGACCCGATCGGCACGCCCTTCACGGGGCTGGGCTTCGGGCCCGAAGCCGAGGAAGCGACCGGGCGGGCCATCGCGAGCGCGGAGACTCTGCATTTGGAGGAGCTGCGTATTCACCCGCCTCGTCCGGGCGGTAGGGTCGCCAGCGAAGCCCCAATGTACGTCAGCCTGACGGCGCAGCCGCTGCTCACTGAGACTGGGATGGTCGACCGCGTGCTGGTGTTCGCGACCGACGTCACTGCTCAAATCCTGGCGCGGCACGAGCTAGAGGAGACGGAGCGGGTGCGGGTGCACCTGCTCCAGCGCGAGCGCGAAGCCCGCATTGCCGCCGAAGTGGCCAGCCGCTCCAAGGACGAGTTCCTCGCCACTGTTTCGCACGAACTACGCACTCCGCTCAACGCCATCATGGGTTGGGCAGCTTTGGCGCGCACCAATCCGGAACTGGACGTGCAGCGCGCACTGGCTGTGATCGAGCGCAACGCTCACGCTCAGGCCCGTATCGTCGAAGACGTGTTGGACTTCGCTCGCGTAGCCCGTGGAGAGATGCGCCTGACTCGGCAAGCGCTCGATTTGGGCGAGCTCGTCGAGGGTGCCCTGGAGGCGGTGCGCCCCTCGGCGGACGCCAAACGCATCCAACTAAAAGTGACCATAGCCGCTGAACAACCGGTATTCGGTGACGCGGAGCGCCTGCGTCAGGTCGTGCTGAACTTGCTCTCCAACGCCGTCAAGTACAGCGAATCCGGCGGCGCGGTCAGCGTGCAAGCGAGCTCGAAAGCTGGCCTAGGCACGGTGCGCGTCACGGATTCAGGCTGCGGCATCGCGCCCAGCTTTCTGCCTCAAGTCTTCGAGCCGTTCCGCCAAGCCGACGGCTCCACCACGCGGCGACACGGCGGTCTTGGTCTGGGTTTGGCGATCGCCAAACAGATCGTGGACGCGCACGGCGGATTGATCGAGGCACACAGCGACGGCTTGGGTCAGGGTGCCAGCTTCTTGGTAGAATTGCCCGCAGAACAAAGCTTCTCGGGGGAGTCGCCGCCCAGCCGTCGCGCGTCGGGGGCGCAACCCAAACCGGACGTTTTGCTGCTGGATGGTATTCGCGTGTTGTTGGTGGACGACGACACCGACGGCCGGGAACTCGTGGTGGAGACGCTCACCGCTCACGGCGCCAGCGTCTCGGCGTTGGCGTCCTCCAGCGACGCGCTCAGCGAACTGGAACGGACTCACCCAGACGTGCTGGTGAGTGACATCTCCATGCCAGATCTGGATGGCTACCAGCTATTGCGACGCATTCGCGCGCTGCCAGCCGAGCGAGGCGGTGAGACGCCGGCTTTGGCGCTCACCGCACACGCGGGCGACGACGTAGCGGAGCGCGCGCTGCGCTCCGGCTTTCATCGCTATTTGTCAAAGCCGCTCGACGTCGCAAGCTTCATCGCCGTGGTAGCGGGTCTCGCGCGTGAGTCCGCTACGCGGCCGCGCGCAGCGCAGGCCGCGCGGCGATGACGTCGTGCACGAACGCGAGCTTCTTGCGCACGCCAGGGCCGAGCGCGAATGGGTAAGCGTCGCCTTGACCCATGCTGCGATTCAGGGCGTTGAGCACCACGCTGAGCTCGATGAAGCGATCGATCAAGTGCTCGCAGTCCGCGCTCGAGTTGTAAGGCCCGCTCGGGAGGGTCACGCCGAAGGCTTCCGCTGTCTCCATCGCGTCGACCATGTGTAGGTAGTGCGCGAATGTCTCCGCCCAGTCTTCCCACGGATGGGCGGTGGCGTAGACGCTGACGAACGATTCCTGCCAGTCGCTGCGCGGGGACTCATAGTGGCGCTTCAGTGCCGCCCCGTAGTCTTGCTGCTCGTCACCAAAGATTGCGCGATACTCTTCCAAACGCGGGCTGCCGGCGATCAAACGATCCCAGTAGTGGTGACCACTCTCGTGACGCAGATGACCGAGCAGCGTACGGTAGCGCTCGCTCAGTGCGACGCGGGCGCGCTCGCGCAGCACCGGATCGGCCTCGTCCAGATTCAAGGTGATGAGTCCGTTGTCGTGCCCGGTGAACACCTTGAGGTTGGGTGTATCGGACATGATATCGAACGCGAGGCCGCGCTCGGGATCCATGGACTTCGGCACCACCGGCAAAGAAAGGCTCAACAAGGTGAAGATGAGTCGACGTTTGGCGGCCTCCACCCTCGCCCACTTTTCGCGGTTCTCCGGGACCGTCAAGTCCGGGATCACGTCGTTCAAGCGACAAGCCAAGCAGAGCTCGTGCCCTTCGTCAGCGCGCACCAGCCAATTGCAGACGCTCTGCTCTGAAGAGTTTCGACACTTGCGATAGCGCAGCAGCGGCTCGTCGCTGACCAGATAGCTGGCGTCGCCAGTTGGGGTGATCGCCTTGATCTCCAGCAACTCCGGAGCAAAGGCGAGCTCCTTGCCGCAGGTCAGGCACAAGGTGTTGTCGAAGTAGACGGTGTTGCCGCAATCACAGGTGAAGCTCTTCATGATCGTATCCGGCGCTCGCAATGACCTTCCACTACGAGCGCCGCCTTGGGTAGAAATTTGGGTGCTTTGGTCGACGAGTCGCCGCGCGACTCAGCTTTGGCAAATCTGATTCGAAGTACAGGCTGCTACCCGTTCGAGGGTATCGAGCGGGCTCTCGCAATTTTCATTGCGAATCTCATTCAAGCATTCGCTAAGTTCCGCTTGATTGACTCCGCCGGGACACTCGCGAGCATTGAGGTCGTCCTTCCAGTCGGCGCGAATCCGCGCCAAGCAGTCGTCCGTGGAGGAGAACTTCTTGGCTTCTCCGACGTTATTACAGCGTTGCTCACGCTCGCAGCGCGACTCGGCGATCGATTCTCGAGCGGATGCGGTGGCTTTGCGCGGTCCGGGCACTACGTCCGCGTCGGCCTTCGCTGCCGGGGACTTCGCGTCCGATTCATTGTGATTACAGGCCGCCGCGCTGGCTCCGAAACTCAAACCGAGAATCAATCTTGCTGCGATGTTCATCTGACCTCTCTGTCCGCGAGAGCGCGGAATCGCAGCGGCCAATGCACGGTGCGTACCAAGCGCGCCACGTCGCAATTCGTTGATGCACAACGGCCTCGCGCGCTCGGCGCGTTGCATTTCGCCGCACCTGGCGACTATTTGCGCGCGCGCGGCGACTAGCGACGTGCCAGTTGCGCGATCACGAGCAGGAGCTCTGCGGCATCCACCGGCTTCGCCAAGTGGGCTTGAAAGCCTGCGGCAGTCGCCAAGCGCGCGTCCGAGCTGCTGGCGTAACCGGTGAGCGCCACCGCTGGCAAGGCTTCGGCCGCGTGGCCACGCGCTCGAATCTCGCGCATCAGGGCCAGCCCATCTTGCTCCGGTAGCCCCACGTCGCTCAGGATGACGTTGAAGGAATGCTTCTCGATGGCCGCCAGCGCGGCCGGCGCGCTCTCCGCGGTCACCACGCTGGCTCCCGCGTTCTCCAGCAGGATACGCGCCATCTCCAAACTATCGACATCGTCGTCTACCGCCAGCACGGACAAACCAGTCAGCTGCGTCGCCGGCAACGCCGGACGTTCCGCGACCGCCGGCGCCAATGCCCGCGGAAGGTGCAGCGTGAAGGTCGCGCCAGCGCCAAGACCCGGACTGCTCGCGGCGATACGCCCACGATGCGCTTCCACGAGTTGCTTGGCGATCGCCAACCCGAGCCCCAAACCGCCCTTGCTGGTGGCCGCCTGCGTGGCTTGCCGGAACGGATCAAAGATCGGAGCGAGTTCCTCCGCGGCGATGCCCATGCCTTGATCGCGCACGCTGAGCACCAGCTCTCGCTCTTGCAGCTCTAACGTGACCTCGATCACGCCACCGGCTTCACTGAACTTCACCGCGTTGTTCAGCAGATTGCTGACGACCTGCTGAACGCGGGTGGCGTCACCCGAGACGTGAACTTCCGCGTCCGGCAGGTTGCAGCGGATCTCCACCGGCTTTTCGCCCACGGACAGCCTGGCGGAAGCCACGCTGGCCTCCACCACGGCCTTGAAGTCCACCACCACGAACTCGATATGCAGTTTGCCCGCGATGATGCGCGAAATATCCAACAAGTCAGAGATGAGCTGCGCTTGCGCGCGGGCGTTGCGTTCGATGGTCTGGACCGCGCGGCGCCCGGCTTCCGGCAAGTCGGTGCGAAGGCCGAGGATCTGGGCCCAACCCAGGATCGAATTCAACGGCGACCGCAGCTCGTGGCTCAGCACGGCCAAAAAACGATCCTTCGCTAGATTCGCTTGCTCCGCGGCCTCGCGTGCCGCGTTGGCGTGCTCCACCTGCTCGCGTTCTCGCAAATCGAACACTACTCCGCAACAGGTGCCCGCGTCGCCACGCGTCAAGGGGCTGAGTGTGAGCTGCACCGGGATGCTGCCTGCAGGGTTGATCAGGCGCAGTGTGCCCTTGGTCGTGCGATCCAAACCGCGCGCCAAAAGTCCGCGGCAGGTATAAGAGTACTCCGGCGCGACGAAGTTCGTAATACTCTCCCCGATCAAGTCATCACGCCCGAGCAGGGTTTTGAAGAAGGCGTTGGCGTAGAGTATTTCTCCTTGGCTGGAGAGCGTGAGTGCACCCTCCTGCATACTCTCGACGAAGGTATGGAACGGCTGGTCCGGGCCGTGGAGCGTATGAATCTCGGTGCCGCTGCGCCCCTCTACCACCACGGCATCCACGACTCCTTCATGGATGGCTTCCAGGGTCTCCTCGGCCTCGCGCAGGCGATTGCGCAGGTCGGTGATTTCGTCCGCTTCGTAGTGAGTCGGCATCGCTTTCAAACGAACCTTGGCCGCGCTCAAACCAAATCCAGAGCCATCAGCGCGCGCTCGGAGTCCGAGAGATCTCCGATGATGCGCTTGATTGGTTCGGGGATCTTGCGAACCAACGTGGGGACCGCCAAGATCTGATCGGCCTTGGCGAGCTCCGGACGTTGGCGCAAGTCCACGATCTCGATGCGATAACGCTTGCCCAGGTGCTCGTCACACAGGCGGCGCAGGTTCTCCAGCGCGAGGCGGGAGCGCGGCGAGTCCCCTGCCACGTACAAGCGCAAATCCCAGTTACCGTCCGCGGATCGCTGCTTTTCTGCCAGCGGTTTGGGAGCGTTGCCAGCCAACTTGGCCGTCGACGGTTTTTTCTTGGTTGTCATGGTTGACGCTCCTTGGTCGAACCTTTGCTCGCGATTCTCGCCGGCTTGCCGTTGGCGCGCGAAGTCGGGGCGCCGTTCGTTCCACCCCGCATTTGCCGCATAGTGTCCGCGTTCTTCACGAGCCCGCGCTCGAAGTCGCGCCCCTCCTGCAACACCTGCTCGAGTTCGCTGGCTTCGGCCGCGAGCTCCGCGCGCAGCGCGGCGATCTGTTGCTCCACCGCGATACGCCGACGCTCCAACACGCGTTGCGCGCGCTCTGCTTCCTGAGCACGCTTCTCCTGCGCCGCGCGCTCGCTCGCTTCACGATTCACGCGGGCGGTTCCGGTCAACACTCCCTCTGCACCAATGTACGGCTCCAGCAACTGAATCCCGTGAGGCGTGAGCACGAACTCCCGAATTTGGTTGGAGTGAGCCATGCCTCGCGACTTCAGCACGTAGATGCCACGGTTGCGCTCACCGTTGGTCTCGATCGCTTTGACCAGGATCCAGGTATCCACCAGCGAGGAGATGGCGATGTTGGTTTGCTCCAGAGCCTCCGAACCGCTCGTCAGGTTGGTGAGCAGAGCGGTCACCCCGCGTGACTTCAAGAAGTCCACCAAGCGCACGACCATCAAGTGCGCGTCGTGCTCCATCCCAGCGCCAATCATCGTGCCGATCGGATCCAGAATCACGACTTCCGGATCGAACTGAGACACGACCTGGTACATCAGCGTGAGGTGCCCCTCCAGCCCGTGACTGGTCGGGCGAAGCGACGAGATGCGAAGCTTATCCTGCTGTATCCAGCGGCTGAGTTCCAAACCAATGCTGGCCATGTTCCGCTGAATCTGCGCGCCCGACTCTTCGTAGGACACGTACAAGCAGCGCTTGCCTGCCCGACAGGTGCTGTCGGCCAAGCTCGCAGCCAAGCTGCTCTTACCCGAGCCAGCGGTGCCCGATACGAGCACGGTAGAGCCCCTGTAGTAACCGTCACCACCCAGCATCTTGTCGAGCTGCGGCACGCCGCTCGGAACCCTTTCCGAGTAGACCTTGTGCTCGAGCAGGGACGAGGTGATCGGCACCACGGAGATGCCCGTCGAGTCGATGATGAAGGGGTACTCGTTGGTACCGTGAGTCGAACCGCGATACTTGACCACGCGCACGCGGCGCGTAGAAATCTGGTCAGAGACGCGGTGATCCAGCACGATCACGCAGTCGGAGACGTATTCTTCCAACCCGTGGCGAGTCAGCACGCCCTCGCCGCGCTCTGCGGTGATGATCGTCGTGACGCCCTTGACCTTCAGCCAGCCGAACAACCGGCGAAGTTCGGAGCGCAACACGGCGGCGTTCGTCAGCGTGCCGAAAACGGTCTCCAGCGTGTCGATCACGACTCGCTTGGCGCCGATCGAGTCGATCGCCAACTCCAAGCGCAAGAACAACCCTTCCAGATCGTACTCGCCGTTCTCCTCGATCTGACTGCGCTCCACGTGGATGTGGTCCAGCGCAATCTGCTTGTCGCGAATCATTTTGGGCAGATCGAAACCGAGCGAGGCGACGTTCTCAATCAAGTCGCTCTCCTGCTCTTCGAACGCCACGAACACGCCGGGCTCGTCGTACTTCTGGGCGCCTAGCACCAAAAAGTGCATGCCGAACAGGCTCTTCCCGCAGCCGGCAGCGCCGCACACCAGGGAGGTGCGCCCGCGCGGCAGGCCGCCCAACGTCAGCTCGTCGAAGCCCGTAATACCCGTTGGGGCTTTCTCGAGCTTCCGCAGCTCATGCCGCCGCGGCGATGACTTCAACCGCGAGGCGGCCATGCCCGTCTATAGCGCAGAAGTTCGCAACCCAGCAGGGCAATCTGCAGCAGAGGCAGAATGTCACGTTGGACAATTCGCAACAACTCAACGTGGGACGAAACTGTTGCGGTTCCGTCTATCGCAATGCTTCGGGAACGCCGTCCGTCAAGCTACGAGCATGCGCTCACTCGCTTGGGATCCTACAAATTCTCCGGGAAACACGCTCGATCAGCGAAAGGATCTCTTCAGCAGTCAAGTCGCGTGTTCCCTCCAGCACGCTCACGTCGACGCGTGAAGCATTGGAACCATCACTGGCCTCCTTCACCGTACGTAAACGATACAACGCTTCCTCGGACAGCGCCTCCACGCGCGCATCTCGGCTACCAGTCGCTTTGCGCGCAGCACGCCTGAGCAGCTCGAGCCCAGCCGCCAAGTCGTCGGCCGCGCTCGCGTCGACTGCAGCAACGCCGTCTGGTCGTAACTCCTCTGCGGCGATTGCTTGTTTCAGAGCCAGGTCGGCCTCGCGTAACTTCCGAACCAAGGCGCGCTGGCGCGAATGCTCCCAATTGCCGTCGGGATCGTCCACGCTGCGACCGTCAATCTGCCCCGCGAAACCAGACTCCGACGCCCGTTCGTCGGCGTTGCCAACGAAGGGTAACAGGTGCGGCTGGGCATCGAAGTCCACGGAAGAGAATGACGGACGTTCCTCAGCTGTGCCCCGGGAGGGACTGGGCTTATCCATGTGACGCTCCTTTCACGTGTGGCTCGAGTGGTCAGTCGTCTACTTTAAATTCTCCGGTAAGATCCAGTCGGGTCGACCACGAGAACTCGCTGGCAAGCTGGATGGCGGAAGTTCCGATATCAGCTCCTCGCGAGATACCTCGATCACGGGCTCCGTGGGACGGCCCGCGAACTCTGCTTCTTCCAACAGGCTGTCACGTTCGCCGTTCAGCGCCGCCATCGGATCGATGGCTAACTCTGCATAGTCCGTGTGGGGGGCACGCAGCGGCGCAGCTTCCGTAGCTCGGGCCAGCCACTGCGACGCGAGCTCTTCGGGGCTCAAGGCATCGTACGGCTCCTGGGCGCCACCGTCGGCCGCCACGTCGTAGACGATTTCGATCGGTATCTCGAGTTCGGACTCATCGTCTAGTCCGCCGAAATCCACGTCCAAAATGTCGACCAGCGAGTCCCGCTCCGGGTCCAACATCGCCGGCGGCGGCGGAAGCGTCGGTGCGGACTCCAAATCGAAAGGCTCGTCGCCGAGCTCGCGCGCCACTTGTGCCGACAGTCTGCGTCCCCGACGAGAGTGCGCGTAGACCAGCCCCAGCGTGAGCGCGCTCGCAGCAAGGAATGAAAGGCTTGATTTGAGTGTCATGAGGTCTTCCCATGCTCAGCGGGTGCGGCCAAATCGGCGAAGGCCCTGAAACGCGGGTCTAGCGAAGGCCCGCGTTTCAAGGGCGCCGATGTCGGCTTTCAACGCGTAGTGCTCGAACCGCTCGATGGATTCGGCGTGCTGGAACCTTGGCTCGGGTTGTTCTGAACCGTCTGCGGGCCCTGCTTCGGTTGAACGATGATTTCTACGCGGCGGTTGGTGGCGCGGCCCTCCGCGCTCTCGTTGTCCGCCACCGGGGAAGCTTCACCCCGACCTACTGCCGTGATCATCTCGGGACGAATGCCGCGAGTCACCAGGTAGTTTCTCACCGCCTCCGCGCGTTGCTGCGAGAGGCGCATATTCGCATCGTCCGCGCCACGCGAGTCGGTGTAGCCTTCGACCACGAGCTTCTGCGTCGGGTCCACGTCCTTCAACGTCGTAGCCACCTGATCGAGCTTCTTCTGCGCAATCGGCAGCAAGTCGGACTTGGCGCTGGCAAACAGCACCGCGCCCTCGAGCGTGATCACCATACCGCGCGACTCTTCCTTCACTTGCGCGATTTGCCGCAAGCTCTCCATCGCCTTGTCGCGCGACTGTTCCGCTTCTACGCGCGCGGCGCGCTCTTGATTGAGCCGCTGCTCTTGCTCTGACAACGCGCCGCGCGTCTGAGCGAGGTTATTCTGCGCGTTATCAGCGCGAGCCTCCGCCTGGCGACGCAGGCGGTCCTGGGTGTCAACGTAGCTCTTCTCCGCGAGTTGGCGCTGTTGTTCATCGCGACGCAAAGCTGCGTAGCCCTGGGCGAGCTGCGACTTGCGTTCGGCGACGTACGCGAGGCTGCGCTCTTCGAACGACCCAGCGTCGTCCTTGTGTGCGCGCTCAGCGGCGTCCAGAGCTTGTTTGGCAGCCAGAACGCGATCCGGCGCCAGACGCTGCGCGTCCGAGTGTGACGCCTGTTCGTAAGCGCGCCGCGCGTCGACCAAAGCGGGAGTGGGCCCGGTGCTCGCGCAAGCGATCGCGCCAAGCACGGCAAAAACTGCGGGTACTTTGAAGTGGTTCATGGGAGTTGGTCCTATGCTTGGTGGGGGTTAGTTCGCCTGCTCCAGCTGGCGCACCTTGCCGAGTTGAGTTTCGGCTTGGGCGCGTGCCTGCGACTCCCGCGTCAGAACCAACGCGAGCTCAGCGTCGACTTTGGCTTGGTCCAGCAGCAAGCGCGCTTCACGGTTGTCACCGTCACGCAGCTTGGTTTCGGCCTGGGCAGTTTGATCTCGAGCGAGCTTGAGATGCAGTGCAGCCTGCGGCTCGCGTTGCGCACCAATGGCTTCTGCCGCACTAATGGCCGAGTGCGCATCAGTGACTGAAGGGGCTGTGGACGACTGAGAGGCGCATGCGGCTGCCATGGTGAGCAACAGCACGGACCCCACGCGCAAAATCGGCGTCATGAGATTCCTCCAATGATGAGAGTCGATGTTTGGTGACTCTCTCGCAGCAACAGCAAAGGCCGTGCCGCGGCTGGCGCTAGCGACAGCTCACGAGAACCCCGGTCGATTCCGCAGCATTCCGCGCACGGCCCGCGGGAGACTTTGTAGGCAGGATGTGCCGCTAAACGAAGTCACTGTTGGACGGGACAGCCAGCATGCCCCACGCCCACGCGAGTGCCACAAACCGTGCAAACGGCGAGAAACCTCAAGAAGCGGCGACGCGATGCGCCCGCACGAGCTTCGAGATTTCAAGCGTCAATTGCGCGAGCTCCACGGGCTTTACGACGTAAGCGCCAAAACCAGCGCGCTGCGCACGTTCACGCTGAGTCGAGTCCGAGTGACCAGTGACGGCGACAGCAGGCAGGTCACCCAAACCGGGCAACGTTCGCAAACGAGCCAGCAACGCGCAGCCGTCCTCGTCCGGCAACGTCAGGTCGCTCACTAGTACGTCGGGGATCGACTGATTCACCCGCTCGAGCGCGGCGGTGGCGGAAGCCGCGCCCTTCACGTGGGCGCCTTCCATCTCAAGGCTCAGCTGCAACAGCTCCAGGTTGTCCTCGTTGTCATCGACGAGGAGGATCTGGATTCCATCGAGCTTCTTCATGAACGCGAGCTTTGCCCAGGCGAGGCCTTGGGGCAACGGCCTTTCCGTCCCAGGATCGCTCGGGCGCAGCCGGGCTATCCAACACGCCTAGAATCTTCGTCCGGCTGTTCTGCCCGGGGAGCCGATTCCGCGCCGAATGACAGAGGGGAACGCGACTTATCCTGGGAAATCCGCCGAAACTGGCTGCGGAGTTCCTCGAGCTTGTACTCCGGCAAGCTCTCGACGTCGATCAAGCTGGAGCGAGCGTCGCTCACGGCCCGTAGCAGCTCGTCGAGCTTCAGGTGAATGGCTTCGCTGTCGCGATTTTGCGTAGCCTGAACCAGAAAGACCATCAGGAACGTAACGATGGTCGTCGAGGTGTTGATTACCAGCTGCCAGGTATCGGAAAACCCGAACACTGGTCCAGCCAGGCTCCAGACCACAATCGTTCCAAGCGCGAGGGCAAACGCTACCGGTGAACCTGTGCGCACGGAAATCTTGTGCGCGAAACAACGGAAGGCTTCGTTTGCGCGGGCCGATGCGGCGTGTAGACGCGATTGTTCTTCCGGTGCGTTGCTCAAAGCCGCGCTCCGCGACTCATACGCGTCCCGCTTCGGATCCATCGCTGGCGCCGGCAGCGGTGGATACGCTGGCAGCGGCGAGTCGCGAGAAACGGTAAACGTCTGCTGCGTGGTGTCGGCTTCCGCAGCGCGGCACGCCTGGGTAGAACCAGTAGCCAGAGAAATTGGAAATGAAGGGCGCGCGGACGGCGTGCGACCGCCCGCTGGCGGCCCCCGACGGGGGGGAGCCGGCGGAACATGCGACTTCATGAGGGCACCGATGAGCTCGTTGACAGCGAAGAGCTGCAGCGAGAGCGCCTGGAGATTCGTTCACCGACTCAGGCGCTCTCGCAAAACGAGCCCTCTGGAATCACGAGCGCGCAGACTCGTGGTGATTACGTTCGTGCGAGATCTTCGACATGAGGTTCGGAGCCTCGGCGCGGACCTCGTTGGCCACCTCGTTCGCGAACTCGCTCGCCGAGGAGCCGAGCCGGGACAACTCGCGTTGCACCTTTTCGCGAGTCTCGCGCCCGGGAGCCGGCGCCAGCAACAGCGCAGCGCCCGCGCCAGCCACTGCACCCAGCGTGATCAGACCGAGCGTCTCCAGGGCGTGATTGCGGCGGCGCTCCAAGCCCACCACACCCAGCACGTCCGAAAGCTCGATATTGCTGATGCTCTTTGCCGCCTTGCTGGTGGCGATGGCTGCGATAGTCGACACGAGTAGTTTCTTGGTGTCCATTATCAATTCTCCTTAATTCAACAGAAATTCAGCGCCCATCACGTGGGGACGCGACGACCGAACACGAACGACAGCACCGCCAGCACCAGGAACACGAAGAACAAAACCTTCGCGATACCCGCAGCGCTCGCCGCGATGCCACCAAAACCGAGGAATGCAGCGATCAAAGCGATCACCAACAGCACGATGGTCCAATGCAACATGACTTGTCTCCGGAAGGGGTTGCGCCAGTTTGCGTGGCGTGTGAAGGCTTAGAGCGAAGAGCGTGCCAACTCGATTTGCCGTAAATTCATGCTGTTTTCTCGGTCATGCGGCGAGCGCCATGTGCGGTGCCGCCTCAACCATCCGGCGCAACGTGGCAGCTCGACACGATGGCTTCATAGTGGACCAAACGCGCGTGATCCTGGGAGCGCCGCCGCCCTCATCTGAGAGAGCGCAGCGCCCACAGGCGCAAACTCGAAGCCGCAGCGCGCGGCCGCGGCTCGCGCGAGCATTCGAGTATGCAGCCGCAGTGAGGCTCACAGCCAGGCGGCGTGAACGCAAGCGCGTGCGTTCGCTGCAGAGTCTACTGGAAGCCAGCAGACGGCGCGCTCAGGGCTGCGCTGCTGGTTCGGTGAAGACCACGGCAGCGGGGCTCTGCTGCGGGCGCCTGCATTTGTTGCCAACGGACGCCTCGCCCAGCTCACTGCTAGGAGTCTTCGCAACGTCCACCGCGTCTTCGCAAGTCGCCGCGACAATTGGCGTCTCCGACGTCGCGGGTTCGGCGACGGCAGCGGACCGGCGCGCCGGAGCGCGCCAGTTCACGTCCGTGCGCGACGCGAGCTCACGCACGCTGTGGGCAGTCAGCGCCCACACGTCGCCGGCGGCGCTCTGCGCGGTGCGCAACGTGGGAGCCGCGCCATCCACGAATCCGTTCGAGAAGTAGCCCAGCAAAGCTGCGGCGGCCGCAGCAACGAGGCCGACGCGGATCGCGCGGCGCCGCGTGGAGCGCTCGGATCCCTGAATTTCGGAGAAAGTCGTCAGGTGCACGCGCGGCACGGGCGTCAGTCGTTCGTGCTCGCAGTACTCGACGTCGCCATCGTACGGCTCATGAGTGACGGTGACGCTGACGTCGTTCGCAGCGGCGACGGTCGGTACGGCGAAGGGCGCCAGCGCCTCACGCAGCGCATCCGTCGACGGAAAGCGTTCGTCACGATTGACCCGCAGGCAGCGGTCCACGATGGCGATGATGCCAGCAGGTGCGTCCGGCAGATACTCCGTGAGCGGCTTGGGCATGCCGCCCAAGACTTCCGCGAACACCACGGCCACCGTGGCGCCATCGAACGGCATCTTGCCGCTGATGAGCTCGAACAGCACTACACCGAGCGACCAGATGTCCGAACGCGCGTCGATCGTCTTCGGCGACGACATCTGTTCGGGCGACATGTAGTGCGGCGATCCCAAACTCTCGCCGTCCACCGTGAGGTGCCGTTGGGCTTGAGGGATATCGAGCCGCTTCGAGATGCCGAAGTCGATCAGCTTGAGCAACGTGCCCGCGCGTGTCTCGGTCAGGAAGAAGTTCTCTGGCTTGAGATCGCGATGAACAATGCCGGAGGCGTGCGCCTCGCCCACGGCGTCGCACGCCTGCATCAGCAGCGACGCCGCGCGCTCGATCGGGAGCTTGGTGCAGCGATCGAGCAGCGTGCGGAGGTCAAAGCCCTCCAAGTACTCCAGAACCATGTAGGGCGGACCATTCGGCACTCGGCCGATGTCCAGCACCTGAGAACGGTGGGGACCACGCAGCTTCGCTAACGCGCGGGCCTCGTTCAGGAACCGACGCACGGCTTCGCTATTCTCGGAGAGCTCGCCGCGCATGACCTTGATGGCGACGCGGCGCTCCAGCGCGCCGTGCCAGGCCGCGTACACCACGCCCATGCCGCCCTCGGCGATCACGGTCTCCAAGCGATACTTGCCGTTTATCACCGTGTTGAGCGGAATCGGCAACGCGAATAGGCGGGCGCCGCCCTCACCGTTCGCAGCAAGCTCAGAAGCCATGGCAATTCTCCGAAAGCCAGCCAGGGTGCAACACATGGGCCACGGCCCAAGGCTTTTCCATTCCAGCAGTTGCGAGAGCGCGTACACCCTCCTGGGTGTGGCGACTTGTTGCGGTGAGGCAAAAGCGCCCACTGGCGCCCGATGACAGCGTCGCGAAAGACGCGCTATTTGCTGGGGTGGTATTCGACGCGGATGATCGAGCCCGCGCCTTCGCGCGGCAAAACCTGCAAGCGTCCGTTCTGGCGCCGCGCCATGTCGAAACAAACGGACAAAACCTGAATGCGCTCCGCGTCGGCGCCCGCGTCGTTGTCAGGCGGATCCAGCAGATCAATCCGCGCTTTCGGCGGCTGCATGCTGGGCACCTCCAACTCGAACACGATGCGCGCTTCGGGTTCGCTGGCGCGGAGCTCGATGACATCGCCGCGGCTGCTGGCGCGCAGCGCCAGAGACAACAAGCTGCTCAGAACCACCAGGGTGGAAGCTTCTTCTACCCGAGCGCCGTCCGGCGCCGGCGCGACGCGCAATTCAATGCCGAACTGGACGGCAATCGGCCCATAAAGACTCAATACTTCGTCCAGCAGCTCAGAAACGGAGCGGGGATTGGATTCCGCCTCGGGCGTCGTCAAGAAGGCGATCAGCTTGCGAATCCGGAGCACCAGCCGCTCCACCTGCTCTTCGATACGGCGAGCGTGCTCGGAAGTGGATTCCCCCGTCGGATTCCCCCGGATCAGGGCTGCCCGCCCCTGGATCACCTGTAAGGGGGTGCCGATCAAGTGACCGATCATACTGGCGACGCGCGCCACGGCAGCCCGCCTTTGCAGCTGAAACAGCCCATCCAGCCGCGCGAGCCCGCGATCCGTCGCATCGGCGTCTGAATCAGCCATGCCATGCCATTACCCACATTCCTGCGCTAAAGTAAGTGCTGCCACATCAAAATGTGTGTTCCGTGCACTTTTGCCCCATGTGGCACTTTTGATGGGTCATAATGCCACACAGGCTCCGGTGCGAAGTGGAGTTTTTGAGCTGTTTTTGCTGCCTTGCGTGGCGGCACGGCCCTTGCTCATGAGGTTGTTCGATGTGTGCTTTACTCGCCTCCGCCCCCTCCAGTGAGGATCGACCCTCGCGTCCGCGAGAAACTGCAAGTGGCCCGAGCATCCTGGTCGTCGATGACGATCTCGCGATGTGCGAACTCGCCGCGGCAGGCTTGACTCAATGTGGCCACCACGTCTCGTGGTCACTCTCGCCCGAGCAAGCGCTCGAGCAGCTCGAGACGGAAGACTTTGGCATTCTCCTGGTGGACATCCACATGGAGGGCATGAGCGGTCTCGACTTGTGTCGCGCCGCGCTCGCGAAACGCCCGGATCTCGTCGTCGTAGTGATGACCGGCTTCGGCAGTGTAGAGCACGCGGTCGGCGCCATGCGCGCCGGCGCTTACGACTTCATCACGAAGCCGTTTTCGATGGACGCGCTCGCGCTCACCATCGACCGCGCCAAGCGGCACCGCGCCATGTCGGACGAGCTCCGCGTGCTGCGCCGCCGCGTAGAAAATCACGATCTGCCGAACGTGGTCGGTTCGAGCCCCGCCATGCAACGCGTCACGGAAGTCGTGATGCGCGTCGCGGAGTCGAACATCAACGTTCTCATCACGGGTGAAAGCGGCACCGGTAAAGAGCTCATCGCGCGCGCACTGCATGAACGCAGCGGTCGCCGCGGCGCCTTCTTGGCCATCAACTGCGCCGCCGTCCCGGAGAATCTGCTGGAGAGCGAGCTGTTCGGTCATACGCGCGGCGCCTTCACCGACGCTCGCGCCGCCCGCCCCGGCCTCTTTCAAGAGGCGCACGGCGGCACGTTGTTCCTCGACGAAATCGGCGAAATGCCGCTCGGCATGCAGGCGAAGATCTTGCGCGCCTTGCAGGAGCGCAAAGTGCGTCAGCTCGGCTCCACGAACGAGGTGCCGTTCGACGCCCGCGTCATCACCGCCACCAATCGCGACCTCGAGCATGAGGTAGCGGAGAAACGCTTCCGCGAGGACTTGTTCTACCGCATCAACGTGGTGCGCATCGACGTGCCCCCGCTGCGTCTGCGCAACAATGACGTGCTGCTCTTGGCCCAGCACTTCCTCGAGCGCGCCGCTACCCGCAGCGGCCGCAACGTCACTCGCCTCGGGCGTCTGGTTGCGGATCAACTCGTCAATTACGATTGGCCGGGCAACGTCCGCGAGCTGGAGAACTGCATGGAGCGCGCGGTCGCCCTCGCGCGCTTCGACGAAATCACGCTGGACGACCTGCCCGCGAAGATCCGCGAGCACCGCCCGACGGAGATGTTCTCCACCAGCGACGACCCGCACGACCTACTCCCCATCCACGTGGTGGAAGAACGCTACATCCGCAAGGTGCTCAGCGCCGTGGGTGGGAACAAAACCCTCGCGGCCAAGATCCTCGGCTTCGACCGCAGGACCTTGTACCGCAAGCTCGAACGCAGCGAATAAGCCGCGTCCACGTCACGTCCAAGCGAGCTCTCGACGGCTCGCTTGGGCTGACGTCGTTCCTTCACCAGTCCGCCGCCCACGCGCGCGGACTTTTTCGTTTCTGGGATCTGAAAATGGCGATTCAAACCGACTCGGCCCCTCGCCTCGTTCGCGACGTGATGACCACGCCACCCGTGCGCTTACCTGCTCGCGCTAGCGTCAGTGAAGCCGCCCGCCTGATGCAACGCTCCAACATCGGAGCCGTGCTCGTCGAAGAAACCGGCACCGTCATCGGCATCCTGACGGACCGCGACATCACCCTGCGGGTCGTTGCGGAAGCGCGCGATCCCGAGAGCACTCCCATTGCGGACGTGTGCAGCTACAGCCTTTACCTGCTCGGCCCCGACGACGACCTCGACCGCGCCATCCAGGTCATGCGTGAGCGCGCCGTTCGCCGCCTCCCCGTCGTTGACGCGGAAGGCCACGCCGTCGGCGTCCTTTCCCTCGGCGACGTTGCGCTAGCCCGCGACTCCAATTCGGACCTGGGGTGCATCAGCAACGCTCCGCCGAATAATTAGCGTAGGTGCAGGCTGTCAAGACGCCGCCCCGTTCCCCGTTGCAACATTTACACCGTCACTAAAAGACCTGCCCGGAGATCTTTTGTTTGGTACGCGCGACGGAAGCTGGGCGCTGCCTCGTTGAACCTTGTGAGCCCGATGAAGTGGGCCGAGTTCGATTGAGGAAAGCATCATGAACAAGAAGATTATTGGGCTGTTTGCGGTTTCGGGTGTGTTGGCGCTGAGCGCGGTGGCTGTCGCAGGTGAATCGGGCGCGTGCGAAGGTCACGGCGGCCCGCGTGGCGGTGGCTTCGGGATGCGCGCGGATGCCAATAAGGACGGCAAAGTGACGCTCGCAGAGGCGCTGGCAGCCGGTAAGGAGCGCTTTACCAA
>Ga0247764_1000304_pt1 | contig 17818 bp, 7 predicted proteins | sample UWRJL051202B4_FD_179932 | JGI IMG/M metagenome (GOLD analysis project Ga0247764, IMG submission 179932) | Plant litter microbial communities from Arlington Agricultural Research Station in Wisconsin, United States - UWRJ-L051-202B-4 | ecosystem: Environmental > Terrestrial > Plant litter >...
CTTGGCCGTCTCGACGGGCAAGTGAAGGTCAGCGGCTACCGCGTAGAGCTGGGGGAGATCGAGGTGGCGCTGGCGTCGCACTCGGTCGTCCGCGAAGCGGCCGTCTCCGTCCACGAGCTGCGGCCGGGCGACAAACGCTTGGTCGCCTATGTCGTGCTGGAGCCGGGCGCCGATTTGGCTTCGCTGCGGGACTTCGCGCGCAAACGTTTGCCCGAATACATGGTGCCTTCGCGCATCATCGCGCTGCCCAGTCTGCCCCGCACGCCCAGCGGCAAAGTGGACAAGCGCAGCTTGCCAGCGCCGACACGTCAACGACCAGCCCTGGCGCTCGCGCCGGTGGCACCGCGCAGCGAGATGGAGCGCAAGCTCCAGCAGCTCTGGTCGGACGTGCTGTCCATCGACGATGTCGGCGTGAACGACAACTTCTTCGATCTCGGCGGCACTTCGCTGCTCGCGCTGCGCACGGTCGCCGACATCAAGCGAAGCTTGAACGCCGAGCTGCCGATCGTGCAGTTCTTCGAACATCCGACGATCGCCGAGCAAGCGCAGTACCTGGTCGATCCCAGCGCGATGGCCGGCCGCGGACCGCGCCGCAACGTGAACCGCGCCGGCGTCACCCAGCACGAACCGATCGCCGTGATCGGCGTCGCAGGTCGTTTCCCGGGGGCCGCATCGGTCGACGAATTTTGGAATCAGCTCGCGGCTGGCAAGGATGGCATTCAGCGCTTCACGCAGGCAGAGCTTGCAGCGGTCGCGCCGGAAGAGCGCGCCGATCCCGGCTACGTGCCCGCGCGCGGCGTGATCGAAGCGGATCGCTTCGACGCCGGCTTCTTCGGCATCAACCCTAACGAGGCGGCCGTGCTGGATCCGCAGCAACGCCTGCTGCTGGAGCTATCGTGGAGCGCGCTGGAGAACGCGGGTTACGCGCCGAACCGCACGGGCGCGGTCGTCGGCGTGTACGCGGGCGTTCACAACAACAGCTACGTTTGGAACGCGGTCGCCAAGCGACCCGACGCCGTGGAGCGCATCGGCACGTTCACGGCGATGGTCGCGAGCGAAAAGGACTATGTCGCCACGCGCATCGCCAACAAGCTGAACTTGACGGGTCCGGCGCTCAGCATTCACACGGCCTGCTCGACGTCGCTGGTTGCCATCGCGACCGCGGTGCAGCACCTGCGCGCCGGACTGTGCGAAGTCGCCATCGCGGGCGGCGCCTCCATCACCGTTCCGCAGCACAGCGGTCACTCCTACCAAGAAGGTGGCATGCTGTCGCGCGACGGGCGCACCCGTTCGTTCGACGCCGAGGCGACGGGCACCGTCTTCAGCGATGGCGCGGGCGTCGTCGTGCTGAAGCCACTCAGCGCGGCGTTGGCCGACGGTGACTCGGTGCTCGCCGTCGTACGCGGCATCGGCCTCAACAACGACGGCGGCGACAAGGCGAGCTTCACGGCGCCCAGCATCGAGGGACAAGCTGCCGCCATCCGCATGGCGCACGAAGACGCCAAGATTTCGGCTCGCGACGTGCAATACGTCGAAGCTCACGGCACGGCGACGCCCCTTGGTGATCCCATCGAAGTGGAGGCGTTGAGCGCAGCGTTCTCGCGCAGCACCTCCGACCAAGGCTTTTGCGCCCTGGGCTCGGTGAAGAGCAACGTCGGACACTTGACGGCTGCCGCGGGCGTCGCTGGCTTCATCAAAGTAGTGTTGGCGCTCCAGCACGAAGAGCTACCGCCCAGCATTCACTTCGAGCGGCCGAACCCCAAGATTCAATTCGAAAAGACGCCGTTCTTCGTCGTCACGCGCAAGACACCCTGGCCACGCACGGATAAGGCCCGCGTCGCCGGCGTCAGCTCCTTCGGTGTGGGTGGAACCAACGCTCACGTAGTGTTGGAAGAAGCGCCGCTCCAGCCGGCTTCGGGACCTTCCATCGCGTCACAGCTGCTGCTCGTGTCGGCGCGCAACGCAGCTGCCCTGCAGCGCCTCAGCAAGGACCTGGCTCGGGACGCGCGGAGCCGAGCGGACAATCAGCTGCCGGATCTAGCGTTCACGCTCGCGCTCGGTCGCACCGCCTTCCCAGAACGCCGCGCTATCGTCGCTAAAACAGCGCATGAAGCGGCGGAGAAGCTCGCTGCCGAGGACGGCACGCGCGGTCGCGTGCTCCCCTCACCGCCTTCGATCGCGTTCTTGTTCCCCGGCCAGGGCGCCCAGTACGTAGACATGGGCCGCAACTTGTACGAGGGCGAGGCGCTGTTCCGGCTCAGCGTGGACCAATGCGCCGAGTTGTTGCAGCCGCGCCTGGGACGCGACATTCGCGGGCTGCTCTACCCAGCCGCTGACCAAGTGGAGTCGGCGCGGCGAGAGCTCAAGCGCACCGAGTTTACTCAGTGCGCGCTGTTCACCATCGAATACTCACTCGCGCGCATGTTGATGGCTTGGGGCATTAGACCAGCTGCCTTGTGCGGTCACAGCGTGGGTGAGTTCGTGGCTGCGTGTTTAGCGGACGTCTTCGATCTGGACACCGCGCTGATGCTGGTCGCTGCCCGCGGTCAGAAGATGCAGGCGGTCCCCAGTGGCTCGATGCTCAGCGTGCGGGACTCGGCCGAACGCGTGCTGGGCTACCTGCCGCCCGAGCTCGATTTGGCCGCGGACAACGCGCCCGGGCTGTGCGTCGTTTCTGGCCCGGAGCCGGACGTCGCGCGCTTCGCGGAACAGCTCGAGGCGCGCGGCATCGCCGCCAAGTTGCTGGAGACTTCCCACGCTTTCCACTCGCGCAGCATGGACGCCGCGGCGGCCTCGTTCGCAGAGCTCGTGGCCAGCGTGAAGCTCGCCCCACCGAAGCTGCCGATCGTCTCGACCGCGACGGGCGTTTGGCTGACTGACGCGGAAGCGCAAGACCCCAACTACTGGGCGTCGCATTTGCGACGCACGGTGCAGTTCACGCAAGCTGCTGCGTTCCTGAAACAAGACGCGAATCGCTGGCTGCTCGAGGTTGGGCCGCGCAAGACGTTGACCACCCTCGCGCTGCAACGCAGCGAAGCCAATCGAAGCGCCCCGGTACCCGTCGCCATCCATTGCTTGGGTGACACCGCCGAGGGCGGCGCGGAGTGGACCGCGCTACTGGCTGCGCTGGGGCGATTGTGGGTGGCCGGCGTGCCGCTCGACCACGGCGCGTTCTTTCGCGGCGAGCGTCGCCGCCGCCTGCACTTGCCTAGCTATTCCTTCGAACGCGACCGTCATTGGTTGGACGTTCCAAGTTCCGTCGCTGCGCCCACGCGTCCCGCGATGGCCGAGCCTACCGTCACTCTTCCAATCCCGAACGTAAGTCCGCCGCTGCCCGAGGTGCCATCCGTTATGCCCCCCCAGAACTCCGCTGGTTCCCGACGTGACCGCTTGATTCCGCAGCTGAAAGAGCTGTTCGAACATACGAGCGGCAGCGACTTCGGCGACGCCAGTACGACCGCGAACTTCATCGAGCTGGGAGTCGACTCCCTGCTCGTCACGCAGATCGCGCTGCGCTTGAAGCAAAAGTTCCAGCTCCCGATCACCTTCCGTCAGTTGATGGAAGAGGTTCCCACATTCGAGGAGCTGGCAACTTACCTCGATCAGCGCTTGCCGCCTGAGGCTGAGCCGGCACCGGCGGCGCCGACCACGGCGGTCGCTGCGGTGACGACGACCGTTGCCGCACAACCCGCGGCGGTTCCGCTTCAGCTCGCTCCGCTCGCAGCCGCCATTCCGGTGTTGCCAGCGGCTGGCGCGCTGGGACTGACGCAGCAGCTCTTGCAGCTGCAAATGGCCCAGCTGGCCTTGCTCCAACAACAGTTGTCGTTGGCGAGCGGGACGGCAGTCGCACTGCCGGCGCCGATTGCGGTCGCAGCACCGCCGCCAGTGCCGCCAGCGCCGCCAGCGCCGGCAGCGGTGGCAGCAGTCGCGCCCCAGTCCACGTCGACGTCAGCGCTCAGCGCGGACGCGCCGATTGAAAAGCAGATCACGTACGACCCGAAGAAGGCGTTCGGAGCCATCGCGCGCATCTATCAGCAGAGCGACGCCTTGTCGCCCAAACAGCAACAGCGGCTCGATCTGCTGGTCCAGCGCTATTGCGACAAGACGGCGAAGTCGAAACAACACACGAAAGAGCACCGGGCACATCACGCTGATCCGCGCGTGGTCACGGGCTTCAAGCCGCGCATCAAAGAGCTGATTTACCCGATCGTCACCGCGCGCGCGCAAGGCTGCAGACTCTGGGATTTGGACGGCAACGAATACGTCGACGCGCTGAACGGCTTCGGCTCGAACTTCTTCGGCTACTCCGCGCCTTTCATCGCGAAGACCTTGCACGCCAAGATTGACGAGGGGTTCGAGATCGGCCCGCAAACTCCGCTCGCCGGCGAATCCGCGGCGTTGGTGTGCGAGCTCACGGGCATGGATCGCGCCGCTTTTTGCAACACCGGTTCCGAAGCGGTGATGGGCGCGCTGCGCATCGCGCGCACGACCACGGGCCGAGGCTTGGTGGCTGCGTTCTCCGGCTCGTACCACGGCATCTTCGACGAGGTGATCGTCCGGGATACGAAGACCATGCGGTCGGTGCCGGCGGCTCCCGGCATCATGGCCGAGGCCGTGCAAAACATGTTGGTCCTGGAGTACGGCACGGAGCAAACGCTGGCCGTGCTCAAGCAGCGCGCGGACGAGCTGGCCGCCGTGCTCGTGGAACCGGTGCAAAGCCGACGACCGGATTTTCGGCCCAAGCAGTTCCTCGAGCAGGTGCGCAGCCTGACCAAGGCGTCCGGCTCGGCGCTGATCTTCGACGAGGTCATCACCGGCTTCCGCATCCACCCGCGCGGCGCTCAGGCCTACTACCGCATCGATGCGGACCTGACGACCTACGGGAAGATCGTCGGCGGCGGCATGCCCATCGGTGTGATCGCCGGGCGCAACCCGTGGATGGACGCGCTGGACGGTGGTCAGTGGCAATACGGAGATGCCTCCATCCCCACCGCGGGCGTGACGTACTTCGCCGGCACCTTCGTTCGCCATCCGCTCACGATGGCGGCCACACACGCGGCCCTGAGCTACATGAAGAACGAGGGGCCCGCGCTGCAGGAGCGGGTCAACAACGCCACGACCCGCATGGCGGACGAGCTCAACCAATTCTTCAAGAGCGTCGGTGCGCCGCTCGAAATTCGGCATTTCGCGTCGTTGTGGAAGACCTTCTTCACCGAACCGCAGCCCTACGGCGAGCTCTTGTTCTGCTATCTGCGCGACCGGGGTGTACACATCTGGGACGGCTTCCCGTGTTTCCTCACGCTGGCGCACGGACAGGCGGAAATCGACTTCATCGTGGCTGCGTTCAAGAGCGCCGTGCGGGAGATGCAGAGCGGAGATTTCCTACCAGGCGAAGAGGTTCGCTCCTTCGACGCCAGCAAGCCCCCCACGCCCGACGCGCGCCTTGGCCGGGATCCCAGCGGAAATCCCGCATGGTTCGTGCCCAACCCCGACGCGCCGGGTAAATACCTGCAGGTTTCCTGAGCCAGCGTTGCCGCTAGGCGAGTACTCACCCAAGACCGAGCCGCCCCCGCCTCGACCCGATTGACGATGAATCTCACCCCGGTTGCCTTCGATCCCTTTGCCACACCTGTGCTCTTGAAGAGCACTGCGTCCAGCGAGTCTCAGCGCGAGCTGTGGACGGCCTGCTTGTTGGGTACAGACGCCTCCGCGGCGTTCAACGAGGCGATCTCGGTTCGCCTCGTTGGCACGCTGGATCGCGCAGCGCTCGAGCTTGCGTTCCAGCGACTGATCGCCTCGCACGAGGCGCTGCATACGTCCTTCAGCCGGGACGGCGCGTCACTGCTCGTCGAGAATCCCAGCTTCCAGCTCGCGGTCGAGCGGTTGTCAGCGCTGAGCGCCGAGGAACGCGACGCTCGAGTTGCCGAGGCGCTCCGCGCACAAGTCACGCAGCCGTTCGACCTCGCTCAAGCGCCGTTGTGTCGTGCCTTGCTGCTCGAGCTCGGGACGCAGGAGCATCTCCTGCTGATCACCGCGCACCATATCGTGTGCGATGGCTGGTCGATGGCGGTGCTGCTGAGCGATCTGGCAACGCTCTACAGCAACGCCGTGTCGGGCGGCTCCGCTCTTCCGCTCGAACGCCCGCTGTTCAGCGACTACGCCGACAGCGAACGCAGCGCGCGCAACGGCGAAGACTATCGGCGCGCCGAGCGTTACTGGTTGAAACAACTCGAGGGTGAGCTGCCGATCCTGGACTTGCCCGTGGATCGTCCGCGGCCGCCGTTCAAGACGTACAGCAGCGACCGCGTGGACTACGTGCTCGATGAAGAGCTCGTCACTCGGTTGAAGGAACTGGGCGCGCGCAAGGGCGCGAGCTTCTTCGTGACGCTGCTCACAGCGTTCAACACCTGGCTGCATCGGGTCGCCAATACCGAGGACGTCATCGTCGGCGTGCCGGCCGCCGGGCAATCCTTCAGCGGTCAGTCCGCGCTGGTTGGACACTGCGTCAACATGCTTCCGCTACGCACCAGTATCAGCTCGGAGCGGTCGTTTTACGACGTGCTGAGTGCGGTGCGCCGGAACTTGCTGGACGCGTACGAGAACCAACAACTGACGTTCGGCACGCTCCTGCAAAAGCTGGCCATCCCGCGCGATCCGAGCCGGCTACCGCTGATCAACGTCACGTTCAATTTGGATCAAGCGCTCACCGGCGACAAACTGCCGTTTCAGGGCTTGACGCCAGAGGTGGCCACCACGCCGCGCGCCTTCGAGACCTTCGACCTGTTCGTGAACGCCGCCGAGAAGTACGGCAAGCTGACGCTCGAGACGCAATACAACACCGATCTGTTCGACCGCAGCACGGTGCTGCGCTGGCTCGCCAGCTTCGAGGCGCTGCTGCGTTCAATCTGCAGCGCACCCGACCGCCGCATCGCCGAGTTTTCGATCCTGACGCCAGAGGAACAGGCGAAAATCGGGGGCTGGAACGCCGCGGCGGATCGCAGCTACGACGCGCCGTGGGTCCTGTCTCGGTTCCTGGGCGAGAGCCTGGCGCGTTACGCCGAAAAGATCGCGCTGGAGGCCAAGGACGGTTCGTTCAGCTTCGCGGATCTGGATCGTCGTTCGCGCATCCTGGCTGCTCATCTGCAGCAGCTGGGAATCGGTCGCGGGGCGCTCGTAGGCGTGTCGCTCGAACGCAGCTCGCGGCTCTTGGTAGCGGTGCTCGCGGTGTTGCGCGCTGGCGCGGCGTACGTGCCGCTCGACCCGAGTTTTCCGAAAGACCGACTGACGTTCATGGCGGAGGACGCCGGTCTCGCTTTGCTCATCAGCGAGCGCGCGCTGGAGGCAGAGCTGCCGGCAGCGACCATTGCGCGTTGGTTCTTCGAAGACGAACCAACGCTCCCGGACGCGGCGGAGCCCTTCGTAGAGGGCGAGTCAAGCGACCCCGCGTACGTCATCTACACGTCCGGCTCGACGGGTAAGCCGAAGGGCGTGATCGTCCCGAATGGCGCGGTGGTGAACTTTCTGCGCTCGATGGCGGAGCGCCCGGGCCTCGCGGCGACGGATCGGCTGTTGGCGGTCACCACGTTGTCATTCGACATCTCCGTGCTGGAGCTGCTCTTGCCCCTCCACGTGGGCGCCAGCATCGTTCTGGCCACGTCGATTCAGGCCACCGACGGTAGCGCGCTGAAAGAGCTGATCCGTAAACACGCCGTCAGCGTGCTGCAGGCGACCCCGGCAACCTGGCGGCTGCTGCTCGCGGCCGGCGAACGCTTCGGCAGCCAGTTCAAGGCGCTGTGCGGCGGCGAGGCGCTCTCGCGCTCGCTGGCCGACGAGCTGCTCGCTACGAACCTCGAGCTCTGGAACATGTACGGCCCGACGGAGACCACCGTCTGGTCCACGTGTCATCGCATCTTGCCGAGCGAGCGCATCCGCGTGGGCCAGCCCATCGCGAACACCCAAATTTACATCGTGGATCAGCGCTCGCAAATCGTGCCCATCGGCGTGGCCGGAGAGCTGTGCATTGCGGGCGCCGGCGTGACGCTCGGTTACTTGAAGCGCCCAGAGCTGTCGAACGAGCGCTTCGTGCCGAATCCGTTCGGCCCTGGCAAGCTGTATCGCACGGGTGATCTGGCGCGACTGCTCGCGGACGGCACCGTGGAGTGCCTCGGTCGCGCCGACGGTCAAGTGAAGTTGCGCGGCTACCGCATCGAGCTCGGCGAGATTGAAACCGTCCTGGCAACTCACCAGGACGTCCGGCAGGCCGTCGTCGTCGTGCGCGAGGATCGCGTGGGTGATCAGCGCTTGACGGCTTACGCGGTGCCGAAGGCCGGCACGCTGGCGGTAGAGGAGCTGCGCGCTCACCTGCGAGTGCAGCTCCCGGAGTACATGGTGCCGCAGCACTTCGTGGAGATGACCGCCTTCCCGTTGACCCCCAACGGCAAGGTGGACAGAAAGAAGTTGCCGGCGCCAGTCGTCACCGCATCTCAGGCCGAGGGTTATGCCGCGCCCGAGACGGACACGGAGCGACTGGTTCAGAAAGTCTGGCAGAAGGTGCTGGGCTTGGAGCGCATCTCGCGCAGCGACGACTTTTTCTTGCTTGGCGGGCACTCCTTGCTCGCTGCGCAGGTGATGTCCAAGCTCGCGGAAGAAACCAAGCTCGAACTCTCGATGCGTCGCCTGTTCGAGGCGCCCACGCTCGAGCGACTCGCCAAGGCCATCGACGCTGCTTCTGGCACGCTGACGACCAGCGAAGCCATCACCCGGCGCGCCCCGGATGCCGCTGCGCCGCTCTCCCCCATGCAACAGCGCCTCTGGTTCATGGAAGAGATGAACCCGGGCACGTCGGTCTACAACCTGCCGTCCTGCTTCAGACTACAAGGCAAGCTGGACGCGAACGCGTTGGCTCGGGCGCTGAACACCATCGCCGCACGCCACAGCACGCTGCGAACTACGTTGGATTGGCATAACGGTGAGTTGTCCCAAGTAGTCGCAGCGCAGCTGTCGTTCGACTTGAGTCCGGTGGACCTCACCGCGCTGGATCGGCCCGAGCGCGAAGCGCGGGTGCGTGAGCTCCTCGAGCAAGAAGCCGCCCGACCTTTCAGCCTGACTCAGGGACCCTTGGTGCGCGCGCGCGTGTACTTGCTCTCGGAGCAGGAGAGCGTGTTGTTCTTCATGCCGCACCACGCGATCTGGGACGGCTGGTCCTTCGACGTCTTCCTGGACGAGTTGGACCATTTGTACGCCGCATACTCGCGCGGGGAAACTCCGAAGGTGCCGACGCTTTCCGTGAGCTACGGCGACTACGCCGCGTGGCACAAGAACTGGCTCACCGGCGCCGAGCTCGAGCGTCAGACGCAGTTCTGGCTGGAGCAACTCGGAGGCGAGCTGCCGATCTTGGATTTGCCGACCGACGCGCCAAGGCCAGTCAGCATGAGCTTCGCTGGCGCAACCGAAGCCTTCAACCTCTCGGCGGACCTGGTAGCCAAGCTCTCGGAGCTCGGAAAACGCAGCGGCGCGACGCTGTACATGGTCTTGCTAGCGGCGTTCGACGTGTTGCTGTTCCGCCTGACGGGCCAAGGTGACCTGATCGTAGGTACACCGATCCGAGGACGAAGCCGCCCGGAGCTAGAGCCGCTCATCGGCTACTTCGTGAACGCGCTGGCTTTGCGCATGAAGGTCGAGGCGGGGCACACCTTTGCTCAACTCTTGAGCAACGTGCGCGAGACATGCGTGCGCGCCTTCGGCCACCAGGACATGCCCTTCGAAATCTTGGTGCAGAAGCTGAAGATTGAGCGCGATACCAGCCGCACCCCGCTGTATTCGGCCTTCTTTACGTTCCAAGACGTCAGGAACCGCAAGTCCAGCATCGGTGATCTGAGTTATTCTCAGATCCACGTGCACCCCCCAGTCAGCCCGACGGATCTGAGTCTGTGGGTCAAGCAGCTCGACTCGGGGGTCGTCGGCGGCCTGGACTACGCGACCGACCTCTTCCGCCAAGAGACGGCCGTTCGCTGGCTGGCGGAGTACCAGGAACTGCTCAAGTCGATCGTAGAGAACAGCGACGTGAGCGTCGCGAAATTGCGACTGCTCCCGCTCGAGGAGCAACGCGCCCTGGCGCGACTGTCCGACACGGAGCGCCCTTATCCAAGTTCGCAGTGGGTCCACCAGCTGGTGGAGGCACAGGTCGATCGCACGCCGGAAGCCGTTGCACTCGTGTTCGAGGGCACCCGGCTAACCTTCAATCAACTGGATCAACGCGCCAATCGATTGGCTCAGTGGCTGCGCAGCGCGGGGGTCGGCGCGGGACAGCGCGTGGGTATTTGCCTGGAGCGCAGCGCCGAGCTCTTGATCGCAGCGTTGGGCGTGCACAAGGCGGGCGCAGCTTACGTTCCGCTGGATCCGGCGTTCCCAGAGGATCGGCTGCGCCACATGGTGGAGGACTCCGGGCTCGTGGCGATCATCGTGCACCGTCAAACCAGAGACGAAGCCCCCATCACCCAAGCCACGCGCGTATTCGATCTCGACCAGGACGCCGACTCACTCGCGGCGCAGCCAGCGTCTCGCGTTACGGCGCCGGCCGGCGATAGCGCCAACGCCCCCGCCTACGTGATCTACACGTCCGGTTCGACCGGCAAACCCAAGGGCGTGATCGTCCCGCACCGCGCCGCCGTGAACTTCCTGACCAGCATGGCGCGGGAGCCGGGCATCCGCGCTGGAGACTGCCTGCTCGCTGTTACCACGCTCTCCTTCGATATCTCGGTGCTGGAGCTGTTTGGCCCATTGTGCGTGGGCGCACGTGTGGTGATCGCGAGCCGGGAAACGGGCTCCAGTGGCGACTTGCTGGACGAGGCCATCGAAGAGCACGACGTGACGCTCATGCAGGCCACGCCGTCCACGTGGCGTCTGCTGCTGGCCGCCGGTTTCAAGAAGAAGGCAAACTTCAAGGTGCTGTGCGGCGGTGAAGCGCTGCCGCGGGACTTGGCGGAGCAACTGCTCGACGTCGCCGATCAGGTTTGGAACATGTACGGTCCGACCGAAACCACTGTCTGGTCGACGTGCTCGCGCCTGCAGAAGCCACTCAACGACATCCTGATCGGGCGCCCGATCGCCAACACCACCGTTCATGTCGTGGACCCGCACGGCGGACTGACGCCCTGGGGTTGCTTGGGTGAGCTCTGGATCGGCGGCGATGGCGTGGCGCTGGGCTACCATGCTCGGCCGGAGCTGACGGCCGAGCGCTTCCTATCCAACCCGTTCGCACCCGGGCAGGTGTACCGCACAGGCGACATCGTGCGTTTGCGCCTCAACGGCGAACTGGAGTACGTCCGCCGCAACGACAACCAGGTCAAACTGCGCGGTTACCGGATTGAGCTCGGTGAAATCGAGTCCAGCCTCACGCGCGTCGCCGGTGTCGAGCAGGCCGTCGTGGTCGTCAGCGAAGTTCGCCCCAACGATCGGCGCTTGGTGGCGTACCTGGTGTGGGCCAGCGGCAGCGACACTTCCGACGCTCGGTTGCGTAAAGAGCTGCGGGTGACGCTCCCCGAGTACATGGTGCCGCAGCACTTCGTCGCGATGGAGCGGCTGCCGCTCACGCCCAACGGTAAGGTGGACCGCAAAGCTCTGCCCAACCCGATTGGTGCGGGCAGCGACGTCGTCGATGCCTCCTACGTCGCCCCCAACACCGACCGAGAGAAGCTGCTCGCCGAACTGTGGCAGGAGCTTCTGGGGGTGCCGCGCGTGTCGGCTCACGACAACTTCTTCGACATTGGCGGGCATTCACTGTTGTGCCTGCAGATGACGGCGCGTCTGGAGCAAGTGACTGGTACGCGCCTGAACCCGAGGATCATCCTCAGAAACAACCTGTCGCAGGTCGCGGCGCTCCTGCCGGATGCGCCGGCCAAGCCCCAACCCGCCGAAGCCCCGCCGCCTCCAGCGCCGGCACGTTCCTCGCTGACCAAGCGTTTGCTGGGTCGCCTGATCGGACGCTGACGGTAGTAAAATGGTCAGTCCCTTTTTTTTCGGAGCCGAAGCTCAACCCTTGTATGGGGTCTACCACCCGCCGGCACAGGACCGCGTTTCATCGAAAGCCGTCGTGCTTTGCGGCCCGGGTCCTCAGGAATACATGCTCACACATTGGGCTCTGCGGCGCCTAGCTGCGCTGCTGTCCAAAGTAGGTGTCCATGTTCTGCGCTTCGACTACTTCGGCATGGGTGACTCCGCCGGACAGTCCGAAGAAGGCACGTTGCAGATTTGGCAACAGGACATCCAAACCGCGACTGTCGCGCTCAAGAAGCTAGCGAAGGTGGAGCGGGTCTCGCTGATTGGGTATCGGTTGGGCGCGGTGCTGGCCTGGCGCGCGGCGGCAACCGCGGAGGCGCGCCCACAGGATCTGGTGCTGTGGGATCCCGTGCTCGACGGCGGGGAATACCTGACGGAACTCGTGGAGTCTGACGCCGCGTTCTGCGCCCGCCTGCTGCATTATCCCACCCCCACCGACCCGCCCGAAGAGCTGGGCGGCTATGTCTTGCCGACCGGGCTTCGGCAAGAAACCGCGCGGATTCGCCTGTTGGATGAGCCCTTGCCCAATGCGACGCGAGTGCACCTCTACGTGGGGCGAGAGACGAAAGAGAACGCCGCGCTCCGAACGCGCTTGGAGAGTCTGCGTCGCTTCTCTTACGCCCATGTGCCCGAAGAGGGCGTGAACGGTAGCGGGAATCTTTTGTCGACTCGCGTGTTGCAGGTCATCAGTTCCGCACTAGCGCCCGAGGACTCATGAAAGAGCGCGTCGTTCAGTTCGGCGATGGCCATCGCTTGGTAGGTATTTTAACGGAGCCAAGCGAGTACCGTTCGCCGCGCCTCATCGCCGTGATGTCGAACGTTGGCCTCAACCATCGGGTTGGCCCGTCGCGGATCTGGGTCGATCTGGCAAGACGCCTCGCCGCGCAGGGCATTGCGTCATTTCGCTTCGATCTTTCCGGCTTGGGAGATAGCGCGCCGCGCAACGACTTGTCGGGCGATGACGAGCGCGCAGTGCAGGATTTGCAGGAGGCGCTCGATTGGCTCGCCAACACAGTTGGACAGCGTTTCGTGCTCCTTTCCTTGTGCTCTGGAACTGACAACGCACATCAGGTAGCCACGCTGGACCACCGCGTGTGCGGCGCGGTCTTCTTGGACGGCTACACCTACTCGACGCCGCTCTTCCTATTTTATCGCAAGGGCATGCGCTTCTTGTCGATGCCGCACTGGCGCAGGTGGCTCGTGCGCTCGTTCCCTGATACCTTTGGAAGGTTGCGGGGACAAAGCCGCACCGCAGGCGCGGCGAACGAGATATTTCGCCGCGAGTATCCTAGCCGCGACCGCTTCGAAGCCGACATCTCGCTGATGGTCGACCGCGGCGCGCACCTCTTCTTCATCTTCTCCGGCGAGACCATGTATGCGTACCGACGCCAGTTTTGGGACTGGCTCGAACGCAAGGATTGGAAAGGTCACATCTCGTTGGAGTACTACCCGAAAGCGAACCACACGTACTCGTTCCGAGCAGACCGCGAGATCTTGATGGCAGCGGTCGTGGACTGGATCCTGTCGCTTGGAAGGTCGCGAGCAATTGACTCAGAGACGAATCGCGCAGTGGCCGAGTCGAGCATCTTCGCCTCGCCTGCCGCGCCCATCCCTCCGCGGTTGCGTAGCGATCTTGCATCGTAGCTCCTGAAGCAGAGCCCACCGAGCACCTGGAATACGAGTTGCGTGCGTAACGGTCTGACCCGGACCGTTGCGTGATTCCGAAGCGCTGGCCTGAGCCAACGTGAAAGGAGTTTAGACTCGTGAAATCTTTAAAGGAAGTTGCCGAACAAGTGCCCGTTCTGCGGGACATGTTGGCGCACCGCTACGACCGCATCTTCGAGGCGAACCGAAACGCCCAGCTGTACCGCGGCGTCTTCGAGAGCTACGCGGAGGCGGCAGCCAGCTCGCCCGCGCCCGTGGTGGGCTACGATCAGGAAGGTCCGGCCAAGATGTACGCGTTCCTCATGAACGACGTGCAGCTCTACGACTACGCCGTGCTTTTCTGGCTGCAACACGCCTGCAAGTCCGAGCGGGGCTTACGGCTCTTCGACTACGGTGGGCACGTAGGCGTCAAGTACTACTCGTTTTCGAATCTGCTCGGCTTCATCGACTCCTGGAAGGTGTGCGACGTTCCGGCGGTGGTGCGCGAGGGCCGGGAGATCGCGAAAGCGCACGGCGCCCACAACCTGAGCTTCACCGAAAACTTCGAGGAGGTGGGCGACTACGAAACCCTGCTCTGTAGTGGTTCACTGCAATACATCGAGCAACCCCTCTACGAAAAGCTGGCGCAACTTCCGCCTGCCCGGCGACCCAAGCACGTATTGTTGAACCTGATCGCGTTCACGGCGAACAACGAGCCGGAGTTCTACACACTGAACAGCATCGGCACGGCATTCTGTCCGTACAAGGTCCAGAATCAGGCCGCGTTCACGGAAGGCATGGCCCAGGTCGGCTACGCCTGCCGCAACAGCTGGGAAAACCCGGGACGTGCGAGCCACGTGCCGTTCCAACATCAGCGCGCAGACTTCGTCTACCGCGGCATGTACTTCTGCCAAAATCCCCAGGTGTGACGCGCTCGAACGCGCAGCTCGGATTTGCAGCAGCTGCGTTCTGCGTTAAACCGAATGAGTCCATGAAAGAGCGGGTCATTCAGTTCGGGGCAGACAATAGCTTGGTCGGAATCCTCACCGAGCCGGCCCCAGACGTACGCCGCTCCCCCGCCCCGATTGTGGTCATGTCCAACGTCGGCCTCAACCACCGCGTGGGGCCCTCGCGCATTTGGGTCAAGCTGGCGCGGCGCCTGGCGGCACAGGGCCTCACTTCGTTTCGCTTCGACGTGTCGGGTTTGGGTGACAGCGCGCCGCGCAGCGACTTGCTCGGCGACGTGGAGCGCTCCGTGCTGGATCTCCACGACGCTTTGTCGATGCTGGCGAGCGAAGTCGGGCAGCTCTTCGTGCTGGTCTCTTTGTGCTCGGGAACGGACAACGCCCACCGCGTCGCGACCGTAGATCCTCGAGTTTGCGGTGCTGTCTTTTTGGACGGGTACACCTACACCACGCCACGCTTCCTGCTGCACCAAAAGGGCATGCGCTTCGTTTCTCGGCCGCATTGGCGCAGGTGGATCAAGCGCTCCTTCCCCGAAAAATTTGGGTTGCAGCTGGAGACGCGCACCGCTGGCGCCGCGAACGAGATCTTCAGTCGCGAGTATCCCAGGCGCGACCAATTCGAGGCCGACATCTCCACCATCGTCGAGCGCGGCGGACACCTGTTCTTCGTTTTCTCCGGCGAGACGATGTACGCGTACAAAGGCCAATTTTGGGACTGGCTCGACCGCAAGGATTGGAAGGGGCAGATCTCGCTCGAGTACTACCCCAAGGCGAACCACACCTACACGTTCCTCGAAGATCGTGAGATCATGCTCGCGGCGGTGCTGGAGTGGATCCTGTCACTCGGAAAATCGCGTCACATCGACGCGGCGCCAACGTCCGTCGACTTCGGCTCCCCCAACAGTGAGCGCGCACGGCGACGCATTGGGACGGAGCTCGCGGAGAACCCTTCGATCAGGCTGCGGCTCTCCGACGAAGGCTCGAACCCGTGAACCCGGTCATTCGATGACGATCACGTCTCCGGTCAGCAATGGGAACGCCGCGGCGCCCCCTTCGTTGCGCAGGATGTCATCGTAGGAAAAGCGAATGCGCTGAAACGAGGGAAACTGCCGGACCACGAAGATGCGATCCTTGTCTCCGTAGTCGTTGGGCCCGCCCGCTTGCGCCATGGCTTGGATCAATTGCGCGGGCGGCTCCAGCGTGATGGGACCGACGCGACCCACCTCACCGATTGCAGTGATCTGGATAGCTTGGGTCTGCTCCACGTTGACGGTGACTCGGGGGCTGACCACGAACTCCTTGAAGCGCCCCTCGAGCTCACGCGCAACCGCCAGGGGTGCCTTGCCGGCCACGATGATTTCGCCGACCAGCGGCAGCGCAATGCGCCCGTCCTTGCGCACCTTCACGGAGAGAGAGAGGCCCTCCTGCTCGTAGACGCGCACGCTCAGACTGTCGCCGACGCCAATCTGGTACTCGGCGGAGGTCCCCTGACCTGCAGCCTTTGGCAGATCTTTGAACCACACGTACTTTCCGGGGCCTGCGCAGCCTCCAAGAATGAGCGCGGCGCACAGGCCAACTGCGTACTTGAGATACCGGAGGGTCGGTTCAGCCACGGCGCATCGTAGCTTGGGGCTCGACCCGTATTCAAGTAGAGCGCCGCCGAGTTTCAGCCGTAGCGTTCCGCGACGCTATTCTATGGCGCGGCCGGGCCGGACGAGCCAGACCGCTCCGCAACGAAACGCCGAACTAGCTCGGCAACGGCGGGCGCCTCGCACAGATCGAAATGCCCGAGCTCGGGCGGTTCCACGAACTGTCCACGCTCACCCAATTGCTTCACGATCGTGCGGGCGCCGTCTACGGGGAGCGTAGCGTCCTTCGTGCCGTGCACGACCAAAGTCTTGCTGGAGATCTCCGGCAAATACTTGAGGGTCTCGTAGCGGTGCAGGAAGAGGTCCGTCTTCTTGCCCATATCCAGCTCGGTGGTTGGTGCCAGCAGCGTGAGCGACGAGGGTTTCGGCTGGCTTGCGTGCGCGGCGACGAAGGCGGCCAGCGTGGATCCCAGCGAGAAGCCGACGACGTGAATCTTCTTGGCGCCCAGTTTGTTCGCCACTTCCGCGTAGGCGAGCAGCCCGTCGCTCTGGAGCGCGTCAGGGCTGGGTTTTCCAGGATTGCCGTCGTAGCCTCGATACGCAAAAACCGCTGCGCCAAGGTCATCGGGCTCGGCAAGACCCGCCAAGCAGCGCTGTCCGTCCTCGAGCGAGGTGGCGCTGTTGCCGGTAAAAAACAGCAACCAGGGCGAGTCTGGCTTACGGGGAGCGCGCACCAGGCCGCGCAACAGCGTCTGGTTGCCCACGTCGAGCGCGTGCGCCTGCCAGCCGGGGCGCGACGCCAAAGCGCGATAACGTTCCTCCGTCAGAGCTGCCGCCAAGTACGGAAACCTCAAGGCTTGGCGACTGCGACGAACCAGAATCGCAGCGCCGACAGCCACTGCGACCACGATGCCGACGACGATCATGGCTGTTCGCTTCACGGCGCCCCGGCCACCTGTTCCCTGGCTGGCGGAGCCCCATTCTTCCCAATGATATCGAGCAGGGCTTGGAGCTGAGGCATCGAACTGACTCCTATCAAGGTTACGGATACCCCGGGCAGATTTCGAACGAAATCCACGGCCAAGCGCGCGAGCGGAACGCCCTGTTCGCTCGCCTTGCCGCGCAAGCTGGCGAGTTGAGTGAAGCGTTGCTGAGCCTGATCTTCGGAGTGGGTGTACTTGCCCATTTCGATCTCCGTCGCCTCCTTGATCAGCAACCCGTTGGCCAAACACTCGCGTGCGATCCCTGCCACGCGTTGCTTGTCGAGCGCCGGGAGTAAGCCTTCCAGCGCGCCTTGCTCGAGCAGATTGACGGGAAACTGCACCGCCGACACGCCTGAGTAGCGCAGGGCCTCGAGCCCAACATCCATCGTGTCGCACGAGATGCCGTAGTACCGCAGCTTGCCGTCACGCTTCAGCTGTTCCAGCGCCGGCTCCCACTCACCACGTCGTACGATTTCGAGCGGAGGGCTGTGAAGTTGAAGCAGGTCGAGGTAGTCCGTCTGCAAGCGCTTCAAGCTGCCTTCGATCGCGCGAACCAAGTACTTGGGAGAGAAGTCTTGCT
>Ga0247764_1000305_pt1 | contig 17762 bp, 17 predicted proteins | sample UWRJL051202B4_FD_179932 | JGI IMG/M metagenome (GOLD analysis project Ga0247764, IMG submission 179932) | Plant litter microbial communities from Arlington Agricultural Research Station in Wisconsin, United States - UWRJ-L051-202B-4 | ecosystem: Environmental > Terrestrial > Plant litter >...
GGCAACAACGTACACATCTGTGTAAGCCCCGACACCCGCGAAGAAACCAAACGCCTCTTCGACGCGCTGAAAGAAAGCGGCCAGGTAGAGATGGAGCTGCAAGATATGTTCTGGGGTGATTACTATGGAAACCTCACCGACAAGTTTGGTGTACGGTGGATGTTCAACTGCTCGGAGAAGAAGAAGTAGCAATCGCTATAGCTTTTTTGCTGGCGGCCCCTGCAGGCTGGTGGCTTATGAAGGGTTAAGCATACTTAGTTATAGGTAGTCAATTGAAAGGCTGGTCATGTGACCAGCCTTTTTTTATGCTGAATGTTACGGTTTTGACTGTAGTGTCAGGCTCCTTGTGAGTGATAACGTGTTTTCATTCACGATCTCGATGTCGAGCTTTATATTGGTGGCTGCTGCTACCAGGGGAGCTGTATACCGAAATATCAGCGTGTCGGAAGATTTCATTTTTGAGAATGCCTTTATCTCAGCGTATGCACCGGTAAAGATTTTCTCGCGGGCGGTGGTGCCCACAGTTTGATAGAGGTTTATTTCTTTGACGGGGTCTTCGCTCCAGTACTGCAGCTCGAAGGCTATGTTGGTACCGGGTTTATACACGCGGTTGGCTGTAATGGTGCCGGCGTTTACCAGGTCGGTGAATGTGTTGGCAGATACGGGATAATAACCTTTGCCGCCAGGTGTGGTGATATCGGCCACGGGGTCTTTGTCGTCATAGCAACCGGTGATCAATACCAATGCTATTATTATGAGTGTATTACTTAATGTTTTCATGATTGTGTGCTCTTTGGTTTTAATTCTCCCACCACATTTTGGCTTGCATCGGTTGTATGTGCGGCGTTACTTCGGTACCGTTTCGGTTTATCTCGTCGGTGGGATATAATACACGGCGGATAAATTCGCCTCCGAGCGCCTCGTTATAGTTAACCGGTTTGCTCATGCCCTGGTATATCGTGCTGCTGTATTGATAGCGACGTACGTCGGTCCACGCTTCGGGATTCAGAAATGTCGCGATGTACTTTTCCTTCATGATGTGCTCCAGGGTGAGGTTGGCACTGCCTACGGCTATGTTCGGATGCGTGCGATATATTCTGCGCGCGGCGGTATCTATACCGAGCTTTTCGAGATTAGCGGTAATGCCCGCGATGTAGGCGTTATAGGCGTTTTCCGCGGCACCGTTGAGTAAACTGGCTTCTGCTTCGATGAATTTTACTTCGGCAAAGGTTACCATGAGCATCGGCGAGGTGGCCCCGGCATACCACGTGGTGGTACTGAGCCGGCTGTTGCCGCCGCCGCCCTGGCCGTTTACAAGGCCGCTGTAGGTGGCAGCTCCGAGATTGTCGAACATTTTTGGCAAGCGGGGATCGATAACACCGTAGTATGTGCCATTCATCAGGTTGATGATCTGCTCGGATGGTCCCACGGTAAAGTTGCCGGTGGTAATGGGCGACGATACATTATTATACCAGGGGTTGCGGTTAACCGAGCTATAGTTCAGTTGAAAATCATCGGTGTTGCTGCTTATGGCCAACGGTACTGCTGCCAGCGCTCCGGCTATCGCTGCGGCCTGTTCTTTACCGGTAAGGTGTATGCTGTAGCGGGCTTTGAGCGCGTATGCCAGCTTGATCCAGCTTGCTGTCTTACCGCCGTATACCAGGTCATCGGCGCCGGGCTTCAGCGCGGAGTTGGGTTGCTGTAGCAAGGCGATGGCGTCGGTGAGCAATGTGTTCAGCGTGGTGTAGATATCCTGTTGACTGTCCAGCGTGGGTGTAAGATCCTGCTCGCCTCTGAATGCTTCGGAGAATGGCACGTCGCCCCAGGCGTCAGTAGCCGTTGCAAGGTTGAGCGCCTGCAATATTTTACCGATGCCTGCATAGTAAGGTGCATTTTGCTCTGTCGCCTGACTCACCAACACGTTGAGGTTGTTGAGCGCAGCCAGGTAAAGGCCAGGCCATGCCAGTGGCATACGCGTTTCCTGGTATGAATCTGTGCCGCCCACGAAATAGGATGCGAGGTGTTGTGTGAATTGTCCTGTTATGCTGGCTACCAGGTAGTGGTTGTTACTGGTGGCTTCTATCGTAGCCGGTAACAGAACATCTAGTGTAACGGCCTGCGCGCGGTTGGGATCTGTGTTTACGTCGTAATATTCGTCGCACGCCGGAAAAAGCAGTGTCAACACAGCTACGCTTATTATGGATATGATCTTGTTCATGATGTTGCGCATTAGAAGTTGGCATTTAATGAAAGGGTGAAGCTTCGCGCCGGCGGGATATTGAGGCCGGTGTAGCCGAACTGGTTGGAGCCGGAGCCATACGAATTGCCTTCCGGGTCGAAGCCTTCGAATGGTGTAAAGAGCAACAGGTTGTTACCCGTCAGCGATACATTGAGTCCTGCAAAAGGAGATTTAGTCAATAGTTTGCGGGGCACGCTGTAACCGACGCTGGCTGTGCGCAGCCGGACCCAAGAGGCGTCTTGGAGGAGTATTTCAGAAACGCCGTTGTAGCGCGCTTCGTTGCGATAGTATGTGTCGCCGTCGAGCCGCACGGCCATCGTGTTCGGTTCGCCCGAAGCGGTAACGCCATCGAATACCACGTCTGTATTTCGCAATGCAGTGCGTGCGTCTATACCGTTGCGTACGCGATTACGAAGTCCCGTATCGTATACATCTCCACCATGACGCACTTCTATAAGAAATGAAAGCGAAATGCCGTTCCAGGTAACGGTGTTGGTAACGCCACCCAGCCAGTCGGGCATAGCGTTGCCTACTTTTACATAGGTGTCGGACCATGAAGGAAAACCGCTCGCGTCGATCAGCAGCCGCCCTTCGGCATCGCGTTTATACGGGCGGCCGTACAGATCACCTATCGATCCGCCGACCACGAGCTTGTTGGCAATTCGATCGTCCTGGAAGAATATCTCCGATACACCGGGTGGCATAGACAACACCTTGCTGCGGTTGAACGACCAGTTCAGGGCTATGTCCCAGGTAATCGCCGGCGACCGTACGGGTGTGCCACTCAGCAGCAGCTCGACTCCATAGTTACGTATATCGCCGGCGTTGGTAAGGTATCGCGACAGGCCCGACGTATTCGCCACCGGCACCTCTACGATCTGATGTTTACTTAGCGCGCGGTAATATGTGGCATCGAGTGAGAGACGGTTGGTAAAGAACTTGAGCTCAGTGCCGATCTCCACTGACGTAGTGCGCTCCGAGGTAATATCTGCCGAGCCTTCTGTAGTGCTTCTGCGAAAGCCGGTCACGCTTGTGCCCGATGCAGTGACGAATGGGAATCCTGTGGCGGATTCATAATATTGTCCGTACTGATAGGCCGACGCATCTTTACCTACCTGCGCCCACGATGCCCGCACTTTGCCGTAGCTCAGCTCACTGCTGCGGTTCAGGTTGAGGCTTTCGGTGAATACGTAACCCGCATTGACCGATGGATAGAAGAACGAACGGTTCTTTTTTGGTAAAGTGGAAGACCAGTCGTTGCGCCCGGTTACATTGAGATATAGCATGCCCTTATAATCGAACTTCAGGTCACCAAAGGCTCCCGCCAGCCGGCGTACATAACCGTCCTTGAGGGAATACTTGGTGGCGGTGTTGCTGATGTCGTAAAATCCTTTGAAGCCGAAACGCTCGCCACGGGTGTTGATCAGGTCGTAGTTTATATCGAGGATATTGTTGCCTACCATGAAGCTGGCTTTGAGGTCTTCATTGAATGAGTGCGTGGCTGTGATGAGCAGGTTCGAGTTTATCTCGCGATAGGTGCTTTTTTCTTCAACGATGAAGCCGCCGGTGCTGGTGGAGATGTCCAGCCCGTTCGGGGCAATGCGTGTGCGGCCATCGCCATAGAAATCAACGCCTACCTGGTAGTCGGCCGTGAGCCAGTCGGTGATCTTCAGGTTGACGCCGGTATAGCCGATAATACGATCTACGTTATCTTTCAATGTGCTTTGTTCGGCCAGGTATCGGGGATTATCTATCGTGGTGCCGGCGTAGCTCTTCATTGTGCCGTCGGGGTTTATGTAGTCGTTTACATCGACCGACGTGGTAAAGTAGGTGAGCGAGCTCATGATGGACTTATCGCCGCCCTGTGCGCGCGTACCGCCCGAGTTGGAATAGGTGGCGGAGCCTCTGATGGCGAGCCTGTCGGATAATGCCGATGTGCCGGATATCTTGAACGTGGTTCGGTCCCAGCTCGAGTTGGGCACTATGCCGCGCTGATGCAGGTTCGATACGGAGCTGTAGTAATTGCTTTTAACATTACCGCCGCTTACGCTGATGTTGTGGTTTATGCGCAGGCCGGTGCGGAAGAAGTCTTTCATGTTATCGTAGATCACATCGTTTTCCGTTACCGGTGGCCCAAATGTCTGGAACGGTGTGCCGGCGCCGGGCACGCCGATACGCTTTACGCCGGAAGCACCTTCGCGATACTGCCGCTGTATGTCGGGCGTTTTGTTAATCTGGTCCCAGCCGACGGAGCCGGTATAGCTTATCTGCGGTTTGCCGCCCTGGCCTTTTTTGGTAGTGATGATCACCACGCCGTTTGAAGCCCGCAGCCCGTATAACGCGGTGGCTGCAGGTCCTTTCAGTACCGTGAGTGTTTCGATGTCTTCCGGGTTTATGTCGATAGCCCGGTTACTGAAGGAATACTGTTCGTTGGTGCCCGTAGCGTTGGATCCGGAGCTGGGCAACAGGCTGCCGGCTATTGTTTCGTTGCTTATGGGTATACCGTCTATAACAAACAGCGGTTCACTGCTCCGGTTAGGACTTATAGAGTTTACTCCGCGTATGAGTATGCTTGCGCCGGAGCCCGGGGCGCCCCCGGAGTTTTGTATACGTACGCCGGCTATCTTGCCTTGCAGGCTGTTTACCAGGTTGGGCTGGCGTGTAGCGGCAAGCTCGCTGCCTTTCATTTCCTGGGCGGCATACCCGAGGGCACGTCGCTCTTGTTTGATACCCATCGCCGTTACGACTACTTCGCTCAACGAGGTTAAGTCGCTTTGTAATGCTACAGACTCAGTTGTTGTGCCGGCCTGAAGCTCCTGGGTTTTGTAACCGATAAAGCTGAATACAAGCGTGGCATCCGGTGAGGCGGAGATCGAGAATCTGCCCTCAATATCGGTAATGGTGCCGCGTTGTGTGCCTTTGATCGTAACGTTTACGCCGGGCATGGTGTCGCCCTCGGAATTTCTGACCGTACCGGTAAAGGTACTTTCCTGCGCGTAGGCTGTGCCAATAGAATAGGCGAGCAGGCCTACCAGAAGTAGAACTCTCTTCATAGGTTAGTTTAGGTTAAGATAAATCGGGTTAGCAGGTAGTAGAGGCCTTCTCCTAATTTAGGTATTGCGTGTTGCTTAAGATGCGGGTTATATAAAAAGAATTTTAGTGTTTACACGTGCAACATTGACAGTCAGGGGAAAAAACCTGTACCTGGTGTGGTTTATGCATACTATAACGATTGAGATTGCGATGTGACGAGCGGGGTGGCTCAGGGGGGAATGTGCGGTCGATGGCCGTTATATAGAGCGGGTTTTCGGCCGGGGTATTTATACGTGGATCAATGTAAAGGCATCGAGATAGCTGATGAGCTTTTTACCGTTTTTGAAGTTTTTCTCCCAGGCTGCTTCCTGGTGGCTGATGGTGACGATGTCGCTGGTCTTTATGGTTTTGAAACGTGTTGCTACTTCCTGTAGTGTTTCGAGTTCGGTTGGCGTGAGGCGCGATGCGTCGAAGCTACGTTGTGCATGAGGAACGAACTGCTCGCCGATGCTGCCGTTGGAGAAGGTTGTGACTGTGCTGTCGATATGTTCGTTGCGCACCATATAATCGAACAAACTGTGGAAGTCGTTCGGCACAGGGCCCATGTCGATCGCACGGTAGCGGCAGCCGCTGATAGACTGAACGGTTTTTTTGAAATGGAGGAAGTCCGCATAGAACAACATCTTATTGAGCTTGGTTTTCCAAAGGCCGGGTTGTACTTCTTGCGTAAAGAATACGACCATCTCTACAAATTTGTTGAGACTGGGTCTGCGGTAGCCGGTTTGCTCGTTGGCTTTTTCATCGCCCATCAGATAACCGCTAAGCGTGAAGTTATTGAAGTCTTCCTGCAGCACGAGCTCATCTATCTTGTGCATTACGCGGGTATGTTCTTTTGGGTTGAGCGCATTGCTTAGCTCTACCAGCTTGCGAAACTCGCGTGGGTTATTGGCAAGCTGGATCAGCCGCGCATTACTGGAGTTAGGGATCTCGCCTGCTTCGTAGCTTTTATATACGTTTATGCCGAAGCCTAATACTTCGGACATCCTGGCGGCGGAAATGTCGTATTGCTTACGCAAGGCAATGATGTCTTCCGGAAACGGCAGATTGTGCCGGTTCCGGAATTGGTGATATACCTGGTCAAGGTTTAACTGGGCCAGGTGCTCGTCTTCAAATTTTTCACCGGTGTCTTCGCACAGGTAATAATGGTAAAGGATAGTGAATGACTCCTTACGGAACTCGTGAGCTATACGCTCCTGCCGAAGGGACATTTCTTTTCTGGTTATTGGACTTTTCATGTTATTTGTTTTTTGAAGGGGTACAGCATAGCGTATTCGGCAAAATGAAATGAAATACAGATAACTTTATCACCGGGTTGCCCCATCGTGATCTTGATATAGACTTCTTCTTTTTTTATTGTTTTTCCAAAGACCCAAAGATCAGCGCCGTTGTAAACAATGTCTTTCCTGGGACCTTCCGAATAATCAGTAGCTCTCAATGTTTTTAAAATGCGCTTCACATCAGGCACATGAAGCTCTAAAGCTGTAAGTGTGTCAAAGTTTTTGCGATCCATACGGTTCTGAAAGAGCACTCCCCAAAAGTCAAGCTTGTACTTAAAATCCTTTAAAAAGGTTTCAATTTCAACAACGGTTATCATAAAAATAATTACACTCGAATATACTTTAAAATGATTATATGTCAAAATATTCCATTATTTTCTATTTTAAAGTGATTATGTTGGTCATTTATGACTCGTGAAGTCACGAATTTTTGGAATTGCATTTAAATAGTAAACTCCGGCGTTTGCCATGCGGAATGGCGCTGCCGGAGTTATGGATTTTGGAGAATTTGGGAGGTCTACTCTTTCTTTTCTGTTGCTGGTTCAGCCTTTTGTAACACCAGCGGGAATGTCATACCGGATTGTGTCCATTTGCCGGAGATGCGATTGTCGCTCAGGAGACCTTCGTATATCATGCCGATGCGTGGTATCTCTAGTTTTACATCGGCCTGGTTTCGCGTTACTGTCGTTACGGGAATGGCGGTGGCGTTCTGATCCGGGCTGTCGAGCGTGGCTTCATAGGTTTCGCCGTTCTCGCGGATGTGAAAGATAACGCGGTACGTGGCGCCGGGCGTTTGCAAAGAGCCGTTCCACTGCCCGCTCAGCTCCTGTGCGTATAGTGGAGACGAGAGGGTCATCAGGATGAGCATGATGATGCCTTGTGCGGTGTTGATCATAGTTATTGGGGTTTAATGTTCGAGATGTCTGTGGGGGTTGCGTTTTGCGTCAGGCTGGATTGAAGATTCTCCAGCGAGCGTCTGCGGTTTTCATAGAGATTATGTTCCCAGCCGCTGGCGTAGTAACTGAGTAGGAAGAGGGCTGCGGTGGCACCGGCTATCCATATCGGTTTGTCCGTTTCCCAGAGCCCGAGCAGAAGCAGTATGGCGATGGGTAGAATGTTCAGGCGCATGAGCCTGGAGTGTTTTACCTGCTGCGTGGCAACGGCCAGGGCATGCGCAAGCTCGCCGTTCATCGAGCGGTCGAACTGACGGTTGCCGTGTAGACGTTGTATTCGACCGCGGAGGATAAAGACGGCGCATGCTATCAGCCATGCGCTTAATACATAAAGTGCTATGCTGGTTCTGTTGCTCGTGGCATTGGTTATGGCAATGAATATGCCGACGCCTGCGTTTACGATCATTGTCAGCAGCTCGCTTACATGCGTGATGTGGCGGGCCTGCCGTTGTTTTTGCATGATGTGATTATACATAGCTGTTTCGTTTATGGCGTAGAGCGTTTGCTTGTTCTGGGTATCCCAGATTTTCTGCAGTTCTTCAAAGTTCATGGCGTTCGTATTCTTTTGATTGTGCAGCGAGGTGTTTTTTGATGCGGTTTATCTTGACTCCCACGTTGGATTCGGTAATGCCCAATATGCCGGCCATCTCTTTATAGCTGAAGCCGTCCAGCAATAGCAGCGTGATGGAGCGATCAATGCCATCGAGTTTGTGGATCTCGTTGTAGAGCCACGCGAGCCGGTCGTCTGCCGGCAGGTCGTTTTCGTGGATGATGTGTTGAGCATGTTCCAGATCGTTTGTGTGATCGTGGCGGCGTTCGCTTCGGGTCCACTTCATGGCTGTGTTCAGCGCAATACGGTAGAGCCATGTAGTAACAGCGGATTCATGCCGGAACGCAGGCACGGATCGCCACACCTGTATTGTGATCTCCTGAAAAAGGTCGTCGCGGTCCATTGCATCGGTAGCGTATGCGCGAATCACTTTGAACAGTAATCCTTTATACTGCGCAATCCAGGTTTCGAATATTTGTTTCTGTTCTGCTTCCGTCACAGTAGCGGTGTTTTGATGAGTTAGTACGGAGTTCAGGGCGGTTTCTTACAACAATGGGCTCAAATATTATCAATCTTTTATCCTCTCACTTTTAATTTTTGTGCTCGCGCCTGTATTATATTTAAATATTCTACACTTCCGCAACGGCTGTTGGGTATAAAATAGTCACGTAGCTGTTGAACTCATGTGATTGAGTGATAAGCAATGACCTGATTTGTCAATCGTTTCAGGTTCGAAAGAATCAAGCCATAATACCTTTTATCTGGGGTAAAAAGCGTTCTTTATCGATAATAAAAACGGTGTATTTAAGCTAATAATCGCTTTTGTTCACTTTTAAGTGAATTTGTGTTTGAAAACCGTTTTAAAAATGAATACCTTTGTTTTGGAGATTTGGGACGATGAGTCTGAGAGAGTATCCTTCTATAGCGTTCGCTGGGAGGACACTGAGTTGTCTGAAATGGACAAGTTTCTAATCAGGATGAAATCCATATCGGCTGTTAAGCGGCCCTTGCAGGAGTTGTTAAATTTGATCCTGAATGTGATTGGCGATACGTATGGAGCCAGTGAAGAATTTTTTAATCGTTTCGAGAATAATGTAACGGCATTGCCGCCTCACGGAACTGTTAAGATCAGTCAGGTGCAGCTAAATTATAAGGGTTGTCCGTTGAGGTTGTATTGCCTGGTGTTGAGTGAAGAAGTTGTTGTGCTGTTTAATGGCGGCATTAAAGATTCACGATCTGTCCAGGAGAGCACCGATAGTATAACAACGAAGTTTTACGAGGCTAATGAATTTGGGAAGCGTATCCTTGCGGCTTTACGTGCCGGTGAGATCTTCGTCGAAGGGCGACGGATTGTAGATTATAAAGGAGATACTGAGATATATTTATGAACGTAGCTGATTGATTGTTTAGAGGGATATGGTAAGATCTTTATCGACGACCGGCTAAATAGGTGATTCGAAAATATATTTGAATGTGAGAGCCTTTGGATTTTGTGTTGGTTGGAATATTAATGTGGTTAAATTATGAGAAGTAAAATAGCGAAGAGTATTTTAGACGAGACTCCGGAAGATGTAAAGATCTTTGTCCGGAAATATGGTGACCTTGTCGTCCGGATCCATCGTATATTAAAGGAGCGGGGTATCACACAAAAGGAGCTTGCCGCCCGCCTGGAGAAAACTCCTTCGGAAATAAGTAAATGGTTGAAGGGCGAACATAATCTCACGTTGCGTAGTATTGCCAAACTTGAAGCGGAATTGGGAGTTGATCTTATTTATGTGCCGCGGCCGGATTCTTTTCATGTGCAGTCGAATGCAAGGTTGAGTGCTACGGTGCCGGTGCAGAAGCCCGTGAGTAAGCAGGTTAAGTTTTTGCCGGCTATTCTCAGGAACGATGTACAAATTCATGAATCGCAGGCATCATGAGTGAAAGTAAAATCATTGATCCGCGCAAGATCATTATCCGGGAGTTTAAGATAGTTAAGGCAATGCTGGAATGCCCGGATGATTACCAGGTTCAGGATATAGCCTCGTTTACGTATAATGTAGATATGGAAACGGAGTGCAGTCTTGAAGAAAGCCTTGTTAAAGCAGCGCTTCTTGTCAGTGTCAATACCGTTAGTAATGAAAAGTCTGAGGAAGTGAGTGCTTCTTTTCGTTTCGTGTTTATATATCACTATGAAGATCTTGCGGATCATGCTGTAAAAAGCCGGGATGGGGTGGCATTGGATCCATACCTGGCAAATGCCATTGCATCCGTCACGTATTCTACATCACGCGGCATATTGATATCCCGTTTTCAGGATACTCCTCTGCGGGATTTTATTCTGCCGATAGTGGACCCGCAGGATTTTGTGAGGAAAGATTGACGGGTGATTAACATCCCACAACCGAACACCCCCATCCGCAGCCGTACAACGCCTGTAGTTGAAAGCTTCGGAAACGGGCTGTAATGCCGGTATTTTTGCACTGGCATTGATTTCGCATGTTTGCGGGTGCATTAAACCTAAGAACCAATGTTCTATACCAATCTGAAGGGCGCGTGGCGGAACCTGTTGAGAAACCCATTTTCGTCGGTTATCAATATTCTGGGGCTGGCAACGGGCATTACGTGCTGTATGTTTATATCGCTGTACGTGTGGGGCGAATTTCAGGCCGATACGTTTCATGTAAATAAAGACCACATCTTCCGGGCGCAGATCGTTTCGCCTGAGAATGGACGCGCTGGCAAATCAACACCGTATCCGTTTGGTACATCACTCCAAAACGAATTTCCAGATATTAAGAAAATAGCCAGGCTGGGACAGGACAATGTTTCTATACGTGCCGGCCAGGATACATATTTTTACGAGGAAGGCTTTTTCTGGGCCGACTCCAGCTTCTTCCAGGTATTCAGCTTCCCGTTTGTAAAAGGCGATGCCGCTACAGCACTAAACGATCCCCTCGGTATAGTGATGACCGAGTCTATGGCCTTCAAGTATTTTAAAGATGCAGACCCCATAGGCAAGGCAGTAGAAGTAAAGGTGTATGATGGCGACCGTAAGTTTACATTTACAGTAACCGGCGTGGTTCAGGACCTGCCGCGTACATCTACCGTGCAGTTCTCTTTCCTGGCGCCGATGCGCACAGCCATACAGTTATATCCCCGGTTCGAGAACTTCTGGAACCTGAGCTGGGTGGACACGTACGCGCTGGTAGACGACGCGCAGCGCGTGCCGGCTATGCAGCAATCTGCCAAAGCGTTCTATACCAAGTATGCCGGCGAAGGTATGAGCAAGGTTGGCCTCGAGCTGCAGCCCCTGACAACCTGGAGACTGCACTCCGGCCACGTAGGCAACGAGCTTGCCGATGGCATTGTAAACGTCTACGTATTCGTCGTTATCGGGGTGCTGATCTTTTTATTGGCGTGTGTGAACTTTGTAAACCTATACACGGCACGGGCAGAGCTGCGCAAGAAGGAGATCGGCGTGCGCAAGGCACTCGGCGCATTTCGCGGCCAGCTGTTTGTGCAGTTTATGATAGAGGCTTTTCTTACGGCCGGTATTGTGATGATCTTTTCGTTCGGCGCGGTATCGATCGTAAGGCCGTGGGTAATGGAATATATCGATAATACAGCGGTACTGTTTTCGGCGGTGGTACTGCCGCTGATATTTGTAGCAGCGATGGTGCTGATAGGTCTTTTTGCCGGCTTGTATCCGGCGATAGTTCTATCGGGCTTCCGCACGCTGGAGGCGCTCAAGGCCAGGGGCGGTGCTGTAAAAGGATCGGCCTTCAGTCTGCGGCAGGTGCTGGTGGTATTTCAGTTCACAATATCGATAGCGCTTATAGCCGGCACGCTTATCATAAACAAGCAAGTACATTATCTGAAACACGCTGACCTGGGTATTGTAACCGATCAGCTTATGGTTATTCCGGTAGATGATCGTGAGTTACAGAAGCGCATACCATCCGTGCATGACCTGATGGCCAATACCCCTGGCGTTGAAGGTGTGACTGCCACGGGCGAGAGTTTCCCGGCGGCTATGCAAAACGCCTGGAGCCTGAACTGGCCTGAACGCGAAGATGGTGACCCTGACGGCATCTTTATCGTATCGATCGACGACGATTATTTTGACGTACTGGACGCCACATTTCTGGAAGGCCGCAACCTGTCGCGCACGATGAGCAGCGACGACTCTACGGGCGTGATCATAAACGAAGCCGCGCGCAAAATATTGCGTGGTCAATCGGCTGTAGGGCGTGAGATCACCCTGGGGGGAAGGAGGAAGACAATTATCGGTGTGGTGAAAGACATTCACCATTACTCCTTACATCAGAAGGTATTGCCGATAGTGTACATGCCGGTACCTGCGCCTGACCGTGCCTGCGCTGACAATCTTGTATTGAAAGTAAACCCCGCGAACCTTCCGGCGACGTTGGCATCGTTAAAGCAGAAATGGGAAACATTAACGCAAGACCGCCCCTTCGAATATCACTTTGTAAACGAAGGGTTTGACCGGGCGTATGCGAAGGAAGAGAAGTTCCTGACGCTGTTCGAGGCGTTTTCAGGGCTGGCCATCGTTATTGCCTGCCTTGGGCTGATGGGGCTTTCATCGTTTGTGGTAAACACGCGGTCTAAGGAGATCGGCATCCGTAAGGTGCTTGGTGCCTCGGTATCGCAGATATTGTTCATGCTAACCCGTGGTTTTTCGGTGCCGATCGTTATCGCATTCGTTATTTCGGCGCCTGGCGTGTATTATCTGGTATCGGGCTGGCTCAAGAACTTTGCGTACCGGGTACACGTTGATCTGTTGCTGATCGGCCTGGCCGGAGCCGTGGCATGGGCTATTGCCTTCGCATTTATAGGCGTTCAGTCTTGGCGCGCAGCCCGTGTGAATCCGGTAAAAACTTTGAAAGACGAGTAAGGTGACTAACAGCAATAAACAAAAAAGCCTTACCAGGATCTCTGATAAGGCTTTTTTGGCTCTTTATAGCTGGATTACCTTTTTCTGTTTTGAACGGGTACATAAACTTTTTCAAGCTTGATGGACCTGTTTGGAGAGCTAGGATTCAGATATGCGTTCAGCGTTTCAAGTACACTTCCCAGGGCGTTGATGATCGATTCCATAAACTTGTTATTCTTGTGTTACTATAAAGAAACGAATTTTTATGACAATTAGTTGTGATTGTCCCAATTCATTTCAGGCACGGATTTGGCATGTGCAGGAATGGGACAGTTGAACGGTGATCAAATTAGTCCGGTAAGTTGTGCTCTGGCTTACAAAATGTCTTCTATTAGCGCCCTGTATTGGAAAAGCTGTCCATGATAAACGGGCAGTTATGTATACATCGGCGTTGATCGTACGATATTATTTATCTTTGCGCTGCACTATGCTTTACCGATTTCCTCCATCACCAGCCGATGCCCGTGATCCGTCTTTTCTGGCCGGACAAAGTGAAACCTTTGCCAAGCTGAAGATCGAGTCGAAGGCAGGGCAGCGTACTGTTTTGATGACTGCGCATACGTTGATCTTCGTTATGAAAGGCGTAAAGCTGCTTCATGTGGGTAGCGAGACTCTCAAGGCATTTCCAGGTAGCGTGGTGTTGCTTCGAAAAGGTATTTACGTGATGGCGGAATATATAGAGGAAGGGCTCGACTTTGAGGCGCTGATGTTGTTTTTGCCGGATAAAACCCTGCGTACATTCGAAGCAGAAGGGATGCTGCAAAACCACAAAGACCGCCAGAACGATCACTGTGTGGTGTTTCCGGTTACAGATCTGATAGCCGAGTTCAGAAACGGTTTCCGTAAATACTTTCAAAATACTCCGCAAAACTTCGAGGCGCTGCTGCCACTGAAGCAGAAGGAGATATTGCTGCTGCTCATGTCTGGCGGACATAAAGATAAAGTAAACGACTTCATCTGCTCGGCAATAAGCGCGGAGGAAGCCGATATCGATTATATCGTTAATACATATCTGCTGCAGCCGGTGTCTGTAGCCGAGCTGGCAGACATGGCCAACTGCAGCCTCGCTAAATTCAAACGCGACTTCCAGCAGCGCTACCAGGCATCGCCACGGGCGTGGATCAACAGCCGCCGCCTGGAGCACGCGGCTATGCTGCTGCAGAACACATCGCGCACGGTTGGCGAAGTGGCAGATGCCTGTGGTTTCGAAAGCACCTCGCATTTTATTCGTTTGTTCCGCAAAGAATATGGCTGCACTCCGGGTGAGCAGCGAGCCAAATTGACTATTCAATGAGCCATTCAGGCTAACCGGCCGGCTTGCACTGCCGCTACTTTTGCCGGAAACAAATACGCTATGAAGATCTTATTGGTCGGTGGTCATGGCACCATCGGAAAAAAAGTTGCCGCTGCGCTCAGCGTGCGACACGAGCTTGTTATTGCCGGACGAAATAGCGGTGATGTACGTGTAGACATAACATCGCCTGAATCTATTAAAGATATGTACGGGCAGATCGGCAAGATCGATGCCTGCATCTGTACAGCAGGCACCGGCTACTACGGCCCCTTCGACACGATGACCTATGAGCACATAACGCCCGGGATACAGAACAAACTGATGGGACAGATGAACCTGGTGCTTATCGGTAAAGATTATCTAGAGCCGGCAGGATCGTTTACACTAACCAGCGGCATTGCAGCTGAACATCCTGCCCGAAACGGTACGTGTGTATCCATGATCAATGGCGCGGTAAACAGCTTCGTCCTTGCCGCCTCGCAGGAGCTCAAACAGGACAAACGTATAAACGTGGTAAGTCCCGGCCTGGTGGAAGACAGCTTCGAGCGTTACGGAGCATTCTTTCCGGGGTATAACCTCGTGCCGATGCAAAAGCTTGTAAACGCTTATATCCTGAGCGTGGAAGGCGCTGTGAATGGGCGGATATTGAAAGTGTATTCGTGATTTCATAAAGGGTGTGCTGACTTATATAACGGTCAACACACCCTTGTCATGTACACATACTCAGTCATCACCCGCTGCTGCAACATCACGAGGGTAACGAGAGCCATACGCTGAGCAAGCTACCGGTAATAACTGCCACCAGCCGGCTGGCCTGCCATATTCCATTGGACGCCAGCATCGACGGTCTTCATGTGGACGTGGTTAGCGATGACGATCCGGGACTTTACTGATCGGTAAAGCACGGCAAACTGATCTTACGTGCTCACGGGTAACTCGCCCTGTAATAAATAGCCGCAGACGCGGAATCCCGCCTTGAGCAGTGTGTATTTCGATACCTGGTTGCGCACATTACATCGTGCTGCAGGCACACGGCCGGCTTCCAGAGCAGCTTTTTTCAGCTCCTGCACGATAAAGCTTCCAAAGCCCTGGCCACGGTAGGCTTCCAGTACATCCATATACAGGTCTGCATAAGGAAAGTTATAGTTCAGCATCAGTCCGCCTCTGGCTATTACGTGGCCGTGGTGCTCCAGTACATAGCCACCGAGCTCGTCGGGGTTTTTCGATTCTGTATCCTGCCTATAGAACGTTGTGTCAGTTACTGTCAGGGCAGTAGTTATGTGATCTTCAAAGAGAATGGCTTCGGTTTGTATATTCCGTGCGTTTTCAAAGAAGAGCGACGACAACAGCGGATCGTTTGTCTGGCACTCGGCGTATGCTGTTTTTGCAACCAGCCGTAGTTCGCGAAAGAACATATTGGCCCAACGCCGGAAGGGAGGGAGCAGATAGAATTCAAAGATACAGTCGCGGTCTTCGCGATGATCTTTGCCCCATACCGAGCCATAGCCAGCGGTTACATCATCCAACAGAAAAAGATAAGTATCGGCCCAGCTATACTGATGACACTTGTTATGTATAAACTGAAATTTATTCTCTTGTAGAAACGCCTGCCGTAACGAATCTATTGCCGCGAGCTCGACACGGAGTACAGAAATGTTCGGCGGGTGTGTAGTGGTATTCATGTATGATCCCCGGTTTCAGGGAGATTCTTAAACTGTAGATAATATACAGCGCTGCTACCATTTATAAAATCTGCCCCCTGTGATAATCTTTAAACACTTGTGTTACGGAAATGTTTTTATGAAAATGAATAAAATGATTATGCGTTCAGATGATCTATTTGGCTCTACTAAAAGGCCCGTAAAAGAGAAAGGATTCTCCGTTGCCGAAGAATCCTTTCTGTATAGATCACTGAAGATTATTTCTTATAGATCCGGTACAATCGTCCCTGGTCTGTAACGGCATAAAGCGCGCCATCTTTACCTTGAGTGATATCGCGGAAACGTTGCTCTTCGGCAGTCAGCAGGCGTTCTTCGCCAACTACTTTGTTGTTTTCAATGACGAGGCGGTCAACATGAATGCCACTGAGACAGCTGATGAACAAGTTATTTTTCCATTCGGGAATGCTATCGCTGGTGTAGAAGGTCATGCCGCTGGGCGACACCACGGGATCCCAATAATATACGGGTTGCTCCAGGCCTTCCTTCTGCTGTATGGAGTCGCCGATCTTTTTGCCGGAGTATTCGATGCCGTAAGTGATGGTAGGCCAGCCGTAGTTCTTGCCTGCTTCTATACGGTTAAGCTCATCGCCGCCGCGGGGGCCGAATTCGTTCTCCCAGAGATCGCCGGTTGTGGGGTGGAGAGCGATACCCTGTACGTTACGATGGCCGTAGGAATATATTTCAGCACGTGCATTTTCTTTGCCTTCAAATGGGTTGCCGGCAGCGGCTTTGCCATCTGTTGTAATGCGGATCACTTTGCCGAGGCCTGAGTTTATGTCCTGAGCCTGCGGGCGCGTTTCCAGGTCGGAGCGCTCGCCGGTGGTAACGATCAGGTTACCATCTTTTGTGAAGAGCACGCGGCCACCATAGTGCAATGTGCCTTTGTAGGCCGGCGTGGCGCGATAGATAACCGTGGTGCCTTCGAACTTTGTTTCATCTTTCGAGAGCTTGCCTTTTGCTACAGCGGTAAGGTTACCTTCGGCCAGTGAATCTGAAAATGCCCAGTATACCATACGGTTCTTAGCGAAGTCCGGATCGAGGCAAAGACCTAACAAGCCACCCTGGTCAGCATCGTTTACCTTGGGTATGCCGGTGGTGATGGGTGCGCTAAGTTTTCCATCGATTGAAATGATGCGCATGCTGCCTTCTTTCTGTGTTATCAGCAGGCGGCCATCGGGCAGGCTGGTTATGCCCCAGGGACGCTGCAGCTCGCTGGTCAATATCTTGCTTTCATAAGGCGTTGTAGACTTTACAGCAGTGATGCGTGTCTGGCCTTCGAAAGCCGGCTTATAATCAGAGTTCGGCTTTTTGGTTTCTACAGAGTTGTTTGTCGTACTGGTACTGTCTTTAGCCGCCTCGCCGTTCTCGGCAGCATGCTTGCCGCACGATGCCAGGGCAAGCGCCGCTGCAATAATTACATAGTTGGTTTTAATCATGGGAGAACTATTAGTTGAGATTTTTTTGGGAATAGCGAAGCAAAGTATAGAAAAGGCGGTACACCGGCAAACAGATTTATATGACCTTACTGTTAAGCGTTATGTGCGATCACTTCCGGCTGAACCAGATCTCATAATGGCGGGGACGGCTGTTGCCATGTGGTGTGATCAGCTGAGGTGTTTTCCTGACTGTAGTGACACCCTGTATGAGTTTTACCAGGCGTGTGGCTTCGTCTTTCTCGTCCTGCTGGAAATACCGT
>Ga0247764_1000306_pt1 | contig 17680 bp, 16 predicted proteins | sample UWRJL051202B4_FD_179932 | JGI IMG/M metagenome (GOLD analysis project Ga0247764, IMG submission 179932) | Plant litter microbial communities from Arlington Agricultural Research Station in Wisconsin, United States - UWRJ-L051-202B-4 | ecosystem: Environmental > Terrestrial > Plant litter >...
GGAATCGCCGTTTCCGAGCCTACACGGAGATGCTGAAGAGCGGTCTGCCTTCGGAGATCGCCAAGGTGCTGCGCGACATGTACCGCCTGAAGTTCGACAAAGACCTGTCCTTTGGCGAGCGGCGTTTGCTGGATCAAGCTCGTAGCTTGCTCATTCAAGAGTTGGCGCTGGCGAAGAAGGTGGAGCCCTCGATCATGGAAGGCGAGATCCACCAGATCTTTTCTGCCTGATGCAGCACCGCCCACGGAGTGGGGCGAATTTGACGCGGAGGTCCGGCTTGCCTGGCCTCCGCTTCTGTTTTGTCGACTGTACACTGGGGACGATGTGTTCGGTTGTCCGCGGACCGTCGCCGGGCTGGTAGACGGCGGGCATATAGCGATTTCGCGTGCGGCCGTTGAAAGCGGGCATGTTGGCTCGTCCGATGTTGTTGTTCGGGCAATTCTCGAGGGAGTCGCTCGCCTCCGTGCACGAGGCTGCGGAGCAAGCGGCGTGCGTGCTCACTCACGCTGAAACGCTCGAAGAAGCGCTGACGTGGCTCGAGAGCCATCCTGCCCACGGTATCTTGTGTGGCAGTGAAAGCGCGGAGCAGCTGTCAGTACAAACCCGGAGCCGCGCGGCGCTGGCCAAGGTGCCGATGTTGGCGCTGGCGCCCGAGCTCACGGATCTGGCCTTCGCGAGCGCGGTGAGCTGCGGCACGGACGAACTAGTGCAGTTGGGAGCGACGCGGGCGCTGGCCGCTAGGTTGCGCGCCTTGCCGAAGGAAGCACCGTCCCCGCCGGTGGAGCAGCGCGGAACCGTGTTGGTAGCCGAGGCCGACCGCGTGCGGCGCGTGGCCGTGGCGCGCGTGCTGCGCAACGCGGGTTTCGCCGTGCGCTTCGCGGTGAGCCCCGAAGACACCGCAGAGTTCGCCTGCGACCCGAGCTTGGAGCTGGCAGTGGCGAGTCGGGAGCTGTTGCAAGCACCGCGAGAGACCATCGAACGCGCGCGCGCCGCGGGCAGCCTGGCCAGCTTCGTTTTGTGCGCGGCCCCGCGTGAGTTGCGCGAAGAGCGTGCGGCGCTGGCTGGACTCGCGAGCGTCACGGTCACCGATGGCTTTGCGGCTCCGGAGAACGTGCTGTTCGTGGCCAACGAACTGACTTCAGGTCGCCGGAACAACCGCGCCAGCGCGCGTATTGCCTACGGCACGCGGGTCGCGTTTCGCGGCGCTGGACGGCCGTACGATGACGTCGGCTTCACCTACAACTTGAGCGAGACGGGTATTTACGTGCGCACGCTGGCGCCGCCGGAGGACGACGAGGTGTGGGTCGAGTTGTGCCCGCCGTTGCTCGAGCGCCAAGTGCGGCTGGTGGGTCGCGTCGCGTGGCGCCGCCCGTTCAACTACAACCAGAGCGCCACGGTTCCCCCGGGGTTCGGCCTGCAGATCGTGGACGGCTTCCGCAAGGATCGCGAGCTTTGGAAAGATAGTTACCAGCGTTTGCTCGAAGCCTTGGGCTGACGCTACGCTGCGCAGCGATGCGCATCTACACCAAGACCGGCGACGACGGGACCACTGGCCTCTTTGGGGCGATGCGCGTACGTAAAGACGACCCGCGTGTCGAAGCCTACGGCACGGTCGACGAGCTGAACTCCGTGCTGGGTTTGGTCCGCGCGGAGAAGCCAGATCCGTTCTTGGACGGACTGCTCGAAAGCATTCAAACCGAGCTGTTTGCGGCTGGCGCGGAGCTAGCGTGCGCGCCCGGCAAAGAATCGACCCTGCCAGCGCGTCTGGTCTCGGAGAGCGAAATCCAAGCCTTGGAGCGCGCTATCGACACCGCCGAAGCAGACCTCGCTCCTCTGCGCAATTTCGTGCTCCCGGGCGGCACCCGTATCGCAGCAGAATTGCATCTGGCCCGCACCGTCTGCCGCCGCGCGGAGCGTCACATCATCACCGCCCAAGCCGAGCGCCCGCTGCGCAACGAGCTGGTGATCTACGTCAATCGGCTCTCCGACTTGCTGTTCGTGTTGGCCCGCCGCGAAAATCACCGTGCGGGCGTCGAAGACATCCCGTGGGCCCCTCGCGCAGAGAAGCAGAGCAAGCCAGCGGGCTGAGCCCCTTCCCAAACCCAAAAAGGTATGCGTGCACGTATTCCTTTTTGAGGAATGCGAGGACCCTCCAGACCGGTCTTCGATCCCCCGACCCCGCCCGCCGCATCAAGTCACCGCCCAAGGCCACATTTCGCCTTCCCCTTCTTTCTCGATTTTCGATGCCCTCGCCCCGCGAAGCGCATCAGGTCACCGCGAATGGGGCCGGGGCCCCATTCGCCACACAAACAAGTCCATTGAGCGAGGCCACACTTCGCCTCTCCCTTCTTTCTCGATTTTCGATGCCCTCGCCCGCCGGGGGCATCGAAAATCGAGAAAAGAAGGGAAGTCGGCGGAGCTCAATAATGAGGAGGCTTCTCGATCGGCATGTCGCGGCGCTCGAACTCGTTGCGGATCAGCCGCTCCGCGGCGATTAGGCGGCGATTGAGCTCCGCGACTAGGCGATTCAGGTCGACGACGACATCGTTGAGCTCAGCGATGAGCTTGTCCTGGTAGGCGACCTTGGTCTCGAGCCGGAGCATGCGCTCGGGGAGGTCGTCGTCGTCGATCATGGGGGTTCATACCGCGGCGGGGCGGCGGTGCACGCTCGACGCGACAATCTTGCGGGTCGATTCAGCCCGTCGGCGAGTCCCGGACCGTAGGGCCGAAAAATGGCCGCAGGCGCTGGCGTGAAGGCGTTGTAAGCTGCGGCCATGGCCGTAGGAGCGCAGGCATGACGCTGTCAACGGGGGAATTGGTCGGGGGTAAGTACCGCATCGTTCGCCTGATCGGCGATGGCGGCATGGGCACCGTGTTCGAGGCGCGCCATGAGCTGCTCGGAATCCCGGTCGCCCTGAAGTTTCTGCACGACGACTTGGCGAAGCGCCCTGGGCTGGCCGGACGCTTCATGCAGGAAGCGCGCGTCTCGGCCACGATCCGCAGCCCGCACGTCGCGCACGTCACGGACGTAGACACGGGCCCGGGCGGCACGCCGTTTCTAGTGATGGAGCTGCTCAGCGGCGAGTCGCTGCAAGCCTTCTTGAATCGGCAACGTAAATTGCCGCCCCCGCAGGCGGTGGAATTTGCCATGCAGATCTTGGCCGGGCTCGAAGCCGCGCATTCGATCGGCGTGGTTCATCGGGATTTGAAGCCCGATAACGTGTTCGTGACGACGACTCCCACGGGTGTGTTGCTGAAGCTGATCGATTTCGGCATCGCCAAGCTGAAGGAGACCAGCGAGTTTCGCAAAGAAGCCACGCGCGCGGGCGTGGTGATGGGCACGCCGGAGTACATGGCGCCCGAGCAGCTCTACGCGGCCAACGCCGTCGATTCGCGCGCGGACTTGTACTCGCTCGGCGTCATCTTGTTCGAGATGTTGGCGGGGCAGCGGCCCGCGGACGGCGACTCCGCCGAAGGCATCATCGCCAACGTGATGGCCGGCAACGTACGGCGCTTGGATGCGCTGGAACCCAACCTGCCTCCGGCCTTGGTGGCACATGTCCAGCGCGCCCTGGCCACGGAGCGCGAGCAGCGCTTCGCTTCAGCCGCAGAGATGCGCGCGGCGCTGATGCCATTCGCTACGGGTGCGGTGCCGCTGCCACAGGCCGAGCTGCGGCCGCCGGTGCAACGCACTCTGTCCGGGGACGCCGGCCACGGGCAGGACGGTGTAGTGGCGCGCACGCTGCCGCCCGAAGCGCCGTTGGGACAGCATGGGCCGAGGACTCAGGCAGCAGCGCCGGGGCCAGGCGTTCAACGCCCAGCCGGTCAACGACCCGCAGCGGCACGAGCTGCCCCGCGTAAGCGCGGGAATGGTTGGGTGTGGGCGTTGGTTTCGGTGCTCGTGGCAGGGCTCGGCGTCGCTGGATTTTTCATCTACCAATCCGTGAACAGCGTTCGCCGCAGCATCCCCGAGTTGCCGCCGCTGGAATCGCTCCCGCCGCTCCCATCAGGTGCCATCACGATTGCGCCGATCGGTACCTCTCCGCTGCCCACGGTGCCGCCGGTAGGTGCGAACCCAGGTCCGGTGGTGGTCGCTCCGCGTCCAGCACAACCAGGGCACGCCGGCGCGGGCGGTAACGCGCTCCCCAGCTCCTTGCCCACCGCCTTCCCCACACCCTCCTCAGGCTCGACGAATGCGGGTGGCGCCGGTCAGACTTCGCCGTTTCCCTTGCCCTTTCCGTCGTTCGCGCTACCGACCAGTTTACCACCTTTGCCGTCGACCCTACCGACGACGCTTCCCACTACTTTGCCCACCAGCCTGCCGTCCTTTATCCCGCAAATCCCGGGTCTTACCGCTCCGCAAACTCCGCCAGCGAGCTCTGTGCGTTAGGCAGCGGTTCAACGTCATTGTGACTCAATCGAAATCAAACCGAAATCGCGCCACCCGGAGAATGACCTGTGACCTTGGCTCCGCCCTCTGAAGAATCCGTGACGGCCTTCGCGGCAACGCTGCCTGCGAGCTATCGGAAGAATTTCGAATCGAGCGCGGTCCTGCAGCATTCGCGCATCGCGCTGGAGCGGGAAGGTGCGTCTGCCAACGTTGGCAGCTTCGTGTCTTCGCGCGGCAGCTCGGACGCGATCTGCGTGGTGGCGGACGATCAGCCCGGTCTGCTCGCGACCATCAGCGCGGCGCTGGTGATGTGCGGCTTGGATGTCATCGAAGCCGAAGCCTACACGCGCCGGGTCGAGGATCGGCACGACGAAGCGGTCGATGTCTTTTGGGTTCGGCATGAATCCGCGGCTCGACGCGCGGAGCCTGTCAGCCGTGAAGAGATCGAGCAGCTACGACAAACTTTGATCGGGTTGCTGGATGGCAAGCTCGAACGCCGACGTCTCGGCGACAGTCAACGTCCGATCGCCACGCCCTCGTCCTCCGAGACCGTGGTGCGTTTCATCGAAAACGCGGACGGGCACTTCAGCACGCTAGAGGTAGAGACCGGGGACCGTTCCGGCTTGCTGCTCGCGTTGTCGCAAGCACTCTACAATCAGCGCGTGCAGATCGTCGGTTCGCAGGTGAAGACGGTCGGCGCACGGGTTTACGACCGCTTCCACATCACGGAGCTCGACGGCTCGCCGATCGGCGCGCCCCGACGCCTGGAGATCCAGGTCGCCATCTTGTCCGCAGTGGATCCGGTCGTGGAACGTCAACGCATCTCCGCCTACTGAGTCGCGGTAGGCGAATCACAGCAGGCGCAGGAACGCCAGCAGCGCGTGGGTCTGTTCGTCGCTGAGCGGCGATGAACAACCAGCGCAGGCTGCATGCTGGAACGTCGGCGTCAGTCGCACGTTTTGCAACACGGCTTCCAAACTGCGCGCCGAGCCGTTGGTGAAGTACGGGTACTTGTGCTCGATGCGGCGCAGCGCGGGGATGCGCGTGCCACGCGCGTGCACGTACGGTTCGATTCCAACACGTTCGTACTCTCCTCGCGCCCACAGCACGGGGCCGGTTCGGCTGAAGATGTAGCGCTCCCACGCGTCGCGCCGCACGCTCGTGGTTCCGTCGTTGGTCACGAGTCGCGCGGAATGACAGCGCTCACACACCTGCTCGAACACGTCCGCGCCGCGCGCCTCAATCGCGTCGAAGTGGTCACGCTGGAGCACGCGCGGATTCGCGGGCGGCTCGAACTCTGCGAGAAAATCCAGGAGCGCGCTGCGCAGCAGCTCCGCCGAAAAGCGTCCACGAAACCCCAGCGCGCTGAGCCACGGATAATCCGTGACGTCGAGTCCGAACCACGGATCGTAGTGATTGCCCAAGCTGACGACGCGAAATTCGTTATGGCTGACGCTGGTCAGATCGGGATCCAGCGCGCGCGAGAAATGCGGCGCCTTGCGCAGCAAGCCTTGCAGCGGGCGCGTGGTGACGTGCACGGAGCCCCGACCCGTATGGTGCACGCGAGCGTCCACGCCGCCTTCGAAATGACAGGTCTCACAAGTGAAACGGCTGTGTTCGGCGCTGCTGCTCGCTTCTGGTCCGATCAGGGTCGTGAACGCCAAAAGCTCGCCCAGAAGTCGCGGGTTCGCCGCTGGCAGCGCCGGTTGCAGCAAACGCGGCGCGTCGTGCGACAGCTCCAAGAAGCTGTCGATCAACGGATCCGCCGCCAGCAACCGTCCCTGAAATCGCACCCAATCACTGATGCCGGGCAGCGCCGGAAACGCGCGCGGTGGCGGTACGTTGGAAATATTTGCTAAATCAAATTGCAACCACTCGGCGCTGCCGTAGCCGGCCACGCTGAGCGTCGTCGCGGCCCCGGCGGTCTCGAGCAACAGCGCCTTGGGCGTGACCAGTGCGTGCTCGGACAAGTTGACGCTGAGCACGCGCGCCAACCGCCCCTGCGCCAGACGATATACGTACACGAACGAGTCGATGTAGCCGAAGGCGCCGTCGAAGCGCTGCAGCGGATGGTCTTCGACTCCGCCTGCGGCGACCAGCGGCGCACCTGCGCTGGTGGTCGCCGTCATGCCCCACAGCGGGCCGTCGTGTTGCGCACGATCGAGCTCGGCGCCGAGTGCACCCGACCTCTGAAGCGCGCGCACGACCAGCGCATGATCCCACAAACAGGCCGCGAGCAGCTGCTCACCCACGAGCTGCAGCGCGATCGGGTACCGACAGATCGACTCCGAACTCGCCGGCTGCACGGTACCCGCGCGCACGTCGACCAAGCTGACGAGGCCGGATAACGCGTCGGCCACGTAAGCCAAGCCTCCGCGCCGCGCCAGGGCGCGCGGCAACGTCGCAGGCAAGGCCACGCGCCGCTCGCGCTGCAGCGCCCCTTCAGTCACGCGGTACGCTTCGAGCGCTGAAGGCGCCTCCAACAGCACCCACACGGAGTCGGCCTCGGCTGCGCACGCCACGGGCCGTCCAGACACAGCCATGCGCTCGACCGGGTCCGTCGCGGCGCGTCCCAGCATCAACTCGGAGCTGCCACGCAAGAGCCCCACCCACGCCGTATCCGTCGCGCACACACGGTACGGATCGCTGTCACCTTCGCGCGGACTCAACGCGGTGTTCAGCTTCTGCTGCAGCAAGTCGCGTTCGTGACTACGAATCCGAGCGAGCGCACGGTCCTTCTCCGCTTCGACGTGCGCAGGCGCCGGCCGGCGGTCGGGAGTCGAACAAGCGGCTGCAAGCAACAGCAGCGGAAGTGCACGCCACGGCACGCCCTGGCTATACCCCGGGGTGGTGCTCAGTTCGAGACGCATCGACGATCCAGCGTCTCGGTCCGGGACGAACGTGGCGACGTCTCGAGCGCGCATGCAGCTGCGATTTGCGCTTTTTCGCGACTTTATCGACATTTTCGTGGCTGGCGGTTGCCGGCACGGTCCGTGCTGAAGAGTCGCTCGTGGCACGAACACCCAGCAGTATTCAGACGCAGGCCGAGCGGTGGGGAGCAGAGGCGAAACGACTGGCGGACAACGGTGATGTCCCCGGCGCATTCGACCTCTATCGCAAGGCAGCAGAAGCATTGCCCGGCGCTCCCTGGCTACAACATCGCACCGCCGACATGGCCCGCAAACTGGGGCAACACGAGCTCTCGATCCACTACTTCCGTCGTTCTGCCGACGGCTTCATCCGCGCCGGTTTCCCGCGCCGCGGCATCGCTCCGCTTCGTCTCGCCTGGACCCTCGCCCGCAGCGCGCTCCCACAACACCTGGACGTCTTCGGCGATATCTCGCAGACGCTCGTCAACCTGCAGCGCCAACTCGAGCTACTCGCAGACGCCGAAGTCACCGCCGACCAGACCGAAGAAGCCCTCCGCCACGCCGGCATCCGCGGCGAGCCCGCGCCGCTGCACAGCATCCTGCGCACCGCCGATAGCACCCGCATCACGCTGGCACCCAGCCAAGGTTGAGCCGCGTTCCGCTCGCTCTGCTCGCCAGGCCGCGCAACGCCTTGACAGAGCAGAGGCGCGTGTTCCCCAGTAGCGAACGCCGGGTGCAGCAACACCTCGGCGGGCAGCGTATCTGTAACTTGAATCGGCATAAGTTACGACCGCGCCCGCCGAGGTCGACACAGTGTGTTCGAGCTCGGCGCTTTCAGCATTTTCGAGCAGGCGGGCCGGGCTGCCTGACCGCCTAGTTGCGCGGCGCGGTCGTTGCGGTACGTTCGCAACGTGTACAGCGGTATCGTGCAAGGTGCTTTCCCCGTTCGGCGCGTCACCCGCACCGAAGATTCGCTGCGTTACGCCGTGGAGCTGCCGGAGAAGCTACGTCGAGATCTGGAGCGGGGCTTCAGCGTCTCCGTCGACGGCGTGTGTCAGACGGTGGCCGGCTTGGAAGAGAGCCTGACTTTCTTCGATGCGCACCAGGAGACGTTGCGCGTGACCACGTTGGGCGGCTTGGAAGAAGGCGGCCTCGTACACGTGGAGCGTTCGTTACTGGCAAACCAGGAGAATGGCGGCCACGCCGTCTCTGGACACGTGGACGGCACGGTAGAGGTCGTGGCGATAGCAGCCAGCCCGCACAATCACAGCCTCACCTTGGCGGTCCCAGACCAATTTGCGAAGTACATCTTCAACAAGGGTTTCGTCGCGCTGCACGGGGCTAGCCTGACCGTCAACAATTGGAACGAACAGGCGCGCACCTTTCGCGTCGACCTGATCCCCGAGACGTTGCGGCTCACCAGCTTCGGTCACAAGCGCGTGGGCGATCGGCTGAACCTGGAGGTCGATCGCCAAACGCAGGTATTGGTCGACACAATCGAACGGACGTTGCGGCACGTGCTCGGAAGGGTCAAAGAAAGCCCGCCTTGACCCACGTTCCGAGTCCACGCGCTCTGCTTACCTTCTTATTCACGCTGACGTTCTTGGAGAGCGTCAGCAGCACCTTGCTCCAGCGCGGCATCTACTTCTACGCGCAGGAGCAGCTGCACTTCACGCAGACGCAAAACCTGTGGCTCGCGCTGGGCTCCGGGGTCACTTACGTGGCCGGCGCGTTCGGCAGCCACTTCATGGCGCACCGGGTCGGAGAGCGACGGCTCGTCGTGCTGCTGCTGATTCTGCTGGGAGCCGTACATCTGGGGATCGGGATGTGGCCGAACCTGCTGGTGTTGCCGCTCGGCTTCGTGGTGGTGGGCGGTCTGCAAGGCTTGAAATGGCCGATCGTGGAGAGCTTCGTTAGCGCGGGAGCCACGCCGCGCGTGCTGCTTCCGCGGCTGGCGCGCTACAACGTCACGTGGGCGATAGCCACGACGCTCGGCGTCGGATTGTCGGGCTTCTTGATCGGCAGCCGCTCACCGACGTCGGTGTTCGTGGCGGCGGCGCTGATCAACTTAGTCGCCCTCGGGCTGTGCTGGACGCTACCGGCGCAGCCACGACATTTGCCGGACGAACATCCCGAGCGACCCGACGTTCGAGAGCTCGACAAATTCCGCAAGCTGCTCGGCTCGGCGCGCTGGTCGATGCTTGGAAGCTACGCGTTGATGTTCGCGTTGGCGCCGCTGATGCCCAGCCTGTTTCGCCGGCTAGAGTTATCCGTGCGCGAGGCGACGCTGGCCGCATCGTTGATTGACGCCGTACGTGTTGTGGGGTTCGCGGTGATGGGAGCCTGGTCGGGCTGGCGCGGCCGCTCGTTGCCGCTCGTCGTCGTGATCGCGCTGCTCCCGCTGAGCTTCGCGCTGATCGTGTTCGGCGACGCCTTGCCGCTGATGCTGCTCGGCGAAGGGCTGTTCGGGCTCTGCGCCGCGTTCTGTTACACCTCCGCCCTGTACTACGCGCTGGTCGTGCAAAACGCGTCCGTTGACGCAGGCGGCGCGCACGAGGCCTTGATCGGACTCGGCTTCGTGATCGGACCCGGCGCCGGGCTGCTAGGGCAAGTCTTGGGCAGCTCGGGGCTCGGCGCCAACGCCGGCATGTTGCTCGCGATGTTGCCGATCATCCTGGTCTGCGCCACGGCAGCGGGCCGGAGTCTGCGGCAGCGCTCCGTGAGCTCTGGCCGCGCTTGATTTTGGCTGGGTCCGGCGACCCACGCAGACGCGCGAGACCCACCACATCGTTCGTACGTGTCAGCGATAGCCGGCGGCTTGGAGCTCGAACCACTCCGCGTAGCGACCGTTCTCGGCGACGAGCGAGGCGTGATCGCCGGACTCGATGATCTCGCCGTTTTCGAGCACCAGGATGCGATCGGCCATGCGCACGGTGGGAAAGCGGTGGGAAATGATGATGCTGGTGCGCCCGCGCGCCAGCTCTTGAAAACGCTCGAACACCGCGTGTTCCGCGGCGGCGTCGAGCGCGGCGGTCGGCTCGTCCAAGATCAGGATGTTCGCTTCTTCGCGCATGAACGCCCGCGCCAAACCCAGCTTCTGCCACTGACCGCCCGATAGCTCGCTGCCCTTCTCGAACCAGTGCCCGAGCGGTTGCTCCAGACCCTTCGGTAGCGCCGCCACGACCTCGCTGGCGCCGCCATTCTCGATCGCGCGCTGAATGCGCGCCTCGTCTTCCATGTGGTCCACGCTGCCGAGGCCGACGTTGTCCTTGACCTTGAATTGATACTGATTGAAGTCCTGGAACAGAACCGCGAAGCGTCGGTGCAGGTCGTCCGGCGGGTACTCGGAGAGGTCTCTGCCATCCAGCAAGATGCGCCCCTCGCTCGGTTGGTACATACCGGTGAGCAGCTTGACGAACGTGGTCTTGCCGGCGCCGTTCTGCCCAACCAGCGCGAGCCCCTCACCTGGCGGGATGAACAAGTTGATGTGCCGGAGCGCATACTTGTTGGAACCAGGATAACGATAGCCCACGTCCTCGAAGCGCAAGCCCAGCTCGTCGAGCGGCGCGGACACCGCGCGGCGAGGCCCAGGTAGCAGCGAAACGCGCGGTGGAATCGCCAAGTAGTCGAACAAGTTCGACATGTAGAGGTTGTGTTCGTAGATGTTGCCGATACCGGAGAGGCAGGATTGAAACGCCTGCTGTCCCTGCCGCAGCGACACCACGTACAGCGTCAGATCGCCGATCCCCAGGCGACCGTACGCGGCCGCCAGTGCCATGCCGGCGTAGGTGCCGTAGAACGCGATCGAGCCGAGCAAACTCAGCGCATGCGTCCAGCCCGCGCGGCGCAGCGCCAGGCGCTTGTCCTCTTGATAAAACTCTTTGGTGAGATCCCGGTACCGACGCAGCAAAAGCGGCCCGATGCCGAACAGCTTGACCTCTTTGACGTGCTCGTCGTTGGCGAGCACGTGCTCCAGGTAGAGCAAGCGGCGCGTGTCCGGCGAACGCCAGTTGCGCACGCGGAACGTCAGCTTCGAGTAGTGCATCTCCGCCAACGTGGCCGGGATGGTGGCCAGGAACAGCACCGGGATGACCCAGAAGCTGAAGCTGGCGAGCAGCACGGCGTAGCCGCACAAAGTGACGACGTCCTGCAGCAAGCGAAAACAATCGCTGACCAGCGCGACGGGTCGCGAGGAGGCCTCCCGCCGCGCGCGCGTGAGTTTGTCGTAAAATTCTGCGTTTTCGAAGAACGTCAGGTCGAGCTTTTGTGCCTTCTCCAGGATCGCAAAGTTCAGGTCGAAGCCGAGCTTCGCGCTCAGCAGCTGCCGCGACAGCCCGAGCCCACGCTGCGCGAAGGAAAGCACCACGACGAGGCCAAGCTCCATCAACACCCAGGTGAGCGCCTCGTCGCGGTGCCTGGCGACGACCGCGTCGACGATACGCTTGCCCGCGTACGCCATGGCCAACGGCACGACCGCAGACACCAAACTCAAGCCAATCTGCGTAGCGAGCAAACTGCGCGACGAAGACGTGATCAAACCCAACGTGCGCGCCGCGTAGCCGAGCGTTTCCCCAAATTGTCGGAACCGCTTGCGGATGCTTTCTATCGAACTGAGTGGCGCTCCCGCTGTCGCCGCCGCAATGTCACTCATCGCCGAAAAGCCTAAGCCCTGATCGAGCCAACGGGGATAGTTCGCGGTAAATTCTCACGGCTTGGTGACGTTTCCGGGCGACGCGGCGCGCGCTTGCGTCCCGCGCGGAACGAAGGGGTGTGACGCACGCTCAGCGTGCCAAGTTGCGACTGATGGTGGCAGCGCGCCACATCGCCAGGTTCGGGCGAAGCGGTAACGCTAGATCGGCCGCTGCGCTCGTGTTATGCGGAGGCCGCGAGCCGAATTGGCTCGCCGTTCGTACAGCGAATGGGAAGCCGGTGAGAATCCGGCGCGGCCCCCGCCACTGTAATCGCCGACGACGCACACCACAGCCACTGGGCGAAGAGCCTGGGAAGGGGTGAGCGAAGGAAGACGCGAAAGTCAGGAGACCGGCTGAACGAACGCCACTTGACCACTAGGTCAAGTCCGTGACCCCGCGGGGCGCAGGGTCCGGGACATCGTCTCGAAACGAGGCGATCTTCCGATTCCGTTGCCCCGTCTAGAACGAGTTCAGCAACGGAGCGATCAGCTTATGAAAATCTCTTGGATTTGGAGTGCGTCCTTAACCGCCGTCTTGGCGTTGTCTGTCGGCTGCGGTGACGACGACGACCTGTACATTCCCACCTCTTCGGGTGGCAAAACCTCCGGCGGCGGCGCGAACAGGGGCGGCGCAACCGGTGACGCCGGCGCTGCGGGTGCCGAGAGCGGTGGCACCTCGGGTGGGACCGCTTCCAGCGGTGGAGCCTCCGTAGGCGGCACCGCCGCTCAGGGCGGCAACTCTACCGGCGGAACGACGACCGGCGGAACGACGACCGGCGGAACGACGACCGGCGGAACGACGACCGGACAGGGCGGAGAGCTCACTGCTGGTAGCGGCGGCGTTGAGATCTCTGGCGGCGCTGGCGGTTCCGCTGGTGAAATTACCGGTGGTTTCGGTGGTAGCGACGTCGGCGGACAAGGCGGAGACGTTGCGGGCGGACAAGGCGGCACGACCGGCGAGCCGCCGATCACGTGCGCGCCTCCGAGCATCGTGGATAGCCATGGCGGTGCCAGCGGCGAAGGCGGCGCGGGTGGTGCAGGCGCTGGTTCACTCACGCTCGAGGGTTCGTACACCGACAACTGGAGCGGCTCTCACGTGATCACCTCGACGTCTTGGTCACAAGGCAGCTCGGTCTACTACTTCTCGTCGATCGACGAGCAGGCCGGGTGGGCCGTTGCTCGCAACAGCCAAACCAACTCTTGGTACCCTTGCCTGTGGAGCCGCTTCGATTGGGCGCGCGTGAGCGGCAAGCTCTACTTCTGTCAGACGGCGTACAACGCAGCCTCAGAAGAGGCAGCACTCAGCACGCCGGCGGCCAGCTCGGCGAATCTCAGCACCGGTTGCGGTGGCTTTTCGTGGTCCGAACTCACGGCGAACTGAGCCATGCGTCACCTGCCCGCCTGGTCACACTGTCTCGCCTCGTTGACGATCGCGCTGCAATTGCTGCGTTGTTCGACGACGGACGCAGGACCCTCGCCTGACGGCGCGGAAGCAGGTGCGTCGCACGATACGGGGGGCGCAGCGCACGAAGCGGGCGCACCCTCCACCTCATCCGGCGGCGCCGGAAACGGAGCGCAAGCCGGTGCCTCTCACGAGAGCGCCGGCGCTTCGTCGCAAGCTAGCGGTGGCGCTCACACGCAGGGCGGTTCTTCCAACGCTGCGGGAGCCACCTCTGCCGCACCAGGCGGTGGCGCGGCGGGTGACGGCACGACCGGCACCGCCGGCGCCCTACCGGGGAATGCTGGTGCAGGCGGCGCTACTGACGTGCCGGCGTGCACCGGCGAGCCACAGCAGTTCGCGACCTCGGTGACGGCGCACGAGTTTGGTAGCGGCCAAGACTACGGCCAGGAAGAGTTCCCCACGCCCGTGTTGGGTCCACCAGCGGGCGGTGGCCGCTCCTCCGGTTCACTCAAAGTGACTTCGCTCGGCGAAGGCGGCTTCGTGGTGCTGGAGTTCGGAAGCACCGTCATCGTCGACGGTCCAGGCGCGGATTTCCTGGTGTTCGAGAACCCGTTCGTGCCGCAAGGCGCGAACGCCGAGGACGTCTTCGCCGAGCTCGGCAGCGTCAGCGTCAGCCAAGACGGCGAACATTTCGTCGATTTCCCGTGCGACGCCACGGCGTATCCATACGGCAGCTGCGCCGGCTGGCACCCGGTGCTGGCCAACGCTGACAACGGCGCGCTCGGACCGCTCACGGCAGGGAGCGCCGGCGGTGACGCCTTCGATCTCGCGGACGTGGGCTTGAGCTGGGCGCGTTATGTGCGGATTCAAGATCGCGTCGACGTCGACGGCACGTTCGACTTGGACGCCGTGGGCCTCATCCATTCGAGCTGCGCGCCCTGAGCGCGCGGCGTCGCCACAGCAGGCCCAGCATCAACGGCGGCACGAGCAGCGAAGGCCAGCGCTGCTGACGCGCCACTCCGCAGCCGCAGCCGGAGGTGCTTTCCGCAGGACCTGCCGCGGCGCCCGCCGCAGCGACGGTGGAACCGCCTGCTCCCGGCGCGCCGCCGGACGTCGTACTGGCATTGCCGCCAGCGACACTACCACCGAGCGCAGCCGCGCCGCCCGACGCCGCTGCACCACTGGCAGCAGACGGCACGCCACCGCTCACGGCCCCGCCGCTCGCTGCCGAAGAGCCACCGCTCGTCGCGGTTCCGCCGCCGGCCGTGCGCCCACCACTTGCGCCGCCGCCCTGAGCCTGACCGCCCTGCGCCGTGTTCGCTCCGCCGGAACCTGCGTTGCCGCCGGCGCCCGAGCCGCCGCTCCCGGAGCTGCCACCAGCTCCTGTTACGGGCTCACCCTTCTCGTTCACGCGGCCCGCTGAAAATGCGATCGCGTTCGCCAAGATCTGGAAGTTGTTGCCGTCGCGTTGGTCAAGCGCGTTCGGTTGGTATTCGCCCGGCTGATAGGCGACGATCTTACCTTTCCACTCCGAACGCGCCGTGACGAAGCCGAGCACGCGGTTGCCGCCCGAGTCCGACGCGAACAAGACGGTGCGCGTCGCCATGCCCACGTCGAGTAAATCCGTCACTGGATAGCGCTCGTCGGGCACGTTCACGAACGCGTCGTATTCCCCTGCGGGCACGCCACTGAACGCCGGCAGCGTCACCTTGCCGTCGTACTTGATGCCGTTGGAAGCGACGAAATGCGAACGCGCGATGGCAACCACACGCTGACCCTGCATCGTGTTCCAAGCGATGGAATTCGACTGCGCACCGATCAACTGCAGAATTGGCCCCTTGCCGGCAGCTGTGTACAAGCCGTGGTGGAAAACGACCACGCCGCCACCGCGCTGTAGCAGACGCTCCACGGCTTGTGTGAACGCGGGTTGCACGTCGGCGTTCGCACAAGAGCGCGCGGCCCGGTGCGCGAAGTAGATCAACACGTCCGGTGGCGTTTCGGACTGGAGCCGCGCCAGACCATCATCGACGCATTGACTATCGTAGCTACGCGCGGGCGTACGCAGCGGTACGCCGCTGTCCTTGGCGTTGAGCGCAGCACTAATGTCACCAGGCTGAGTGAGCTGCGCTGGCGTAAGATTGTTCGGATTGACCTCGTCGCTGATCTCGATCACATCGAGCGGAGCGATGTCGGGCAGAGTCGCGGCCTGCGCTGCGCTGGCGACGAGCCATACCGAGGCTGCCAAGGGGCTCAGTTTCCAGCTTCGCATGCGCGGCGCAGTGTACACCACCTCGACTCATCAACCCGCTTTCTGCCCGTCGTCGAAATCATCGGCATGTCTGTAATGGGACTTTGGGCTCGCGTAGCGCATGAATTACGGTAACATTCGAAGCTTGGGGGCTGGTTTGGGAATCAGAGGCCAGCGCTTCGGGAGAATCTCATGAACTTGCTTTCGATTCGGCTGCTCGGTGGGAACGTGGTGGCGGGTGGACTGTTGCTGTGTCTGGGCGTGCTCACGCCCATCAGCGCTCACGCCGACATGGGACCGGATTGCGGCTGTGAAGTGGGCGCCGGGGCACAGCGCGGTCGTGGCGCGCTCGCGGCCAGCATTGGAGTTTTGGGCGGCCTGGCCTGGTTCATCGATCGGAAGCGACGCGCGCGGAGCTCATGATCGATCTGGCGATCGCGCCGGCTCCTCCCAGCGTGGTCCTGACGGCGTGGGCGCGCGCCTTCGCGCTGACCTGCGCATTGGAGCTCCCCATCGTGCTGCTCGCGACTCGCGAAAGTCCCACGCCAGTCGTCCGGCGTGCTGCCATTGCTTTCACGGCGCAGCTGCTGACGCATCCGCTGGTGTGGTTCGTTTTTCCGCGCTGGACGGCGCATCCGGAGGCCGCCTTCGCGCTGTCAGAGCTCGGTGCTTGGTGGCTCGAAGCGCTGTTGTATACGTTGACGCTGGCGAAGGTCAGTCCTTGGCTCGCCCTCGGCGTGTCGGGCGTGGCCAACGCGGTCACGCTCGGTTTAGGGTTGCTGCTGTAACGCGACGCGCTTCGCGGAGCTTGACCCACGCACCGTCGTCGCGTTTGCTCCGGGTATGCGCGCAGCGACGCACGGCGACTCTTTGGGCGGCTTGCTCTGCGTCGGCTTCCACGGCACGCGCGTCCCGAATGAGCTGCGGGAGCTGGTCGCGCGCGGGGTGCGCAGCGTGGTGCTGTTTTCGCGCAACTTGGGCGCACCGGAGCAGGTGCGCGACCTCATCAGCGAGATCAAGGCGCTGACGGACGAGCCGCTGCTCGTCGCCGTGGACCAGGAGGGTGGCGCCGTGCAGCGCCTCCGCGAAGGTTTCACGCGTCTTCCTCCGATGCGGGCGATCGGCAGCGCCGAGGATCCTGAGCTCGCGCTGCGGATAGGCCAGCTGGTGGGGACGGAGTTGCGCGCGGTGGGCGTCGACTGGGACTTTGCGCCGGTTTTGGACGTGGACACCAATCCCCATAACCCAGTCATCGGCGCGCGCGCTTTTCACCAACAGGCGGATTGGGTTGCGCGGCTCGGCCTGGCGTTCGCAGCCGGGCTCGAGCGAGCCGGCGTGGCCGCTTGCGGCAAACATTTTCCGGGTCACGGCGACACCGATCTGGATTCGCACCTCGCGCTGCCCCGACTAGCGCACGAAAGCGATCGCTTGGCAGCTATCGAGCTGTTGCCATTCCGTGCAGCCGCGCAGGCAAAGCTACCGTCGTTGATGACCGCCCATGTCGTATTCTCGGAACTGGATTCGGAGGTGCCTGCCACGCTGAGCCCAGCGGTGCTGAGCGGCCTGTTGCGGCAGCAGTTGGGGTACGACGGCGTCGTCATCAGCGATGATCTGGAGATGCGCGCCGTTCTGGACAATTTTGGCGTGGAAACGGCGGCGGTCCGCGCCGTCGCTGCTGGAATTGACGCGCTGCTCGTATGTCATTCCGCAGAGCGAGCTCACGCGGCCATCGACGCGCTGGAGCGCGCTCGACGGGTCGGCGACCTGCCCGAGGCGCGCGGGAACGAAGCGCTTTCGCGGCTGCAAGCGTTGGCTCGTCGCTACGCGGCGCCAGTGCCGGACAGAACCGCGCTCGCGTTACTGCAGAGCCCGGAACACCGCGCGCTGGCCGAGCGTTGGTCCCAGTGGGCCGCTACGAGCAGCCCGCGCGATCCGACACGTGAGCCTGGCGCGTGAGGGCCGCGGAAACTGCGCAGTTTTGACGAGTTTTCCCGACAGCTCGGGCGCGCGCCAGCCAAAAGCTCTGGCAAAAACCAGTGATTTCTGGCTCCGCGCCCCCCGCGCAAGACTTTCGTTCCCA
>Ga0247764_1000307_pt1 | contig 17596 bp, 9 predicted proteins | sample UWRJL051202B4_FD_179932 | JGI IMG/M metagenome (GOLD analysis project Ga0247764, IMG submission 179932) | Plant litter microbial communities from Arlington Agricultural Research Station in Wisconsin, United States - UWRJ-L051-202B-4 | ecosystem: Environmental > Terrestrial > Plant litter >...
AGGATCTTGCGGTGGTGCCGGTCGCGCGCGATGCCTGGGCGCTGTACTGGTGCAAGCGCCTGGCGCCTGGACTGCTGCCCAAAGTCCTGCGTTACTGGCTGTCCCGAGGGCGATAGACGTAGGCTGAAGACTCACCTGCGCGAGCAACCACGTGAGTGAACAGGGCGCGTGGTGGGAACAGGACGACCATTGATGTGGCCCCGGAAATTGTCAGGCACGGCGTGAGTCTGCCTGACACCGGCTTATACAACCGCACGAAGTGCAGTAGTCGGGCTTTACTCGGTCGTGCACTCCACGCAAGAATGTAAGTCCGGCCCATTTTGTGGCCATCCAACTCGGCATGTCGTCCATCCATCCGAAGACCGAGGCTCGTCGGCGGCCGGTCAGTGTGCTCGCGCTCAAGCTGTGGGAAATGGCCGAGGCGCTCGACGAGCGGCTCGATAACCCGGCGGAGATACTGGAAGTCCTGGTCAGCTCGGCTGCCAAGGGCGAACAGGTCACAGAGACCTGGGAGAAACTCCACGAGGCGGCCACGCGCTTCGACAAGACGTTCGAGCTTGCCGCTGCTTACGAGCATGTAACGATCGACAAGCGTCTGAAGCTGTTCACGCCGGAACAACAGGCCTTTATCTTCCTGCAAGCCGCGCAGTTCTTCGCCACGTTGGGCGACACTGACGCGGCCGCCGGCTACGCGCAGAGAGCTGTCAGCGCCGTTCCCGGCGACAGAGACGCGTTCGGGCGCCTGACAGCGCTACTGAATGCGTCGGGGCGGCTCGAACGCCTGGCCCAGCACTATCTCGATGGCAGCCAGCGCGAAACGGAGCCGGAGCGTCGTCGGGAGTTGCTCGAGCACGCTTACGCGATCGGCGGCGACATGAACGCCGCGAGCATCGTGACCGAGGCGGGGCAACGCCTGCTCAAACTTTCGCCCGAGCGCGCCGATCTGCGGGAAGAGGTCATGCGTCGGCTGCTCGCCGCCGGACGCCATAAGGAAGTGGTGGATCTGCTGGAAGCGCTGCTGGCGCGGGAGCCAGCACCCGCAGCGGAGGAAGCGCAGCTGTTGCGCGAACAACTGGTCGACCTCTGCTCGTCGGTTCTAAAGAGCGCCGAGCGCGCGTTGCCCCACGTCGAAGGGCTCCTGCGCAGCCAGCCGACGCACGCCATCGCGCTGCAGTCTGCCGAAGGCCTGCTCGAACACAAGACGCTGATGCTGCGCGCTGCTGCGGCGTTGTCGGACGCTTTCGAGCGCAGCGGGAACACCGAGCGCGCCATCGCCATGCTGACGTTCGAGCTACAGAAGGTGCGCGGTCCGCGGCGCATCGACGTGCAGCGTCGGCTCGGAATGTTGCGCTACGACGTGCTGGGGGATGCGGCGGGCGCGCTGGAGCTGCTGGCGCCAGTCGTGGCAGGAGACCCGGGCGACGATGAGCTGCGGCGTCGCTTCGTGGAGCTGAGTTTGAAGCTGAATCAGCCGGGAGAGGCGGCGCGGCTGCTGTCACGGGCGCTGCAGAGCCACAAGGACCCTGCGGTTCGTGCGCGCGTCGGCGTGGACGTGGGTGATGTCTGCCTCAAAGCCGGCGACGTGAAGCGGGCGCAAGCGGCGTTCCAAAACGTGCTCGAGGCGTCAGCCGACGACCAGGCATCGCTGATGGCCGCCCATCGTTTGACCGATCTATTCGCGGACACGCGCGACCTGAAGCAGCTCTCGGCGGTGCTCGCGACGGTGGTGCGTCTGGAGCCCGAGCGAGAAGCTCGTCAGGCTGCCGCCCGGCGCTTGGCCCGGCTCGCCGACGGGGAGGTCCCGGATCCCGAACGCGCGATTCTCGCGCTGCGCGCGCTGGTCGGGTCACCTTGGACCGACGAGGCGCTCACGCGGCTAGAAGAGCTGTATCAGGCGGCCGGCGACGACGCGGGTCAGGCAGACGTACTCACTTTCCGTGCTGAACGAGTCAAGGATCCCGAGCAGGCGCGCAGGCTAGGTGCGCGCGCGCTCGAACTGCGCACGGCGCGCACTCGAGATCCGGAGTTGGCGCTGGCGGCATATCAGGAATTTCTGCGGAGCTTTGGCGCATCGCGCGAGGTGCACGCGCGCCTGTTACCGCTGCTGGAACAGACCGGGCGCTTCGCGGAGCTCGCATCTCTGCTCGAACAAGAAATCGAGCTGAGCGAGCCTCCGGAGCGCGCCGCGTTGTGGCTGCGACTGGCACTGCTACGTCAGTCGCGACTCAACGACGCGGCCGGCGCGCTGCGGGCACTGCAGCAGACTCTGCGCGAGGATCCGCGCGACGCCAAGGCGCGCGGATTGACGGAGAAGCTGTTGCTGGTGCCGGAGCTGAGAGGCGAGGTCGTGTCGTTGCTGGAGCCGCTATATCGCCAGGATCCGCCATCGCTTGGGCTTCTTCGCGTGCTGGAAGCGCGCGTCACGATCGAGCCTAACGTCGCCGCTCGTTTGCAGCTGCTCGAAGAAGCTGCCCTGCTTGCGCAGGAAACCTTGCGCGACACCGATCGCGCCCTCGAAATTTCCGCCCGTGCGTTGTCCGACGCCGTCGTTCACGCCAAAGAGCAGGTGCCCACCTGGCTTGCGCGGGTGCTCGAGCTCGGCGCCCACAACCCGGGTCGGCGAGCGCGCTTTCTGTTGGCCACGCTGGGGACACGCGCGGTGGACTCCGCCGAGCTGTTTCAGCTGGCCGAGGCAGCCGGCGACGCCGCGCAGGCCGCTGGCGACCTGCCGAGCGCCATCGAGATCTACCGGCGGGCGCTGGCCTTCGAGTCCTCGTCGCATCGCTTGGTTCAGGCCATCGACGATCTACTCGTGCAACAGGGCGCCCCCACGGAGCGCCTGGCCCTGTACGAGTCGGCGCTTGCCAAAGAGCAAGAACCGCGGCGCCGGCGCGACCTGATGCATGCGCTCGCGCGCCTGCAGCGCGTTGACCTTGGCGACAGCGCCGCCGCGCTGGTCACGCTACGGCAGGCGGTCACCGAAGCCCCGGCGGATCTCGGCGCGCACGACGCGCTGGTAGAGGCCCTCACGGAGGCGTCCGACCATGCCGCCGTCGTGGCCGAGCTCGCGCGCATGTTGCCAGCGCTCGAGGGAGCTCGGCAAAAGGCCGCGTCCTTGCGCCTGGCTGAAGCTGCAGAGCGGGCAGGAGATCCGGCCTTCGCGCTGGACCGGTACCGACAACTACTCAAGACGACGGATCTCAGCGACAGCGTGCTGGCTCAGGTAGAGCGCTTGGCTCGCGAGCTGCGAGATGGGGCCACGTTGGGCTATGTGCTCGAACAACGGTTGGCTTCTACCGCGGAGCCGCGCGACCGGGTCGCTGTCTTGGAGCGGCTCGCCGAGACTTTCGCCCAACTCGTCAACGATCCGGAGCGCGCGGCGGATTCGTATCTGGCCGCTGCGCGTCTGTCCGAAAGCGGCGCCCCCGAACGTTCACGAGCACTATACGAGGCGGTGCTGCAAGCCGCGCCGCTGAAGCTGGAAGCGGCGGAGCGCCTGGTAGAGCTCTGCGCACTCGAGCGCGACTGGCCCCGCCTGACGCTGGCGTTCGATGTGCTCCAGCGCCATGCAGACGAACGACAACTTGCGGCCACGTTGGCGCGACTCGAGCCGGTGGCAGTGGAGCACGGCACCGCTCTGGAATTTGCGGATCTGGTCGACCGCGTGCTGTCGCGCGGCGTGGAAGCCGCACGTGGGCGCGCCCTCGGGCTCGCCAAGGCCCGCGCGCTCGGGTCACTGCCCGGTCGCGGGGACGAGGTTGCGGCGTTGTTCCGCGGCTTGATCGAGGCGGCGGGTCCCGATAACGCGGCGGAGGAAGAGGCGTTTGCCGCATTCCTGACGCAGGTTCCGCCGAGCGTCGCTCGACAGAACGATCTGCGTTGGTTGTTCCGCTTTCGCGCTGAGCGTGCGGCCGATCCCAGCCCCGTACTCTTGGAGTGGGCGCGCAGCGAGGAGCGCGATTTTGGGGATAAGGCGGCCGCGCGCAAACTGTACGAGCGCGTCACGCTTCAAGATCCGGATCAAAGCGAGGCTTGGACTGAGCTTGCTCGACTTCAAGCCGAGGCCGCGGATCTGGTCGGTGCGCTGCGCTCACTCGAGCAGCTACGAAAGCGCGTCGAACCCGACGCCCGCTGGCAAGTCGACCTGCGCATCGCAAACTTGCTTTTGGATCTGGGGCATCCTGAGCGAGCGCTCGAGCTGACGCGGCCGCTGATCACGGCATTCCCCAGCGACAAGGAGGTGTTGCGCGTCGTTCACCGTGCGTTGCCGCTTCCTGCCACGCGGGCCGAAGCGGCAAGCTTGCTCGAGCTGGCGGCAGAGCGTTTCGAGGATCCCGCCCGACGTGCAGACGTGATCGAGGCGCTCTTGGCGGTGAGCGCTGATGCTCCCGAGCTGGCTGCGGCCCGCAGCCGTTGGCTCACGCAACTGCTGGAAACGAAGTCGGACGAGCCCGAGGAGGCGCTTCGCATCGCCCTGCGCGGCGCCGATGCGGCACCCGGTGAATACGAGCTGTGGCGTCTGGCAGAGCAGATGGCGCGCAAGCTCGATAACCCACAACCGGTGGTAGAAGCCTACGCGCGCATCTTCGAACGCGAACTAGCGCCCGAACTGGCCAATGAGCTGGGACAACGGCGGGTGGAGTTTTTCGGTGAATGGTTCGACGAACCGCAAGCCGTGATCGAGATGATGGAGCGCGTGCTCGCGCTCCATCCCGAGGCCGAGTGGGCGTTCGATCGGCTGAAGTTGTCCTTCAACGCCGCTGGTCGCTGGGGAGACTTGTACGCGTTGTACGATGCGCGGCTCGGCCGGGTGCCCGCAGCAGCCGAACGCATCGAGTTGTTGCGCGAGGCGGCCATGGCGGCACGCGACTTCGCCAGCGATCCCGAGCGCGCGATCTTCTATCTTGAGGCGCTCAACCGGGAACTCCCAGGGGATTCGCGGGTGGACGCCTCGCTCGAGCGCCTGTACGAGCGCCACGAGAAGCGTCGCCCGCTGATCGCTCTATTGTCCCAACGCCTGACTCAGGTCGGGGAGGAGGAACAGTCCGAGCTCAGGCGCCGCGTCGCCGCTTTGTGGCTGGATCTACAAGAAACGGCTCCGGCGCTCGAATTGGCCCAAGTTCTGCTCGCGAACCCGGCCAGCACCGCGCCTGCCGTCGAGCTGCTCGAGCGCCTGATCCGGGTAAGCCCGCTGGATCAGCCCGCCACTTACGACACGCCTTTGCTCCGCGCCACTGGCCTGCTGACGAAGCACTATCGGTCGATCGGTAAGGTCGCCGACGTCGTGCGGATGCTGGAGATCGAGGAGCGCGTCGCGAGCGATCGCGAAGAGCGACGACGTTTGCTCGAAGCCGTGGTCCGACTGCGCCTGGATGAGCTAGCAGACCAGGCGGGTGCTTTCGAAACCACTGCGCAGCTCGTTTTGCTCGATCCCGGCTCGAGCGAGTACCGCCTGCAGTTCGCCGAACTTGGCGGTTTGACCGCGCGTTCAGAGCGGCGCGCCGCCGTGCTCGAGCAAGCAGCGGAAAGTCAAGAAGATCCCGACACGCGCGGCGGATTGTTCAACGAATCCGCTCACGTATGTCGCGATGAGCTCAGCCATGCGCAGCGCGCGATGGTGCTTTATCGAAGGACTCTGGCGCTGCCCGGGCTCGCGTCAGCGACCGAGCTCCAGGCCGCTCGCGAGCTCAGCGACTTGTTGCGCCAAAACCAAGGTGACGCTCTCGAGCGCGTCACGGTGCTGGAACGTTTTGCGGAGCTCGTGCAAGAGCCGGAGCAGCGGCGCGCCGCGTTGGGCGAGGCGGCGGAGCTCTCCTTCGACGTGCTGGAGGACGTGCCGCGCGCCGTCGCTGCGTACCGGCGACGCCTGCACGACGATCCGAGCGATCTGCCGGCGATGCACGGGCTGTGTTTGGCGCTCGGCGCCATCGGTCACTGGGATCAGTTGATCGTTGCGCTGGAACAACGCGCGCGGATTCAGACCGACGCGGCCGCGCGCAACGACCGCGTGCAGATCGCGGAGCTCTACGCGCAGACGTTGAACGACCCGCGAACTGCCATCGAAGCGTGGCGCCGCGTGGCCGCGCTGCACGGAGGCGACCGTGGCAGCTTTGCCGCGCTCTCGCGACTGTTGGAGCAAGAGCAGCGCTTCAAGGATCTGGCGGAGTTGGTGCGCGGCGAGATCGCCAAGGAAGCCGATGCGGCACGCCTGAGCCAGTTGTTCCTCGAACTTGGCGCGTTGCACGAGCAGCGCACCCACGATCCGCTCGCCGCGCTGGAGGCGTACGTGAGCGCCAGCGATTGGGATAGCGCGATCCGGGTGGCTGGCGCGCGTCCGCCGGATCGCGCCACGGGGCGACGTGTGTGTGCGCGCTTGCTCGATTTGGCGACGACGCGTTGGTTGCGGGGCAATGAGCCGGTGAGCTCCGCGCCGGCGCAAGCCGCCAATTGGGCGCTCACCGAGTTCTGCCAACGCTTGCTGGAGGACGGCGAATACTTGAGCGTCGTTCGTTACCAGCTGCAAGCTGCGGAGCTGCCGTTCGAGCTGCGGCGTCGCCGCGACCTACGCCGCGAGGCCGCGTGTTTGGTCTCCGATCGACTCGGTGACTCCGCGTGGGCGATCCAACTGTTTCAACAGTTGCTCGCCGAAGATCCTGCCGACGACGTGGCCGTCGCGTGCGTGACCCGTCTCTCGCTGTTGCTCGAAGAAAAGGAGCGCTTCGAGGAGATCGTCACGTTGTGGGAACGTCAGGCGGAGGCGCGCGCTTCTGCCGGCGATGTTTCCGCGGCGCAGGTGTTGTGGGCTCGTGCGGGCGAATTGAGTGAAGAGCGCCTGCACGATACCGAGCGGGCCCTCGGAGCGTACGGTCACGGCGCGGATCTGGGCGGCGAGGTATGTCTACAGGCGCTTGCGCGCATCTATCAGCAGCAAGGCCGCATCGATCAGGTCGCTTCGTCGCTGGCCAAGCTCTGCGAACAATCGGGCGCGGACGTGCTGGGAGAACGCGCGCTCGCGCTGTGTGAGGCGTACGTCGCGTTGGGGAGACCCGGAGAGGCCCGGCGCACGCTGGAACGTGCGCAATCTCGGGTGGTGGAAGGCGCCCCGCTACGGGCGCGCCTGGCCTCGCTTTATCGCGACGCCAGCGACTACGCGTCGCTGGCGCGTCTGACAGAAGAAGAAGCGGAACGCGCGCCGGATGTTAAGACGCGCCTTTTGCTGCTGCGCGAGGCGGCAGAGCTCCATCTCGATCAGCGTCGCGATCCTGTCCCGGCTACTCCGCTTTTGGAGCGCGCGGTCGAGCTGGATCCCGATGATTCCTCGCTGCGGCTGCTCCTTTCCAGGGCGCTGTACGAACAACGGCGCTTCGCCGAGGCGGCCGCGGGGCTCCGCGACAAGCTTTCGCGCTACGGCAGCCGGCGGCCGAAGGATCGCGCGTTGGTTCACTTCGAGCTCGCGCGAGCATTGCTGGCTGCGCAGGATCGCATAGGCGCGTTGGCCGAGCTCGACGCCGCGGCCAAGATCGATCCGGCGCACCCCAGCATCCTATCCATGTTGGCCCGCACGGCGCTGGAGCAAGGCGAGCTCGAACGCGCAGAGCGAATGTACCGCGCGCTGCTGCTGGTGAACGGTCGCGAGGACGACCCCAATCGACCGAGCCGGAGTGAAGCGCTGTTCGCCCTGGGCGAGGTAGCGGCGCAGCGGGGGGATGCTGCGCGCGCTGAAGAGTTCGTTGCCGACGCTTTCGAGGCGGCACGCGAGCAACCTCGAGAAGCGCGGGTGTTGGAGCACGTGCTGCGCCTGCGCGGACGTCAGGATCTGTTGCCGCGAGCCCTCGATCTGCGTCTAAATGCCGCGCTATCAGCGCCAGAGAGCGCACGGGTGCTCGCCGATCTTACGGAGTTGGGCTTGGGCAGCGACCCAGCTCAGCGGAAGCGGCTGCTCGAGCGGGCGCGCGCCACCGAGGCCGAGCTCGAACGCGTCGAGTCACTGGACGACGGCGCCTGGAGCGCGCTCGGGCGCGTTTACGCGTCGCTGGAAGAAGTGGCCGGAGAGGGCCGCGTGCTCGAACGGCGAGTCGAGGCGAGTTCGCGCTCCAATCGACCGCCTCCCGATGCGGACTTGCTGTTTCGCTTGGCACGCGCGCGCTTTGCGGATGGTACCGCGCCGGAAGAAGCGATGGATCTGCTCGAACGTGCGCTCGGCCTGCTCCGAGACCTAGACCGCGCCGAAGAGCTGTTGAAGTCGGCGTTTGCTGGCGATCCTCCACCGCGCGCTGCGTACTTGCTGGAACGCATCGCGCGCGAACGCGGCGACCAGGGGGCGATCGTGGCGGCCATCGAGCGCCGCGCAGCGGCTGGAGACGCCGATATGGCCGCGATCCGGGAGGGGCTCGAGCTCAGCTCGGCGCTCGGCGACCCGGAATTGGCGGGCCGATTGCTGCGCTCCGCTTTGGCCCACCCCGACAAGCAACAACGACCAGAGGACACGGCTTGGCTCCAACGCGAGCTAGCCGGCGTGCTGCGTCGCGCCGGGGACGAGTCCAAGGCGCTCGATCTCGAGGAACGGGCCTCGACTCTGCTCGCGCCCGCCCAGGCCAAAGACCTTTCGTTCGAGATCGTGGAGCGAGCGCTGGCGAAGGGGGACGAGACTCGCGCCTTGCGCGTGTTGTCGGCCTTGCACGTGGAGTACCCGGAAGAGCCGTCGGTTTACGAACCCTTGCTCACACTGTACCGTCGCACGAATCAACACGAACGGCTGGAGGCGCTGCTGGCGAGCACGTCGCCGATCGTGGTCAGTGCGCAGGCGCGGAACGCGCTCGATCTGGAGCGCGTGAACGTGTTGCTGGCGCTCGGACGGCATGACGACGGCATCCAGCTACTGAAGGATGTCGTACGCGACTTCCCCGATGCGCGCGAGGCGCGGCAGCGACTGAACGATCTGCTGGCTTCTGCCGGGCGAGAAGAAGAGCTCTGCGAGCTGCTCGACGCTGAGCTCGACGAGCTCCAGCACGGCGATCCCGAGCGTTTTGCGCAGCTTTCGCTGCGCCTGGCCACGTTGTGGTCTCGACTCGGACGGATCCCGGAGGCGCTGGAGGTGTGTGCGCGAGCCATCGCGCGCGAGCCAGGGCGGCGGGACTTACTCGAGCTGAGCCTGCGCCTGGCCAAGCAGAGCGAAGATCCGGACGCCTTGGCAGAAGCCATCGAGCGACTTCTTGTGGTCGAACGCGGCGCCGCGGCCGCAGCGCTGGCGCGCGAGCTCTTGGCGTTGCGAGAAAAGGTGCAGGATCCGGCGGGAGCCGAGCGTGCGCTGGAGCTCGGAGTACAAGCGTGTCCGGCTGACCTGGAGCTGTGTGAGGAGCTCGCGCAGCGTTACGCCGATCGCGGTGACAATACACGAGTCGTCGAGCTGCTGGAGCGTGCGATCGCCGAGCATCCCGACGATCGCGGGCTATTGCACCAGCTGCTGGGAGCCTTGCGCAGCGCTGGACAGACGGAACGCGGGCTGACCGTTAGCGATCACTTCCTGCGTTATCATCCGGAAGATCTGGGTCTGCGGCGTGTACGGGCTGCGCTGTTGTCGGAGCTGTCACGGGACGCAGAGGCCGTCGCCGAATTGCAGCAGGTCCACGCCTTGGATGCTTCGACCTTGCCCGAGTTGGTCGCCGCGCTGACGCGGGCGCTCGAACGCGCGGAGGCTAACGATGATCTACGGCTGCTGTTCGAACTGTGTGATCTTCTCGAGCAATCGGGGGATGCCACGGCCGCGCGCCAGCAACTGAGCGATTTCGCTCGCAACGTGCGACCGGAGTTCTCGGTGCTGTCCCGCCTCGCGCGGCTCGAAGAGCGCGCGGGCAACTCGAAGGGCGCTCAGCTTGCCTTCCTGGAGCTGTCCGAGCGCGCGGATGGGCCGGAGCTTGCCGAGGTAGCGCTATCGCTGGCGAGGCTGAGCCTGGAGCTCGGAGAGCCGCAGCAGGCACGCGCCGCCCTCGAGCGCGCGTTCGAGCAGGAGCCTCAGCATCAGGGCGTGCGCCGTGCGCTGGCAGAAGCCTTGGAAGCGGAGGGCGCACACGCGCGGCTCTCCGATTTGTTGCTGGCGGAGGCCGACGCACTGGCCGGGCAGGAACGCTGGACCGCTCTGCTGCGCGCCGGCGAATTGTTGCTCAACGCGGACGAGCCGGAGCGCGCCGCCGCGGCGCTCGAACCCCTGCACAGCGAATCCCCGGACAATTTGGACGCAGTGGCGCTGCTGGCCCGCGCCTACACGCGTTCGACTCGGTTGGATCTGGCGCTCTCGCTGCTCACGCAGGTGTTGGAGCAAAACCGAGGTAAACGTTCGCGCGGAATTTCCAACCTCTTCGAGGAAAAAGCCAACGTCCATTTGGAAGAGGGCTTCCTGACGGATGCCTTGAGCAGCTTGAACAAGGCATTCGAACTGGATCCGAAGAACGCACGACTCGCCGCAAGGCTCGGCCGCTTGGCGTTCGAGGCCGACGAGAACGATCTGGCGCAAAAGGTATTCCGCTCCGTGGCGATCATGAAAACGGCGGACGTCGACGGGCCGGATGGGGCGCGTGCGGAGACCAAGGCAGACGCCAACTACGTGTTGGCGATGTTGGCGTTGCGCGCGCAGGATCCGCGAAAGGCCAGAATTTTGGTGACCAAAGCGCTCAGCGAGAACCCCGAACACGCTGGGGCGAAGGCGCTGGTGGCGGAGATCGATCGACGCTGACGCTTTGACGCCTAGCCCGGCTCCGGTATCCTCCGGGCTGCTCATGAAACGGGAAAAGCGACTTACCAAAAAAGAACGGCGCGCCATCAGCCCGAGCGCTCCGCAGCAGCACTCCCACCATATTCACTGCATCGCGTGTGGTCGGCACATGGAGCCGGAGGAATTCCAGGGCACGTCGCCGCGCGGCGTGTACCTGACCTGCGACCACAAGTCGCAGTTCCCGTCATGCACCGATTGTCAGGTCACCGCGCGTTACCTCATCGCCGAGCACGATCGCACCGGAAAAGCCGTCAATATGGCCCAAGCCTGGCATTGACGTTGCCCGTGTGTTGCCGCTTGGGGGGCTTTTCGAATCCCCCGACGGGGCGAGGGATTCGAAAAGCCCCCCAAGCGGCAGCGGACACGTGCGGGCACGGCGTCTGGATGGTTCCTGGTGGCGAATGGGGCCCCGGCCCCATTCGCTTAGGCGAGGGTTGCGTGTAGCGCGATGTTCGATGTCCCCCGACGGGGCGAGGGCCATCGAACATCGCGCTACACCCAACGAATAGCTCTGCCTCTCGCTGATTTCCTCGTTCCTGTGGCGACGTGAGGCGCTGAGCGGCGACGCGCGATGGCGCACGACGCCTCAGCACCGCCGTGTTTGGGGCCGGAGCCCCAAACACCACAGAATGAGGAGCCCAGCCAGGCCAGAGGTGTCCGTTGCTTCTTGGCGCTTTTTTCTGGGTCCTCGCCCCGTCGAGGGACCCAACCGCGCGCGACGCCTCAGCACCGCCGTGTTTGGGGCCGGGGCCCCAAACACCACAGGAACGAGCAGCCCAGCCAGGCCAGAGGTGTCCGTTGCTTTTTGGCGCTTTTTTCTGGGTCCTCGCCCCGTCGAGGGACCCAGAAAAAAGCGCCAAAAAGCAACACTCGGCCGTTCAAGCAGGCGGCGGATCGGAGCCGGCGCCGTTGAGCCAGCGCAGGGCTTGTTCGTAAAGGAACGGCTTTTTTTCGAGGGCGAGTTCGTGGCCCATGTCTTTGGGGGTGGCGATGCGGGTGGTGACGCGAGCTCCACGGAGCCAGGCTTCGACTTGGCGGGTGCCATCGACGACTTCGTCGTGTTGGCCGGTGATGAGGTAGACGCGGCGGACGCGTTCGCGTGCGGTGTCCAGGGCTTCGAGACCCGGGCCGCCCCAGTATTTGGTGTTGGCGGCGAGGATGAGCCAACGATTGAATGTGCGTGGCTCACGCACGCCAACGTTCATGGCGGCGTAGGCGCCTTCGCTGAAGCCCATGAGCGTGTTGCCATAGAGTTGAACGCGGCGACCGTAGCGATCACGCAGGGCCTGCACGGCGGCCATCGTGATTTGATGCGCGGAGATCCAGTTGTTGTCCCACGCGCGACCGCTGCCGTGCGCAGACGGTCCGCTCGGGCACACCAGCCAACCGAGGCGACGCGCAAGCGGCGCCCAGCGCTTGCAGTCTTGTTCGGGGTGACCACCGCGCCCGTGTAGGTAGATCAGCATCGGGCGCATGGCTTTGCGACCAGCACCCACCGGTTCGTAATAAAACGCGCGCTGGCCGCGCGGGAGCTGCAGCTCCTGCAACGCGCCCGAAGCGCGAGGGGCTGCGGCCGGCGAATCGAGCTTCTCGCTTTGCTCTTCAGCAGCTCGGGTACCATCCTTGTCGTCAGCGTCGGGGATCAGTAGGCGCTGTCCCGGCTGCAGCTTCTCGCGCCGCGACATGCCGTTGGCCGTGCAGAGCGCGGCGATAGAGATCTGATACCGCTTGGCAATCTTGCCCAGGATCTGACCCGCCTCGACGGTGTGCATCTTCGGCTCCGCAACGGCATTGCGTGCCATGAGGAGTAAGAGCGCGCAGAGCAGGCCAACGATCCAGCGCATGTTCGGGTCGCCTAGCATATCCGACGCCATTCGGGGAAATACGCGAGGCGATCCGGCCTAACTCCAGACCGTGCTGCGGCCAAGCGGCCGAACGGTTATTGCCGCCAGAGTTCGACTCCCGTAGCGACCAACCGAACCTCCCGCGCCGAGCCGTCCGCCTGCTTGTTGGCGAAGGTGGCGCCTTCACTCTCCATGTGCGCCACGTGACGCGGATCGAGCTGCGACAGTTCGACCTTGGCCTCTACGCGAGCGGTGGAGCCCGCCGAGTCCGTAGGCACGAAGAAGCCATAATCCTTGAACGACACGCGGCAGCCAGGGAGCTGCGGCTCAGCGCCCGTGGACAGCTCCATCCAACAACCTTTGCGTGTGCACGCGCGCCGAACGTGACCTTCGACCACCACATCCTTCCCCGCAAATTGCTCGGGTTGTTGGAGAACATTCTTCACCGATTCAGCCGGAGCAGCGGCCGGAACCGCGGCCCCGAACTTCTGCACGGAACGCGCTGGGGCCGGCGCAGCTGCGGAGGGCGGCGCCTCGGGCTTTGCGTCAGGCTGCGCTTTGCAACCCAACACGTTGAGGCAGACCAGGGTAGCCACGAACTCGCACCAACGACGCATCTTTGCGCAGTATAGCAAGCGGAAAGCGCTCCGCCGCCTCACGGATCGAGCACGCTCCGCCGACCGTCTTCGAAAGCTTTCGGCGAGCAGGCTTGCTAAGTCCAGCAAGCTAAAGGATCCTGCGAGCGGCTGCGACGGGTCGTCCAGCTCCGTACGAGACACGTCATGGCGAGCAGGAAAGGAATCAGCGTAACGCGCAGCAAGCCGGTGCCGGCGCGATCTCAGCCGACCCCCCGGGGCGTGGAGGCCAAGAAACCAGCTCCGCCCGTGGAGCGGCGCAAGCTCGACGAAATCGCGTTGCCCATCGAGTTCGATGCGGTGGCGTACGTGAGGGAACTGGTTCGAGAGGTGCCGGATTTTCCGGAACCTGGCGTGAAGTTTCGAGACATCACGCCCTTGCTCGCCGATCCACGCGGGTTTCACATCGTACTGGACGCCATCGCGCATCGCTTCGTGGGCTCGCAAATCGACGCTGTCGTGGGAGTCGAATCGCGCGGCTTCATCTTTGGCGGTGCCCTCGCAGCGCGTCTGAACGCCAGCTTCGTGCCCGTACGCCGACCCGGCAAGCTGCCGTTTCGTACGGACAAGGTTTCGTACTCGATGGAGTACGCCGAGGCCGAGCTCGAGATGCACCGCGATGCGCTGCGCGAAGGCGCTCAGGTCATCGTCGTGGACGACTTGCTCGCCACCGGCAGCACGGCTGCGGCAGCGGGGGAGCTGGTGGATCGGCAGGGCGCGATAGTGCTCGCGTATGCCTTCGTGATCGAGCTGGTATCGCTCGGTGGACGCGAGCGTCTCAGCCCGACGCCCACGATCTCCATCGTGCGCTTCGAGTAGGGTTCACAGCGACGCGCGCGGAAACGCGATGACGTCCTGGATCGAAGCCGCTCCGAGCGCCAACACCACCAGGCGATCGACGCCCAGCGCATTGCCTCCGGCCTGAGGCATGCCTTCACTCAGCGCTGAGAGAAACCGTTCCGACAGCGGATACACGCTGCGCCCAGCGCTGGCGCGCGCGTCGCGTTCGGCTTGCATGCGCCGCCGCTGCTCGGCCGGATCGGTCAGCTCTCCGTAGCCGTTGCACAGTTCGACGCCGCCAACGTACAGCTCGAAGCGCTCCGCGAAGTTTGGGTCACCCGGGGAGGGGCGCGCCAAGGCCGCCTGCGAGAGTGGGTACGCCTCCAGAAAGACGGCGTGCGGAAGTCGCGCCAACGCCGGCTCGACCAGCGAGACCAGCAGCTCGAAGTAGCGTGCCTCGTCGCTCGCCGCCAAATCGACTACGTCCGCGACGTCGGCAAATTCGCGGAACGCGTCAGCAACGCGCACCCGCGCGAACGGTGATTCGACGGAGATCGCGCGCCCGTCCGGCGCGATCAGTTCGGATTTGCCTCGCACCGCGAGCGCAACTCGCCGCACCAATTGCTCAGTGTCTGCTTGCACCTCCGCCATGTCCGCAAAGGCGCGGTACCACTCTAACAAGGTGAACTCGGGCTCGTGCAGCGAGCCCAGTTCTTCGCGGCGAGTCACGCGGGCGAGCTGAAAGTGTCGCGGTAAACCGCCAACCAACAGCCGCTTCATCTCGAGCTCGGGCGAGGTGATGAGGTAGCCTTGGTCGGCGGACAGCGCGTCGACATTCGCGTCGACGCCGGGCGCTGGAACTCGCAGTGGCGTCTCCACCTCCACGAAGCCCCGCTCCAAAAAGTAGCCGCGCAAGAGTTGAAGGATCTGCGAACGCGCCGCCAAGTTGCGACCGACGCCGGAGAACAGGAAGCGCTGCACGTCACCTTTGCCGCTCGGTGTGGGTGCGGGCCAGAGCCGCTCCAGGCTCGCCGCCTGCAGCTCCCGACCGCTCCAGCTGCCGCTGACTTCGAGCAGACAGCCCTCGGCGAGCAACCTCACCGTGCTTGGCTCAGCGAAGCAGACGCGCAGATTGGCCAGTGCGTCTGCGAGCAGCGCCTCGTTCTCGGTCACCTGCAGGATGCGTCCGGCGATGCGCAGTTGGGCGCCGGTCACCGGTGGTGCAGCCCACACGTCCGACGGAGCGAGCGGCGAACTCAAAAGCCGCCGCCAAAGACACGGGCAGCGAACTCGCCGATTTGCCCGGCCGCCCACGGTCCGAGCAGCAGCAGGGCACCAGCGACGCCGACCAGGCGAGGCAGATGAGTCAGCGTGGCATCTTGAATTTGTGTTGCAGCCTGAAGCGCCGCCACGACCAAGCCGATCAACGCTGCGACGGCCACGAAGGGCAGGGAGACGACCAGCGCTAACAACAGCGCCTCTTGCGCCAACGTGGTGAGCGCCGCTCCGCTTGCCATCCGCTTCGCGCTACTCAGCGCCTCCGTTGGAGGTCGCGCCGCCTGTCTGTTCGACTACCGTGGTCCCACCAGAGCCTTCGCCGTTCTCAGCGCCACCGCTCGAACTGGTTGCGCCACCGCTTGAACTGGTTGCGCCACCGCTCGATGACCCGCCGCTGGCGGTCGGCGCGCTGACGGTGCGACAACGATCGTCACGGACGGCTACGCCCTCGGGCGGGCAGCAGCGATCCGTAGGCTGGTTCAGCGTTTCCTTGGTTTTGCAAACCAAACCGCTTTCGCAGTCTTCGTCTTCGTTGACGCTCCGGTCGCAGCGTTCACCCTCGCCTTGCTTGGAACAGGCCAAAATCACGAGGCAAGAAACGGCGGCAAGGGTGCTAGCCCAGTGGCGGGCTCGAAGAAGCGACATGTGCCCGTGCTTCTAGCAGCGCCTCCGGCGCATTGTCCAGCCTTGGGACCGGACGCTCGCGCTGGCTGATTTTATGGCGCTGATCTTGCGCTGGCCGCTGATAGATTGCTCCGGGTCATGACCCTGCGGGTTTTCCACTACAAAAACTGCACGACTTGCAAGAGGGCGCTCGCGTTGCTCGACAAGCTGAAGGTCGACTACGAGCCTATCGATATCGTGACGGCGCCGCCCACCCAGAAGGAGCTCAAGGGTGTGCTCACCCGCACCGGACTCCCGCTCAAGAAGCTGTTCAACACCTCTGGACAGAGCTATCGCGCCGGCAACTGGGGCGAGCGGCTTGCAGAGGTGAGTGAAGGGGACGCACTGCGCGCTTTGGCCGCCGACGGGAAGCTGATCAAGCGCCCGGTCGTGCTGGGCGAAGATTTCGCTTTGGTCGGTTTTGACGAGGCGGCTTATCGCTCGCGCTTCGGCAAAACCCGCTGAGCGTTCAGCTGCGCCGTTCGGCTTTGGAGTCGACGGCGCTGGCGAACAGACGGAAGTAGCTGACCGCGCTCAGGATCGAAAACACCAGGGAGACGTAGATCAACGCGCGCCCGACGTAGACGAGATCCACGTCACCCAAATCCAGCGGCCCGAGCGTCAAATGGTAGGGGTAGCCCAGGATCAGGCACAGGATCCCCACCATTTGTAGCGCGGTTTTGACCTTGCCGTCGTCACCCGCAGCGATCACCACGCCTTCCGAACTCGCCAACGCCCGCAACCCCGTGATGGAGAGCTCTCGCGCTAGCAACAGAGCGACCGCCCACTCCTGGATGCGCCCCATCGGCACCATGTACACGAGCGACGCCATCACCAGCAGCTTGTCGGCCAGCGGATCCAAGAACTTGCCGAGCAGGCTGACGACGTTGAGGCGGCGCGCCAGATAGCCGTCCAGCAAATCGGTGATGGCCGCACCGGAGTAGACCAAGGCAGCCCACACGCAATCCCGTGGGGTGCCGCGATCCAACAACACGAGCACTAGCGGGATGATCAGCACGCGCCCGAACGTCAGGAGGTTCGGCAGGTTCAGCGCGTCCTCCTTGAGCGAGCGGCGACGCCGACGGCGCTCTTCGGGATCCAGCTTGATCTTGCTTGGTGAAATCGGCTCGGTCATGGGTCGTCCACCAGCACGGCGCCCTCGCCGCTGAACGTGACGAAGCCACTGCCCAGCTGCAACGCTCGTTCAGCCGACAGCGCCTGACCGAGCAAACGCCCCGTCCAGCCCAGCACCGAGGCAGCCCGCACGGTGGCTTGGCGTCCAGCTGACACCGCCAGCGTTCCAAAGCCGCTAGACACTTCACACACCACGTGGCCTTCGCCACTCATTTGCACCATGGGCACAGGACCAGGATCGGAAGCAGGCAAGCGTCCGTTTTCGTAGCGCAGCGAACTCTCGAACGCGACCAGGCGTCTTTCACGTAGATACACGAACTCGCCCGCCAACTTGAGCAACAAGAGCTCGTTGTCGGACGTCGATTCGAGCACCAAGAGTCCCCGGCCGCTCACTGAAATCCAGCTCCCGCTGCCAAAGTGCTCTTCCGTATCTTTACCGCGGGCGCGGCGCATCAGCGGCCCCACGCGTAGCGGGTCGCCTTCGTGTGTGGTGG
>Ga0247764_1000308_pt1 | contig 17587 bp, 17 predicted proteins | sample UWRJL051202B4_FD_179932 | JGI IMG/M metagenome (GOLD analysis project Ga0247764, IMG submission 179932) | Plant litter microbial communities from Arlington Agricultural Research Station in Wisconsin, United States - UWRJ-L051-202B-4 | ecosystem: Environmental > Terrestrial > Plant litter >...
CCAGTGGCTCACCGATGACGCCCGGAAATGGATCAGCCGCGGGCACGTGCAGTTCACGCTGCGCACCGACGGCAACCTCACCGTGCAGGACGTCAGCACCAACGGCAGCGGGGTGCGTCCCGGCGGCTCGACGAACGACGACGAGCGCGTCACTCTGCACCGCAACGAGAGCCGTACGCTCGCCCCGGACGACGTGGTCGAGCTCTACGGCGGGGTGCACGTGGGCCGCGCGAAGATGTGGGCCACCGGCGGCGTCGTCCAACCCGAATCGGTGATGGGCGAGGCGCCGACGATGGCCCTCAGGAAGTTCGAGCGGAGCTGAGCTGGCTGGCTCCGCTTCGCTCCGCGGGCGATCGCCTTATCACCGGTGAGCGCCGAGGGACGGCTGTCAGCTGCCGAGGGACGGCCGTCAGCTGCCGAGGATGGCTGTCAGCTGAGCGGTGGCGTGGTCGATCTCGTCGGCGGTGACCACCAGGGGTGGAGCCAGGCGGATCGTCGAGCCGTGGGTGTCCTTGGCCAGGACGCCGCGCTCGGCCAGCCGCTCGCAGGCCTGCCGGCCGGTGAGCAGGGCCGGGTCGATGTCGACGCCGGCCCACAGGCCACGACCGCGCACCGCCACGACACCGTGGCCGAGCAGCGCGGTCAGCCGGGCGTGCAGGTGCTCGCCCAGTTCGGCCGAGCGGCGCTGGAACTCGCCGGTGGCGAGCAGGCGTACGACCTCGCGGCCGACCGCGCAGGCCAGCGGGTTGCCGCCGAAGGTCGAGCCGTGCTCGCCCGGCTTGAGAACGCCGAGCACGTCGCGGTCGGCGGCCACGGCCGAGACGGGCACGATGCCGCCGCCCAGCGCCTTGCCGAGCACGTACATGTCGGGGACGACGCCCTCGTGCTCGACGGCGAACGTGCGCCCGGTCCGGCCGAGGCCGGACTGGATCTCGTCGGCGATCATCAGCACGTGGTGCTCGTCGCAGAGCGCCCGCATGGCCGCGAAGTAGCCCGTGGGTGGCACGAGCACGCCCGCCTCGCCCTGGATCGGCTCCATCAGCACAGCGACCGTGTTCGGGGTGATCGCCTCGCGCAGCGCGGTCTCGTCCCCGTACGGAACGATCTTGAAACCGGGCGTGTACGGGCCGAAGTCCGCCCTCGCGTCGGGGTCGGTCGAGAAGCTGACGATCGTCGTCGTCCGCCCGTGGAAGTTGTCCGCCGCCACGATGATCTCGGCCTGGCCGTCCGGCACGCTCTTGACCCGGTAACCCCACTTGCGGGCCACCTTGATCGCGGTCTCGACCGCCTCGGCGCCGGTGTTCATCGGTAGCACCAGCTCCTTGCCGCAGAGCTCGGCCAGCGACCGGCAGAAGTCGGCGAACTGGTCGTGCACGAACGCCCGGCTGGTCAGCGTGATCCGGTCGAGCTGGGCGTGCGCGGCGGCGATCAGCGCGGGGTGCCGGTGCCCGAAGTTCAGCGCCGAATAACCGGCCAGGAAGTCCAGATAGCGGCGGCCGTCGACGTCGGTGACCCAGGCGCCCTCGCCCTCGGTGATCACGACCGGCAGCGGGTGGTAGTTGTGCGCGGTGTAGCGCTCGGCCTCGGCGAGCTCGCCGGGCGTACGCAGGTCGACGCTGGTCACGCGCGCACCTCCAACGTGCAGCACTTCGGACCGCCGCCGGCCTTGCGCAGCTCGGAGACGTCGACCCCGACGGTTCGGTAGCCTGCGGCCCGCAACTTGGCGGCGAGGTGGGTGGCCTGTTCCGGCAGGACAACCGTACGGCCGTCACTGACCGCGTTGAGGCCGAGCACGGCGGCATCCTCCGCATCGGCGATCACCGCGTGCGGGTAGAGCTGGCGCAGGACGTCCTGGGAACCGGGGGAGAAGGCCGCGGGCAAGTACGCCACGTTCGTGTCGTCGAGCACGCAGAGCGCGGTGTCGAGGTGGTAGAGCGACGGGTCGACGAGCTGCAGCGAGATCACCGGGCGGCGCAGCACCTCCTGCGTCTCGGCGTGCGAGGCGTGCGCGGTGCGGAAGCCGGTGCCGGCCAGCAGCACGTCGCCGGCGAGCAGGATGTCGCCCTCGCCCTCGTTGGTGTGCTTCGGCTCGAACACCTCGAAGCCCTGCTCGCGGAACCAGGCGGCGTACGCCGGGGCCTCGTCGGCCCGCTCGGCGTCGCGGAACTGCACCGCCAGCACGCGGCCGTCGACCACCGTCGCGCCGTTCGCCGAGAAGACCATGTCGGGCAGCCCGGGGAGCGGCTCGATCAGCTCGACCGTATGACCGAGGTCGAGGTAGGTCTGCCGCAGGCTTTCCCACTGGCGGACGGCGAGCGCGTTGTCGTAGGGCGCCGTGGGATCCATCCACGGATTGATGCGGTAGGTCACCGCGAAGTGGGTCGGCCGGCACATGAGGTAGCGGCGCGGCGAGTCCGTGGTCGTCATGGCTGAAACGCTAGGCGTGCCTGACCTGCGAATGCCTTAGTTCAACCATGCGCACTGCTTTCGATCATTGCGTGCTGGGGGGCTGCGGCGGCGATTCGTTGTGTACTGGCTTCGAGGGCGGCCTGAACCAGGCCGCCCTCGAATGCTCAGTGGTGCCGGCGAACCGCCGGACGGTTCCGGGGCGGGACCGGTCAACGCCGGTCCCGGTTCCGATCAGCGAGTCCGGTTGGTCACCGGCCGCGACTGTCTACTGCCCGACAATTGCCGCGATAAACCCCTTAGAAGCGGTTGACGGTGTGCGCGTCGAGCCACTCGCGCAGCGAGTTCACCGGCTGCACGTCGGTGCCGAGCCAGTTCAGCGAACCGGTCAGGGCGAGGACGCCGAGCACGATGGCGCCGAGCGCGAGAATCATGCCGAGCAGCGCGTCGGTCTTGCCGGCGACATGCCGCTTGCCGGTGGCGTGGATGCCGCTCAGCGACAAGATCAGGGCGACCCCGGCGACAACGATGCCATAGCCCAGCAGCGGGCCGGAGAGCACCAGCAGCAGGGACGCCACACCGAAGATCAGGCCGAGCGTGCCGAGCAGCGTGGCCCGTGGCCTGGGACCGGTCGGGGCAGGTGTCCGGTCGACCACAGCGGTGCCGGCCGGCGGCTTGGTCTCGGCGGAGGAGCGGGGCGGCGGGGGCCGCAGTTCGGTGCGTTCGGCGGCCTTGGGGGCCGGCGGCAGATCGGTCAGGGTGTCCTCGTCGTCGCGGCGTGGGCGCACCGGACCCGTACGGACCTCGGTCGTGTTGTTCTCGCGGGGGCGGGTCACCGTGCCGGTCGCGGCCGGGCGTTCGGGAGTTTCCGCGGTATCGGTCGTGGACTGGCGGGAGAAAGTCGGGATCCTCACGTCAGCACCTCCTTGACAGGTTCGGGGGATGCCGTTCTCTTACCCCGAACTGCCGCGGACGACACAAAGGGCACGCGGGAAGCTCCCGCGTGCCCGTGTTTTGTGCGGGTCAGATGAGCGAGGTCGCGCTGCCCACCTGGTTGGCCTTGCTGACCACGTGGTCGACGATGCCGTATTCGCGGGCCGCCTCGGCGGTGAACCAGCGGTCACGGTCGGCGTCGCGCTCGATCTGCTCGGCCGTGTGACCGGTGTGGAAGGCGATCCGTTCGTTCATCACGTTCTTGATGTGCAGCATGCTCTCGGCCTGGATGGCGATGTCGGCCGCGGTGCCGCCGATGCCGCCGGAGAGCTGGTGCATCATGATCCGCGCGTGCGGAAGCGCGTACCGCTTGCCGGGGGTGCCGGCGCAGAGCAGGAACTGGCCCATCGAGGCCGCCATGCCCATCGCGATCGTCGCCACGTCGTTCTTGATGTATTGCATCGTGTCGTACACCGCCATGCCGGCGCTGATGGAACCGCCCGGCGAGTTGATGTAGAGCGCGATGTCCTTCTCGCTGTCGGCCGAGGCCAGCAGCAGCATCTGTGCACAGATGCGGTTGGTCACCTCATCGTTGACCTCACTGCCGAGGAAGATGATCCGCTCCCGGAGCAGCCGCTCGAACACCTGGTCATCGAAGGATGCGCCACCGCCCCGCATCGTCAACTCGTCAACACTCATGACAACACCCTCTCGCATCCGCCGTGGGACCTGCCACCCGACCGGCCGTTCGACGTAACCCAGTCTCCCCAGGCCGGCCCGGGTCGCCCAGCGATTCCCCTGTGGGCGAATCCGCTGACGGCGGAACCCGACCCACTGGGTAGCGTTGCCGCCGTGCCAGAGGGACACACCATTCATCGGCTCGCCGTGCGGCATCGGGAGCTCTTCGCCGGGCAACTGCTGCGTGTCAGCAGCCCCCAAGGGCGCTTCGCGGGCGGCGCTCGGCTGGTCGACGGCCGGCGACTGAGCGACACCGAGGCGTACGGGAAGCACCTGCTCCACCACTACGAGGGGGACCTGAGCGTGCACGTGCACCTCGGGCTCTACGGGAAGTTCGCCGACGGGGTGCCGCCGGTGCCGGAACCGATCGGGCAGGTCCGGATGCGCCTGGTCGCCGACGCGCACTGGCTCGACCTGCGCGGACCCACCGCGTGCGAGGTGTTCGACCCGGCGCAGGCCCAGCTCCTGCGCGACCGGCTCGGCGCCGATCCGCTGCGGGACGACGCCGACGCGCGCGCCGCGGGGGAGCGGGTCCGGTCCGGCCCCCGGACGATCTTCGCGCTCCTGCTCGACCAGTCGATCGTCGCGGGGTGCGGGCTGATCTACGCCAACGAGGTGCTGTTCCGGGCGGGGCTCGCGCCGAGCACGCCGGGACGGGCCATCTCGGCCGAGGGCTGGGACGAGCTCTGGACAGACCTGCGCGCGCTCATGAAGGAGGGCGTCGCCCGCGGCCGCATCGACACGGTGCACACCCGGCACACGCCCGAGGCGATGCAGCGCGCGCCGCGGGTCGACCGACACGGCGGCGAGGTCTACGTCTACCGCCGTCCGGGGCAGTCGTGCCTGGTCTGCGGCACCGAGGTGGCGCGGGGCGAACTGGCCGGCCGCAACCTCTACTGGTGTCCTAGCTGTCAGCCGACGGGCTGACTTCCGGCGTCGGGGTCGGCGGTGTCTCCGCCTCCACGCCGGGGATGCCGAGCGTGAAATTCTCGGTCAGCCAGGGAAGAAGCTTCTCGTACGCGGTGATGGTCTGCGGCTGGTTGAAGTCGTGCGAGAGCACGATCGACCCCGGCCGCACGTGTTCGCGGACGTCAGTGATCACCCGGGCGATGTGCTGGGCCTTGGTCTCCTTCTCGGGGTGCTGCCAGTCGCGCGGGTCCACCTGCCAGTAGAGCGAGGTCATCCCGGCATTCCCGGCCACCCCGACCAGGCGGTCGGTGAAGTTGCCGCCGGGCGCCCGGAAGAACGGGATCCGCGCGGTCGGCATCGCGGCCAGGATCGCGTCGTTCGTACGGTCCAGGTCTGCCTTGATCTCTTCCGGCTTGTCCTTGCCGACCGTCAGGCTGTGGTCCCAGGTGTGGTTGCAGAGGGTGTGACCCTCGGCGACGATCTGGCGGACGATGTCGGGGTGCTTCCGGACCTGGGCGCCGACCAGGCAGAACACCGCCTTGACCTGGTATTTACCGAGCAACTCGAGGATTCTGGGGGTCTGCACCGGGTCGGGGCCGTCGTCGAAGGTGAGCGCGACCGTCGCACTGCCCGTGGTGCGCAGCGACTGGCCCGGGCCCACGCCGGGGTCTTTCTTGGCGGGAGCCGTGGGAACGTCGGTCGGCTCGACCGCGGGCGAACGCACTGTCGCGCTGGGCTTGGGCGTAGCAGTCTTCTCCGGGGCCTTCTCCGCAACCGGCGCCCGCTTGTCCCGGACGTCCGGCGGCGGCGCCTTCTTCTCCGTCTGCACTCCGGCCACCGCCTGCGCGGCCGCGTTCACCGCGTCGATGCCGTCCCGGCGCTGCTCGGCCGGCATCGCCAGCAGCAGGATGCCGATCGCCACCAACGACGCGAGCATCGCCCGCTGACGGGTCTTCCCCAGCACCAGCCAGGACTCGATCGGCAGGGTGCCGGGGGCGCGGTGCGAGCCGGTGGCCGGGGCCCGAGGGGTGGCCGAGGGGCGAACGGCGTGCCGGCCACCTTGGGCCGGGCGCTGGTGGCGGCCCGCTCGGCGGGGCGTGGCCGGGTCGGCCGCCCGGCGGCGACCGGCGGCGACCGACGGCACCTCCACGAGGGAGGTGACCGCGACGCGCGGCCCGCTGCGCACGCGGACATCGGCCAAGGATTCGGGACGGTGGTGCCGTCCGGAGTCATCGCTCGCCGAAGGGTGACCCTGCGTCGGAATACGGGGCGATTGCGGCGGCATGGTGCATGCCTACCGTGATCGCATGATCAAGGCGAGACCGAATCGGTGGTGAGTGAATTACCGAGAGTGATAACACCTGGCGGCGCTCAGTGATGTGTGGAGCACAAAAGTGGTCAAAGACTGGCGTGTACCGCCTCGGTGGCCTTTCGGGCGGCGATCAGAATCGGGTCCCACACCGGGGCGAAGGGCGGCGCGTAGCTGAGATCGAGCGCCGTCATCTCCTCGACGGTCATCCGGTTCCAGATCGCGACGGCGAGCGCGTCGATCCGCTTCGCCGCCTCGGCCCGGCCCACGATCTGGGCCCCGAGCAGGATGCCGGTCCGCCGCTCGGCGATCAGCCGCACCGTCATCATCTCGGCGCCCGGGTAGTAGCCGGCCCGGTTGGTCGAGTCGACGCCGGCCGTCACGAAGGCGTACCCGGCGGCTCGGGCCTCTTTGGAGGTCAGGCCGGTGCGGGACACCTCCAGCGCACAGACCTTGGTCACCGCCGTGCCGAGCACGCCAGGGAACGTGGCGTAGCCGCCGCCGATGTTGATGCCGGCGACCCGGCCCTGCTTGTTCGCATGGGTACCGAGCGGAACGTAGACGGGCCGGCCGGTGAGCAGGTGGCGGGACTCGACGCAGTCGCCGGCGGCCCAGACGCCGTCCACGCCCTCGACCCGCATCCGCAGGTCGGTGCGGAGGCCCCCGGTCGGGCCCAGCGGCAGCCCGGCCGCCCGGGCCAGTGCGGTGTTCGGCCGTACGCCCAGACCCAGGACCACGATGTCGGCCGGCAGTGTGCCACCGGGCATGACCACGCCGCGCACCCGGCCGCCCTCGGTCACCAGGCCGTCGACGTGCGCGTCGGTCCGCACCTCGATGCCCATGCCGCGCATCGCCGTCCCCACGAGTGCGCCCATCTCGGGGTCGACGGTCTTGCCCATCGGCTGGGGCGACTTCTCGAGCAGCGTGACTTCGAGCCCACGATTCACCATCGCCTCGGCCATCTCGACGCCGATGTAGCCGCCACCGATCACCACGGCCGTCCGGGGCTGGGGCTCGGCGTCGAGCCAGGCGTGGATCGCCTCGCCGTCGCCGAGCGTCTGCACGCCGAAGACGCCGGCCTCGGGCAGTCGGGCCCACTCCGGCACGACAGGGGTCGCGCCCGCGGCGTACACCAGATGGTCGAAGGTCTCCCGAAACTCGTCGCCGCCGGCCAGGTCCCGCACGGTGACCTCGTGGTGGTCGAGGTCGATGCTGGTCACCTCGTGCCGCAGGCGCACGTCGATGCCGGCCCTGCGGTGCTCCTCGGGGGTGCGGGCGATCAGCTTGTCGCGGTCCTTGACCACCCCGCCGATCCAGTACGGAATACCGCAGGCCGAGTACGACGTGTAGTGCCCCCGCTCGAACACGACGATCGAGAGGTCGTCCCCGCCGAGGCGTTTGCGAGCCTGCGACGCTGCCGACATGCCGGCGGCGTCCCCACCGATGACCACGAGCTTCACCGGACCAGCCTACGTTTGCGGGCTGTCGCCACGGGTGAGACGAGCGAAACGGTCGACCACGTCGGTGACCGAGCCGCCCTGGGACATGATCGCTCGCTGGCGCGCGGAGCCGGTGCGGTGCGATCGCAGGCGTCCCATCAGGACCGTCGCCGTCCGCAGGTCACCGTGGCGTTCCAGCTCGGGCCGCACGTAGTCGAAGAGCTGGCGCATCAGCCGCCACGCCGGGCGCGGCTCGCGGGTGGCCATGTCGATGTTCACACCCTCGAGGCCGTCGCGGGCGGCCCGCCAATGCGCGGCCATCAGCAGTGGGTGCGGCACGTCCGGGGCGGGCACGCCCTCGCGGACATCACTCAGCAGGGTGGCGACCAGGGCCCGGGCCAGTGCGGCGAGCAGGACGGCGTCGTCGGACGTGGGCATCACGTCGCCCATCCGGATCTCGACGGTGGGGTAGCGGACGGCGAGCCGCGCGTACCAGTAGAGCATCCCCTCGTCGAGCATCGCGCCGCTCGCCTCGAGGTCGGCGACCATCGTCTCGTACTGCTCGAAGTCGCGCAGGTAGGGCGTCGGGCCGACGGTAGGCCAGCGCTCCCAGAGCATCGAGCGCCAGCTCGCGTACCCGGTGTCGTGCCCGCCGGCGAGCGGGGAGTTCGCCGTGGCGGCCTGGAAGATCGGCAGCCAGGGGCGCAGGTGGTTGAGGATCTGCACGCCGGTCTCGTCGTCCGGGATGCTGACGTGTACGTGGGTGCCGCACATGCCCGGCCCGGGCGAGAGATCGCCGTAACGCTCCCGCATGCGGTGGTAGCGTGGGCTGTCGACGACCCGGATATGTCCGCTGGTAGCCGGTCCGGTGCCCATGGCCAACAGCCGTACGCCGGCCGCCTCGGCCGCTCCGGCCACTCCTTCGCGCAGGCCGCGCAGGGCCTTGGCGAGCTCGCCGAGCTCGAGCTGCGGCGGGCTCGCCACCTCGATCTGGCTGCGCATGAACTCGTGCTGGACGGAGGCGTTGAGCTCGGCCGGAATGCGGTCGAAGACCTGTTCGACGGCCTCGACGGCGCGCGGCTCCACCGCGTCGATCAGGAGATATTCCTCCTCGACGCCGAGTGTCAGCAGATCGTTGGCCTCGGCCCGCTCGGCCAGTTCAGGGGAGATCGTGGTCGAGTCCGCGGTGTCCATGCGCGGGCAGTACCCGGCAGTGGTCATCCGGAAACGGCCGCCAAATCGGCAATTGATGAAAGTCGATGGGAACACCACTTCGACGGGCCTGGGGCCACGACCTGCGCGGTTCTATCCCATCGAAGTTTAAGGATGTTTAAGGTCCGGCCCTCTGGACTTTACTGTTAATAGTCCTAATGATTGATTCATCCTAGTGGGTTGGTGGTGGAGGGACGGCCATGAAGCGCTCCAGATCGGTAATCCTGACGACTGTCACGGCGCTCGTCGCCGGTGGTGCGGCGACCTTCTTCACCGGCTCGGCGTCGGCCGCGGCGGCCTGCGTGCCGGCCTGGAGCGCGAGTGCCGTCTACGTCGGCGGAAACAGCGCCTCGCAGAACGGGCACAACTACAGCGCCAAGTGGTGGACGCAGAACGAGTCGCCGGCGACGCACAGTGGACAGTGGGACGTCTGGGCTGACAGCGGCGCTTGTGGGAGCACGCCGCCGACCACTCCACCCACCACGCCTCCCACGACACCCCCGACTACTCCGCCGCCGGCCGACGGGCAACTGCCGGCGCACTTCCTCACCGGTTACTGGCAGAACTTCGACAACGGGGCCACGCCGCTCAAGCTCGCCGCCGTGCCGACCAGCTACGACCTGATCGCGGTCGCCTTCGCGGACGCCACGTCGACCCAGGGCGCGGTCACCTTCAACCTTGACCCGGGCCTGGCCGGCGCGGTCGGCGGTTACACCGACGCGCAGTTCAAGGCGGACATCGCCACGCTGCACTCGCGCGGCAAGAAGGTCGTCATCTCGGTCGGCGGCGAGAAGGGCGCGGTCGGCGTCAGCAGCGCCGCGGCGGCCACGGCGTTCGCCGACTCCGTCCATCGGCTGATCACCACATACGGCTTCGACGGGGTCGACATCGACCTCGAGAACGGGCTCAACCCCACCTACCTGGCGCAGGCCCTGCGGAGCCTGCGGACGAAGGTCGGCTCGAGCCTGATCATCACGATGGCGCCGCAGACCATCGACATGCAGACGACCGGGTCCTCGTACTTCGCGCTCGCGCTGAGCATCAAGGACATCCTCACCGTCGTCTTCACCCAGTACTACAACTCCGGGTCGATGCTCGGCTGCGACAACAACGCCGCCTACAGTCAGGGTTCGGTGAACTTCCTGACCGCGCTGGCCTGCATCCCCCTGCAGAACGGTCTGCGTCCCGACCAGATCGCCCTGGGCCTGCCGGCGAGCACCCGGGCCGCCGGTGGCGGATACGTCGCGCCGTCGGTCGTCAACAACGGGCTCGACTGTCTGGCCCGCGCCACCAACTGCGGCTCATTCCGGCCGCCGGCCACCTATCCGGGCATCCGCGGCGCGATGACCTGGTCGATCAACTGGGATGTCACGAACGGCAACGGCTTTGCCGACACCGTCAAGCCGCACCTCGCCACCCTCCCCTGATCCTCTTCGCGGGATCCTTCGCCAGGCATCACTGCTCCCGTGACGCGCGGCCGCTCCGTCCAGCGGCCGCGCGTCGCCTTTTGCGCAGTTTCTTGAGGACCCAGCTCCCGATCGTGCACACGAGAAGCACCCAGATCGCGTAGTCGAAGTACTGGCTGTATCGCTCCAGGTCCTGCCAGCGTGAGCCGAGCGCGTAGCCGCCGCCGACGAAGATCGCGTTCCAGACGCCGCTGCCGATCGTGGTGAAGAGCACGAAGAGGCCGAGGGGCATGTGGCTGGCGCCGGCCGGGATCGAGATCAGGCTCCGGACGACGGGCGCGCACCGTCCGAACAGGACGGCCGCGTTGGCGTGTCTCTCGAACCAGTGGTCGGCCTTGTCGAGATCGTCGGCGTCGACCAGGGGGATGCGGTCGAGCCAGCGGCGCAGCCGTTCCTCGCCCAGGCCGTAGCCGAGCCAGTAGAGCAGCAGGGCGCCGCCGACCGAGCCGAGGGTGGCCGCGACGAAGACGAGGAGCAGGTTGACCCGGCCCTCACTGGCCAGATAGCCGCCCAGGGAGAGCACGATCTCGCTGGGGATGGGCGGGATGAGATTTTCGAGCGCGACGAGCAGGCCGACACCGACCTCACCGAGCGACTCGATGACGGACGCGACCCACCCCGTCAGGCCACCCTGCTGACTCAGACCCGCTTCTGCCATCGCCCCTTCGTACCCGGTGAACCTGAATCCAACCTGAAGCGACCCACACGCGGCCCGGGGCGGCCATGATCGAGCGGCCCGGGGCGTGCAGCGCTTCGGGGCCATGCTCCTCTTCGCCGTCGCCCTGCGCCGGGTAATCCGCTGGCTGTTGGCGGAGGACGGTTTCGAGGGCGGGGGTGCCGGTCATGTATGAGGGCATGACTGACCGGTGGTATCGGAAAGCCGTTGTCTACTGTGCCGACATCGACACGTTCGCCGACTCCGACGGCGACGGGTGCGGCGACATCCGCGGGCTGATCGGCCGGCTCGACTATCTGGCCAGGCTCGGCGTCACTTGCCTGTGGCTCAACCCGATCCATCCCACACCCGACCGGGACGACGGCTACGACGTCACCGACTTCTACAACGTCGACCCGCGCTTCGGGAACCTGGGCGATGTCGCCGAGCTGCTGCATCAGGCGGGCAACCTGGGCATCAAGGTGATCATCGACCTGGTGGTCAACCACACCTCCGACCAGCACCCCTGGTTCCAGTCGGCCCGCTCGTCGCCCGACTCGCCGTACCGCGACTGGTACGTCTGGTCCGAGACCGCGCCGGCCGACCGCAAGCAGGGCATGGTCTTCCCCGGCGAGCAGGACGAGACCTGGTCCTACGACCGCACGGCGAAGCTCTGGTATTACCACCGGTTCTACAAGTTCCAGCCGGACCTCAACATCACCCACCCGGCGGTGCGCGAGGAGATCAAGAAGATCTGCGCGTTCTGGCTGCAGCTCGGCGTAGCCGGGTTCCGGATGGATGCCGTGCCGTTCATCATCGAGCAGACCGAGCCGGGCAACCCCAACTCGCCCAAGGATCTCGAGTTCATCACCGAGCTGCGGCAGCACGTGCAGTGGCGCAAGAGCGACGCCGTTCTGCTGGCCGAGGCGAATGTCGAGCCCGACGAGCTGGTGCACTTCTTCGGCGACACCGGTGGTTCCAACAACCGCATCCACATGCTGTTCGACTTCATGCTCAACGGCCGCCTGATTCTGGCCCTGGCCCGGGAGGATGCCGAACCGATCATCGATGGCCTGCGCGACACCCCCAAGCTGCCCGCCGGCGGCCAGTGGGCGACGTTCCTGCGCAACCACGACGAGATCGACCTCTCCCGGCTCACTGCCGAGCAGCGCGCCGAGGTGTTCGCGAAATTCGGTCCCGAGCCCGACATGCAGCTCTACGGCCGGGGCATCCGGCGAAGGCTGGCCCCGATGCTCGGCAACGACCGCCGGCACCTCGAGCTCGCCTACTCCCTGCAGTTCTCCCTGCGTGGCACTCCCGTGCTGCGCTACGGCGAGGAGATCGGCATGGGCGACGACCTCAGTCAGGACGGGCGCGACGCGATCCGCACCGCGATGCAGTGGAACCTGACGCCGAACGGCGGTTTCTCCACCGCGAAGGCAGCCGACCTGGCCCGCCCGTCGATCGAGGGCGGGGAGTACGGCTGGGAGAAAGTCAACGTGACCCTGCAGCGGCACGACCCGAACTCGCTGCTGTCCTGGTTCGAGCGCATGATCCGGACGCTCCGCGAGGCACCCGAGGTCGGCACCGGCAGCTGCACCCATGTCGATATTCCGGGGCCGACCAGTGTGTTGGTCCACCGCGCCGACGGCGAGACCGGCACGATGGTCTTCGTGCACAACTTGGGAACCGAGGCGGCGACTCTCGACCTCGGTTCGCTCTATCCCGAAGCGGAGCTTCCCAACGACGTCCTGGCCGACCAGGAATACCCTGAGCTGGGTAAATTCGACAAGGTCGAGGTCGCCGGCCACGGATACCGGTGGATCCGCCTACGGCGCAGGCCGTGATCGGGGTTAAACTGCACTCCCAGTGCAAATTTTCGTACGGAGGTAGTAGTGTCGCAGTCCGCACCCACCCGCGTCGCCATCGTCACCGGATCCGCCCGCGGCATAGGTGAGGCCACCGCCCGCAAGCTCGCCTCCGACGGCATGGCCGTCGCGGTCGTCGATCTCGATGAGGGCGCCTGCGCCAACACGGTGACCGCGATCCACGACGCGGGCGGCACGGCCCTCGCGGTCGGCGCCGACGTCTCCGACCCGATCCAGGTCGGCGCGGCCGTCGAGCGGGTGACCGCCGAGCTGGGCGCTCCGACCGTGCTGGTCAACAACGCCGGCGTGCTGCGCGACAACCTGCTGTTCAAGATGACCGACGACGACTGGGAGACCGTCATGGCGGTCCACCTGCGCGGCGCCTTCCTGTTCAGCCGGGCGGTGCAGAAGCACATGGTCGACGCCGGCTGGGGCCGCATCGTCAGCCTCTCCAGCACCTCGGCCCTCGGCAACCGCGGTCAGGCCAACTACGCCGCCGCCAAGGCCGGCCTGCAGGGCTTCACCAAGACCCTCGCGATCGAGCTGGGCCGCTTCGGCATCACCGCCAACTCGGTTGCCCCCGGATTTATCGTCACCGACATGACCGCGGCCACCGCCGCCCGGGTCGGCGTTGATTTCGCCCAATTCGAGAAGGCTGCGGTCGCCCAGATTCCGGTCGGACGCGCTGGTCGCCCCGAGGACGTGGCGAACACCGTATCCTTCCTTGTCAGTGAGGGTTCCGGTTTTGTGTCCGGGCAGGTCATCTATGTTGCCGGAGGCCCACGAGCATAGCGTGGCGCTTGCTGAGAGGCGCTACAAAGGGATGATGATGAACCGACGCATGAGCTCCCGCAGCGTGTCGCTCACCAGCACGTTCTTGCTCCTGGCGGCGGGCGGCGCGGCGGCGTGCGACAGCGACGACGACTACCAGGACGCCGGCTTCTACTGCGCCGACGCGAACGGCGTCGTGGTCGACGAGGACAACTGCGACGACGACGACACTCGCGGTTCCTCGGGTCTGGGGGCCCTGCCCTTCTTCATCTGGTACTCGTCGGCTTATCGCTCGGGTTACCCGGTCGGCTCCCGGCTGCCGGCCGGGGGCAACAAGTTCCCCTACAACGACCGAGCGGCCCGGCAGTCGTTCGGCCTGCCCGCGAGCGGCAAGATCGCCAACGGCACGGTCAAGACCAGCGTCGTCGGCAAGGGCGGCGCCGCCCGCGGCTCCAGCAAGAGTTCGGGCGGCTGAGCGTGCGCCGAGTTCCCCACGGTCCGATCCGCGACGGCTGGAAGCTCACCAACTTCAGCCTCGGCCTGACCTACAACGACACCGAACTGCCCGACGGGACGATGGTCTCGTACTGGCAGGAGGGTCCGTACTACGACTTCACCGCCGCTGAGATCGAGGAGCTCGAGACTGCGACGGCCGCGATCCACGAGATGTGCCTCGAGGCTGGCGACTGGATGGTGAAGCAGTGCCCGCGCCACACCGTGCAGGGTCGTCGCGACGGCTACTTCGCCTCCATCTGCAACCCGTCGACCTGCTTCCTGGCCAAGATCGGCGTCCCCGAGTTCGCCCACGAGCAGGTCATCCGCACGTGGTTCGACGGCGACGCCGAGACCTGGACGCATTATGACAAAGACCCCGACATGCGCCTGCCGATGGAGACGCCGGACTATTCGCCGAGCGTCTACGGCCGCCTCGACCTTTGGTACAACGGCGCCGGCAGCACCCCCAAGCTGCTCGAGTTCAACGCGCAGACACCGACCTCCCTGGTCGAGAGCGCGGTCGTCCAGTGGCACTGGGCCGACCAGACCGGCGTCACCAAGCACCCGTGGCGCCAGTGGAACTCGATCCACGACCGCCTCGTCGGCTGGCCCGCGGCCGACGGTGAGCCCGCCGACCTCGGAGCCTGGCGTCGCAACATCAACAAGCTGCGCGAGGCCCGCACCTGGCTCCCCGAGAAACCGAAGATCTTCTTCGCCTACGAGACGTCCGAGGCCTCCGGCGAGGACCGGATGAACGTGGCTTACCTGATGGCTACCGCCGAGGAGGCCGGCTACCCGGTCGAGCTGATCGCGATGAGTCAGATCGGCTGGGACGTCGCCGGCGACCGTGTCCTCTTCGTGCCCGGCCCCGGCCAGGAGCACAAGTCCGAGCCGATCGACATCATCTTCATGCTCTATCCGTGGGAGTGGTTCTGGACCGAGGAGGGCGGCAAAGCCTTCTTCCGCAACATGGCCGACCCCACCAAACACGGCACGGTCTGGATCGAGCCGCCCTACAAGGCCGCCCTGCTCGGCAACAAGGCGATCCTGCCGGTCCTGTGGATGCTCTTCGGCGACCACCCGGAACGCAGCAAATACCTGCTTCCCGCCTATTTCGCGGAGTCCGCCAAGGCGGCCACCCTGACCAGCTACGCCAAGAAGCCGATCTGGGGCCGCGAGGGCGGCTCGGTCACCCTGGTCCGCGACGGAAAGACGATCACCGAGAACCCGTCCGAGTACGGCAGCGACGGCCGCTTCATCGTCCAGGAACTCTGCGAGCTGCCCTCCTTCGACGGACTGGAGGGCACGGTCCACCCCGTGATCGGCTCCTGGCTCATCGACGGCGAACCCGCCGGCCTGGGAATCCGCGAGGGCCTGGGCGTTTCCGGCCTGGTCACGAACAACATGAGCTTCTTCGTCCCGCACGCCATCGAAGCGGACTGATCAATCAACTTCTCCCGCTGAAGTACGCCTCGTAGGGCGGCACAACCGCCCTGTCGTGAACACCGCCTCCGGCGGTTGCCGCCGCGGGCGAGACGTTCGTGAGTCGGGGCGGCCGGGCTGTCAGGGGCGGTCTTCGGGGGCGGGGCGGTGGCGCCAGATCCACCAGAGGCCGATGAACGGGAGGACCAGGGGGACGTAGCCGTACCCGCTGCCGAAGTGGGACCAGACGGTGTCGTCCGGGAAGTCGCCGGTGTCGGCGACGCTCAGGATGCCCACGGTGAGGACGCCGAGCAGTTCGATGCCGCAGCTGACCAGGGCGATCATGCGACCGCGGGCGCCGCCGACGGCCAGGCCCACGGTGGCCGAGATGTAGATCAAGCCGGCCAGCGCCGAGAGCAGGTAGGCCAGCGGCGCCTCGCTGAAGTGCGTGGTGATCTGCACGAGGGCCCGGGCGCTCGCCGAGAGCGCGAAGATCCCGTAAACCAGGAGCAGCACCCGGCCGAGGCCGGAGCCGAGCGCGGCGTCGCGGGGGCGGGCGGAGGCTTCAGGCACCGGTCACCGACGCAATCTGCTGCAGCCGCAGCACCAGGACCGGAATCACCAGGCAGGCGATGCCGAGGATGAGACTGCCCCACCGGGTCGGCTCCAGGCGGGCCAGGTAGCCGCCGACCGGGATGAAGGCGAACGTCGTGATCAGGTAGCCGATGAAGGTGGCCGTGTCGCTCGGCCTTGAGTCGCCGAACAGGTTGACGACCGCGACCACGGTGAGGATCGCGACCAGCACGCTGAGGGCGGCGGCGGCTATCAGGTCGATCCGGCTCGGGGGGCGGTCGAGTGCGGAGCGCAGCAGGTACCACACCGCCAGGACGAGAGCCGCGATGATCGTCGTCACCGACAAAGGACCGTTCACCCGGCACAGCGTACTGATGGATCTCCGCCTGGTAGCTTGCGGCTGGACTGCATCCGAGCGCCCCGGAAAACCGAAAGCGACCAAAGCAGTCAGAGAGGCAGGCGACTGACATGCGCTTCGGACTTTTCGGCACGGGACCCTGGGCGCACCTGACGCATGCCCCCGCGCTCGCCGCGCACCCGGATGCCGAGTTCGTCGGGGTCTGGGGCCGTAATCCCGACAAGGCGGCCGAGGTCGCGGGTCTCTTCGGTACCCGGGCGTACGCCGATCAGGACGAGCTGATCGCGGGCGTCGACGCCGTCGCGATCGCCCTGCCGCCCGACGTGCAGGCGCCGCTCGCCCTGCGTGCCGCTCGCGCCGGCCGTCACCTGCTGCTCGACAAGCCGGTCGCGTTCACCAACGAGGACGCCGCCGCGATCGTGGCCGCCGTCACCGAACGCAACCTCGCCTCCCTGGTCTTCTTCACCCGCCGGCTGATGCCGCAGCTGTCCGGTTTCCTCGCGGAGGCGGCGGCGACCGGCGGCTGGACCGAGGCCCGCGTCGACCACGTCGGCTCGATCTTCACCGACGACAACCCGTTCGGCGCGTCGCCGTGGCGCAAGGAGAGCGGCGGCCTCTGGGACGTCGGCCCGCACGCGCTCGCCCTGGTGCTGGCCGTGCTCGGCCCGGCGACCGAGGTGACCGGGATGGCCGGCCCGCGCGACACGACCCATCTGCTGGTGCGCCACGCCGGCGGCACGATCAGCGACCTCACCCTGTCGCTCGACGCGCCCCTGGCCGCCGAGCGCGAGGACGCCGTCTTCGTTGGGGCGGCGGGGGTGCTGCCAGTGCCGCAGATCCCGTGGTCGCCTACTGAGGCTTACGGCCGCGCGATCGACCAGATCATCGCCGCGGCCGCCGGGGGCCCGCCGATCGAGCTTGACGTCCGCTTCGGCGCCGAGGTGACCGCGATCCTGGTCGCCGCGCGGGAGGCGATCGTCTCGGGCCGTACGGTGGCTATCAACCCCGCCAGATGATCGGCCGGCTTCGACGG
>Ga0247764_1000309_pt1 | contig 17564 bp, 15 predicted proteins | sample UWRJL051202B4_FD_179932 | JGI IMG/M metagenome (GOLD analysis project Ga0247764, IMG submission 179932) | Plant litter microbial communities from Arlington Agricultural Research Station in Wisconsin, United States - UWRJ-L051-202B-4 | ecosystem: Environmental > Terrestrial > Plant litter >...
GATGTTTTCTCCCACCTGAAAAAGCTGCTCTCCATCGTTGGTTGTGCGGGCAACGTACTGGGCTTCGGGTACGGCGGCACGGATTTCGTCGGCCAGCGGACCAGGTGTTTCGTTCCACGTTAGTGTGGAGCCGTCCCACTGCAGATTGGTTACAACCTGGTAGATACGGTCGATGTCGGTATGAAAGCGATCGTGTTGTAGCTCATCGCTCACCCACAGGTATATGAAGAGGGTACATGCGAGGCCGGAGGTGAGACCAAAGATATTAATGAATGAATAGAACTTCTGCCGCATAAAGTTACGGACAGCGACACGGAAGAAATTGCGGATCATAAGACTGAGTTTAGATTAAAGACCTGTGGGGCAGCACAGGTTGCAGAAATATACACAGAATGCCCAAAAGAATTGCGCCGCTGCACACTTTGCCCAAAGTGTCCGCCAGCGGTCTATAGTAAGCAAAAAAGTATGGATATAGGATATATGCTAACGAGAGAGAGCCTGTTGTATACGCGTATATACGGCGTCTGGTGTTATACGGGTCTGACAGGCGAAGTCGCCACGGTAGCAGGTTTCGCGCCCGTATACCGAGCAGGGCCTGCAGGGCAGCTCTTCGCGACTGATCTGTAATATACTTTCCGCGCCTTTACCCCAGGGGCCGAAACCAACATCCGGATGCGTACCGCCCCAGATAGAAAGCAGCGGTACATCCATGAGCGATGCCAGGTGCATGTTGGAAGAATCGACGCACAACATGAGGTCCAGCTGTTGCATCAGCGCCAGCTCCTGCTTGAGCTTCAGGTGACCGGCTACAACGATACATTGCTCCGGAAACTGCTGACGAAGGCCTTCAAAATATTTTACTTCTTTTTCTCCACCGCCGAAAAGAAAGATGCGCACATCAGGATCCTGTTTGAGCAGGGCGATAAGCTTCGGGTAGTTTTCCAGTGGCCATAGCTTCGAGATGTGCATGGCAAATGGAGCGATACCGATCCAGTGGCCCTTTTTTGTTACGTCTTGTTGCTGTAGCCAGGTCGTTACCTCTTCTTCTGTAGAGGTCTTAACGGCAAAGTACGGGGCGGGCTGCATATTTACCGGAAAGCCCGCGCGTGCGGCAACCTCCTGGTAACGTTCAACCGTGTGCATCAATGGCGTAGTGTCTTTGTTCTCCTTTTGGGTGAACCGGTGTTTTTCGTTACGGCCCTTGTTGAATACGATGACGGGCGTGCCGAACAGTTTGAAGAGGCTTCGTAATATTATAGTGCGAATGTGGTCGTGCATGTCGATGACCGCGGTGTAGCTGCCTTTACGCAACAATTTGCGGAACAGGTCGCGCATGCCGAAGATGCCGGTATAAGTATAATCAACATCGGCTGGAAAAGGTACAACCCGTTCAATATCGGTAAAAAAGGATGCGAACTTGGGCCGGGTAACAACGGTAACCTCAATATCTGGATAAGTTGCCACCAATGCGCGAACTACCGGAACGAGCAGCACCACGTCTCCCATGGCGGAAAAACGGAGTATCAATATTTTTTTGAGAGACACGTATTAATATAAGTTTCTATACCTAAAACTGCAAGTGGTGTGCCGTGTCATAACGGCAGTACCGCGGCCGTTACAAGTAGGCTAATTGGATGATGTGTTGTTTTTTTGACCGTAAAGTACCGGGTTCAGAGAAGCGTCATTATACATTTTCATCTGGCGATATACTTTGAACCGGCGGCTGCCGGTGCCGATGTCCTCCATGAGCTCATCGAATGCCAGGCGCATATCTTCGCGCTGTTCCGTCAAAATCCGGAGTTTAGCCTCACATTTGGCCAGGTGCTCGGGGCTGACGTCGGTCCGCTCGGTTTGCTCTTTCATATGGTAGATCTTGAGCAGCAGAATGCTCATGCGGTCCAGCAGCCATGCCGGCGTCTCGGAGTTGATACGCGCGCCGGCTTTTGGCGTTATACCCTTGAATTGTTCCAGGAAGTAATCGTCCACACGTTCCACCATATCGGTGCGGTCCTGGTTAGACTTATCAATGCGCCGTTTTAGCTGGATGCCCTCCGCCGGGTTTATTTCGGGCAGGCGGATAATGTCTTCAAGGTGCCACTGTACAGTATCGATCCAGTTCTTGGCGTATAGCAAAGCCTCAAAGCTGCCGGCAGTGTAGGGATTTTTTACGGGAGCATCCACATTGTCATGAATATGGTAGTCGTCTACACTTTTCTGAAAGGCCTTATAGCATTCTTCGGCTGTGAGCATCGTTTAAAAAAATTAGGGTGCAATTTAGTTTAATTTGATTTGACGGTTTGTTGTAAAGTACGATTTGTTGGCTGTAATTTTCGCCGATAGCCTTGAGGTATAAATGTCATCACATCACTTTGTAAAAGAGGGGCAGGAGCCCGCGCTGCTTATTGTTGATCCCGTAGCGGTTGACCACGTGGAGGCGCTTCTGGAATGGGCACCTCTTGTCGTGGTGCTTCATACAGCGGTACACGAGGTCATCCTTCGCGGTACCAAAGTGGATGTCGTAATTGCCCCTTCAGCGGATGCTGATTTGTTGCGTCAGCAGCTTCTGGATCAGAGCCCGATTGAGATTATTCCCACCGCTCAAGGACAAGAACTTGTGGCCGCCCTGCGTTATCTGGATCAGAAAGGGCAGCGGGCGGTAAACATTGTGGCAAGTGAACCCAGGGAAATTTTCGAACAGGCCGTTCCGTTTGCCGGAAACCTTCGTATAACCGTGGTGGACGGTCACCAAAAATGGTCCCTTGTGGATAGCCGATACCGTAAATGGATGCCCGCCAACCAAACGCTTCACATTGTCAAAACAAATGAACATCAGCGCATTAGCTACGAAGGCCTGCAAGGCGGAGACACCGTTTTCTCAACCGCTGCTGCGGGCATGGCAACCCTTTCCGGTAACGGGTTATTCTGGATTGGAGAGTCACTCTGAAAATCTTTTTTGGGGCATAGGGGTAAATCTTTTGCCGATTGTCATAACCTCAACGCCACAAAGCCGTAAATTTCGCTGTTAGATATGGTAAAAGCAGTGGACTTTCCGGAACAACAGCTCCTTTCGACGCTGAAGGCGGGTGACATAACTGCTTTTGAGATGCTTTTCCGTACGTATTACCAGCCGCTTTGTAGTTATGCCTACACTTTCGTGCAAGACCGGGATGAGGCAGAGGAGGTCGTTCAATCAACTTTTACTTCCGTTTGGGAAAAGAAAGAAGGTATCGAGATTCATACGGCCATGAAGCCATATCTCTATGCCATGGTGCGCAACGCATGTCTTAATCTCATCAAACATCAGAAAATCAAAAAGCAACACGCTGAGGTAGAGCTTGCTATGGGCGAACGAAGCATAGAATCCGTTTCGCGCACAGTAATGGCTTCTGAGCTCGAAACACGTATTTTCCGGGCTATGGAAAAGCTGCCCGAGCAGTGTCGCCTTGTCTTCAAACTAAGCCGGTTTGAAGAATTGAAATATGCTGAAATAGCAGACCAGCTTGCTGTATCCATAAAAACAGTTGAGAACCAGATGGGGAAGGCATTAAAAATAATGCGGGAAGAGCTGAAGGATTATCTGCCACTAATACTGGTGCTCATGAACGGTTTTTTAAATTAAGACTTTGGACAACAGAATAGACCATATCGACGATCTTATCGGCAAATACCTGGCAGGTGAAGCTGCCGCCGATGAAGCCGCGCGGCTGGAAAATTGGTTGGGCCAGGATCCATCGAACCGCCGGTATTTTGAGCAGTTTCAGACCATATTCGCCAGGGCCGCTACCGTTAAACAATGGCAGCAGTTCGATACGGATGCTGCATGGACCAGGCTTCGCTCTACGCTCAAGACTCCGGCACGCACCGTGCCCCTTACGCCACCAGAGACAAACCGCCGGACACTGGGAATTGTATGGCGGGTGGCAGCCAGCATTATTGTAGTGCTCGGCATCGGTCTTTGGATATATCAAAGCAATACACCATCGCAGGTAAATGCAGTGAAAGTCGTGGCGGACCAGAAGCTTATAACCGATACGTTGCCCGACGGCAGCGACGTAGTGCTCAATAAAGCTACAACACTGGCTTACGTTTACGACAAGAAGACGAAGGTTCACGAAGTAAAACTCAAGGGAGAGGCTTATTTTAATATACATCATAATGGCGACGAAAAATTCGTTATCGATGCAGGTGACGTATTTATTCGTGATATCGGCACATCGTTCAATGTGCGCGCTTATCCTGAGTCTGACCTTGTAGAGGTTATGGTTGAGGAAGGTGAAGTGATATTCTACAGATCGGAGACATCCGATGATTCCAGCTTGTACCTGCGTGCGGGAGGTAAAGGTGTTTACAATAAGAAAACGAAGACTTTCACAGTAGAAGATCCGGAGCCGAATACGCTGTCGTATAAAACCAAGTTCTTTACATTCAGTGGCCAGACCCTGGAAACGATAGTAGAGACACTCAACAAGGTCTACGACAAAAAGATCACAGTCAGCAAAGCGATAAAGAAATGCCCGCTCACGGTCTCCTTCAACGACGAATCGATAGAGGAGATTACACAGGTAATTGCCGAGACGCTCGGCCTTACCGTAACCGAAGCAAACGGCCGCATAGTACTTGAAGGCGAAAGCTGCCGCTGATATGCAACGGCTACTGTTCTATATGATCCTGCTGGCGCTAGCCTTGCCCGCCGCAGCACAACAAGATCGTAAAACACCGTTATTGGAGCGTGTCATTACCATTACTTTTGAACGGGAGTCTCTTGAGTCGGCTCTTAAAAAGATAGGGCGCGAAGGCGGATTCTCATTTTCCTACAACTCATCTCTCATGGAGAAGAACCGCGTAATAACGTATGCGTTCTATAACAAGACGGTGCGCGAAGTGCTCGATCAGCTCTTCAAGGGTACTATTCAATATAAGGAACGCAGCCGTTATATTATCCTTACACGGGCCGAACCGCGTACCTCCAGTCAGCCGCGGGTGGTTACGGGTTATGTTGTAGACGAATCCACTGGGCAGCGTCTTAAGAACGTTAGTATCTATGACCCAGTAACACTATCGTCTGCCGTTACCGATGCATATGGTTATTTCCAGATCAAGATAGACAATCCCTCAGCCGACGAGATAAAGCTCGCCATAAACCGTGTAAACTATACAGATACTGTTGTGTCTGTCGTGGATAATCAGGGGTTGCTGAATATCCCGATCAAGGTCAATACTGATAAGGTCGCTGCTTTTGCCGAACAGGTTGGCCAAAATCTGAAACGTTTCTGGACACACACGGTGCTGATGAACCTCGAGAACATCGACGATTCTCTGCATCGTAGGACGCAGATTTCCATTATTCCGTTTGTTGGCACTAACCATAAACTGAGCGCGAACGTGGCGAACGAATACTCTTTCAATTTACTGGGAGGCTACTCACGCGGAGTAGATAAGTTCGAGCTTGGAGGGTTATTCAATATGGTGCGGTATGATGTACGCGGTGTGCAGATTGGTGGTGGCTTCAATGCTGTAGGAGGAAAAAAAGATGGCGTTCAGGTGGCGGGTTGGGTAAATACAAACCTTGATTCGGCCAGGGGCGCGCAGGTGGCGGGTCTGCTGAATTTTAACTGGAACTCGAGCTCGGGATTCGTTCTCGGGGGGTTTTTGAATTTTACGCGACATCGATCGGAGGGAGTAAGCATAGCGGGATTGGCCAACACAACGCTTGGAGAACAGCGCGGCGTCCATCTCGCAGGGTTTTACAACGTGGTCACCAGAAGCGGTGGGCCTGCACAAGTAGCAGGCCTTTTGAATTTTACGGGAGGCCATATGCGTGGCGCCCAGATCGGTGGCCTGGTGAATTTTATCGGAAGAGATATGCGTGGCGGACAGGTCGGCGGTCTACTCAACGTAACGATCGGATCGCATAACGGCGGGCAGGTGGGTGGCCTTGCAAACTTCGTAGCCAGGGATATGCACGGTGTCCAGGCCGCCGGTTTGCTTAACGTAACGACGGGTACACACACCGGCGTACAGTTTGCCGGCATACTCAACTACGCAACGCGTATAAAGGGTATTCAGTTTGGTCTCGTAAACGTCAGCGATACTATAGACGGTGTGCCTATCGGTATCATGAGCATTGTTCTAAAGGGCTATCATACGCTGGAAATTTCGGCCGACGAAGTATTTTATACCAACGTCGCCTTTCGTACAGGTGTACGCAAATTCTATAACATTCTAACCGCAGGTATTAAACCCCAGGAGACCGATCCCGTTATCTGGTCGTTTGGCTATGGACTGGGTACATCGCCGCGCCTAGGCCAGAAGTTATACATGAATATCGATGTTACCTCGAACCAGATCGTGCGTGGTAATGTGGATAAAATGAGGCTTCTCAATAAACTGTATCTCGGTATAGATTGGCAGGTGGCGCGACGGATGGCCTTGATTGCCGGAGGCACGTTCAATGCCTATGTTGCCGATAAGGCCGTTGCCAGCGACGACATCTTTACAGACTATCGCCCGCACCTATGGCGTGATCACACCTATTCTGACGGTAAAAACCTAAAGCTTTGGTTTGGCGCCAAAATAGGTGTGCGATTCCTTTAGCAATTTCTTAAGCTGTTTGCAGTACGGGCTTTTTACCGAGCTCCTTTAGCAATCGTGCGTGACCCGATAGCGCGTGTATAAAAGTCGGCTCCGATTTATAAGGGAGATCGAACTCATGCGCGGTCTGTTTTACAATGCCTGCGATCTTACGATAATGCACGTGGCATACGTTAGGGAACAGGTGATGCTCGATTTGGAAATTGAGGCCGCCTACATACCAGGAAAACACGTTGCTGTTGTTAGCAAAGTTAGTGGTAGTATAAAGCTGGTGGATAGCCCAGGAGTTATCCATCCTTCCGTCTTCATCGGGAAGCGGATATTCCGTTCCGTCGATAACGTGGGCAGGTTGGAAAATTACCGCCAGTATGAAACCGGCTACATAGTGCATCAACAAAAAGCCGATAAGCCACTGCCACCATACTATTTGTAATATGATCATGGGAATGACCAGTATATAGGCGAAGTATAACACCTTGGTAACCAGAAGAACGGTCCATTCCTGGTGGATGTCTGCCTTTTGTTTTTTAACAAGGCCATCGCGTTCATAGCGTACAATGCGCACGAAGTCTTTTATAAATACCCAGACTAACGTCATAAGCCCGTACAAAAACCAGGCATACATATGCTGGAACTGGTGGATGGGTTTCCAGTCACTATAAGGAGTCATGCGCAGAACACCGCGAGGGCTGATATCCTCATCCACATCGTGAATGTTTGTATAGGTGTGGTGTAGTACGTTGTGTTGTACTTTCCAGTTGAAAGCGTTCCCGCCTACGAGATTCAGAGAATAACCCAGCAGATCGTTAACCCAGCGTTTTGTGGAGTAAGAGCCATGATTGGCGTCGTGCATTACCGAGAGGCCTATGCCGGCTATACCGGTGCCCATCAGAAAACACATGGCAAGCATACCCCATACGTTAGACACCACGCCCGTAAGCATGAGGACATATGGTGCTAAGTATAACACATACATAAACACGGTTTTGATCCGCATCTCTGTATTGGCATGGCGTGCTATTTCGGCGCTTTTGAAGTAGTCGTTTACGCGATGGTTAAGCGTAGTGAAAAAATCAGCACGCTCAGACGAGAATCTGATAGTGGGAGTACTCATGTAAGGGAATATGGTTGTTTTTTAACCTTTCCCTAAATGAATAGCAGGGGTTACCATGTCGGGAAAGACATTGCAATAAAACTACGATATTTACGCGGGGTAACGCGCGTTAGTACACACGCCTTTTAAACACACGTAAGAATAGTCGGCAAAAAGAATATATGTGTCGTCCAAATGGACGTACGGGTGTTAGCTCAGTTCGGCAATTATGGTTCTTCCTCCCTTGGTAACGTCGCCTATCTTGCACGTTACTTTGGCATCCAGCGGCAGATATATGTCAACCCGCGAGCCGAATTTGATGAAGCCGAACTCCTGACCCTGCTCCAGCTGCTGTCCTTCTTTTACATAACATTTGATACGACGGGCAAGCGCGCCGGCGATCTGACGGAACAGAACTTCCACGCCTTCTTTTGTCTTTACAACAACCGTGGTGCGCTCGTTCTCAGTGCTGGACTTAGGATGCCACGCAACGAGATATTTACCAGGGTGATATTTTGAAAAGCTTATCGTGCCGCCTACAGGCATACGGTTTACGTGTACATTCACGGGCGACATGAAGATGGATATCTGCTTGCGACGACCTTTGAGATATTCTGTTTCTTCCGTTTCCTCTATCACCACCACTTTACCATCTGCCGGAGCCAGCACGTGATTATCGTGTTTGGTAATGTTGAATATGGGGTTTCTAAAAAACTGGAGAACGATCAGATAAAAAAGAACGCTTACAAAAAGAACGCTGTTCAGCATGACGCTGCTTCCCGGGAATTTCGAAAAAAGAAACACATTAAGTGCCACGAAAACAATAAATAAAACAAGTAACAGAACCCGGCCTTCGCGATGTATAGTCATAGCGCTATTTGATATTTAGATCGTTAATTAAAAAAATGAGCAGGCTTTTAAGACCTGCTCGGCAAAGTTAGGAAATTCAGCTCATTTTCCGCGTATCGACTACGCGAACCGTTGCGGTTAGTAGCCGCCGCGGAATTTATAGGTTTTAGCCACCTTGTCGATCGCAACCATGTAGGCCGCGATACGGAGAGGTACCTTATACTCCTGGGATGTTTTGAATACGTTGTTGAAAGCATCCTTCATGATCCGGTCGCTGCGTCGGTTCACGCGGTCAGCTGTCCACTTGTATCCCAGACGGTTCTGCACCCATTCAAAATATGATACGGTAACACCGCCGGCATTCGCAAGAATGTCAGGCACAACGGTGATGCCTTTTTCGTTGATAATGCTGTCTGCCTTTGAAGATGTCGGACCGTTTGCACCCTCTACGATAAGCTTCGCCTGAATCTTAGGGGCGTTTGTGCTGTTGATAACGTCCTCCGTGGCAGCGGGCACCAGCAGCTCTACCGGCAATGTAAGCAGGTCGTCGTTGCTGATTTTCTCTGCGCCTTCGAAGCCTTCCAGAGAACCTTTGTTTGCGTCGCGGTATTTAACGGCCTTTTCAATATCCATGCCGTTTGCATTATAGTATGCACCTGAAAGGTCGCTCACAGCCTGTACAATAAGGCCACGCTCATGCAGCAGCTTGGCGGCCCATGAACCCACGTTGCCAAATCCCTGAACGGCGCACGTTGCCTTGTACGGGTTGATCTTCAGTTTTTCCATTGCCGCCATCGCGGTAACCATAACACCGCGGCCGGTAGCTTCGGTGCGGCCCAGTGAACCACCCATAACTAACGGCTTGCCCGTTACCACGGCGTGTGTGGTCATACCTTTGTAACGCGAGTACTGGTCCATCAGCCAGGCCATTTCACGCGGGCCTGTGCCCATGTCCGGGGCAGGAATATCCTTGTCAGGGCCAAAAACGTCGGCCATGGCCTGTGTGTAGGCGCGCATCAAACGCTCGATCTCGCCAGCAGACATCTCACGTGGATTACAGGTCACGCCACCTTTGGCACCACCATAAGGAATGTCTACCACCGCGCATTTCCAGGTCATCCACGCAGCAAGAGCCTTTACCTCATCGAGGTTTACAGCAGTATCGAACCGGATACCGCCTTTTGAAGGTCCAAGAATAGTGGAGTGGATAACACGGTAACCTTCGAAGACCCGGATGCTGCCGTCGTCCATCGTAACCGGAAGGGATACGATAACCTGACGCGCCGGATTCTTCAGTACATTATAAATTTCTTCTTCCAATCCCAGGATTTGGGATGCCACCTGGAACCGGGACATCATCGCTTCAAAAGGATTCTCTTTATCTTTTAGAGGGGCCGGTTCAATGTAATGGGCCATAGAGCAGCTTGTTTGGGTTAATCAAATTATTCGCCTTACCCGGATCATCTTTCGATCTGAAAAAAGCGATCTAAAACGGTTGCAAAGATATATAAATTCGTTTTACACCTCGCTTTTTCGAAATAAATGCTCCTGTATTTGAATTTAAGACACACAGTCTTTTGATTTTGATCACCGCCATGATTTTTTTTCCCGTCCGCCATTCGTTTGCCGAACGAATATTCCGACGTACCGAATATAATGCTCACCTCCGTTGAACATCATCAAAATCAAACGCAATGATGCAGCATCGATTATGCTTTTATGTAGACAAGGGTTTATTATAACCCTGCTAAAATAAAATGCATCTCGTCATACGAACGCATAAGGCTTTCGTGCGAGCAATGATGCCGCACACGTGTGGATAGAAAAACAGCTGCCGGTTAAAAAAGCTTGAGATATGCGGCGATAAATGGTGCCGCCAGAAAAAGGCCGTCGAACCTGTCCAGGAAACCGCCGTGACCGGGAATGCTCGACCCCGAATCCTTAATAGCGATGCTACGCTTTAAAAGAGATTCCACCAGGTCGCCAAATGTTCCGCCGACCATGATGATAACCCAAACGACAAGCCACTGTACTATAGTTAGCGATTGGAAGTAGTGGGCAATGCCCAACGCGAAAACGAGCGCTAACAAAGCACCGCCAAAAAAACCCTCCCATGACTTTTTGGGAGATATACGCTCAAACAGCTTGGTCTTGCCCAAATAGGTACCCGCAAAGTACGCGCCCGTATCGCTCGCCCATAAAATAAAGAGGCAGCCAAAGATGATCTCAAAATTATAGGTGCCGCTGCTGAACGCGGTTATATTCAGCAACGCAAAGGGTATGGCTATATAGAATACCCCAAGAAACGTAAAGGCAATGTTGGTAAACGGCTTGCGCTCTTCCTTTTTATACAGCTTTATTATATAGGCCATGGCCATCAGCGGGAATATGACGATGTACCACACCGCAGATACCTGCCCCTTCTCCACCAGAAATGAAAGGATAAACACAAGGATACCACCGACTGTACCCAGCACACGTTCGGGAACCACGCCGTCCACCGCCGCCAGCTTGTAAAATTCCAGCAACGAAAACAGACATATTATAAAGAATACAAGGAAATAGGTCCAGTCGCTGTAACAGACCGCGGCGATGATGCCTGCCGAGCCGAGCAAACCGGCGATGATGCGTTGAGTAAGATTACTGTATTTGGAGATAGAAGAAGTCACGCGCTTGTGTACTGAAGGGTTAAAACCAAAGAAGTTATAAAACTGTCGCTATTTTTCAGAAAGACGATGCAGGTCGCTATAATATTTTTTAAAGCCAAATAATAAAACGAAGGTCAGGACTGTTGCCGAAAGTACCGCCGGCAGAGGTGCCGCTTCCGGCTTCTCGATGTCGATCGGTATCTTACCTTGCTGGTAGAAATACAGGGCCATCACAGAAATGCCATTGTTAAGGAAGTGAGCCAACACGGCCAGGGAAAGATTACCCGACCAATAGTACAGGTAACCAAAGAGCGCCCCCAGCAGCATACGGGGCACAAAGCCGTAAAACTGAATGTGAAACGCGCTGAAGATTATGGCTGAAACCCAGATGGCCACGTGGATATTTTTAGTGCCGCGGTAAAGCTCGTTCTGGATTATACCCCGGAAAACGATCTCCTCACCAAACGCCGGGATGACGGCGATAACCAGGATGCCTATTAAAAATTGCCCAAAAGAGTCGAAATGAGTCATAAACTCCGTTGTCTCGGCTAGCTTATCTTCCATTTCCCGCATCCATTTCTCTGCGCCGGCCATAAAATCCGGAAAGGTGATGTTCTGATTCCATTCGATAACCACAGAAATCATCACCATAAATGAACCCAGGATAACAAAAGTCAGGATTATGGGCAGCAGGGGGATTTTTTTATTAAAAAACTGGGTTAGAGGTTGACGCCAGGCCCGAAGCATAAGCGCCGGTACCAGAACAAGCCCAAAAAATGAGCCGAAACCCTGCATGATCAGCATCGGAACTTTCATCCGCGGGTCGTCCTCTGGGGCCGCCAGCGATTTGACCATCTCCGATATTGAACCGGGGTAAAAAGGTATGGCCAGGACAAAGCCAATGAGTGATCCTGCCACCTGAAAGCTGAAAAAGGCTACCAATAACGTGATAAGGACGGTGATAAACGGGTTTCTGGGTACTGTGGATTCGGTCATAAAAAGGTACGGCATTACCGGGATCAAAAATTCCTGGTTAAATTTGTGGTTTAAATATGGTAAAAATCGGACAAATAGAGCTAGGTGAGTTCCCGCTATTGCTCGCACCCATGGAAGATGTCAGCGATCCCCCGTTCCGGGCCGTGTGCAAGGAAGGTGGAGCGGATCTCATGTACACCGAGTTCATTTCGTCCGAAGGGCTCATCCGCGATGCAGCCAAAAGCCGCCAGAAGCTCGACATTTTTGAATACGAACGCCCCATCGGTATCCAGCTTTTTGGTGGTGACATCGGCAACATGGTCGAGTCGGCACGGATCGCTGCTTCTGTAAATCCTGATCTCATTGATATTAATTACGGTTGTCCCGTGAAAGCGGTTGCCTGCCGTGGTGCCGGCGCTGCTCTTTTGCAAGACATCCCGAAGATGGTCAAAATGACCGAGGAAATCGTAAAATGTACCGACCTGCCGGTAACGGTAAAGACACGCCTGGGCTGGGACGATAAAACCAAGAACATTATAGAAACTGCCGAGCGCCTTCAGGACATCGGCATCAAAGCGCTCACGGTTCATGGACGTACCCGCGTACAGATGTATAAAGGTGAGGCCGACTGGACGCTGATCGGCAAGATCAAAGAAAACCCCCGTATGCACATCCCTATCTTTGGCAACGGCGATATCGACTCTCCGGAGAAGGCTCTTGCCTATCGTAACCGTTATGGAGTGGATGGTATCATGATCGGCCGCGCGGCTATCGGCTATCCGTGGATATTCAATGAGATAAAACATTATTTCAAGCATGGCGAGCGCCCCGAAGCACCCGGTATGACCGAACGTGTGCGGGCTACGCGCAAGCATCTCTCCTTCTCTATCCAATGGAAGGGCGACCGCCTGGGCATATTCGAAATGCGCCGGCACTACGCCAACTACTTCAAAGGAGTGCCCGACTTCAAACCTTTCCGTACCCGCCTGGTAGAGGTTGCTACGGAGCAAGAAGTAATGGCTATCCTCGATGAGGTCGAAGCACATTATGCTAACACAGGTATAGCTGCGTAAGTCGTTCCCGATAGGTGTAACAATTTTTGTTCGTCTTTTTTTCATCGTCTGCGTATAAAAGGCAAGAAACCGTAGCAGCGGGAACACAAGAGTATCGTATTCTTGTTGTGTAGAATCTATATGACAGAACAATCACGCTTTTCGTCCGTAATCTTATTGATTACACTCTCCCTTATCTGGGGAACATCGTTTATTCTTATCAAGCAGGGTCTGAAAGTATTTGCTCCTGATGAAGTTGGCGCACTTCGCGTGTCGGCGGCATCGCTCTTCCTGCTGCCTGTCGCAGTGTTCCAGCTGCGTCACGTCAAGCTCGAACAATACTGGAAGCTTTTTGCTTCGGGCATGATGGGCATCTTTATACCGGCATTCCTTTTTGCTACAGCTCAGACACGCATGGCAAGCTCTATCACCGGCGCTATGAATACCCTTACGCCTGTATTTACCATGATCATCGGCGCGGCAGTCTTTAAGCAGCGCTTTACGGCATTCGCAATTGCCGGTATAGTTATCGGTCTTGTGGGCGCCATTATCCTCAGCCTTTCGCACTCCGGTGGGGCGGGCGGCTTCGGGCCGATCAATATCTTCGCACTGCTGGTGGTGATAGCCTGCTTTTTTTACGGGTCTAACCTTAACTTTATCAAGTACATGATCCCGGATCTTCCGGCAATAACGATAACCAGCGTATCCATCTTATTGATCGGTCCGTTGGCGTTGGGTTATCTTTTTGGCTTTACAGACTTCACAGAGAAACTGTCAGAGCAGCCTGGTGCATGGCAGGCCTGCGGATATGTTGTACTGCTCGGCTTTATGAGCACCGCCGTGGCCACGGTGCTTTTCAACAAGCTTGTTAAGGTCAGCACTCCGCTGTTTGCCAGCTCTGTAACGTATATAATACCCATTGTCGCTGTAATGTGGGGTGTGCTTGATCACGAAGTTCTGGGCATATCGCACGTGGTAGGCATGGCCGCTATAATCGGCGGTGTATATCTGGCCAACCTGAAACGATAATATCAGCAATCGTAACCATCATTTCGACAACAACAGTTATATTCAGTCTTCCTAACTTTGCACTTCGAACACAAATTTTACATAACGATCACTGTATATGAAAAAAATAACCCTGTTCCTCCTGATGACTTTCAGCGTTGCCGTAGCCTTTGCCCAAGATCTTCCCGCGGCACAAGTCCCTGCACCTGTAACCAGCGCACTAACGAAAGCATATCCTAACGCCGAAAAAACCAAATGGAAACTAAAGGACGATGTTTACCACGCAGACTTTAAAATAGCAAAAGACAAATACGACGTCTGGTTTGACAAGACCGGTAAGGTAACGAAGCGTAAATATGAGATTTCCAGCAAAGATCTGCCGGCTGCCATTCAGGCGACTCTGACAAAAGAGTACAGTGCGTATACAGTTCACGACGCCGAGAAGACAGAAGCAAAAGGCGTATCAACATATAAAGTAGAACTCAAAAAAGCCGGCGAAGAACGCAAGATCACTTTTGGCGAAGATGGCAAGGTGGTAGAGAAGAAGAAAGATAAAGAGGACTAAAAGAAGCACTACAGATGTTCATGCAGCCTCTTCCGATTTTCGGGAGAGGCTTTTTTGATTTTAGACATATCGCGCTGAATCGACATAATGGATATGTACAATAAGATCAAGTTATCTAATAGAAGTTTCTTTATTTGTGAGACTAGGTCATGTTGTTGGATGTCAAGCGAATAAAAAAATAAAATGGAATGAATATAAATTTGGAAGACCGTGAATACATGAATATCTTAGTTGGGAATATTTCAGAGAGAAGAGGAAATGATATATAAAAGTATATTCAGAGAACTGTTGGATTGAAATGTCTAACCTCTCTTCGACATCAAAAAGTTATTGATTTAACTAAGGATTTGCTGTGCTCAAATGAAGTACAGTCATGGCCTCGTGCATTCAATGAGTCTATTAATATAGACAGCCCGATTTTTCTGCTCGCAAAAATTTAGAGTCCATTAAAAGAATCGGTCGCGTTGAGGATTGTTCGAAAACGAAAAAGGGACTGTTTCCAGTCCCTTTAATTCTTTTACTTGATTACGTTCCCCGAAAGGAAGAGGCTTGATCAAGCATCACGATACAAATATACGGAAAGGACCAAAATTGTTAGACATAAGATTCTAAAAATTGATGAAGTTCGAAAAAGTTAGGTTATACGTTTCCTCGCCCAGGATTGATCGATTTCTTATTGCGACCGATAATAACAAAACCAAAGCTGTCCGGCTATACAAGGCAAATTTGAAGGTTTCTCAAGCCTTTCTACCGGTTTTAGCAATATTAGAAGTAACTCTCCGAAACCGGTTAAATGCAATTTTAAGCAGCCATTTTACGGATTCCGACTGGATCATAAATCAGAAAACCGGTTTTATGGTTCATCATTCATTGACATATGTTCGGGGAGGTAGAACTATGCATAATCATTACCTGAAAAAGCAGGTCGAAAAAGCGGAGACGCGCATCAGAAATTCTGGGATGCCGGTAACAAGTGGGAAAATAATTTCAGAGCAGATGTTTGGCTTCTGGACAGAACTATTCGAACGAACTTACTATCGAATTCTACTTGGGCGTCCAATTCAAATTTTTACGAACCTACCTTCTGGCCATGGTCGCGATGAAGTAATCGATGCCTTAAATCAAATCCGGCTTTTTAGAAACAGACTATATCACAATGAACCTTTATGTTTTAATGCCGCCGCCATTAGCTTTCAAAAAGCTGAAGATATTCACGGCCTAATCAAAGATATTTTAAATTGGTGTGACCCGGAATTAACAATCTGGATTAAGGACATTGATCAAATTGCCGTTAAGATTCGAAATGCAAAAAAAATCTAACTCCTTTTAATTTCAATATGCCACCCTGCCTGGAATAGAATCCTGATCAATGTGGTCGTCTGCTATGGGTATATGGAATAGTGAATCCCCCAAAAAGGGAATTGATTATATCCTCGCTATCTAGCATCTTAGCTATAAGCAAATTCCTCCATACGTTATGACTAAATTAACCGTTCCGCTCCTGATCCTCACAGCCTTTAGTATTTCTCAATGTTCCGATAACGACAAAGAATCCGAAAAGAAAGGCTGCACATTCGAGCTTGCCGATAACTATGACCCGAAGGCAGTTATCGACGACGGTTCGTGCGAACCCGTAGGCTGTCAGAAATGTACATATACCGTTAAAGGCAATGACATGATTTTGGACGGCGTAAAGCTTGGTCTTAAACCAGGAGATTTCATTTGTCTCTCCGCTAAAGTTAAATACACAAACCTGCGATTCGAAAATCTTAGCGGCAGCGCAGACAAGCCCATATCCATCATAAACTGCAATGGCACAGCTACCCTTGATGCGACTGGTGCATCGTACGGTATTGTTGTACTGCAGAGTAAGTATGTGAGAATACAAGGTGTCGGTTCCGGCTACGGCATCCAGGTATCAGGTGGAAATATGGGTATAATACTCAGCGGGCTTACCACGAATGTCGAGGTTTCCGGCGTCGAGGTGTTGAATTCAGTTACCAGCGGGATCCGGGCAGGAACGGAGCCGACATGCGATGACGCCACCATACGCGCTAACTTCACGATGAACGATGTATCGATACACGATAACTATATTCACGATACCGGTGCCGAGGGTCTGTATGTCGGCAGCCCTTATTATAGTGCTGGCCAGGAAGTAACCGGTTGCGGAACCCGCCTGCCGCACGAAATTCACGGCCTCGATATATATAATAATCGAATTGAAAACGCCGGCTGGGATGGCATGCAGGTCTCCTCCGCAACAAAAGATACTGAGATTTACAACAATACAATAAAGCGAACCGGTACAGCCGGAGAGACGTATCAGGATACGGGAATTCTTATCGGCGATGGCACCACCGGCGCATGTTATAGTAACACCGTAGCCGCACCCGGCAACATCGCTATTATGGTATACGGTACAGGTGACAATCTCATCTACAATAACCTGGTGACTGATGCAGGTGACGTTGGAATAATATGTTACGACTCAGAAGAACTGAAGAACGCCGCCGGCTATCGTATTTTGAATAATACGATTGTTAGTCCTCACACCGACGGTATATTGCTCTCCGTTAAAACAGTTGCCGGTACTAAGGTCATCAACAATCTGGTCGTTGCCCCCGGTAGCTTGAATGACTATGGTAATAATACCGACAGAGCTTACCTGAATATCTATGGTAATATGACAGTAGAATCCAGTAACAACTATTTTAATGCTGCCATCACCGAAGCGCGTTTCAAAGACCCTGCAAAAGGCGACTATCAGCTCACTGCCCAGT
>Ga0247764_1000310_pt1 | contig 17553 bp, 11 predicted proteins | sample UWRJL051202B4_FD_179932 | JGI IMG/M metagenome (GOLD analysis project Ga0247764, IMG submission 179932) | Plant litter microbial communities from Arlington Agricultural Research Station in Wisconsin, United States - UWRJ-L051-202B-4 | ecosystem: Environmental > Terrestrial > Plant litter >...
TGCGATCGCGGCATCGAAAAGTTCGAGAAAGGCAACACTGCGCGGTAAGTCGGATTCATCGAGGACCTGCGCTCCCGCATCATCCACGGGTGCGAGGAGTCGTGCGCTCGTCAACGCAGCAACATCATCTAGTTGTTCGAACGAGTCCAGAGCGACCGTCTGCCCCGTGCGAACAAATCCCACCGTGCCTGTCCAGGTGTTGTAATCAACGTGAACGTATGTACGGCAAACGACAGGTAATTGGGTAGTCGTCGGTGCGAGCCAGATTAGGAACACACCAACGTCCGGCCCTTCTTCAGCCAACGCAACCAGGCGTGCTCGGTCTGCTGGAGATTCGGCGGTGACCAGAGCGACGACGACTGGGGTTGCTGGGAGCGTATCCACGGCCGTGCCGTGGTCTTCGTCCAGGCGCGTGAATTCATCGAGCCGAGACCGCACCGTGGTTCCGCGACCAGCACTGTGCTGGCGGCGTTGGGCCACAAGCCCCTCCAACTCGGCCAACAGGAGACTCGCTGTCGCATAGTCCCCAGCTAGCCCCTTGGATTTGATCGGGCTGTACGGCGAATCAAGATGCGGCAACCACTTCAACCAATCCCATTTAGCGGTGGTGTCTCCAGCAGCGAAGGCTGTCAAAACTAGGTCGGCAGGCGAGTGCAATGCCGCCAACTGCAGGACCAGCGCACGCGCTGCCGCCAACGCCTGCGGTCCTGCTCCTGCCACACCGATCGAACCTGCGCGTTCGAGATTCTCGATCACCGGCACCCCATCGACTGCGCGGAACTCGTCGACCAAGCAGGTCACCCGGTCCCAGTCCTCTGGCCGAGCGCTGTTCTTCGTTGGCGGAACCACAGAACTGCGACTGGACTGAGTACCCGTACCCAGACGCACTTCCAAAAACGTGGCGTGCTCCGGTTTCCGAGTCCACAACAGATCTGACCGTGATCGGATCGCCTCGACAACATCAGCCACCGAAGGCGATTCGGCGACGCGCGAGGCAACTTCTTGGGAACGAAGATCCACCAACGTGTTCCGTGTGGCAGCCATGGACCTGTCAAACCGTGCCGAGTCATCGCGGTATCGACGCCGATTCTGAGCGCGATTCTCGATCCACGTACCGAGCATGATGACAGGTGTCAAGGCGATGAAGATGAGGCTGTAGATCTGCTGCGTCACGACGAAAAGGACCGTACCCATCACCACCGGCGCCACAACCGCCAGCATCGGAAACTTGGTCTTCTCCGGGACCAGAGGCAGCTCCGGCGCAGGGATGGCAGAGCCACGGAAGGTAGCCTCCACCCGAGGGGACCTGAAGAACGCGGCCTCGGCACCAGCAGCAGCTAGCAAACTTGGTGAGCCCCCGGGTGACTTGGTCAGAGGCCGTAATTGCAGAACAGTGTCACCTACCCTCACCTGCGACCACAGGGTCAGGACATCGCGGTTAACCTTCATGCCGTTGACCTCCAACCCATTTGCCGAGTTGAGATCCGTGACAACTACTGTGTCAGCGACCGTGATGCTTGCATGGCGGCGCGAAACCTGCTCATCGTGCAAGGAGATATGAGCTGCGGGATTTCGCCCCACGTGATTGACCCCCGGCAGCAAAGTGAACTCAGCCCCGGCATCAGGCCCCTCAATGACCGACAGCAAAGCCACCGGATGCCCATCACCTTGGTCGCTCGAGCGAGGCGCGCCAGCGTGAGCAACTTCGACGGTGCTTCCCGACCGCAAAGCAGAGTCGTGCACTGACAGAAGCGGGTTGAGCAGGCGGGTCTGCAGCTGACCGGGGATATGCACACGCAGGGTGAGCTCTTCGGCGAGATCACTGTTCTCGAGATCACTGGAAGCGAGCCGCCGAGCGATGTCGCCGATCGTAGCTGTGGCGTCTACCGTCACCTCGACGTCCTTCGGACCGCCGCCTGTCGATGCGAGCGAAAGTTTGAGTCTCATCGAGCCCCCGTAGCCTGAAACCGATCGGTATCGATGAATCATCAGAATTCATCCCGTCGCCCATTCTTACTTATGAGTGGGGAAGCCGGTCAACGCCATTGGCCTGGCTAGGGGGTGGGCAGGCAGCACCAGCGTGCACGCGGTCCAGCGCGAGTTAGGCATCCGCGAGCGCTGTCGTCTCCCTGTGGCACCATCTCACAGTGCTTACAAAGAAGAGCGAAAATCGATTCTCTAATTATTCAAGTAGTGGCCGGCTGTTTGGTCCAGCAGCAGTCGTCATCTATCTGCTGTTTATCTGCGCTGCAATAGCTGCCTCGTACATTGGAATTGACCCAGTCTGGAGGGTGCTCGGTTCAGCGCTCGCAACGTTGATTCCCGAGGCATCGTGGTTCGAACCCACCGCCATGGCCGTTGTACTCGCCTGCTACGCGGCTCTATTGGGTGAAGGTCTCAATCAGGCGCGTACGCCTGAGGCGCGATTGAACCGCGATTTCATCGTCTCTCTCTGCACGGGGGTGGGGTCATTTGTTTCGATGTACATCGTCGGCTGCATTGTGGGATCCGTCTACCGGCCGGCCCTCCTCCCTCAGATTTCTCTCATCCTCGCTATTGGGCTTCTGACAGTGCTGTTGAGCGCCAAGATCGGGTCCTTTTGGATCGGCAACCCGGCAAAGCAGCGCGACTCACTGCTGTCCAGCGCCGCCGTGCTGGAAGACATGATTGCGAAGGCCGGGTCCGTGCGCGCTACCTCGTTCGTGCGAGCGGCAGCAGTCCCCGGTATTTATCTCGCGGCGTGGTGTCTTGTCTTCGTGGGAGCGGCCGCAACATTCGTGGGGGTGTCTTCTATCGGCGACATGGTTCAAGCATTCTGGCTGGTTCCGCCGCTGGTGGTGAGCGCGAGCAGCGCGTTCGCGGTGCTTACCACTTCCACTATTCCTCGGGTTGTCGGCGTTCTGGTTGGCGGGCTTGTTCTCGCCGTGGGACTGATCGCACCGGTTGGGCTAGTGATAGTGCTGGTGGGGAGCTTTCCCGCCTTCTCGATGATCGCGATTGCGATCCCCACTCTCGTTTGTGCAGTGTCGGCAATCGTCCCCCAGTCGGTATCAAAGAAAACGTCAAGAGTGACGATCAACTCGGCCGGGAGGGCTGTGGGGGTAACACTCCTTGTCCACGAAAGGGACCGGATGGTGGCGCGCGCAATAGCCATCGATGACCGAGCACTTGAATTCGCCTCCAGGTACGGAATGTCACGGTAGGTAGTGCCAACCTCGCGAGCACGCTTCCTCCACCGGACGCGGATCCGCGGCGCGGGGCACCACGGACGCATGGTCGCCCGAGGCAAGAGCTTTGACGCGGCGGTCGTTCCGCTCTTTCCTGCAGGCGAAAGAACGGAAGAATCAGTCGAACTGGACGGTACGGAACCGTGGCTCAGCACCGAGACCGTCGGGCTCGATCAGTTGGCCCCGCAGGAGCCATGAAACCTGTTATCGGGGATTGCGGCTTGGGTCGTCCAGGTTGCGGCTATCACAGGTGCCTAATTGGTTCACTAGCTTGACGTACGCTGGCGGTGTGACGGGGCTTATTCGAAAAGTAGTCGCGGGGACGACGCGTACCGCAAAGGTGGTCACGCTGGACCGACCTGCCGCTCGCAGGTTCCAGCACTCGGTCCTCGGTGACGAAGGCGTTGTCTTGGCGGAGAGCGTTGAACAGTTCCGTGCCGCGGTCGCCACTCCTGTGGACCTGCTTGTAGTCAGCACCCACGGTGGACTTTGCGAGGCCAAGGTCGGTTTCGGCAGGAGCGGCGAGAACTGGGTAAACATCGACTCGCTCTCAGGTCGGTGCTCGATTCTCCTTGTCATTGCTTGCAATCAGGAACGTGACCGTGCTGCCATCTGGCAGGCGAGATTTTCGCCTACACAGGTCGTGCTTGCTACCAAAAAGGTCCCGGGTGAGACGGCGGACCGAGCGATCGGGCGCGTCCTTGATCGGCCGCACACGTGGGGCGATGGGCATGCCGTACTGGAGTCCTTGCTCGACACGGTACGGCCTGCTCCCGCGATGGTGGACGCCGACTGGTACGTCTATCCCGACCAGCTTGCGATCTGAGAGGCAGCACGGCGGTGACCGACGAGTGGATATACGAGCACAATGCTGACAACTCAGCGCGTTTCGTGCTGGGCACCGCAGGAGCGCACCCACTAGTTTGCGTTGGCGTGAACCCAAGCACCGCGGCGCCAGGGATCCCCGACCTCACCGTCAGCAAGGTCTCTGGCTTCGCGTCACGCAACGGGTTCGACAGCTGGGTGATGCTGAACCTCTACCCGCAGAGATCTACTGACCCCAATGGAATGGATCTCGCTCACGACCCCGACCTAAAAGAAGAGAACGAGCGGCGCATCTCTGAGTGGATCAACGGGCGCTCACTAACTTTCTTAGCCGCGTGGGGAGGGCTCATCATGGCCCGTCCCTATCTAACTCAGATGCTCGCTGGCATCGTCTCCGCCACAGAGCCTTCAGGGGGCGACTGGGTATCGATCGGAGACGCGCTTAAGGCCGGACATCCGCGCCATCCCTCGCGTGCCGCTTACACCTGGCCGCTGCAGAGCTTCAACGTACGGTCATACCTGCGCTCTATCGAAACCACTGCCGTACGCGGCGCCTGACACCGCAGCTATTCGCCCCGATGCAGGGGTATGGGTTGTCAGGACAGGGTGTATGAAGATGGGCTCGCAGCACCGAACTGGGGAACAAAGTAATTGGGCGGCGCGAGGGAAGCGCTGAGCGTCTCGAGACTTCATGGATTGGGTCAGCGACAACTTTTCAGACGCGGCGTAAGTCTGCTCATGGAAGGCGTCCCCGTGCCGATCTGCCAAACTCTCATGGGGTGTCTTGACACCTGGCTGCAGCACACTAGCGGGGCGAAGGAATCGACAGATGGTCACAGGCGAGCTCAAGGCACAGGTCGATAAGGTCTGGAACGCCTTCTGGTCTGGCGGTATCGCCAATCCGCTTGAGGTGATCGAGCAGATCACCTATTTGCTGTTCATCAAGCGCCTCGACGAGCTGCACACCCTCGCCGAGAACAAGGCGAACACGCTGGGCCGGCCGATCGAGAATCCGGTATTCCCCGAGGGGATGGATAACACGGGACGTCGCCCGCGCCCCTACAACGACCTGAGATGGTCGCACTTCCAGCACTTCGCTGCAGCCGACATGTATGAGGTCATCGACCAGAACGTGTTCCCTTTCATCCGGGGGTTGGGCGAGGCCGGGTCGAGTTTCGCGGCCAACATGAAAGACGCGCGTTTTACGATCCCGACGCCGGCGCTGCTGTCAAAAGTTGTCGACCTGCTCGAAGACATCCCGATGGACGACCGTGACACCAAAGGCGACATCTACGAGTACATGCTGGGCAAGCTGGCGACATCCGGCCAGAACGGGCAGTTCCGCACCTCGCGCCACATCATCAAGCTCATGGTCGACATGGCGGCGCCGACGCCAAACGACCGCATCATCGACCCGGCGGCGGGAACCGCAGGCTTCCTCGTCACGGCAGGGGAATACTTGCGTGACAAGCATCCGGAGATCTGGACGGATGCCGCTCTTCGCGAGCACTACAACCGAGAGGCGTTCACCGGGTTCGACTCCGACGCCTCGATGTCCCGCATCGGCAGCATGAACATGCAGCTGCACGGCGTGGAGAACCCAACGATCTCCCGCCGCGATTCCCTCGCCGAGGAGCACACCGGCGACATCGGCTCGTACTCCCTCGTACTCGCCAATCCGCCCTTCGCCGGCAGCCTCGACTACGAGACCACCGCGAAGGACCTGCTGGCAGTCGTCAAGACGAAGAAAACCGAACTGCTCTTTCTGGCGCTCATGCTGCGCCTACTCAAGAACGGCGGACGCGCCGCCGTCATCGTGCCCGATGGCGTGCTCTTCGGCTCATCCAAAGCACACAAGGACCTTCGACGGATGCTCGTCGAGGACCACAAACTGGACGCGGTCGTGAAGCTGCCCAGCGGCACCTTCAAGCCATACACCGGGGTCTCCACCGCAATCCTGTTCTTCACCAAGACCAGCTCCGGCGGCACCGACAGCGTCTGGTTCTATGACGTGCATACCGACGGCTTCACCCTCGACGACAAGCGCACGCCCAGCGACGCCAACGACCTCCCGGATGTGCTGGCACGTTGGTCAAGCTTGTCGAGACCAGAATCCCCAGAGCGTGACCGTCCCCGCACCGACCAATCCTTCCTCGTGCCCAAGGCGGAGATTGCCGCACAAGGATACGACCTCAGCCTCAACCGCTACAAAGAGGTCAAACACGACGAGGTCGAACATCGGGCCCCCGCCGACATCCTGGCCGACCTTGCTCTTCTTGAGGAAGAAATTCAGGATGCTACGGCTCTTCTTTCCCACTCACTGACAGCCCATTCATGACGAGGCTCGGAGACGTCGCTGAAATCATTCGAGGCGTGACGTTCAAGACGGAACAACTCGTCGGCGGCCAGACTGAGGGCGCTGTAGTGTGCCTCCGTACCAAGAACGTTCAAGTTGAACTTGATCTTTCAGATGTGCTTTATGTGCCAGTGGAGACAGTCAAGAATCCGAAGCAATTCTTGCGCGAGAAGGACATCGTCATTTCGAGCGCGAATAGCTGGAACCTTGTCGGAAAATGCGCTTGGGCAGGCCCCGTCGACCGCCCCACCACTATCGGGGGATTCATCTGCGCGATGAGGGTCACATCGCACACTATCGATCCCCGCTACCTATTTCGCTGGTTTTCGACGAGCGAAGTACAAGCCCTCGTCAGAAGCTTTGGCCAGCAGACGACGAACATTTCGAATTTGAACGTGCAGCGCACTCTAGACCTCGACATTCCACTCCCGCCCATCTCTGAGCAGCGTCGAATTGCCGCCATCCTCGACCAGGCCGACGAACTGCGCGCCAAGCGCCGCCGCGCACTCACCCTCCTCGAAGAACTCGCCGACGCGATCTTCGTCGATTCGTTCGAGAGGGGGCTGACGTGGCCGGCTGCACCTTTCGCTCGACTCTTATCGGTGCCTCTGCGTAATGGCGTTTCACCGGCGACACGAGGGACCGTCGATGGTGAAGTATTGACACTGTCTGCAATCACACGAGGCCGTTTTGATCCTTCTGTGGCGAAGTTCGCCAAATTTGAACGCGCATACGACGAATCGAAGACAGTACGAGAAGGTGAGCTCTTGATTTGCCGGGGAAACGGAAATCGAGATCTTGTTGGTCGCGGTGAGTTGGCGACTATTTCACTGCCGAATACGGCCTTCCCAGACACGATGATCGCCGCGCGCCTGAATGACACCCTCGTTGATGGTGCATATATTCAGGCGGTTTGGCATCGACCCCTGATTCGCAGGCAAATCGCGGCTGGCGCGCGGACGACGAATGGCACGTTTAAGGTCAATCAGGCGGTACTAGACGCGATACAAGTGCCTGTCCCGCCTATCGCCGTTCAACGCAAGTACTCCAATAGGTTAGGTCGCTTGCGTGAGGCGAAAGCGAGCCAATTTGCGCATCTCGCCAAGCTCGACGAGCTCTTCGCCTCGCTGCAGCACCGTGCGTTCGCGGGGCAGCTCTAGCCGTCCCAGCAGACGAGGTCGCCGTCGTTGGTGGTGTTGGTCTCAGTCTTCACGTTGGGTTGTTGGCGGGCGGAGCCCACCGTGCCGTTGCGCCGCGGACGATTCGTCGGGGCGACCTGTACCAGTGCGGTGGCAAGTTGAGCAGTTGACCAGTATCCGCCGGCACTTGAGATCGACTTGGTGCTCACCCGCGTTCTGGGGGTAGGCGAGAGGGTTCACTCCGCGCTCACGCCTTCGGTGACCGATATTCTGGCGGCAGGCGTTCGAAAGTGAGGGAATCGTTGGGGAACTTCGATTTCGTGCGCGCCTCCTGGCCCGCGATTGCCGACGATGCACGCCGTTCGGAGTACTACACATACGCTGATCCGCGGTCATCCGTCTTCTACGCGCGACGTACCCTCGAGCTGGCGGTGACCTGGCTTTACCGGGCGGACGCGTCCCTGCATAAGCCGTATAAAGACGATCTGGTGGGCCTGCTTTACGAGCCCAGCTTCAAACAGCTGGTGGGTCCCGGCATCCTGACCAAGATGGACCTGATCCGCAAACAGGGCAATCTCGCCGTGCACCGCGCGGCGCCGCTGACTCCCACGGACAGCGTGCCCATTGTTCGTGAGCTCTTCCACGTTCTCGTCTGGTTTGCGACGCATTACGCGCCGACTCCCGACGAACGACCGGTTGCGGGCCAGCCGTTCGATGCTGCCTCGATTCCGAAGCCTCAACCGGGTGCCGCGGCGAAGACGCAGGCGCAGATCCAGTCGTTGGCAGGCGAGCTCGAAGTAAAGGATGCAGCACTCACCGCATCAAACGCACGCAACGAGCAATTGGCGGCCCAGGTTGCCGAGCTGCAGGCCCAGGTCGCTCTCGCGAAGGCCGCGAACGCGACCGTGCCCGACACGCACGATTACCGCGAAGACGAGACCCGCGACCTGTTCATCGACGTGCTGTTGCGAGAAGCCGGATGGACGCTCTCCGACGCGCGTGACCTGGAGTTTCCAGTCACCGGCATGCCGAACAATTCGGTCGGCGGCCAAGGCTTTGTCGACTATGTCCTTTGGGGTGACGACGGCATGCCCCTCGGCCTGGTCGAGGCGAAACGTACGAAGAAAGACGCCAACGTCGGCCAGCAGCAGGCGAAGCTCTACGCCGACGCCCTCGAGGCGATGTACGGCCAGCGGCCGGTCATCTTCTACACCAACGGTTATGAGCACTGGATCTGGGATGACGCGACCTATCCGCCGCGCCAGGTTCACGGTTTCTACACCCGCGACCAACTCGCGCTACTGATCCAACGCCGCGGCACCCGCAAGACGCTTGGCAGCCTGCCCGTCAGCGAGAGCATCGCCGGGCGCCATTACCAGCAGCGGGCCGTGCGCAAGGTCGGGGAGGCCTTCGAGCAGAAGGAGCGACGCGCGCTGCTCGTGATGGCGACCGGCAGTGGAAAGACGCGAACGGTGATCGCTCTCGCGGATCTGCTGATCCGCGCGAACTGGGCCAAGCGCATCCTGTTTCTGGCCGACCGGGTCGCGCTTGTGAACCAGGCGACGAACGCCTTCAAGGCGCAGCTGCCGGATGCCGCGCCCGTCAACCTGGTGACCGAGAAGAACACCGAGGGCCGGGTCTTTCTTTCGACCTACCCGACCATGATGGGGCTCACTAACCAGGGTGAGGATGAGCTGCGGCGGTTCGGCCCCGGCTACTTTGACCTCATCGTCGTAGATGAGGCGCACCGCTCGGTGTATCAGAAGTACGGCGCGATCTTCGACTACTTCGATGCGCTGCTGGTCGGGTTGACGGCGACGCCGAAAGACGAGATCGACCACAACACCTACGGGCTGTTCAACCTCGAAGACGGCGTTCCGACGGACTCCTATGACCTCACCGATGCGATCGCGGAAGGCTATCTGGTGCCGCCGGTTGGCCGGACGGTCGCGACTCAGTTCGTGCGGCAGGGCATCCGTTACGACGACCTCAGCCAGGACGAGAAGGAGCAGTGGGATCTACTCGACTGGGAAGACGACGTCGTGCCAGACGAGGTCGACTCGAATGCCGTAAACAACTGGCTGTTCAACGCCGACACCGTCGACAAGGTGTTGGAAACTCTGATGTCAGAGGGCCGCCGGGTTGCCGGCGGTGACCGGCTCGGCAAGACCATCGTCTTCGCACGCAGCAACAAGCATGCCGAATTCATTGAGCGCCGATTCAACGCGAACTACCCCGAATACGCCGGCCACTTCGCGCGCATTATCACCTACAAGACCACCTACGCACAAAGCCTCATCGATGACTTTTCGCAGACCGAGAAGCTGCCGCAGATCGCGATCTCGGTCGACATGCTCGACACCGGCATCGACATCCCCGATGTCGTGAACCTCGTCTTCTTCAAACCTGTTCACTCCAAAACCAAGTATTGGCAGATGGTGGGGCGCGGCACGCGGCTGCGACCGGACCTCTACGGGCCGGGGGAGAACAAGCAGGACTTCGTGATCTTCGATGTCTGCCAGAACATCGAATACTTCAACCAGGATCTCCCCTCCGCGGGGTCATCGGTCACAGAGTCGCTCGGACATCGCCTATTCACGGCACGGTTGTCGTTGCTGGCCGGGATCGACTCGGTAATGGATGATGCGGAGCTGGCGGCTCTGCGCGAAGGCCTCGCCGCGCGAATGCATGCACAAGTCGCCGGCATGAGCCTTGACAACTTTCTCGTGCGCCCCAAGCGTCGCATCGTGGAACACTTCGCATCACCGACCGCGTGGACGCAGCCGGGCAGCAACGACTACACCTCAGCTGCAGAACTCGCTGGCCTTCCCTCCGCGGAAGACGCTCACGACCAGGACGAGCAAGCCAAACGCTTCGATCTATTCGCCCTGCGTGCACAACTCGGCATTCTGGTCGGCGATCCCGGCTTCACGGCGGCGAAGAAGCGGATTCAGGCGATCGCGAATGCCCTGGCCGAGCAGAAGGCCATCCCCGTCATCGCAAACAACATCGAACTGATCGCCGCTGTCGCGAACGACGAATGGTGGCAGGACGTCACCGTGCCGATGCTGGAGATGATGCGGGTGCGTCTGCGCGGGCTCATCAATTTCATCGACGCATCGCAACGATCCATCGTCTACACGAACTTCGCGGACACCGCCGGTGAGACCGAATTGATCGAGCTGAAGGATGTCGCGGTCGGCGTCGACCGGGCACGCTTCCGAGACAAGGCCTACGCCTTCCTGCGCGCCCACGAGGATGACGTAGTGCTGTTCAAGCTGCGCCACGGTCGTCAGCTCACCGCTCTCGATCTCGCGGAGCTGGAACGGATCATGCTCAACAGCGGCGACTTCACGGCGAACGAGATCTCTCACGCAACGGCCGAGGCACACGGGCTCGGACTCTTCGTAAGATCCATGATCGGCATGGACCGTGTCGCCGCGACAGAAGCCCTGTCCACGTTCACCGCCGGCTCGACCCTCACCGGAAACCAGCTCGCCTTCGTCAACATGCTCGTCGACCAACTCACCCAACGCGGAGCGGTCGACCCGGCCGTGCTCTACGAGGCGCCTTTCACCGGAGTCGCGCCGACCGGTCCCGATGGCCTATTCAGCGGCGCGCAGGTCATCGAGCTCGTCGCAGCTTTGCGCCGGATTCGGGCGACCGCAGAAGCGTCGTGAGTCAAACAGGCTGATCAATAGGGTGTCCCTGAGATGCCTCTTGAGCCGCCCGCGGGCTGCAACACTACTGCTTCCTAGCTGCCGCTGGTCTGCGACGGCAATTCCCTGTCCTAGCGCCGGCCCCGACGAGCAATCGGCATTGACTGTCGTGGGGTGTCGTTGGCTTCCTCTAAGGCATCAACAATTTTTCCGATCCCTCTGGCTATCTGCTCGACGCGTGTTTCGTTTCGGTGGTTAATGTTCCAGTTTTTATCGTCGTAGTCGACGTCGGCGTTCGCTTGGCCCCATTGCTCAAAGTTCAGGTCGAAAGTTTCCGCGTACCTCACGGGTATCTTGCGCGTCCAGATTTTCCAGGGCACGAGCCTCCGCAGCAAGCGAGGATCATTGTAGGAAGCGGTGACCTCGTAGTTCCGCGGGTAATCGCCGGCGTAGTAATCCGGCGCCCTATCGAACGTCCAGTGGATTGACCGTCCCGGCCCAAGTTGTTTGATCCGGTACGCGTCGCTGAAGAGGTCGTTTAGGACGTCCGCCCGACCCGCCATATGACTCTCGAAAGGCTTATCTACCGACAGGCGGATGTTGCTTGCCACCGCCCCTGACACGTTACGCACTTCGATCATCATGAGGATCGAACGGAAGTTATAGTCGACAACTAAGAACGGCCGAGCAGCGTCTTCTCGCTCCTCTATGTATCTTCGTAGCTGGATCAGCGCGAGTAGCGCAGCCATGGCGGTCACCACTAGTCCCGCACCGGCGAAGACGGCTTGCCATTCGTCGGCCGTCACCGAGCCCACAACGCATTCATGACTGAAGTGTATTCATTTCTGAGTTGACTGCCCCATGTAATGCACGAGCCCGAGAGCCCAGTGCTGAGAACGTGAACGTCGCTAGTACTTCCGATCCAAGGAATCGCTTCGCGTGATCATTGCTCCCTGCATCGCGCTCGTGGTTGGAGGATTGCACGTCATCTAAAGCAATGCCGCTCACAAATCGCTGATTGCGATGTACCCGAGAAGATCCATCGCGCACGTCATTGTCGTCTGCCGCGCATGAGTCTTCCGGGCGGCGTCCTATGCCGTCCGGAAGGGCGGCGTTGTGCCGAATGGATCTCGATCAGAGCGGTCAAAGAGCGGTCCGCAGTCTGTGGCGTGGGCTCGCCGTTATGGGCTTCTTGTTCGCCATGTTGCATCTCACGGTGCGATGCCTCGCGAGTTCGCCAACCCGGGCGCTGAGGGGGTGGAAGAGAGCCGGTTGGCGGGATGGGTGCGGTATCAGCGACGGAGGGAGCAGAAGCTGTCGTTGCCGTCATGGCAGCGGGAGTTGTTGGAGCAGGTGCCGGGGTTCTCCTGGGATCCGCTCGAGGAGCAATGGAACGAGTGGCGGGAGGCCCTCCGGGTGTTCCTCGCGACCGAGGGTCGGATGCCGCGGTACCGATCGCCGTCCGCGAGCGAGCGGGCTTTGGCGGCGTGGGTGCACAAGCAACGCCACCTACACAATAAGGGGGAGGTGTCGGAGGTGCGGGTGTCGTCGTTGAAAGCGTTGCCGTTCAGGGTGGTGTAGCCACGCCGAGGCGTGCTGGAGGTGTCTTCTGTAACGGGAAGAGTTGCGGACAATTCTGTCTACCGTGAAGTGAATGAACGTCGTCGCGTTGTGCAGCCAGAGAGGAGGTACATGCACGCGCGACCGCAATTCGATTTACAACTCCGACTGGCAGTCAATTGCCGGGCTTGCCTGGTTCGGGGACGAGTCGGTTCATCGTCTCGTGGAGCGTGTCCGTGAGGCCGGGGATGTAGGCGGCCCAGAACATGATGTCGGTCAGGCCCATCATCGTGGTGCCGTTGCTGATCCGGTAGAACCGTTCAAGCGTCAACCCAGCCGGCAGGGAAGTGGTCTCGCAGAACGATTTGAGCGACTGATCGTGGTCAAGCAGGTATTCACGAATCGCGTTGGTGATCACGTGCTGCAACTCCGCAGCAGCATGCTGAGGACTCTGCGGCGCTCCAGGTTGGAGACGAGTACCCGTGTTGCCGAATTTCTTCGGGTTATCAGTGAACCAGCGCGGCTCGACGATGACACCACCGGGCTTCGGACTTCTAGGCATGAGAAAACTGTAGCCAGAATTCACCGTTTCAGACGACGCCAATCCCCTATGTCGACCAGAAGTCGCATTCATAGCAACTCTCCGGTGCATTGCACCGCAATCACCCTGGAGGACGGTATTTTCGCCGCCCACGTACTCCGGCATGACGACCGCACTCCTTTCATCCTCGACCACCAGCCCTCGATCCGAGGCCACCAGCAAGCGCCAGGGGTCCGTTTCTTCGCTTTCCGTGACGTACGACACGTCGGATCGGATCCTGCGTTTTGCCGAGGTGGACGACGACAGGTTGCTTGTCCTCGCTCGGACGACTCTCTCGGCAAAACTCGAGGTGAGTGACGATGCGCGTGCTGCGATGGATTCCTTTCGTAGTCAACTTTCTCCGGAGTCGATTCGTCGGTTTCGCGAGTACACACCGAACCTGCCCTCAGACAACGTCGAGGTGATCCGGCCGTTCGTAAACGACGCGATCGCACTCGCGTTGCCGACCACGACCTACGCCGTGGAGACACTCCTGGTGCCGGTGATGCAGTTCGTCCACTGGGCCGTGTTCGTGGTCGGGTGCGAGCTCGACGCTGCATTGATTTTTGATCGGAAGCTCATCGACGCCTGGGTGACAGACGAACTCCCGGCACACCTGGCACCCGGAACGCGTCGCAACAACCGCGCGTGGGTCTCGCGGGTCGCCGAAGCCGTGAATCCGGACAAGAACCCGCGCGCTCCGATGCCGATGAATGAGCGGTCGATGTCGGAGCCGTACAACGAGGCGGAGATCGTCGCGCTCGACCGGTGGGCGGCCGGGCAGTCCACACCGTACCTGCGAAAAAACGCTGCGGTGCTCGTCGCGCTCGGTGCCGGTGCGGGGCTCGGGTCGATTGAAATCGCCCAAGTACAGCGCCAGTCTGTCGTCGTCCACGACGATGGGCTGGTCTCGATCGACGTGGTCGTGAAGGGCGAGTTCAAACGTCGCGTGATTGTCACCGCCGAATTCGAGACCATCATCGCCCGGCAGGTCAAGAAGCTTCCACCGGAAGCATTCATCTTCCTTCCGAAGCGAACACGCACCGAGAACGACGTCGTCAGCGCCTTCGTCTCGCGCACGTCTAGGCCGAAGGGATGCCCGTCGATCCAGGTTCGTCGCCTGCGAAACACGTGGTTCGTGACCCAGATGACCAACCGGGTCGACGTCCTCAGCCTGATGGAAGCCGCTGGCCTTGAGTCACTGGAGACCATTTCCAAACTCGCCCGATTCGTGCCCAAGCCGACCGACGCCGAGCGCACCGCACAGCTGCGAGGCGCGCTGTGAGCCGCCCTACCGATGACAGCCGATATGCGGAAGTGGAGGAGTGGGTCGTCGAGACGTTCGGGCAGAGGATCCGTCCGCGGCTTGAGGCTGAACTCGCTGACCCGATCAGCGTCGCGGTCGTCGACGTCGCGAACGTCCTCAGAAAGTCCAGCGCCCTCAACCTGATCGCTGACTGGCGTCAAGCAGACCGCAAGTCCAACGCCGGTCGCAAACCCCTCATGACGGCCGAGAACGCCCTGGCACTGATCCTCTTGCAGATGAGACTGAGCGCGCCCACACACATCACAGCGATGAGCCAGACCTTTCTGCGCCTCAGCCCTGCCCAACGAAAGGTGCTCGGCCTAACCCACGACGGGAAACACATCCACTCATACGATCGGATCTGGCGTGCGATCAGAAGCCTGATCACCCTCGTCGACGAATTCCCCGGCCCACGTCGTCGCATCCCCACAGAGGCTCAGTACCGAGCGATCGTCGCGGCGTGAGACCCTGAAGACCAGCGCATGCGCCGAGAGCGAATGTTCACTCTGGCAAACGACCTCCTCGAAGGCACGAGGCGGATGCAACCGAAGGAACTCCGGGATCGCTCTGACGGCAATGTGGCAATCGACGCGACCGCGATCGCGATGCTCGGCAAGGCGGGTAATCCTGCGGCGAGCAACCTCAACGGCAAGCGGTGGAGCATGAACTTCGATGCCGGCTTCTATCGTCGCGAAGGAAACCACGATGCAATCACACCGGCCGACGCTGCGACATTCAATCGAAGCAACCCCGGCCAGAAAGCCAAAGGCACGTCCTTCGGCAAACGCGCGTGGTCAGTTGAAGGCGAACTGAGCCGACTCACACCGAACCTCGACGAATCCCGAGGCGACTTCCCGCTGCTCACCGTCGCGGTGTCCTTCCACATCCCTGGGGCCGTGAAAGGAGAAGGACTTCGACTCGTCAAGTCGCTGAAAGAACGCGGACACAAGACCAATCTGGTCATCGTGGACCGCGCCTACTCCAACGGCGTCCATGACGAGTACGCAGTCCCCATTCGCCTCCTCGGGGGGAAACACGTCTTCGACTACAAAGAGACCGAACTCGGTGTGCAATCCCACGACCCTCGCGGGTTCGTGCAGATCGCCGGGAGCTGGTATCTCGACATCATTCCGCAGGTACTCCGCGATGCAGACAAAGTACTCGTCTCCAAACGAAACTCCTGGGACAAATTCCGGCTCGCGCACCTTCGAAACAACACCCCGGATCCCGGTGGTGCACGGGAGAAAGCGTTCAAGGAACGCAAGAAGAGCATGGAGCAAGCAGAGGCACTCTACGCAAGCCAGCACAGCAAGAGATCGAAGTCCCGTCTGAAGCCCAAGGGCGTCATCGGCGACGACTGGACGCGCCGCTACCTCATCCCCACAGACTCTCCCGACTACGAGCGCTGGAAGGCCCAAACGGGATCACACCAAGGCGTCACAGTGACAATGCTCCGACCAGTAGACGCACCGTCCACGGAAGCAAACCCGGGCGGGCTCAAGCACGAGCAGTACTTCGAGTACCAATCGCCTGCCTGGATCAAAGCCTACGGAATGCGCAACGGCGTCGAATCGGCAAACCGAAGCATCAAACGCTCACAGACCGAAGACATCGCCAACGCCGACAAACGAGCGGTCCGAGGCAACACCTTCACCTACATCGTCACGGCCGCAGCCGTCGTAGCTGAAAACCTCCGCCGGATCGTTGGCTTCTACAAGAAGTACCTCGCCACGCAAACAAGCACGGCGAAGACCTCACATCTCCCCGGGACCTACTGGGAGTCCCCTCAGATCGAACTCGACGACATACCCCTGACCGGCTAGACCCGGACCCTCACCGCACTTCTTTCCCGCACGGCCAGACAAATTCGGCGTACCTGAAAACATTCAGGTATGCCGTTTTTGCGTTTAGCGACCAGTTTTCGTCGTTGCCGAACCGCGATCACCCGCCATCCGAGCACAAAAAATGGGCCGGACAACCGGTGAACGATTGTCGCGACCCATTTCGTGAAGTGGACCGGCTGAATTAGCCGAACCACCCTCTGTGCGCGAAGGGGGACTTGAACCCCCACGCCCTATACGGGCACTAGCACCTCAAGCTAGCGCGTCTGCCATTTCCGCCATCCGCGCGCATCTGATGTTCCCTTGCAGAAGCACCGAGGTAAGACATTAGCACGCCCTCGGGGGTGGTTTTTACCCCTCGCGCCGTTCGCGGTTCGCCACAATGGGTGCTGCCGTCGAAAACTGGAGAACGATGCCCGATACTTCCGCCATGCTGCCCGTCTACCTCGACTGCGACACCGGCATAGACGATGCGATGGCGATCGCGTATCTGCTCGCCTCCGATCACGCCGAGGTGCTCGGCATCGGCACCGTGAGCGGCAACACGTCTGCGAAACAGGCCGCCCGCAACACCCTCGATCTGCTCGACCTGGCGGGCCGAAACGACATCCCGGTGGCAGTGGGGGAGCACGACTTCCTCGGGCGCCCGTTCCACGGCGGGGCGACGCATGTGCATGGCGCCAACGGCATCGGTGGGGTCGTCCTGCCGCAGTCGCCCCGGCATCCGATCGCCGAATCCGCCCCCGAGCTGCTGGTGCGGCTCGCGCACGAGAAGCCGGGGCAGCTGCGGGTTATCGCGATCGGACCGCTCACCAATCTGGCCGCCGCCCTGCGTCTCGATCCGGGTATCGCCGACCTCGTCGCCGAAGTCACCATCATGGGCGGCGCCGCCATGGCTCCGGGCAACGTCACCGCGGTCGCCGAAGCGAACATCCACAATGATCCGGATGCCGCTGCCGCGGTTCTCGAGGCAGCCTGGCCGGTGACGCTGGTGCCGCTCGACACGACGATGGAGAGCCTGCTGGATGGGAACGACCGCGACCAGCTGCTCGCCTCCGAC
>Ga0247764_1000311_pt1 | contig 17553 bp, 8 predicted proteins | sample UWRJL051202B4_FD_179932 | JGI IMG/M metagenome (GOLD analysis project Ga0247764, IMG submission 179932) | Plant litter microbial communities from Arlington Agricultural Research Station in Wisconsin, United States - UWRJ-L051-202B-4 | ecosystem: Environmental > Terrestrial > Plant litter >...
AGCCCCAAAAAATGCAGTAGTTAATTTTAAATCTCATCACCCACTTCCGCTCCCGGCTATCGGAAGCCAGCCTTAACGACTCGTTGATAATTTTCAGACTGGTTCTCCGTCCATACGCATTCCTCATAAATCCTCTACCAGAATATATCAGTCCCTGGATGATCATCAGTATATAGCTAAAACATGTAGCCCCCCAGAAAGTCATAAGTACAGTACGTAGCATCTTGTCAGATTTTCGATATAGACCAGGTTTTTCCTCTCAAATAACGTTGCAATATAGCACTCCCCGGGGCGCCGGAATCCAGTCTCCTCGCTCCTGTCTAAAAAACCTCCCGGGATTCTCTGTTTTTTCCCTATCTTAGTCCAGGAGCCCATCCGTGATGCAAGCCAATAGAGGCAAGCAACGGATGGGCTTTTGCTATTTACTAACACCCTGCTATGCTCAAAATAACACCCACTCCGATAGTTGTTAATTCCTTAGACGGCGTCATAGCCCGGTTGGAACAGATCATTCATAAATCACACAAAGAAGGTAGTCGGATGGGCTACTTTGCAGCGTTGTATCACAAGGTAACCGTAAAGGTAAAAGAGGGAGTTGCCAGCGGCCAGTTTGGCGATGGAAAAAATATAATCAGACTGGACATTCAATTTGCAAACCGGTACTTCGCCGCGTTGGACCAATGGCAGCAGGGCAAGCCGGTATCCCAATCCTGGCAGGTCACATTCGACGCCACCGGGAAAAGATCGCATCTCATACTACAACAACTTTTGCTGGGCATGAACGCCCACATCAACCTGGACCTCGGCATAGCAACATATGAGGTCTCCAATGGAAACCTCAACGAATTCAAAAAAGACTATGATAATATCAACCTGATCCTTTCCTCACTTACCTATAGTGTTATAAACAAAATAAACACCTTATCACCGCTAATGTCGTTTCTGGGTTTCAGCGGAACCAAATCAAATTCCATGCTCGTACAATTCAGCATGGGCAACGCGCGGGATGGCTCATGGCGTTTTGCCGAAGCATTAGTGGAGCATAAAGACACCGACTACGAAACCTTTATCTCAAACCGCGATAACGAGATCTTCGAGCTCGGCCAAAGCCTCATCACCAGCAGAGGTTTCTTAAGATTCGGCATTTGGTTGATACACCTCTTCGAAAAAAAGAATGTCCGGAAGGTAATCGACGTACTGTACGAATATCAGAAGCCATACAAAAAGGATCTACCCGGGTTTAAACGGTAGTGAAACTTCGTGAGTATAGTGTTACATCAAAGCTGACACGAACTCTTACTGCAATTTGTTAGCGATTGATTGTAACAGATTGTTTATTTCCGGTCTGGTGAAGTTGAGGTGCCGTTAAAAGTTATTCATATAGCCTCCTGTACTGCACCAACAAACGTTAATCAAACTTAATACAGGGAGAAGCATTGATTCTCATCATCACATTTAATATCTTCGGTAGTATAAGCCCATCACAAGCCTCACAAGGCTTCGTGATGGGCTTTTATTTTCGCCAATATCCACGCTTCTCGGAAACAGTTAAACGGTAATGCGTCTTCATGTATACAACTGAAGAATTAATGCAGCAGTGAATCGTTTCCGAAGGTGCAACACCTAAAGACCCATGATTTCAAATTGGAATGTGATCCAGGCCGTGGCTTCACGCTACGGCGATCGCGAAGACACCTTCATCCGTGATAAGGAGAGGATAGACCTTGCACGCCAGGGCCAGATTCCCCTTACGGAATTGGAGACAAATGAAAAGCGCCTGAAGCTGCGCATGGCACGCAACGACTCTGTCACGACCTTCCTGCTGGAGCGCGTGAATGGCGTCCCTGATTTCCAGGATACCTATATACTGGACATGCTCACGGATCTCGCCGCGTCTGTGGTGCGCATCACAAAGAACGGAAGTCCCCTCGGCACGGGCTTCCTCGTCGGAGACGACGTTATCATCACCAACCACCACGTGATCGGCTCAGCCGACGAAACAAAAGGCATGCTGGCGGAATTCGACTTCGAGCTCGACAGGCAAATGATCCCCAAGCGATCATCCAGCTTCAGGCTCAACCCTACGAAATTTTTCCTCACATCTTCGCTCGATGTCCAGCAGAATGTACCGTTCTCGGGCCTCGACTTCACACTCGTGGCGCTCGATCCGCTAGGCATCAACGGCGAGCAACTCGCACAGAAGTTTAAACCGATCTTCCTCGACGGCAACCTCGGAAAGATCATCAAAGGCGAATCGTGCGTGATTATCCAGCATCCCAGCGGCCTTCCCAAGAAGATCGTACTGAAAGACACAGCCTTCTTTTCGGAGAGCGGTACACGTATGGTATATGAGACCGACACGCTACCGGGATCATCAGGCTCCATGGTCGTGGCTTTGGGCACCGGCACCATTGTAGCGCTCCACCACGCCGGCCTACCACGCACCGACGAACAGAACAGAGTATTGACTAAAACCGGACAGCTGGCTAACAGCCAGACGCCAGACAACGAGATCGACTGGATCGGTAACGAAGGCATCAAGGTGAGCTGCATCATCGATGCCATCCGGCAGGCCCGCCTCACGCCGGAGATGGAGACGCGCCGGCAAAACTTGTTGAACAAAACCAAAGCCATGGCCGAAATGCTGAACTCTGCCACAAGCAACACCGCGCAAAACATCAGCCACCTTACAACAATCCCATCATCTACCCATGAAAGCAACATCGCCACTCCTATGAATACCGGTACAGCAAATACACCTGATACATTCTCCGGGCCAGCAGATTTTCTGGTCACCGCGGTGAACAAACCCGAAGCAATTCAACAGATCAACAACGTGCTCCAAGCAAAGTATGGAAGCAGCGCAACGCTCGCCCTGGCTATGCCGGCTTCTGCGATGGCCGGGCAGATCGAGCTCTTCGCCCTGACGCTACCTATACAGGGAAACCTGAACGAAGCGGCCGAAGCGCTCTGCCAGATTCCTGGCATCATCAATGCCGAGCCGGATGTCCCACTCGTGCTGAACACCGGTCCGTCTACAGGAACAAAAATAGAAGGTAACAGGGCCACCGAATCTGCCGGCGGAAAGCAGATTTTTGGAACACCAAACGAAGACGAATTCCTTGACAAGTATACAAGAAAACAGAAAAGCCGATACATAGAAAAAGAAGAGTCTGCCTTCGAACGCAACAGGAAGTGGAACTGGACTGCCACGAAGTTCGACCAGATCTCGGACTTGATTAAAGGACTGGACATGAACGTACGCATCGTACAATTCGATACTGGCTATACAGATCATCCCAAAGTGGAGGGCGGCTTCGACTTCGACCACGATCACAATTTCGTTGACAATACAGACAACGCCGCCGACGCTATGGAAACAGGCCTATTACGCCAACCCGGACACGGCACACGCACCGGCAGCCTGATCATCGGTAAGGAACTCACCGCCATTACAGGAAATGGCAATTGCGGACTGCTTGCCTCCTTCCAATACAAGCTCACGCCGTTCCGCATATCATCCTCAGTGATATTGATCAAACGGCAGAAGGAACTGGCAGCCGCCCTTGACTCCGCTCTTGCGCAAGGCTTCGACATCATCACCATGAGCATGGGCCTCCCGCCTACCATCGCCACGGCCAAGATGGCTAAGAAAGCGTACGACAAAGGTGTGATCTGGTGCTGCGCTGCCGGCAATGAAATACAGGCCGTAGTAGCGCCTGCCGTATATCCCGGCACCATCGCCGTGGCCGCATCAAACCCCATGGATAGCGACTGGCCCGGCTCCAGCCGCGGAGACGCGGTAGACATCACCGCACCCGGACAGGATGTATATGTCCCCATACTCGTCGCCGAAAACGAATATGGTTTTTCCTATGGCAACGGTACCAGTTACGCTACCCCACACGTTGCGGCAGCAGCGGCACTCTGGCTGGCCAAATACAAAACGATCCTGAATGATCCCAAATACGGAGGATGGAAACGCGTAGAGGCCTTCCGCATGGCACTTAAAGACTCGGCTAATCGCGACAACAACCTGCCGCGCAAAGGCTTCGGTCATGGAATGCTTGACGTGAAGAAGCTTCTCGACACACCACCCACAAAAAACGAACTGGAATACGCTTACAACAATTGGGACGAAAATGCATTCTTCGCAGCACTGCAGGGTGTAGGCCAGATCGGAAAAACACTGTGGAACCGCCTCCATGGCTTGATCTTCGGTACAGCCCGCGGTGGCCAGGAGTCGCTCATGCCGGAGTCTATGTCACTCTCTCCTACGGGAACGGACATTGAGCGTGCCCTGTTCGGAACCCACACGTCACAGTTCGAGTCGGCCGCTGACGGCGGGCAAGACCTGCTCGAACGCTTCAACATCGTGCAAAATATGATCCTCTCCGCATCAAAAAAATAACCTCCCATGAGCAACCGCATATTCGACTTTCATTATCACCTGCTGTTCAAGCACCAGGTCACCGATCAGAAAAACATCTCCATACCGGTAGAAACGAAGGGCATTACTTCACTCTTTGACGATCTGATGGGAGGCGCATTCAGCAGCCAGTCCTCGCCCTCACAAGTGGGCCAGAGCAATCTGCACATGGGCGTCATCGCACTGATCAGCGTAGAGTATGCCTTCGCCAATAGGATCTTCCATGTGCTCGGCATAGATCTTTCAAAAAAATTGCTCGGCATACTCGACGAAGACCTCTTCAACCGGGTGCGTGAGGGTAAGACAACGTACTTCAATGAATTTAACAAGCAGGTAGACCAGTACCTCGACCCCACAGAAAAAGAGAAGATCCGCGCGTGCGCGAACATACAATACCTGTATCGCTCCGATTTTCCAAGGGATATATATGACGATAAAGAAAAGATCAGGGCTAAGCTCGAGGCCGATGGAACCGCACGATATATGGCTTTCTCCATCGAAGGTGGACACAACCTTTCAAACACGCCCGTACACCAGGGCATAACGTCCACCAACCCCGAGCTCCAGCTCAAACAGATCCAGGACGAAAACAGGCTCGACTTCATGTTCATGAACCTCTGCCATCTGAGCGAAATACCCGAGCAATCACTGGGCGGATTCGCTCAGGGCGCCAATAACTTTTCACAGATAGCGTTCTCTTCCGAAGACTTTATGCCTAAAACCGGCCTCGGCATCACCGAGCCCGGCAAACGCGTCATCATACAGGCACTCACACACAAGGAGCGCCCGCTGTTGATCGATGTAAAGCATATGAGTCTGTACACGCGTCTTCAATACTACAGGCTAAAAGAAAAGCTCGCGATCGATCACCCCGACACCGCGCGCCTGCCCATCGTATCGTCACACAGCGGCTTCACATTCATCCCCGTGGCCGACTATGTGGGCGAGAAAGGGTTCAGGTCAAGAACGTACCAGGACAGCAAGACCGCTCAAACCATCTGCGAGGTGCAGCCCCTGAACCGGAACATCGGCACCACCAACGATAAACGGAACAACGACCTCTGGTGCAACCCGTGGACCATAAACCTGTTCGACGACGAGATCGCCACCATCATGGAATCACGCGGCATGATCGGCATCAGTCTCGACCAACGAATACTCGGTGCTGCCAAAATGATCAAAGACGGTAAACGCAAGCAGTACTTTGAAGAAGAGAATGTCCCCGAACAAGAGTGGAAGAAACTCTTTCGCGACGGCCAGCTCCCAGGCGCCGAAGGACTCCTCGATATATTCGGATACCCATCCCGTCCCGAACGTCACATAATGTTGTTCTGTCTCCACATCATCCACGCGGTAAAAGTGGGTTACACCCATCTCGCCTGGGTGGGCGATGCCTCACCCTGGGACCACATCTGTATCGGCTCCGACTTCGATGGCCTCATCAATCCCATCAACGGTATGGATAACATCGTCAGGCTAAACAGCCTCGGCGATGAGCTACTTAAATACCTACCCATAGCCGACTCCTACTACGGACTCAACAACAAAACCAGCGCGCTCCCCAAAACGAAGGATGGCCCCATCGACATACCCGCACTACAAACCTGTATCGATAAATTCCTGTACAAAAACGGCCAGGACTTCATGATCCGATTCCTGAGCAACTGGTATCTGTAACACGTACCCATCACCGCATAGTAACCAATCTAACAGCAACAGTTTTTTGCTCCAAATGCTATGATGAACCTACAAATTGTATCAGTACCAGATACCTCTTAGTTCTTCGTCGCGCTGATTTCAGCAGCTTACCAAAATCCCCCTCCGCATGATTAAGAACATGAGGGTGAAATGCCATGATCACACGATCTACTTCAGTCTGTATAGCCAGAGAAATTTTACAGAGTATTTGAGATGATATTCTAACACATCGGGGTCCCGTATTCCTCTCCGCGTTTCTTCCACGCACACTATTTTCCACCATTAATCTCCAAATTCCCATATTTCAAACGATTGAGACTGGTTTTTCAACAATGAATTGCCGTAATTCCCAAAAGAGCCAAAACCAGTTTTACAATCATCACCGTGATAGCCACTATCCACAACATACGGAAGCTTGTAATTGCCTTGTGCCTCATTCTGTCCCTGCAGGCCTATGCGCAGGATCTGAAATACAGGTTCCGCCAGATCGGCCACACCGAGGGGCTCTCACAAAGCAACGTCACCAGTATCGTCCAGGATCACCGGGGATATATGTGGTTCGGAACCCGCGACGGCCTTAATATGTACGACGGCCACCAGATCGTAGTGTACCGCAACGATCCCGCGGACCCATGCAGCCTGCCCCATAACTATATCCGCGCAGTATATGAAGACAACAAACACCGGCTCTGGATAGGAACGGATGATGGGCTTAGTCTCTATAACCGCGCCGGCGACGATTTTATAAACTACCGCCACGATCCACGTAATCCGGCCGGCCTTAGCGCCGGTAGCGTACGCGCCATCATACAGGATAAGCTCGGCCGGCTATGGGTCGGCACCGGCGGTGGCGGACTCAACCTCTTCAATACAGAGCAGGAAACATTCACAGTCTACAGACATAAACCCGATGGCCCACATAGCATTAGCGACGATCATATCGAAGACCTCGCCGTCGATAGTACCGGCACGCTTTGGATAGCCACCTGGAATGCAGGCTTGAACAGGCTTATACCCGGACAGCAACGCTTCGAACGATTCCGCGCCTTACCAGGCACACCCGGCGCATTGAGCTCCGCAAAGCTCAGAAAGCTCTATATCGATCGCACCAATACCTTATGGGTCGGAACAACCGAAGGTGGCCTGAACCGCTACGAGGCTGCCACCGGAACATTTATACACTACGGTACCACACAGCGCAACAAACTCAACAACGACGATGTGCTGGCGATAGCAGAAGACCGCGAAGGTAACCTATGGATAGGCACACAGAATGGTGGCATCAACATCCTGGACCGGAACAGGCAAAAGATCACGTATGTGAACAGTAACACAAATTCACCCGAAGGCCTCCGCAATGGATCGATCTATTCGTTGTATCGCGACCGCCAGGGCGATATGTGGATCGGTACATTCAGCGGCGGCGTACATTATTACAATGGCAGGAAGCCTCGCTTTCTCCAACTACTCCAACCCGATTCCGGCAACGCCACGCTTACACATAATGTACTGGCAGTATCTGAAGACGATAACGGGAATATATACACGGGAACCGACGGCGCGGGTCTGATAATATACCACCGCGCCACCGGAAGATCCATAACGTTACAGCACCGCCCGGACAAACGGAACGGCATACCCAGCAACTACCCGCTTTGCCTGTACCAGGACCGCGCGCACCGCATGTGGATGGGAAGCTTCTATGGAAAGGCAGCCGTGTTGCGGTCATACGGAAGACAAATCGATAAGATGATATTTCCGCCGGAGATTCAGCATGTCGCCACGATAGGTGAGGATACCCTTACCGGTAAAATATGGATGGGCACCTGGGGACAAGGCGTACTGGTATACGATCCGCCCACCGCCACATGGAAACAATACCTGCCCGACGCCACCAGCGAAGGAAGCATCAGCCACAGCATAATATTTTGTATATACCAGGACCACGAGGGCACGCTGTGGATCGGCACCGAAGGCGGAGGCCTGAGCCGCTACAATCGGGAAACCGATAACTTTACACATTTCGGATATACATCAGCACAACCCGGCGGCATCAGTAACAACATCGTGAATGTGGTACATGAAGATGCCAAAGGCAATCTATGGATCGGCACGCAAGCAGGATTGAATCGCTTCGATCGTACCACAAATACATTTACAGCCTATACATCCTCTGATCGGCAGCGCAGTAATGCCATACAGTCAATAGAAGAAGATGATCATGGCTACCTGTGGCTTGGAACTAATGAAGGCATTGCCCGGTTTGATCCGGGCACGCAAACCTTTCGTTACTATGAGGCCGTCTACGGAGACACGCACAATTCGTACAACAGGCTTGCGTCATACCGGAACCATAAAGGCCTCATGTACTTTGGCGGAATGCAGGGCCTCACATCCTTTCATCCCGATAGCCTTGCCGACAGCGCCTTTCAGCCACCGGTATATTTTACCGGGCTGCAGATCTTCAATAAAACTGTGGACTTCCGCGAGGCAGGTTCGATCCTGTCACAGCCGGTGGCGGAATCACGCATGATCACGCTGTCATACAGGCATTCCGTATTCTCCCTGGCATTTGTTGCGCTGGATTATGTTGCTCCCGATAAGAATCTGTATGCCTACAAGCTCGAAGGCTTTGATGACGACTGGAACGAAGTCGGTAATCAACGCAAGGCCAGCTACACCAACCTCGATCCCGGCACATATACATTACGGGTTAAAGCAACGAACAGCGACGGCATCTGGAGCACACGGGAAGCTGCTATACGGATCGTTATACGTCCGCCGCTTTGGCTGACCTGGTGGGCGAAAACAATATATATCCTGCTGTTTATGGCAGTGTTGGTCGCTTTCCGTTTAATCGCCATGCAACGCATGCGTATTCGCAATCAATTGGAAGCCGACCGGATCAAGCTGCGCTTTTATGCTAACATCTCGCACGAGCTCCGCACACCGCTTACGCTGATGCTTGGCCCGGTCAGTCAATTGATGGCATCATCAGAAAAAAACCCGCACGACAGGCAACTGCTGCAACTCGTGCAAAAAGGAAGTCAGCACCTGCTGAAGCTCATCAACCAGCTCATGCATATCTACAAGCTCGACGCAGGCTTCATGCAGCTCGAAGTAATGCGCGGCGACATGACGGCATTTATCAGACAGATCAAAGACCTCTTTCAATACACGGCATTGAGGCGAAACATTCGATACGAGCTGGATACATTGCCCCCGGACACCGACCAGTACTTCGATCCCGACAAGCTGGAGAAGATCATCATTAACCTGCTCGCGAATGCATTCAACCACACACCCGATCACGGCAGCATTACCATAGCCCTCACGTGGTGCGATGCCGCGGCCAGCGATGTACCAGTAGTCGTGCTCAGGGGAAGAAAACATATAGGTATTTTTGCCCGTATCGCGATAACTGATACCGGCGGCGGCATTCCGGAAGCCTTCCATGAAAAGATCTTTGATCCATTCTTTCGCCTCCCCGAAGGCCAGCGTAGCACTGAGGGCACTGGCCTGGGGTTACCACTGGCGCGACAGCTGGCCCGGTTGCACCGGGGAGAAATACTGGTGGAAGATATACCCGATAAGGTGGGATCGCGATTCTCTGTGTGGCTGCCAATCGAGGCCGGCGCATTCCGCACGGAAGAGCACGCAAAAACACCCGGCGCGCAAACCGGTATAACGACAGCACCATTCGCCCTGTGGAACGATACCCTCGAACAGCCAGTCTCCAACGAAGGCGCAGAGGATTCAACACTCCCTCTCCTGCTGGTTGTAGAGGACAACAACGACATACGGCATCTTATCCGGCTGCATTTCAGCACGACCTTTCGTGTGGAAGAGGCATGCCACGGCGAAGAGGGTTTACGTAAAGCTGGCGTACTGCTACCCGATATTATACTGAGTGATGTAATGATGCCCGTACTGGATGGCATCACAATGTGCTCCCGCCTGAAACATGACATCTGCACAAGTCATATACCCGTAGTATTGTTGACAGCCCGTGGCGACGACGACATACAGATCAACGCCTTTAACGATGCACACGCCGATGACTATATAGTCAAGCCTTTCCGGCCGGATGTGCTGCTGGCCAAGCTCCGCAATATACTGGCCCATCGCGAAAACCTCCGGCGCAAATACTATCACGAATTTATTACCAATCCATCCGCGCCCGCCCTCGCTTCACCCGACGACGCATTTCTGCACCAGGCTGTACAAACAGTAGAGCGCTACCTCGACGATCCGGACTTTAATATCGAACGGTTCTGTCGCGAGCTGGGCATGAGCCAAACAAACCTGTACCGCAAACTGCAAAGCCTGCTCGGGATCTCCGGTCATCAGTTTATACAGGACATCCGCATGAAGCACGCAGGGCTGCTGCTGGCAAATAACCAGCTTACCGTACACGAGATAGCAATGCGTGTCGGGTTTGCCGATGCCAAATATTTCAGCAAGGCCTTTCGCAAATATTACGGCGCGCTGCCATCCGCATACCGCAACACCCATCAGCATATTCATACGCTGACAAATCCCGCATAGCACACAGTTTGGAAGGATTTTACTCCTCTTCGGATAATTTTTACCCCAGCCCGCAGGCCGCTTCACCCTACTTTTAACAACCGCCGCGATATACAGGCTTATTACGCCAGGCAGAATCAAACCGCGGCAACGCGATATTTTCTATTCAACAAAACCTCATTGTATTATGAACAGACGACTGTACACGCTAATCCCAGGCCTGCTCGTTTTTGTACTGCTAACAGGCTTCGTCACCGCTAACGCCCAGAAACCCTGGCTGCACGTAGACGGCAATCAAATAAAAGATCCTGCCGGTAACCCGGTCACCCTTCGTGGAGTATCCGTATTGCCCAGCGAGCACCAGAACGAATGCACCACTTGCAACAACAAACCGCTTAGCGAAATAATAGACTGGCAGGCAGACGCTGCCAGAGGATGGTACTCACGCATACTCAGGCTGCCCGTAACCACCGCGAAAGTAAAAGATCCCGCCACCAGCTTCGCCACCCATATCGATCCATTCGTACAACAAGCCATTGCCCGCAATCAATACGTAATAGTAGACCTTCACCTGGTAAGTAATTACGACGTGAACGGCTCCGGTGGCGTGAAGCAGCAATTTGTCATGGACTTCTGGAAATATGTAGCCCCACGATATGCGAATACACCGAACGTCATCTTCGAGATCTTTAACGAGCCCGTGAATCCCGACAACTGGACATCGTGGAAAAACTATATCCAGCCCGTGATCGACACCATCCGCAGCGTAGCGCCAAACAACCTCATCCTCGTAGGTAGCCCGCAATGGAGCACGCGCGTAAACAGCGCTGTCACCAGCCCGCTCACCGGCAATAACCTGATCTATGTATATCACATATATCCCAACCAGGGCGCGGCCACCGCGGCAAACCTCAATGCCAAATTCGGCAATGCGGCAGCTACCATACCGGTAATGCTAACCGAATTCGGCTGGAACCAGGATCCTAACTATTCCGATGGCGTAACGTTCGGCACTACCGGAGGATGGGGAACACCGTTTCGTAACTATATCGATGCCCACCCGTGGATAAGCTGGCAGGGCTGGATCTTCGATAACTTCTGGAAGCCTCAGTATTTCGATTGGAACTGGAACCTGATGTCGGGTGAGAACCAGGGCCGCTTTATGCAGAACTGGCTCTTCGAATTACAGAACAATAATCAACCCGGTGGCGCAGGCGGAATCGGCACACAGACTCCCTTCACACCCCATACTATCCCCGGCAAAACCGAAGCAGAAGACTTCGATATCGGTAACCAGGACGTAGCCTACCACGATACAGACCTCGGCAACAACGGCGGCACATATCGCACAGCGGATGTAGATATAGGCACAACCACAGATACCGGTGCCGGGTACGTGGTGGGCTATACAGTAGCCGGAGAATGGCTGGAATATACAATCGGTACCGTAACGAGCGGCAACTATACCATAGGCGTGCGGTCGGCAAGCGCCGGCACCAACGCAGGCAAAGCCATAACGATCAAACTGGATGGTATAACCCTCGGCACAGTCAACCCCAATAACACAGGCGCCTGGGAAACATGGGAGACCCTTACGCTGAATAATATCAGCGTCACCGGTGGCAGCAATAAAGTTCTGCGCCTGGAAATTGCCGGCGGCGGATTCAACATCAACCACATCACATTTACACCCGTAGGCCAGGTCTCTGCACTATACGAAGCCGAGACCACAAGCCTCTGGTCAAGCGGTGCCACCAATTCGGTTATAGCCCAGCCTTCGGCGAGTAACGGAAACATGGTTCGCCTGGCCGCCGATGGCGTGGGAGACTTTGTGGAATATACATTCCCGCATACAGGCATGAAGAACTACGATGTATACCTGGGTTTTCGCGCCGGTCCCGACCAGGGCACAAGCCAGGTATATAAAGACGGCGCCGCATACGGCAGTGTCCTGGATCTCTACAACCCGACTCCCATATATAAGGAAGCGCTGGTGGCCAACCTCACATTCTATACCGGTCAGCAGAAAGTGCGTTTTACAGTGGCAGGTAAAAATGTATCCAGCAGCGGTTACCAGCTCACCCACGACTACATCAGGTTGGTGGAGCATCCAACAACGACATCCGGCATCGCTGCAGCTGCCATAGCACCGGCGATACAGGTGTATCCAAATCCCGCCACCACGGCCCTGAACCTTACCGGCGTTCCCGATGGCGCCACCATAACCATTCATGATGCTACCGGATACCTCCGGGCCACGCATCAACCCGCTGCAAAGGATATGGCTATCGACATCCATCGCCTGCGCCCCGGCCTGCACGTACTGCGCGTCACGTACGGCAACGAAGTGTTTATACACAACTTCATAAAAGAATAGCTATTCCCGTAGAACAAAAACAGTATCGAAAAGCCCACTGTCGTAACAGGCAGTGGGCTTTTTAATCACAAGGCAGAATAGCACATTTACACAATTCAATCGTTTTAACGCCCGAATTTTGGCTTTCGTAAATAAATTCGTTTACTTGACCAGCAACATGCAGGAACGAGCCGACATCGAAACTGATCTGCTGCTCTGGGAAGCCATGCGGCAAAGCGACCAGCGATCTTTCGCGGCCCTGTATGACCGGTATTTCAAGCTGCTCTATAATTATGGCCGTAAGATCGGCGGCGGCTCCGAAGCCGTGTTGGAAGATGCCATCCACGACCTTTTCGTAGATCTTTGGCGCTTTCGTGAAAAGTTATCGGCAACCACCTCCGTCCGCTTTTACCTGTACCGCTCGCTGCGCCGCAGGATACTCCGTAATGAGTCACACAATGCTTTTCTGTCGCTCGACGACTTCGTGGTAGAAGATCATGTAATGGCCCCTACGCCATCGTCAGAGCAAAAGATCATCGATGACGAAAGCAATAACCAGCGGGTACTCCGGCTACGCAAGCTTCTTCAAAATCTGTCGCCCCGGCAGTATGAAGCCATGGTGCTACGTTTCTATGATGAAATGGACTTCGAAGAGATCGCCGCTGTCCTCAATGTCAACGAGCAGTCGGCCAGAAACCTCGTCCAACGCGGCCTGTCACAGCTTCGCCAGTACGTAAAATATGTATTCTCTTTCCTGTTTATCTGGGTCACATTCTGACCAACAGGCAATCTGAAAAAAATCCGTGTAGAAGTGAGTTAAATTCCGAAAACGTTGCTTTTAGGAATTATAACGTTTGAAATACATAAACCTTTGTGTACGACATGAAGAACTATGCGGATTTTACGGCTGAGGATTTTGCGGCGGACGACGACTTCATCAGTTGGGTTCGACATCCGCATCCGGAATCATCGCGCGATATATTCTGGAGAAGCTGGATCGGCATGCACCCCGGAAAACTCGAAGAGATCGAGGAAGCACGTACCATGATACTGGCCGTGGTAAAAGAAGACCAGTATATTCCTCACGAGGCACAGCAACAGAAGGTATGGCAAAAGATCCACACCACGCTGGAGCTCGCCGACGAGCAACCCGCTTCTATACATCACCGGCAGTGGTGGCGTGCAGCAGCTGTGCTCGTGGTTATGCTCGGTGGCTTGTGGCTGCTGTGGAACATCCGCGCGGCAGATCATATACCGCCAACAGCAGCCGTACCCGGCGACTTCGCTTTATACAGCAACGACAGCGACATAGTAAAAACGATTATGCTGGACGATGGCAGCGCTGTCAGGATGGAACCCCGCAGCGCATTGCGATATCCCAGCCACTTCAATGGACAGAAGCGCGAAGTATATCTTACCGGAGAAGCATTCTTTGAAGTGAAGAAAGATCCCCTTCGCCCGTTCCTGGTGCACACGCAGGAACTTGTTACCCGCGTGCTGGGCACAAGCTTCCGCGTGCGGAATATAACAGGTGAGGCAAATATGATGGTACAGGTAGCAACCGGCAGAGTATCGGTATTCAATGAAACAGAACCCGGTTCTGATAACGCTGCCGTAGTACTTACCCCAAATCAACAGGTAGTCTACAAACGAAGCGAAAAGAAGCTGACGAAGTCCCTCGTTCAGGAGCCTGCCGTGTTACAGCCTTTTGCAGCCTATAGCTTCGAGTTTCAGGATGTGCCCGTGCGGCGGGTGTTCCACACCCTCGAAGAAGCATATGGCATCGAGATCGTATACGACGAAGAACTGCTGGCAGGCTGCTCCATACATGCATCGCTCAACGGCGTTCCATTGTATGAGCAACTCAAGCTGATATGCAAAGGCATTCAGGGAACGTACGAGGTGATAGACTCGCACATCATCATCACGAGCAAAGGATGTTCAGACTGAACCGATCACAATCAAAACCTTAACCCAAACGAAGTACCATGACAAAGCAATATCCATAACCGCTAAAACAGGAAGGCCGGCAGTGCGCTAACACCACCGGCCCTGAAATGCCTCTCCATCCTTGCCGGGATGAAGAATGGCGTTTGTCTATCCGCATTTACACATCAAGACAAAACATTTCAAATGTATGAAAAAAGGACTACAGGTTCGTGAACATTTATTGTTCATTATGAAGGTCTCGCTCATTCACTTTTTTGTAACGATAGTACTGATCAGCGTAGCCCACGCCCACGAATCGTCGGCTCAGGTGCTCGAAACCAGGCTTAACCTGGATCTGAACAATGTTCCCCTCCGCAAAACACTCGAAAAGCTGGAGGAGACCACGCACGCAAAGTTTTTATACCAACCCAGGCTGATAGCCTCCGGTGAACGCATCACGCTGCATGTAGCCGATGAACGTCTGGCCGATGTGCTCGAACGCATATTTGCGCCACGCCACATAGCCTTTGAGGCAAACGGTAACCAGATCGTGTTGACACGCCGCCCGCTGGGAGAACTGTTGCCAAAAGAAATATCCCCTGACGAGGGCACACCGTCACCCGCGATCACAGTTACCGGGCGCGTATTGGACGACACCGCATCGCCCCTGCCCGGCGTAAGTGTCGTAATCCGCGGAACTTCTATCGGCACCGCCACAGACACAGACGGCCGGTTTTCACTTAACGTAACCGATGAAAACGCGGTCCTGGTATTTTCCTTTATCGGCTTTACACAGCAGGAAATAACCGTAGGCACGCAAACACAGCTCGACGTAACACTGATGCCCGATGTAACATCCCTCAGCGAGGTAGTGGTCGTGGGCTATGGTGAAGTAAAGAAGTCGGACCTTACGGGCGCTGTGGCCTCTGTAAAATCAGACGACCTCAACGCCATGCCTAACATCAATGCCGTGCAGGGATTGTCGGGTCGCGCTGCAGGCGTGCAGATAATCCAAACCTCGGGCGCTCCCGGAGCAGCAATGAGCATGCGCGTACGTGGAGGAAATTCGCTGCTGGGCAGCAACGAGCCCCTGTATGTGATAGACGGCTTCGCCACATCCGGTAATCCCATAAACCTGAACCCCGCCGATATAGAATCGATCGAGATATTGAAAGACGCTTCGGCAACAGCGATCTATGGTTCACGCGGAGCCAATGGAGTCGTGATGATCACAACAAAACGCGGCAAAAGCGGCAGCAACCAGGTAATCATCGATAGCTACGTCGGAGTTCAGCAGATCATCAAAAAGATAGACATGCTCGACGCCCACGAGTTTGCCACACTGGCCAATGAGCGCGCTGCCAACGATGGGATCGCCCCTTACTTTACCGATGACCAGGTGGCATCCTTCGGCAAAGGCACAGACTGGCAGGATGCAATATTCCGTACAGCCCCCATTCAAAACCATTCGCTTATGTTTTCAGGTGGCAATGACAAGTCAATATATTCGATCTCGGGAAGCCTGTTCAAACAGTCGGGAATCATCATCAATTCGGATTATACCCGCGGCTCTTTGCGTGCTAATGTAAATCAAAAAGTAAGCGACAGGTTCAGTGTCAATTACAATGCAATCATGAGCCGCTCTATCGGAAATATGCTTTCCAACGATAATGCGTCGCGTGGCGATGGCGTGGTATCGGCTGCGCTCACCGCGCCGCCGACAATGCCGGTATACAATGCAGACGGCACGTACTCCAATGCGCGGCCGTATCCGTTCAGTTCGAACGCCGCCGAGAACCCTGTAGCGCTCGCGAAGGAGCGCTTGAATAAGGCGGTCCGTAATTCCGTGCTCACAAACATGGGTATGAGCTATGAGTTTATCAAAGGCCTGACGCTGCGCGTGTCCGGTGGGATAGATTACGCCAATACACGCACAGACTATTACTCATCGCGAAAGCTCCTGGCCAGCCCTTCCGGAAATGCCTCGGCTACATTCGATGAGAGACTTAACTTTCTTAATGAGAACATCCTGACCTATACCAACGACATCAACGACCAGCAAAATTTATCACTGACGGGCGGCTTCACCTACCAGACCGAACGATATACAAACAACGTAATGCGCGCTAGCGGATTTCCCAACGACGCACTGCAAAACAATAAGTTCGAATCCGGTACAGTGATCGGTGCGCCAACATCGTCAGTCACCAAATGGACTATTATGTCCTGGCTTGGTCGTGCGAATTATTCCCTTAACGACCGGTACTTATTTACCGCCAGTGTACGCGCAGACGGCTCGTCACGCTTCGGCGCAGCAAACAAATGGGCCGCTTTCCCATCAGGTGCATTTGCGTGGCGCGCCTCCGAAGAAGACTTTATCCGCAATATGAATGCCTTCTCCAATCTGAAACTCCGCCTGAGCTGGGGCAAGACGGGAAATACAGCGATCGATCCGTACCAAACCCTGAATACACTCGGCTCGGGAACCATCATCCTGAACAACGACCTCTATACAGGCTATGCACCCGGCAGCAATAAGCCCAATCCCGACCTGCGATGGGAAACAACAACCCAGACAGATGTCGGCATCGACATGGGCTTCTTTAACGAACGG
>Ga0247764_1000312_pt1 | contig 17551 bp, 21 predicted proteins | sample UWRJL051202B4_FD_179932 | JGI IMG/M metagenome (GOLD analysis project Ga0247764, IMG submission 179932) | Plant litter microbial communities from Arlington Agricultural Research Station in Wisconsin, United States - UWRJ-L051-202B-4 | ecosystem: Environmental > Terrestrial > Plant litter >...
TGCTACGAATAGCTGCGTCTCATTCGTTGCCCGCGAGTAGCGCATGTACACCTCACCGCTGATCGGACTGAGCCAGCGGGTCTCGGCATCCACGAACCTGCTGCGCGCCTCCGCTTCTTGGTGCTTCACCACGACCGGACACAGGCTCCGGGCACACGTAACGTCCTGCACACGCGACTTCGCCAGCTCAGCCGTACTTAGGGCCTCGCTCCAAGCGCGTAGTGCGGAGCGCTCCCAAGCGGCGTCGCGAACCTCGGATGCCAACGCCGCGTCGAAGGTCGAGAGCGTGGCTTCGCGCAAGCGTCGGTTCCGTTCATCGGCAGAGGACGTCTCTGGTCTCGGGGCCTCGGCTTCTAGAACGTCGGCCTGCTGTGAACCGAGCCTCCCAGTCGTCCAGTCTGACGATGGACACGTCGTCCCCGCGTGCGTGGGGGTGAACCGTCGCCTTCACCAGCACCCAGACGGGCCTTTCAAGCGCTGCGTGGGCGTCAGGCTCAGAGTGTGCCGAGTCAACGTGAGGTCCACTCCGTTCTCGTCCACGGTTGGTTCGCGCACCGCAGCGTTACGGAGCGCAGTGCGCTCGGACTGATCTACGCTGACGAGCGGAGAGCATGCGGGAAGCCTACCGTCAGCCCGCGCTGGCAACAGTGGCCGGCTGACCCGCAGAGGTGCTCACCAGAAACCCAGACCGTAAAACCCCACAAAATGCGAAAACGCTCTCCGAATAAGATCCGGAGAGCGTCTCGCAAGCTGCGCTAACTTCTCAGCGCTTGCCGGCCGGTGCTGCCGGCTTGGCTGCGGGCTTGGCCGCAGCCTTACGGTCGCCCGCGTGGCTGTGGTACGTGCGCGTGGGCGCGAACTCGCCCAGCTTGTGACCGACCATGTTCTCCGTGACGAACACGGGCACGAACTTGCGGCCGTTGTGAACCGCGAACGTCAAGCCCACGGCTTCGGGGATAATCGTGGAGCGGCGCGACCAGGTCTTGATGACCTTCTTGGTCGCTTGCGCGGCCGCGTCCTCGATCTTCTTCTGGAGGTGCCCGTCGATGAACGGGCCTTTCTTGATACTGCGCGCCATGTTCAGCCCTTCGCCTTCCGGTGCTTCACGATCATTACGTCGGTGCGCTTGTTGTTACGGGTCTTGAGACCCTTGGCAAGTTGACCCCACGGTGAGCAGGGGTGACGACCACCGCTCGTACGACCTTCACCACCGCCCATCGGATGATCGACGGGGTTCATGGTGACGCCGCGGTTGTGAGGGCGACGACCGAGCCAGCGCTTACGGCCGGCCTTGCCCAACTTCACGTTCTGGTGCTCCAGGTTCGAGACCTGGCCGACCGTCGCGCGGCAGAGCACGTGGACCTTGCGCACTTCGCCGCTGGGTAGCTTCACCTGCGCGTAGTCGCCGTCCTTGGCCATCAGCTGCGCGGCGACGCCGGCGGAGCGCACGAGCTGTCCGCCTTTGCCGCGACGGAGCTCGATGTTGTGGACCATGGTGCCGGCCGGGATATCGCCGAGCGGCAAGCTGTTGCCCGGCTGGATGTCCGCGTTACGGCTGGAGATCACGGTGGCGCCCTGCTTCAAGCCGTCCGGCGCGAGGATGTAGGTCTTCTCGCCGTCTGCGTAGTGAAGGAGCGCGATGCGCGCCGTGCGGTTGGGATCGTACTCGATGTGAGCGACCTTGGCCGGCACGCCAATCTTGGCTCGCTTGAAGTCGATCACGCGGTAGCGCTGCTTGTGACCACCGCCGCGGAAACGCGAGGTGATGCGACCGTAGTGGTTACGACCACCGGTGCTGTGCTTCGGCTCCAGCAGCTTGGTCTCGGGCTCGTCCCGAGTAATCTCTGCGAAGTCGCTGACCGTGTAGAAACGGCGCCCGGCAGAGGTGGGTTTGAATGAGCGAATTGCCATTGCTCAGCTCTCCTTCGACTCGTCGAAGAATTGGATCTCGTCGCCGGCGCGCAGCGTGATGACCGCCTTCTTCCAGTTGGGGCGCTTGGCTACGTCACGACCCATGCGCTTGACCTTGCCGCGCTGGATCAGCGTGTTCACCTCGGCCACTTTGACCGAGAACAAGGCCTCGACGGCCTCGCGGATTTGAATCTTGTTGGCGTTCGCGGCGACCTCGAACACGACCTTGTTCTCCTCACGGAGCCGAGTCGCTTTCTCGGTCAGCGCGATCGGGCGCTTGATGATGTGGTGGGGCTGCTGCTTCATGGCTCAGGCTCCGAGCAAACGCGCTTCGAGCGCCTTGGCTGCTGCACGCGACACCACCAGGTGCTCGTGGCGGAGGAGGTCGTACACGTTCACGCCCTCGGGGGGCAGGAACAGGCTCTGGGGGAGGTTACGGATCGAGAGCTTCAGGTTCTCGTTCTGACCCTCGTCCACCACCAGCGTCTTCTTGCCGGTGTGGAGGCCGGTCAGCACGCCCGCCAGCTTCTTGGTCTTGATCTCGCCGAGGTCGATGTTCTCGACCACGGTCAGGCGACCTTCCTTCAGCAGGAGGCTGAGGGCGGAGCGCAGCGCGCCCGTGCGCACGCGGCGCGGCGGACGGTAGCTGAAGTCCTGCGGCTTCGGCGGATGAGCGCGACCACCACCCACGAAGAGGGGTGCGCGGATCGAGCCGTGGCGCGCCTGGCCGGTGCCCTTCTGCTTGTAGATCTTCTTGCTGCTACCAGCGACCGCAGACCGCTCTTTGGCGGCGTGGGTACCGGCGCGACGCGAGGCGAGCTGGGCAGTCACCACCTCGTGGAACAGGTGCTCTTTGACCTCGGCCGCGAACACCTCGTCAGCGAGCTCTAGCTCACCGACTTTTTCGCGCGAGAGGTTGAAAACGTCGACTTTTGCCATGGCTTTCCTCAGCTCTTGATTTCGACGTCAACGCCAGCCGACAGGTCGAGCTTCATCAGCGCGTCGAGCGTTTGGGGCGTCGGCTCCAAGATGTCGATCAGACGTTTGTGGGTTCGAACCTCGAACTGCTCACGCGACTTCTTGTCGATGTGCGGTCCGCGGAGCACCGTGTACCGCCGAATCGAGCTCGGCAGCGGAATCGGGCCGGCCACGCGGGCACCGGTGCGGCGCGCGGTCTCGACGATGTCCGTCGTCGATTTGTCGAGGAGTTGATGATCGAATGCCTTGAGTCGGATTCGAATCTTGGTTGCGTCAGCCATCGCTGTTTCCGTTTCCGTAAAGGAGGTTTCGGTGCGCACCACGGGCCCGGTAAGGGCCCGCAGCGCGCCGCGAATTACTCGATGATCTTGATCACGACGCCGGCGCCGACGGTCTTGCCACCCTCACGGATAGCGAAACGCATCTGCTCTTCGAGCGCGACGGTGGTGATGAGCTCCACTTCCATCGTCACGTTGTCGCCCGGCATCACCATCTTGACGCCCTCGGGAAGCTGCACGCTGCCCGTGACGTCCGTGGTGCGCATATAGAACTGGGGACGGTAGTTCGGGAAGAACGGCGTATGACGGCCGCCCTCTTCCTTCTTCAGGACGTACACCTCGCCCAGGAACTTCTTGTGCGGCTTGATGCTGCCCGGCTTGGCCAACACCTGGCCGCGCTCGATACCTTCCTTCTCAACGCCGCGGAGCAGACAGCCAACGTTGTCGCCGGCTTGGCCTTCTTCCATCTGCTTACGGAACATTTCCACGCCCGTAACGATGGTCTTGCTCAACTTGTCGAAGCCGATGATCTCGACCTCTTCGTTGATCTTCACCTTGCCGCGCTCGATACGACCCGTCGCCACCGTGCCACGACCCTTGATCGAGAACACGTCTTCGACCGCCATCAAGAACGGCTTGTCCACGTCACGCGTCGGCTCCGGAATCTGCGAGTCCAGCGCCGCCAGCAAGTCGCCGATCGTCGCTTCCCACTTCGGGTCGCCGTTCAGCGCAGGCAACGCCGCGCCACGAACCACCTGCGCGTTGTCGCCGTCGAACTTGTACTTCGTGAGCAGCTCGCGGACTTCCATCTCCACCAAGTCCAGCATCTCCGCGTCTTCCACCGCGTCGCACTTGTTCAAGAACACGACGATGTGGTTCAGACCGACCTGCTTCGCCAGCAGCACGTGCTCGCGCGTCTGCGGCATCACGCTGTCCAGCGAGCTCACCACCAGGATCGCGCCGTCCATCTGCGCCGCTCCCGTGATCATGTTCTTGATGTAGTCCGCGTGCCCCGGGCAATCGACGTGCGCGTAATGACGACCCGCCGTCTCGTACTCCACGTGGCTCACCGCGATCGTCACCGTCTTCGTCTCATCACGGACGATGCCGCCCTTCGCGATGTCCGCGTAACGGATCTCTTTCGCGAGGCCCTTCTTCGACTGCACCTTCACCAACGACGCAGTCAGCGTGGTCTTACCGTGGTCGATGTGACCGATGGTGCCGACGTTCACGTGGGGTTTCGTGCGAACGAATTTCTCTTTGGCCATGGCAACCCTTCAGACTGTGTCGATGATTTCTTTAGGTGAAGAGAGAGAAGTGACTCGAGCCCACAACCAGGATTGAACTGGTGACCTCGTCCTTACCAAGGACGCGCTCTACCATCTGAGCTATGTGGGCCGGGAGATTTGGGAGGGCGCCGAGCGTTGCACGCCCCGCGCCAAGCGCAAGCCGTTCCATGAAAGAACGACGTCACAGTTTCCGCCAGCACCGCGGTTAGGCCCCGCAGCGGATCCAGAAACATTCCGAAACAAACCGACTCGTTTCACAACCGTCATCCGGCTGCCCCTCGCACGTCGTGCTGACTGCATCCGCACGCCGGAGATGGGACTCCGACCTTCCTCGCGGCTCCGGTCGAAACCGTAGAACGTCGCGCGGGGCAGACGGACATGAACCGGACGGTCCCGAGCACCGCAGGCCTGAAAGGCCGAGGAGCGCAGGAAACCCACGACCACAAACAGCGGGTTCGAATCCCCGACCTGTTTGCGCGCCTTGCGGAGCACCGACGCACAGTTCCGATCTGAGCGGGAGATGGGATTCGAACCCACGACGTTCAGCTTGGAAGGCTGACGCTCTACCAACTGAGCTACTCCCGCAGGGCCCTCTGCGTGACGAATCACGCAGAGGGTGTTTGTGGAGGGTGTTGGATTCGAACCAACGTAGGCGTGAGCCGGCAGGTTTACAGCCTGCTCCCTTTGGCCGCTCGGGCAACCCTCCGAAACTATTCGAACAATGCCAGCGCTGGAGCTAGCGAGCGGACTTGAACCGCTAACCGCCTGTTTACAAAACAGGTGCTCTACCGATTGAGCTACGCCAGCGGAACCTTGATAGATCTCTCCCGCCCGGCAACTGCCGGTGCGGCCTTTCGGCGCCACCCTCTCTATTGAGACTGGAGCGTGCATGAACGAGATCGGATGCAACAAAGATCCGGACCGGTGTTAGGTTGGGATTCGCCTGCGTCAGGCGCCCGGCCCTGCGGACGCAAACCCGCGGAGGCAGTCCGGCAGCCCCTCAGTTGAGAGCGGCTGGTCGAACGAGGCAACCCCACCCTTCCTCCTCATCCGCCTCAGCCAGCTGGCTAACGTAGACGATTCGAGTCAGGCGGGGTCTGACGAGGACGGGGCTCTGGTAGCGCCAGGTCCCCAGAGAGTCAAGCATATTCCATACCGCTCGCATGGAAGCTGGGCGAGCTTCGCCGATCGCAGCCGGCACAAGACGTACGTTGCGGACTTCTCCGGGGTTTCTTTGTCTTTCGTCCCGACGCTCCGCGAGCCAGTCCAGACGCGGGATTCGAGCTATTGAATGGTGATCTGGGCATGGCGGAGACGACGCAGCCTTCGGTCAGCACGAACTTCCGGTCCTTGCCGGAGCGCTGGCTGCAGGTCAGCTGGGTGTTCCCGCAGCCGCGCGTCACTCGCGTCTCCGGGCGACACGTGGTCGGGCGCGATGAAAGCTGCGACTCGGTGTTGGTCGGCAGCGAGATTTCGCGCCGTCACGCTGAACTTCATCCGCTCCCGCAAGGCATCGCCGTTCGCGACCTCGATAGTAGCAACGGGCTCTACGTCAACGCGGAGCGCGTGAAGCAGGCCGAGTTGGCGCTCGGTGACGTCTTGCGTTGCGGAGAATGGGTCGGCGTCGTGGTGAGCGACACGTATCCACCGCCACCATTTCGCGAGATCGCGGAAGGTTGGTACGGTGGCTCAGCGCTCGGCGAAGTCGCGGAGGCAGCGCGGCGCATTCCCCAAGATCTGCCGCTGATCATCCAGGGTGAGACGGGTTCCGGCAAAGAGGGCATGGCGCGCGCAGCGCACGCTTGGAGCGGACGGCGCGGGCCGTTCGTGGCCGTGAACTGCGCGGCGTTACCGGTGCAGCTCGCTGAAGCGGAGCTGTTCGGCTACCGCAAAGGCGCGTTCACTGGCGCGGAAGCGGCGAGCCCAGGTCTGTTCCGCGCCGCTCACGGCGGCAGCCTTTTTCTCGATGAGATCTTGGATTTGCCGCAAGCGCTGCAGCCGAAGTTGTTGCGGGTCCTGGAGGAGCGCGAGGTGCGCGCGCTGGGAGAGACGCGCTCGGTAGCGATCGACGTGCGCGTGATCGCGGCAACACAGGAACCACTGCGGCTCGCGGTCGAGCAAAACCGATTCCGCGCGGATCTCCATGCGCGCCTCGATGGTCTGACGCTGGTGTTGCCACCGCTGCGTGCACGACGAGCCGACGTGGTGCCGCTGTTTCAACAGTTCGCGCGCCAGCACGCCGCTGCGCTGCCCGCGCTCGATCCCAAGTTCGTGGAAGCGCTGTGCGTGTACGATTGGCCGTTGAACGTTCGCGAGCTGGCGCTGCTGGTGCGACGCTTACTCGGATTGCACGGCCACGAGCCCCGCTTGCTGAAGGCGCACCTTCCGGAGCGCGTCGTGGAGGCGTCCAGCAACGGCGTCGAACCGGCGAGTGACCAGGCGCCGGCGGACGCGCGTGACTCCAGCAAACGCGCATGGAAGAAGACCGATGACGATCGTGAGTTCGATGCGCTGGTCGCCGCGCTGCGTGCGCATTCCGGCAGCGTGGCCAAGGCCGCAGCCGCGATCGGGCTCAATCGGGCGCGCGCTTACCGCCTGCTTTCGGCGCGCCCCGACTTCTCGCTCGATGAGCTGCGACGCGGGTCTTGAGCCCGCTTTGACTGTCCGAAGTTGTTCGAACAGCGAGTTCGAACGTCGGTGTATCTGCAGCGAGAGCGGTTGTGCGCTGCCTGCAACGCGCGCACACGCTCGTACTCATTGAACTTTTTCCAATAGCTCAGACCGACGGCTTATTGGGCAGCGCGGCCAGGAACGCCCACCGTGCTCGGCACGATCGCTGCGTAGAGGAGCGCACCGATGGCGCAACCGCTGCACAAGTTCCTGTTCGCGACACTTCAGCTCCTGCTCACGATGGCTGCTCTGCTCACCCCTGCCGTCGTTCGCGCCGAAACGCCGCCGCTCCCGTCCCTCATGGCGCCGCCACGGCTGCCGCAGCCATCGCCCGTCGTCAGGACGTGGCCTGGCTTCACCCGTGCAGCGCGCGCCGAAAGAAGCTGGTTACGCGTCTCCGGTTTCATACTCGGCGCCGGCGGCGTCGGGCTCGTCGCGCTGGGCGGCAACTGGCTCGCGCGCTCCATGCAAGACAAGCCTCAACGTGACGAGCGCGCTTGGCTGCTCAGCGGCATCGGCGGCGGACTGCTGCTCGGCGGTGTGATCGCGCTATCGATCGCCCCCAACAAGACTCGCGGTGTCGTCACGCTCGCCCCACGCTTCGCGAAGCGGAGCATCGGCCTCACCTTGAGCGCCGCGTTCTGAGCTGCATCTGTCAGCGCGGGCGGGGCGCAGGTTGCGAACTCTTCCGGGCCTCTTTCTCTGCCGTCCGCTTCTGGAGATCGGCCAAGGCGGCCTCCAACACGGAGCGGGAGAATGGCAGGGCCGCCAGCGCCGCCTGCTCTCGCTCGGCCGCCTGGTGAATCGTTGCCTGGGCCTCCTTGGAGCGAGCGACCCAGCTGGATTGCTCGCCGGTGCGCTCTGCCATGGAGAGCGTGTGCTCCAGCATGTGTTCGGCCTTCTCGAGCAAGATGGCGTAGCGCAGCCGCATGGCGCCCTCGAACAGTTGTCGCTTCTCGAGCGTGTCCGCGCTGGCAGGAGGGGTTACCTGCATCAAATCGCGATGCAGGCTGGCGTAAAGTTCGCCCGTGCGAAAGCCCGCCATCGCAGACCAGTGAGCGTCGTATGCGCGCATCGTGTCGGAGTAGGCGCTCTGCGCGTCGAGCAACAGCTGACAACGCTGCTCGAGCACGATGCCGAAGTTGGCCGGTACGGGCAAGAACACGACGCGCTCGGCGCGCTGCCTACGTAGCTCACCCAATGCAAAGTACAGCGGCGCCAAGTCGCGCGAGACGCGGCCCGCGGCGTCCAGCTGCCGATCATCGATCAGGCTGCGGCCCTTTTCGATCCAGACCTCTGCGGCGTGCTCGTCGCCGGCGTGCAGCCGCGCCAGCGCGGACGCGCCGTACAACATCACGGACTCGAACGGACCGAGTTGGCGCTGACCAGAAAGCGCGCGCTGCGCCAGCTCTCCCGCGCGCTCCCACTGTTCGAGGTGCGTGCGCAGCCGCGTTGCACGCACGAGCGCAGTCGCACTCGAGTTGCCGCGCGGATAGCGAAACGCGGCTTGCTCGTAGCCGGTCGCTGCCGCGTCGAACTCGCTGGCCTCGTCATATTGTTCGGCGGCTTGAAAGGCTGCGCTCTCGGCGAGTTCGCCGTTTGGATCGAGCTTCACGACGCGATCGAATTCACGCGCAGCTTGCGCGTGCTCGCCTTTGGCGGCGAGGGCGCGCGCGCGTTCGTACAACTCGGGGATGCTGGTGGTTTCGCGAGCCGTGATCACGGTGCGCGGCGCCGTGTAGTTGGCGGGAGTCTTGGGTGTCGTCTTGGCAGGCGGGTCGGAGGCGCACCCGGCGAGAGCCGTCAAGAGCAAAAGCCAACCCGCTGCGGAGCTCCAGCAGAGCGGACCAGCAGAGCATCCATGAGCGCTAGAAGAAGAAGAAGGTACGTTCGGCACGCGAACGCTCAGCATGCCCCGCTTTGGTGAACCGAGCGAGCCCTGGGCACGTTTCTTTCCAAGCGCTCTTCGGGAAGATTTGCGCGCGCCGGCGCATTGCAAGGGAACAGGGCGCTCAGCGCCGGAACCCAAAGAAACCGTGCACATGACTGCCAAGAGGCAGCAGCTGGCGTCCTCCCATTCCCGAACTCCGCCAACGAGAGACGAGTTCCGACACTGATCACACTCCCATCTTTCCACCTCCGAATTTCGCAGCCACTCAACAAACCGTTACCACCAGAACCTGCTCGAACGCCGCTGCGTGCGGCGGAATTGAATCCCTCCGATCTCACGAGAAACAAGCCCGAAAACCTGTCCCTTACGTTCGCACGACGAAGTGCACTGGAGGTGTCAGCTATGTATTGACGGACGCATTCAGAGTCATACTCTAGAGCGGTGCCGAGGCAGTTCCCCGCACACTCGGACAATTGGAAGCCAGGGGCCCGAGTACTCGAGAAACTACAACGCGAGGAGGAATCTGAGGATGAACACGACCGATTTGGAGCGCATTCAACAACTCGAGCTTCGGCATCGGGACCTGGACGCAGCGGTTGATCGCCTCGGCCGACGTGCGTATCTCACTCCGTTAGAACAGCATGAGGTAGTTCGCCTAAAGAAAGAAAAGTTGCTAGCGAAAGACCTATTGGCTGCGCTCCGTCGCTGACAGAAGACGAACAGAGAAAACGAAGATAATCTGAGATCTGTGTCTGTCCGAGCCGCGACACAAACAGCGGCTGTCACCTGAAACGCCGGTTGGATCCATCCAGCCGGCGTTTCTTCATTTGGCGCGGATCGCCGCGCCGCTTACGGAGACTCGCACAGGCCCTCCAACGGCCAGGCGTTGGATTGTCCAAAGCCCGCGCTCTTGGTGCGCACCGTGCCGAGCTGGATAACGAAGGACGTGCCAGCGTTCATGAGATTTGGATAGACGCACACGTAGGGGCCGTGAGCGCGATACAAGTACCCAAAGTACTTGGCGCGGTTGTTCCAGTTGGACTCTTTGAAAGCGAACGTGTCGTTGCGGCCGTCGAACACCACTGCCGCGCCCGTGCCGTCGGCGTTCTCAGCTATGCACAAGCCAAGCTCGGTTCCGCAAGCGGACGGATAACACACGGCTGCCAGGTCCGGGTCGGTCGCCTTGCATGGCGCGGCGGCGGGGCAAGTCATGTTGTTGCAGCTGCTGGTCGCGCAGCGTGTTCCGCCCCAGCCTGCCGGGCAGGTGCACTTGTAGCCGCCGCTCACGTCCGAGCAGGTGCCCCGCACGCACGGGTTGGCCGCGCAGGCAGACGTGGTCCCGCCACTGCCTGCCACCTTGCCACCAGCGCCGAGCGTACCGCCTGCAGCAACGCTACCGCCACTCGTTGGCGCCCCGCCTGCCGCGAGCGTGCCGCCCGCTCCGTTTTGGGTGCCGGCCTCGCCAGCGCGGCCGGCATCACCGGCGGCGCCTCCGTCGATGGCGCCGCCCTCGCCGACATGACCTGTGCCGGCGTCGCCGCGCTCATCGCCCCCCTCGCCCGTGGTGCCACCCATGCCAGCTCCAGCATCGACGGCGCGACCACCGAGGGTCTCACCGTCGCCACCGAAATGGCCGCCGTTGGCTGGCGAGGCTCCTCCGCGCGAGCCGTCGCCGCGCTGCAACTCCGAGTCCGTTGGTGCGAGCAAACTGCATGCGGGCGCCAGGCAGAAAACGGCCAGGCGCAACGTACGTTCGGACAATACGAATGTGTGCCTCATCAGCAGCTCAAAATTCGGTGGATGCGAGCACGCGGAACGCGCTGCGATCGGCGCTGGTGCCAATCCTGACTGCGAGGTTATTGGAGGAGGATGTCGCGCCTGGGGGGCGCAACAAGAAATACGTGCCCAGCCCCAGGGACGCAACGGCCACGCCCAGCGAAATATCCCCGATCAAGTAGCTGCGGCGCATCGAGCGCACCTCCGAATCCGTGCAATTCGGTGCGCAGCCTTCCGTATTTTTTCCGTCGAGCGCGAAGTAAGTGAACGAACCGGCGGCGAGCAGGCCAACGCCGCCGAACACGAACACCAAAGGCGACACGCGCGTCGCGCTCGTCTCTGGCGCGGCCGTCGTCGTGATCGGCACATTGACTACTACCCGCCGGTTCTTCTCGCCTGCCCGTAGCGTCACGGTCACCGTGGCGAGTTGCCCTTGGGCGGTCACGACCTCGAAAGCATGGCTCCCTGGCTCCAGGGACCAAGGGCGCCCATCCAGCGGTCGCTGCTCGGGGCGGCCGTCGACGCGAACGTACGCTTGCGTCAGGTTTTGCCCGGTGGTGCTCTGTGCGCTGACTATCACCGAGGGCAGCTTGGTTTCCACCTCTGCGCCGAACTGAGCACAATCCTTCTTGACTAGCTCCGGACAGGCAGCGGCGGCGCAGGCCTCGAAGTCGCGCTTCGCATCCAACAGGCGGCCTTCATCGCGGGCGACCTGACCGCTGACATGAGCGTCGACGCAAGCACTGACGCTCGTCTCTTCGGCGCGAGCGGAGCGCGCGGTGAGCGCCGCGCAACACAAGACGCAACCCATCGTGACGGAAAGCCGAAACTCGATCATTCGCGGGTCCGCTCCTCATCTAGCCGAAGGCTCCGGCATGAGCAATCCGCGTAAGCCCCCGAATTGACTACCGATATGTCACTGGCGGATATGGCTAAAAATTAGAGCTTCTTAGACTGCCGACCTTCACCGGACACTGACGAACACCGGCCGCAGGCAACGCTGCGCGCGCCGATGCAGACAGAGCCCGGCGGCCCTGCGCTGCGCGAAAGGAGGAGGATGATCGAGATGGAGCGGCGCCCAGATCTTGCTGGCGTGAAAAGTTCTTCGGAGAGGCCGTCGATGCCGCTCGCCGTGAACTTCGACGCCACGGAGCTCGCGCGCGCGCGCTACACCATCTACGCGAACATCTACTGCTGCGCCGAGTGGATCGTGCTCAACGCGGCAGCGGCGCTGCTGCTGGGGACACCTCGGTTGTTCGGGTTGGCGGGTGCGGCGCTGGCCATGATCGTCAGCTGGGCCCTGGCGCTGCGCGACCTTTCGGCGGGCAAAGTCGCGCGCGGAGTGTTGAACTACGTGATCTCGGGCCTGCTCTTGCTGTTGTGCATGGGCCTGTTCGCTCCGGAGATGTCCGTATTGTTCATGTTCGCCACGTTCATCTTCTTGGCGTTCGGGTTGTCGTATGCCAGCGCCACGGCGTCTTCGTTCGTGGTCGTGCTCACGATGCTGGTGGCGGGCGCGCTGTTGTTCGTTTCAGTGGCGTTCGATGTTACGAGCGGGTCTCCCCGGGTTTGATGCGTTGGGTGAGCGTGATCGGGATGACGATGGCACTGTCCATCAACGCGGTTTCGTTCGCTGGCTTACGCAAGACCTTGGACGGCCGCGCGGAGCGATTGTCACGGGACGCACGTGAACGACTGCGCTTGGAAGATCAGCTGCGCCAATCGCAGAAGATGGAAGCGGTGGGGCGCCTTGCCGGCGGAATTGCGCACGACTTCAACAATATCCTGTCCGTGGTGTTGAGCTACGGCGAGATGGTGCGCTCGGAGCTTTCGCCCGGTGAGCTGCACGATCACGTCGGGGAAATCTGCGATGCTGGCAAACGCGCCGCCGACCTCACGCGCCAACTGTTGATGTTCAGCCGTCGACAAATGGTCGCCCCCGCGTGTCCTCGACTTGAACGAGATCCTCACACGTATGGACCGTATGCTCAGGCGCCTCGTAGGCGAGGAGCGAACCAGGCCAGGGCTCGACGTTCAAAATCTATCTGCCGCGCGCCGATCCGATGCAAGACTCGAATCCGAGCCTCCCACCCGCTAGCTCTCGTCGCGGCTCGGAAACGGTTCTAGTGGTCGACGACGACGCCGTCGTGCGGGGCGCCGCCTGCAACATCCTGCGACGCAACGGCTACCGCGTGCTGGAAGCGCACGACCAGCATCAGGCCCAGCAGCACAGTCAAACTTATCCCGGAACCATCCATCTGTTACTCACGGACGTCGTGATGCCGCAGATCAGCGGACCCGAGCTCGCCAAGCAGCTCACCGCGATTCGCCCCGCGATGAAGGTGCTCTGCATGTCGGGCTACACGGACGACAGCATCGTCCGCCACGGAGTGTCGGAAGACGAGATAGCGTTCCTACAGAAGCCAATCACGACGCAAAATTTGCCGGCCAAAGTCCGCGAAGTGTTGGACATGAGTTGAAGCGCCTTCGGCCGCTCGTCACGGCGCGGGGGGCAACTTCATTTCGGGGGTGGCGCTCGCGCTGCTCGCGGGTGCCGTCTCGCTCGGCTTCGTGCCGTAGACGTCGTGGTTCAGCTCATCCAGCGAGTTTTGCAGACGCTGCTTCCACGCGTCGGCCAACCCTCCGGGGTGTTGTTCCTCCGTCGCTCGCGCGATCGCCAGCCAATGACGAGCGTCCGGTCGGTACCCCAAACGGTAATCCGTCATGCCGCGTAAGTAGGCGTAGCGAGCCTGATCGGGGAAGCTCAACGAATCCGAGTCCGGCTCCAGCGTGCGCCAGATCGCGAGCGCGCGTTCGTACTGGTTCTCCTCGTACAGGCGCTGCCCACGGTTCAAATCTTCACGGTACGTGACGCATCCGCCAAGGGCAAAAGCGAGCAGCAGCAGCCGAACGAACCGATCCATGCGCGCCACGCTAGCGTGAGGCCGACGGGCGGAGCAAGTGAATGCGCAGGCGCTCGCGCCGTCGCCGCGGAGCCCTCGGCGCTCAAGGCTGAGTATCGGGCGCGTCGGGCGCGGGCGGAGTCGATGATCCGGTGCCGCTGGGAGACGGCGCGTGAACCGAGGTCGGCCTCAAGATCGCCGACGTAGGGCTGACACGTTGTGGACCGAGGCGCGGCGCGCGCAGCAGCACGACTCCGATCATCGCCGCCAGTAGACTAAATCCGATCAAGATGCTGAAGCCGATTCGGCGTCGCGTCTTGCGCGGACCTTGCTTTGCATCCTCCACACTCGCCGCAGCGTCAGGCAAACCCTGCGGAACAGCGGGAGCATTGGAGCGCGGCGAGTGATAGAGATCCTCTTCCGCCAGTCGCGGTAACTCGGCCGTCATCAGCTCCAGACGGAGCTCGATCGGCATGGTGTGCCGGCCCAGATGTCCGGGATCGAAAGCTTTCTCGGTGGGTTGCGCCGGAGCGCTGCGCGCTGGGTCGCGAGCGAGCTTTGGATCGCGCTCGGTCATGGTAGCGCCTGCCCCGCATCGCGCGCCTTGTTGAGGTCCGCTTCCACGCGCTCCAACCGCTCCTGCATCTTGTCGGCGACACTGGCCGAGCTGGTCGGCGCGGCGTGCGCTGCAGATTTGCTGGTCGCGCGCGGTTTGGCCGTCGGTAGGCGTGCGAACGTGCTGGCAGCATCGTCCGGATCGAACGGCGGAAGCTCTGGCGAGTCCGTGGCCGGGAACACCTCTGGCGCTGGCGCCTGCGCCGGTTCGGCCGCTTCCGAAGCAACGGGCGGGCTCTCGGCGCTGGCCGCTACCGTGGCGGCTGCCGTGGCTTGGGCCTGAGGCGGCGGCAGCGCTGGGCGTCGCAGGACGTACAGGCTAACGGCGACCACGACTACAGCCAGCGCCAGCGCCGCCAACGCGAACACACCACGAGATCTTCGGACCGGGACTTGGTCCAAGTAGCGATTTCTTCCAGAAGACCTCGGCTGCAGGCGATCGCCGAACGTGATGGTGGCCACGCTGGCCGGCATCGACTCTCGCTCGATCGCCAACGTCGATTCGAAACCGGTCGGGGCCGGCTCCGGCGCTGCCGGGATTGAAGCGGTCAGCGTAAACTGCGGGCGCGAACGCACGTCCGTCGCGTCGCTCTGCACCCACATCGGCTGATCGAGCGGCGGGCGGCTCACCGGGTACGGGTCCAAGCTCGCGCGGCTGAGATCACGAGGACGCAGATGCGCATTGCGCAGTCCATCGAGACATTCGCGACAGGCCGCAATCAGCTCGTTCATCGACGAAAAGCGCTGCTCCGCGACTTTGGCCATCGCCTGGTGCACCAGCGCGGCGACAGGCCTTGGCACGTGCGGATACTGCGCATCCAGCCGAGCTGGCTGCTTCGTCACCACCGCGCGCGAGACCTCGAAAAAACTCGGCTCCGTGTCGGTCAGCAACGGTTGGATCGGATGCTCCCCCGCCAGCGCCTCGTACAAGATGACCCCCAAGGAGAACACGTCCGTGCGCGGCGTCAGCGGCCGCGCCTGAATTTGCTCGGGACTCATATAGTACAGCGTCCCGAGCACCATATCTTTCTCCGTGGTGAAGCCGGCCGTATCGAGGACCTTCGCAATTCCAAAATCTATGATCTTGAGCTGGTTTTGCGCCATCAGGAAGATGTTCGCCGGCTTCAGATCGCGATGAATGATCCCTTGGTCGTGCGCAGCCTGCATGCCTTCAGCGATCTGAATCGCGAGCCGCAGCGCCTCGTCGACATCCAGCCGCCCCCGCGCCGTCAGTGCGTCATGCAACGAACGGCCCCGCAACAACTCCATAACGATGTAAAACAACCCGTCGTCCGTCAGCCCTGCGTCGAACACCTCGACGATGTTGGGATGACGAATGCGTGATTCGATCTGCGCCTCGACCTGACCGCGCCGCAGCCGGTCCTTGTTGATATCCTCCTTGGAGCGCAGGACCTTGATCGCCACATCGCGCCGCATGAAACGATGGAAGGCTTGGTACACCCAGGCGTGTCCGCCATGGCCAATGAGCGGACCAATCTCATAGCTCATGAACGTTTGGCCGGGATTGAGCGGACCTCCTTCCATCACAGTCCTCAACACATCGTCAGAAGCTGAGCTCGAACGTTGCACCATGCGAGCGGCCGGCAGTCCATGGGATCACCCGGACGTTCGCCTTATCGCTGGAACCGCTTGGCCACAGCAGATACGTCGTCAGCGCGGTCGCCACTCCCAGCGCTCCCGCGGCCACGAAGGAAACCAACGACGTATTGCGAAATGTGTCGACTCGTTCAGCGCTCTTGTCGAGCGTGTCACACGCAGTTGCCACGCTGCCGGACGGCGCCGCGCAACTGGTGCCGGGAAACTTTGTATCGAACTGCGATAGTAACAGAAGGCGCCGTGTGTTCTCGTCGTCGCTCTTCCCCTTGTAGACGATACCGAGCGCGACCGCGGTGACCGTCAACGCGCCGCCTGCCACCAACACCACGATCGGAGCCGTCTTCGATCCCTTCGAGGAGCCAGAGCCTGGCAGTGGATCGGGCGACAACGGCTCGACCGGGGGCGCAACTTGCTCCGGCGCGGAAGCAACTTTGAGCTTCAGCGTGACGTTCTGCGAACTGCCTTCGGTTAGCGAGACGCTTTGCGGCGCCGACTTCTGCTCGCCGAGACGCGCAACGATGGTGTGCTCACCGGGCTTCAACCAGATCGGACTCGACACGGGCGCTCGCGCGGCCACCTGATCGTCCACCAGAATTGCAGCGTCGGGCGTATCCACCACGACATTGATGCTTCCCAAGTGCTTGCGACACTCTGCGAGCTGCGCCTCGGCGTCTGCCCGATCAGGCGGCATATTGCCCAGGTAGTACTCCCAGTAGCCCGCGGCCTCCAGGTAATGCCCGAGCTTCATCTCCACGTCAGCCAGACTCGCGGCGATATCCAGATGTCGACTCAGCTGCCAAGCCTTCTGAAAGGCGTCGCGCGCGCCCGTGTAGTTACTGCGCCGATAGTCGACGACGCCGTCGCGCATCAGTTGACGGATGCGCTTTTCGCGCTCGGCGGTGGATTCGGGCTCCTCGGCGTTTTGCTGGGCTTCGGCGGCGCTGGGCTGGGAACGCTGAGCTCCCCGCGTGCGCGTTTCCGCGAAGGCGGGCCGAACCATGCTGAGACTCACGCCGACTACTGGGACAAGGAAGACTGAAAAGAGATTGGTTAGTCGTTCAAATCGCATGGGGCCCTGATGCGGCTACGAGACGCCGAGGAGGCTGAGTTTCAATCGAGAGCTGCGTTTCGTCGCTGCCCCCCAAGTCGGACGCCGCTTGCTCCAGTTGCTTCGATTTTTCTTTCATCGCCTTCCCGAATCGACTTCCTCGGCTTTCAAGCGCTTCGGAGTGGTGGATGGCGCGGGCGCGGCGGGGCGTAAGTCTTGGGTATGCCCCAGAGCCGCGTCGATGTTGCGCAGACGCTGCTCCATCTTGTCGAACTGGACTTCGGGCTTTGCGGCGGCTTGAGCGGGAGGCTTGGCGGTTTTCGCGGGCGGCTTGCGCGGCGAAGTGCTGACGCGAGCGGGCTTCGGCTCGGAAGGCGTTTGCCAAACCGTGTCCACCACGTCGCTGGTCGCCGCGCCGGCCGGTGCAGTCTTTTGCTCCACCGACGCAGCGGACGGCTGCGGAGCCGCGGTCGCCGACGGAGGCGATGGTCTGGCCGAAGGCGCAACCGCGGTGTCCGTCGCCGGCGCGCCCGGCTCACGGAGAAACAACGCGTACGCGCCCACCGACAGCGACG